>Ga0209376_1000231_pt1 | contig 61983 bp, 69 predicted proteins | sample GraSoiAngelo_134_FD_185891 | JGI IMG/M metagenome (GOLD analysis project Ga0209376, IMG submission 185891) | Grasslands soil microbial communities from the Angelo Coastal Reserve, California, USA - 14_0929_05_30cm (SPAdes) (version 2) | ecosystem: Environmental > Terrestrial > Soil > Grasslands ...
CCACAGAATCCCGGTCAATATCTTGCTTGCGCCACCGACCATTTCGCTCCGGAGAAGCGAACGCCAAAAATTTCGTACGATTCTGATAGCCAGCACCTCACGTTGTGCGAAGGAAACCTCTCGTTCGCGGTTTCCTTGCGGGAAGACGGTGAGGTGACTTGGCTGGAGTCGCCTCGAGCACGAGCGGGATGAGAACCAAACCCCGCCACAAAAGCGACCAGTTGATCGAATTTCTTTCGGATAGAGTTGTCGTGTTTTTGAACTGAATCGGTTTGTACATATTGGTTTTCATAATTTTGGAGGTTGGTTCTGGGGTTCACTGATGTTCTAGGGAATCTGCGAAGTGAAGTTCTCAAGAATCTTCCGAAAAATCGGAAAATCTCAATTTGGGGGGCATCGCCGTGGGAAGGAAGAGTCCTGCAACCGATCTAATGGTGAACAATCACCGTACCCGTCATACCCAGATCGTCATGAAGTGCGCAGATGTAAGGAAAAGTCCCCGCATTCGGGAAAGTGACCCGGAAGCGTGTCACGCCGAGGGGCGCCTGAGGGAGCCCAAACCTCTCCTGCGGCGCCGCGACGATGAACCCCGAGTGAGTGCTGTCGGAAGTGGAATCGATGATGGCGTGCCGAGCCCCGTCCGGATCGACCGTCACGTCAGGGGAAGGGTCCACGAGGTCCGGCGGTTCGGGCCCGAAGGTAATGGTATGCGGCGTGACCGGATCCTGGTTATCCCATTCGACCGTTTGCCCGGCGCTGATTTTGATGCTGCCGTGGGAAAAACGCAGGGCCGACACGGTCCTGGAGCCACCGGCATTCGCCGTGACCTCTCCGGCGCCAGCAGTGACGCCGTGGCTTGAGTTAGGCAGCGCATGCGCCGCGTGCGCATCATTACGGGCATCGGAAAGCAATTCGTTGCGCTGACTGTCCGCTTGCTCGTTATAAAACGCCTGATCGTGGGGAAGCGGCTCGGAAAGATCGAGGACATGAATCCTTCCGTCCATATTCTCATGAACCAGGCAGACGAGCTTGAAATTCCCGGCCGCCGGAAAGATGACGGTAAAGGTCTGTCCCCTCACCATCGGCGGAGTGGTCACGCAGGTCGAACCATCGTAGGTGGCTGGATCCATCGAAAATCCCGGACACCCATCAGCAAAAAATGGGCGCGGCTGGTCGGCTATTAGAAAGGTCAGGGTATGGATCTCGTCCGCGTCGAACGTCCACGTGATGCGGTCGCCCGCGTGAATCCAGATTTCATTGGGAAGAAACGCCAGAGCCTGGAATCCTTTGTCGTTACTCTGCGCTCCCACGCTCGCATTCCACGGCGCCGCATCCGCTGACACTAGCGCAAGCGCGCTTAAGAGCGTTGTCAGTGTGATTATTGTTACCGCTTGGTTCTTCTGTTTTTTCATATTTATTTTCACGTGTTTATTTCCTTTGATCATTCTTCTCCGGGATTTACGGGCCGAAGTTCCGAAAAATGTTCTATTTGAGTTGAAGGTAGCGTTGTCCATCAGAAGTGATGTGTCTATAGGGCCAACATCCCGATTTTTCCTCCCGATGCTTAACTCAATAGGCCGGTATTTCGCCTCGCAGTGCCGAGGACTTGACCAGCGACGGGGAATCGTACGCCTTCATTTCCGTGCCCGTCTCATTTGCCTTCCGGCCCGTTCCTGACCTGAGCTATGATTCCGTGCTCAATGCCGGAACTATCCTTGTAACGACCACAGATTAATCCGGTCCGATTGATCCCGTTGAACGAGGTGAAAGTCGAACCGGGATAATCGAAGAAGACGAATTTATTTGGAGCTATGAACAAAATAGCGTGGGCATTTTCTTCCAGGATATCCAAATCCACTCTTCCCACCATCCAGTTTTGATCATTAATTCCAAACAGAATCGTGCCCGCCGTCGAGCCGGGAGCATCGATCGGGAAATGCAATGTTCGGCTGCTGTCCTGGTAGAAACCGTGGATGAAACCGAGGCCATCTCCGTAGTAACCCTCAAACGCGTCCGAAGCATTCAGTTGGTAAGCAGCGGTAAAGGTAGATCCCGGGATTTGAATCGGGTGGACCGTGCCGTCAATGTTGACAAACGCCTGCGGAATCCCAGTACTCGTGGGGGTAAAGCCGCCGGCAAAGTCGCCGTGGTTATTTATTCCCAACACTTCGGTATCCACGGAGTTAGGGACATCGTACTCTCTGAAGGTGCTGAACGACAGGAAAAAGCCGTGAAGGGTACCGTCGCTCCCGACGTACGAGCCGCAGATAAGGCGTGAGTTATTAATGCCCCTAGCTGCGGTGAAATTTTCGGTGTCGTTAGGCTCGACGATGGGCGCACTGAAGGTGCCGTCGCGGAACCGGATGAAGCCGCGCACCACGAAGCTCGAATCGACGTAATTGCCGGCGATGTCGCCCGCGTCGTTGATCTTCTGCGGTTGGGTGGAAATTACGTCCGTGCCGGGATAGTCAAACGTCGTAAGCACGGTGATACGGATTGAGTCCGGTGCTTGCTGGGCGAACGTCCCAATCAATGGGAACACGAACAGAACTGCCAGAATGCTGATAAATATGTATTTTGGTTTCATGTGTTTATTGCCTTTCATTATTGTTATCCGGGATTTGCCGGCCCAACTTCTCAAAATCTTCCGAAAATCGGAAAATCTCAGTTTGGGCCGTTGTCAGATCTCGAATAGTAAGTCTGCGCGGGCCTGCTGCCTATCGGGGATCGTCCCGGATTTTTTGATCACGCGATCCCTGATTGATGGATCAGGGATTTCGCGCTGGAGGCTTAGCTGTGCCTAGCGATTTCTCGAGCGTCGCGATGCAACGCTTCGGCATCAGGGTAGCCGAGTTTGAGCTTGATGTGCTTACAATGTGTCTCGACCGTTTTGCGGCTGATGCCGAGTTCTTTCGCAATCTGACCGGTGCCGTGGCCAGACGCAATGAGCGCGAACACCGCCATCTCGCGATCGCTGAGGACATCGAGGCCGTGTGGAAGTTCGCGACCACCGGCGAACTTGTGCATGGCAACGGAAGTCATTGCTCGACTGGCGTAAATCTCGCCTGCCAGCACAGTCTCAATCGCGTGCATTAACTCTTCCACCGAACTGTTCTTCATCCAGTAACCGGACGCTCCGGCACAAAGGGCGCGCTCCGCATAAGTCCGTTCGGATTGCCGTGATACTATAAGGATGCGAATGCGCGGAAATTCCGTCGCGAGATCCTTGATCCAGCGGATGGCATCGCGGTTTTCGAGAAACGGTTCGATGAGCAGCACATCGGGGCGATGTCGTCGAACAAGTTTATTCGCCTCCGCAAAAGTATGTGCGGCACCGCAAACATGGTACCGCGGGTCGCGGCCAATAATTGCGACCAAGCCTTGCTCGCTAATGATGGTATCGCCAACCGCTACGACCCGGCATGGTTCTGCAGTCGCGCGAGCAGGCGCGCTTTTTTTCACTTTTCGGAAGTCTCGCAAATCGGGGGGTATTTAAGAGCGTAGAATTTATGAACAAGAGCTGGGAAAACTATGGGACCTTAATCGTACGTATGATCTCGCGGCGCCGAGTCTAGCCAGGAGGGCTCGCTGCTGCAAGCATTTAATTGCGTTTTCTACAAAAATACTTCTACTGCAGCGCTAGGATCCAGTAGCGGCGATTAGGTGAGTGGAGCCGGCGGAGTCGAGCGACGTGGACGGGAAGCCCCCGAAGTGACGAGTGAGTTGGGCCGAACGAGTCAACCGCCCCTTCCTGCAACTGGAAAATTTCCGTTGAAGAGGTAACTTCGCCACGGCAGCGTAACCGGTCCAAGCAGGACAGGCATTATCTCCCGTCAATAGACGCTGCAACGCACACCAAGGATAGCATCGATCCATATCGACTAAAAAGAATGATGGATTCCATTTTCCATAAAATCGGAGTACTCGTTTCCGTTTTATCACATTGACAGAGATTCCAATCTTAGCGAAAATGTCTGCATGAAAACGACAGTGAATATTCCCGATAAAACGCTGCGCGATGCGATGCGGCACACCAAAGCCAAGACCAAACGCGAGGCCATCGTCAAAGCGCTCGAAGAAATGAACCGCCGCCACAGTCAGGCAGAGCTAGTGAAATACTTCGGCAAATTCGAGTCACTGATGACCAACGAGGAGATCGAGGCGATGGAAGAGGACGATTGGAAGAGCTGGACCAAAGCATCGAAGACCATTCGTTTTCCTAGAAAAAGGAAATGAAAATGGTCGATAGCTCCTCTTGGGTTCATGCGCTTCGGCGGCATGGCGACGAAACCGCGCGCGAGCGCGTTCGGATTCTTGTCACTTCGGGCCAGGCAGTCTGGTGCGCAGCAGTTCGGCTCGAATTATGGGCCGGTGTCGGTGCGGATCCGGAGCGTCAAATGCTCAAAGACTTGGAGCAACGGATTCCCGAATTGGCTATCAACGATGAGATCTGGCAGAGCGCTTGCGAGCTGGCCGACCGCTGCCGCAAGACAGGCAAACGCGCGCCAGCAAGCGATCTCCTCATTACAGCGTGCGCTCGTTATCACGACGTGGAACTGGAAGCCGCGGATGCGCACTTTGATTTTTTGAAGACGTTGTAATCGCGCGCCAAGATCGACAAATCAACCACGGTTGTTCTACTTTCCAGATCACATCCGATGAATAAAACCGCGCCCGCCACACTCAGTTGTCAGATCTGCAAAAAAACAAAGTCGCCGCATGAGGGCACGATCGCCGAACTAATCCGGCCGTCGCTGGTTGAGTTCATCAAGAAACGCGTGCCCGAGTGGGACGATAAAGGTTTTGTCTGCTTCGATGATCTGGGCGAATTCCGGAAAAATTATGTGAAGGAGGTGTTGCAAGATGAGATCGGCGAACTTTCCGCACTCGATCAAGAAGTCATCGAAAGCTTGCAGGAGCACGAGATTCTCTCCAGCGATATCAGCAAACAATTCGAGAAGAAGCTCACTTTCGGCGAAAGATTGTCCGATCACATAGCCTCGTTTGGAGGCAGCTGGCGATTCATCAGTCTCTTCGGAGCGGTGCTGTTCGGCTGGATTATCCTAAACGCCATTTTCCTACTGAATCGCGGATTTGATCCCTATCCATTCATTTTGCTGAACCTGATCCTCTCATGTCTCGCGGCGATTCAGGCGCCGATTATTATGATGAGCCAAAACCGCGCCGAGGCACGCGATCGTTTGCGAGCTGAAAACGATTACAAAGTCAACTTGAAAGCCGAGCTCGAGATCCGGCACCTGCACGAAAAAATCGATCACCTCTTGCGGCGGCAATACAATCGGCTTTTCGAAATTCAGCAAATTCAGATTGAGTTGCTCGAAGAAATCGGCCGCAAACGCGAAAGCTAATCAAACTAAATACTGGCCAGGGTCTGGCACAGCACGACACAGATTGCACGGATCAACCGGAACTCGAGACCCAAGCGTGGATATACATTCCTCCGTCTCGCCTCGGTTAGCACTGCAGGGTGCTCGCCGAAACCCTCACCTTAGTCCTCTCCCTTTGTGAAAGGGAGAGGCGACCTTTATGCAGACGGTCACCTTGCAAACAGAAGTGATTACACATGACGTGCGCACCGCGGGGTTATGGCGACGGCGGCGAAGAGGGCTTCTCGCGGCATTCCTCCGCCTCGCCCCGGTTACGGGGAGAGGACTGACGTGAGGGGATCGTTAATCCTGCTTTTCGGAAAATAACGTCGGCAACTAAAATAATTCTTCGTGAATCGTGCTCGTTTGTTACGCAAGAGAGCAACCGACACTGAGCGCATTTGCTGGCGTCATTTGCGGAACCGAAATTTTGCAGGCTGCAAACTTCGCCGTCAGCGTCCATTGGACTGCTACATCCTGGATTTCTATTGTCCGACCGCAAAGCTCGCGATCGAATTGGATGGCAGTGCGCATAACTATCGCGCCGGACAAATTCGCGACCGAACGCGGTCAGAATTTCTGGCTCGCAAAGGGATCGTTGCGCTGCGGTTTTGGAATCATCAAGTTCGCCAGGAACTCGACAGCGTCTTGCAAGCGATCTGGTCCGCACTGGAGGAGCGCTGCTCGTCGAAAGCGTCACCTTAATCCTCTCCCTTGCCAAAGGAAGAGGCGAGCTTTGGAACGTGACGGCTTTAAGCCCGTCGAGTCCTTCTCGGTTTCAAACGGGAGAGCATCAAGGCGAGCGGTGCATCGGCATTAAGTAGAAAGGGCGGGTCCGTTTATGAAATGCCTGTAAGAATTCCAAGTGGCGCGTTCGGGATTGTCCTTTCCTATTTTCGGTTGAAGTGCATTTCAGTACACAGCAGCGTAACCGGTCCGAACTCCGCGATCATCAAATGTCCCGTCAATACATGTTGCAGCGCGCACCAAGATCGACATCGATCCATATCGATTACACCGCGGAGCTCAACGAGCAGCAGCTCGCAGCGGTGACCGCGCCACCCGGTCCGCTGCTCGTGATCGCCGGGGCAGGCTCGGGGAAGACGCGCACGCTTACGTATCGCGTGGCTTATTTGCTCGAGAACGGAATCGATCCGCGCAATATCCTGCTTCTCACCTTCACGAACAAAGCCGCGCGACAAATGCTCGATCGAGTTGCGAATTTGTTGCCGGTCGATGCCAGCGGGCTTTGGGGCGGGACATTCCACTCGGTGGGAAATCGGATCCTCCGCCGTCACGGAAGCGCTCTCGGTTACTCGAGCGGATTCACCATCATGGATCGCGAAGATCAAAAGGATTTGATCAATGCTGTCGTAGCCGGCGCAGGAATTGATCCGAAAGAAATCCGCTTCCCGAAAGGCGATGTGCTCGCCGAGATCTTCAGTTTCGTCGTTAACACGGAGAAAACGCTGGACGAGTTGCTTGCGGAAAAGTTTCCGTATTTCCTGCCGCTACTCGACAGGATTAAAGACGTTCACGTCCGTTATGAGAAGAAGAAGAAGGCGACCAACTCGATGGATTTCGACGACCTGCTCGAAAAGACATTGTCGATGTTTCAGCAGCACGAACGCATCGCGGAATTTTATCGGCGGCAATTTCAATTCATTCTGGTCGATGAATATCAGGACACGAACAAAATCCAGGCTGACCTGGTCGATCTGCTCGCTCGCGATCACCGGAACCTGATGGTCGTTGGCGATGATGCGCAGTCGATTTACTCGTGGCGCGGAGCGAATTTCCAAAACATTCTCGAATTTCCGAAACGCTATCCGGACACGCAGGTGTTCAAGATCGAAATGAATTACCGGAGCGTGCCGGAGATTCTGGAAGTGGCGAACGCGGCGATCGCGGCAAACGTCGAGCAGTTTCGCAAAAGTCTTCAGCCGACCCGCAAATCAAACGCGGTCAAGCCGGCCCTGGTCGCGCTCAACGACGGGGCTGAGCAAGCGCAATTTGTCGCGCAGCGAATTCTCGAATTGCGCGATGAAGAGGTCGATCTGAGCGACATCGCCGTGCTTTATCGCGCGCATTATCACGCGATTGAGTTGCAACTGGAGCTTTCGCGGCGCGGTATCCCCTATCAAATCACCAGCGGCATTCGGTTCTTCGAGCAGGCACACATCAAGGACGTCACTTCGTTCATCCGATTCGTTGCGAATCCGCGGGATGAAGTTGCCTTTGGCCGGATGGTGAAATTGCTGCCCGGCATCGGTAACCGCACTGCAGAAAACCTTTGGCGTTCATGGGAAGGCGGCCTGGCTGTAGCCGCGGGCGCTGACCGCGGCGTGAAAAGCGAGGCGATAGCGCCAGCCGGGGTCAGCGACCCCGGCTACAATTTTGGCGAGCGATTGCTGGCGATGAACGCGCCGGCCAAATCGAAGAAATCGTGGACGCAGCTTGCCCATACGCTGGACGAAATTGCGCCGGGCGGGCAACCCAACCCGCCATCAGAGATGATCATCTCAGTGGTCGAAGCCATCTACGATGAGTATGCGAAGGTGAATTTCACAAACTACGAACTGCGACGTGAGGACCTGGATCAGCTCGCGGTTTTCGCCCGCCAATTTAAGGACGTGCATGATTTTCTTTCGCAACTGGCACTCATCAGCAATATCGATGCGGAAGCGGCGCCGAACCAAACGAGCAACAAAGAAGCAGTCAACCTTTCCACGGTGCACCAGGCCAAAGGCCTCGAGTTTCACACTGTGTTCGTGATCTGGTTGACCGATGGAATGTTTCCAAGCAGTCGTTCGCTGGATACGCGCGACGCGCTCGAAGAAGAACGCCGGTTGTTTTATGTCGCCATCACACGCGCGCGTGACGAGCTTTATCTTACCTTGCCGCACATGCGCCTTAGCGGAGGCTACGGCGACGTTTTCCAGCGGCCCTCGCGTTTCCTGAGGGAGATTCCGAACAACCTCGTCGAAGACTGGCAAGTGCAACGTCGCTGATTTTTTAGCCATGGATTAACACCGATAAGCAGATGTTAGAAATCCACGAAGAACACCCGGAGAAGTTGCTGCATCGCGCCACTACCGAGAAGATCATCGGAGCCGCATTTGAGGTGCATGATCAACTTGGTTACGGATTTCTTGAGCGAGTTTATCAGCGTGCATTGCAAGTCGAATTAATCCGTCGCGGTGTTGCCGCGGAGATTGAAAGACGCATTCAGGTTCAATACAAAGGAGTCGTCGTCGGTGACTACGACGCTGATTTGATTGTCGCCGATTCCGTCGCTGTCGAAATTAAAGTTAACCCACAGTACGACAAGCGAGACGAAGCTCAGTTGCTCAACGAGCTAAAAGCAATCGGTCTCAAGGTGGGAATGCTCGTTAACTTTGGACGAAACAAAGTCGAGTATAAGCCCCTTGTCTTCTAATCCGTGTTTCATCCGTGTTCATCCGTGGCTAGGGAATGAATTTGTCGCCGGAGAAAAAGATTGCTGGCGTGCTGGTGCCGTTGTTTGCGCTGCGCGGTGAAGACGATCTTGGAATTGGCGATACCGGGGCGTTGCGGGAGTTTATCGATTGGGCCGCCGAGATTGGATTCAAGCTTGTTCAACTCCTGCCGATCAACGAAATCGGGGCGGACAACAGCCCTTACAACGCCATCAGTGCGCTGGCGATCGAGCCGACCACGTTACAGCTTGGGGCAAACGCCCCGCCAGAACTAACGCGCGCAGAGTTTGATGCTGTGTTGGCAGAGGTTGATCTGGAGAAGCTGCGGCGCGGCGGAGTTAACTATCGCCAGGTCAAAAAATTGAAACGACGCCTGCTTGAGCAAGCGTTCGCGAATTTCTCGGCTCGCGCCGGCGAAGATCGAAAGTCCGGTTTTCGGAAATTTTGCCAAGACGAAGCCGCGTGGCTGCACGACTACGCGTTTTTCCGAGTTCTCATGGAACAGAATGACGATAACGCCGCGTGGAATCGATGGCCGGCGCAACATCAATCAATGGAAAGAGCGCGGACCTGGCTGCACGATCTGCCACAGGACCGACGAGCAGCCGTAAAGAACCGCGAAAATTTCTTCTCTTATGTGCAATGGATCGCGCATCAGCAATGGCGGGAGATCAAATCGTATGCCGAAGAACGCGGCGTTGCGCTGATGGGTGATATTCCGTTTGGCGTCAGTTATTATAGCGCCGACGTTTTCGCGCGGCGGGATGAATTCGTGCTCGATTGGGCCGGCGGCGCACCTCCCGAACCGTACTTCAAGGACGACGAGTTCACGCAAAAATGGGGACAAAACTGGGGGATTCCGCTCTACCGCTGGGACAGGATGCGCGCGGACAATTTCGAGTGGTGGGGCGAGCGTGTGCATGCCGTCCGCCGCATTTTTCACTTATTTCGCATCGATCACGTGCTCGGATTTTACCGCATCTACGCCTTTCCGTGGCGGCCACGGAAGAACAAACAATTTCTGCCGCTCGATCGGAATCAAATGCTGGAACGAACGAGCGGCCGCGCCCCGCATTTCGTTCCGCGTGATGACGAAACGCCGGAAAATTGTGAAGCTAATAAACGCGACGGCGAAGAATATCTACGCGTTGTCCTAGAAGAGGCCGGCGCTACGCGGGTGATTGGCGAAGATCTTGGCACGGTGCCCGATTATGTTCGACCAAACCTGAGGTCGCTCGGGGTGGCCGGATTCAAAATTCCGCAATGGGAAGTGCATGATGAACAAGTCACTCCCGGAGACGAATATGAACGTCTCTCCGTTGCGACTTATACGACGCACGATCACAAACCGATTCGCGCTTTGTGGGAGGAGGCTTTCGAGCGGCCAACAGCTACGTCGGAACAATCGAGATTCGAATTGGCGAAGATCGCGGTCTTCGCGGGGTTCGATCCAAAAATCGACAAGGTCGATTTTGAAAAGGATTTTTATCCGGCAATCATCGAAGCGCTTTTTAAAAGCAACGCTTGGATTGCCGTCGTCATGATCACCGATCTGCTGGCGCGCAAATACCGCTTCAACGTCCCTGGCACGACAGCAAAATCGAATTGGACGCGGCGAATGCAGAGAAGCGTCCCGCAACTTCGATCGAGCCGAAAAACGCAAGCACGAATGCGGCTGATCCACGAGCTGCTCGAAAAAAGCCGGAGAACTTAGTGTGAATTCTATCCAGGTAGGGACGTTTCTCGGAAACGTCCGACTTTCGTCCGGACGAATGCGCTGCAGACAAAAACTCGTCGCACGCCTCGGAGAGGCATCGCTACCTGAAAAATCTGTGTTCATCCATGGCAAAGCAAAGTTGAGAGTTGAGAGTTGAGAGCTGACAGTCGGAAATGGAATCGCCGCTTAAAGTCGCTGTCACTGGCGCTGCCGGACAGATTGGTTACTCGCTTGTCTTTCGCATCGCTTCCGGAGAGATGTTCGGGCCGGATCAACCGCTCACGCTGCATCTGATTGAGATCCCGAATGCGCTCGGCGCACTCGATGGCGTGGTGATGGAATTGCACGATTGCGCCTTTCCACTGCTCGAATCGGTGGTACCGACCGCTGATCTCGACGAAGGGTTCCGCGACATCAATTGGGCGCTGCTGGTCGGCAGCATCCCGCGCAAAGCCGGCATGGAACGGAAAGATTTGCTTGGGATCAACGGCAAAATTTTCATCGGGCAAGGCCAGGCCATCGAGAAAAACGCCGCCGCCGATGTGCGGGTGCTCGTGATCGGAAACCCTTGCAACACGAACTGTCTGATTGCAATGAACAACGCAAGGGAGATTCCGCGCGATCGCTGGTTCGCCATGACGCGGCTGGATGAAAACCGCGCGCGCGCCCAACTCGCGCACAAAGCCGGTGTCGAAATCACCTACGTAACTAACATGACGATCTGGGGAAATCATTCTGCGACCCAGTATCCAGATTTCTATAATGCCAGGATCGACAATCGCCCGGCCAACGACGTGATTGGCGACGAAGGATGGTTGAAGGAAGAATTCATCGCGACCGTGCAACAGCGCGGCGCAGCCGTCATCAAGGCGCGCGGCCTTTCTTCCGCCGGTTCGGCCGCGAACGCGATCGTGCACACAGTTCGTTCGCTCACGAACGACACGCCGGGCGACGATTGGCACAGTGTGGCGGTTTGTTCCGACGGAAGTTATGATGTCGAGGAAGGATTGATCTCATCGTTTCCCGTCCGTGTTCGCAATGGCAAATGGGAGATCGTCCAAAAACTTCCGATCAACGAATTCAGCCGTGACAAGATCGACAAGTCGGTAGCGGAACTAAAGGAAGAGAAATCGCTCGTTAGCGATTTGCTCGGGGCATAGCCGTCCTCGGCTGTGGGGCGCGGGCATCTTGCTTGCGCTTCTCCTCGACAAGCCTGGAAGCCCGTCGACCCACAGGCAAGATGCCTGTGCTACCTCAATCTCTCGCCGGTCAGCGTTTCGAACGCTTCCACGTATTTGGCCGAAGTTTTTGCGATCACATCTTTGGGTAACGACGGTGCCGGTGGTGTCTTGTCCCAATCAAGTGTCTCGAGATAATCGCGCACAAATTGTTTGTCGAAACTAGGCGGACTTTGCCCGAGAACGTATTGATCCGCCGGCCAAAAGCGCGATGAGTCGGGCGTAAGGCATTCGTCAATCAGGAGCAATTTTCCATCGACAACGCCAAACTCGAATTTGGTGTCGGCGACAATGATCCCGCGCTGCGCGGCGTGATCGCGGCCCGCAGCGTAAATTTGCAAACTTAAATCGCGCACGCGCTCCGCCTGGCCGACGCTCAGAATTTGGCGGCATTCCGTCCAGGTGATATTGAGATCGTGGCCGGACTCACTCTTTGTCGCCGGAGTGAAGATTGGCTGCGGCAATTGCGAAGCGAGCTTTAAACCAGGCGGCAATTTCTCGCCACAAACACCTTGCGATTCCTGATATTCTTTCCAACCGGAGCCGGCGAGGTAACCCCGCACCACACACTCCACCGGCAACGGGTTCGCTTTTCGCACAATCATCGAGCGACCGGCTAGCTGCGCGCGAAACGGTCGTAATTCCTCTGGAAATTCGCCGAAATCCGCCGTGACGAAGTGATTATCGATCTTATGGAAGCGTTTGAACCAAAACGCAGAGAGTTGATTCAGGACCGCGCCTTTGTGCGGGATCGGCTCTGGCAAAATGACGTCAAAAGCAGACAAGCGATCGGTGGCGACGAAGAGGAGCGTTTCGCCAAGATCAAAAACCTCGCGCACCTTTCCGCTGCGCAGTTTTTTGATTCCGGGAAGATCGATTGAGGATTGTAGTGCGGTCTGCATTTGAAAACGCTTAACGGTCAACGCTTAACTTTCAACCTCCAAAAAAGCGGCTCAGTTGAGCGTTGGACGTTCGACGTTCAGCGTCGGACGTTTGCTAACTATGGCTGGAATCGTCGTCAAACCGCGCGCGCGAATTTTGCATGGACACGATTGGGTATTCTCCAGCGAAGTGCTGAAGATTTTTGGGGAACCTGCGGACGGCGAAGTCATCTCACTGAAGGACGGCAAAGATCATTTGATCGGAAGCGCGATTTATAATTCGAAATCGCAGATTGTGGCTCGCCGTTTCTCGCGACGGAAACAGGAGCTTGACCTGGATTTTTTCAAACGACGGATCGCGCAAGCGGCGGAATACCGTGTGCGGCGAGACATGGATCTAAAGCTTTGCCGGGTCGTCTGGAGCGAAAGCGACGGACTTCCAGGGGTAATTATCGATCGGTACTGCGATCATTTCGTGCTGCAAACGCTCACCCTCGCGATGGACATACGAAAAGACTTGATCGCGAACGCGGTTGTCGATCTTTTCGAAAGTGGGGCAAGTTTCCAACCTGCCAATCAAACGGATGCAAGTTGCAAACTTGCGCCACCAACGGTCGTCGAGCGAAACGATGCGTCGGTTCGTCGCGCGGAAGGCCTTGAACTGCACAGCGGCGTTTTGCGCGGTGAGGCTCCTTCGCAATTCGAGATCGAAATCGGCCGCTTAAAGTTCGAAGTCGATCTTTTGCACGGGCAAAAGACCGGTTTTTATCTCGATCAAAGGCAGAACTACGAAACGGTTGCGCAATATGCCAAAGGCCGGCGGATGCTCGACTGCTTCACGAACCAGGGAGGATTTGCACTGGCTTGTGCCCGTGCCGGAGCGACCGAGGTCACGGGCGTGGAAGAAAATTCAGCGAACATCGCGGCCGCTAGAAGAAACGCTGCGCGAAATCATCTGAAAGTGGAATGGATCGAGCAGGATGTTTTTCGATTCCTTCGCGCCGCCGAAAAAGCGCACTCTCAATATGATTTGATCGTTCTCGATCCACCGTCGTTCACGAAGACGAAGGGCGGATTGCGCGACGCGATTCGAGGTTATCGCGAGTTGCACGTTCGCGCCTTCAAATTGCTGTCGCGCGATGGTATTCTCGCGACGTTTTCCTGCTCGCACCACGTTAGTGAAAATGCGTTTGCCCAGGTGATCGCTGATGCGCTCGTGGACGCGCAGCGTTCAGCCCGCAGGCTTCGCCGTTTCGAACAGGCGGCCGATCATCCGGTCGTTCCCACCGTGCCGGAATCGGAATATTTCAAAGGCATACTGCTGGAAATGATGCCGGGACGATGATGAAAACAGTCCAATGGTAGGGAGGGATCGCCGACCCGTCCGCTTGTCCATGATCCTCGGCGCACCTGACCGCCGCGCCGTGCCATTCGATGCGAAATGAAAATTTTCCTTTTGGAAATCTCTGGAATTCTTAAGTGAGCCATTTAATATGGCGCTACAGCGAGCCTGCAGGACGCGTCACGATTTGTCATGGCAGAGAAAATTCGACCGGTTGAACAGATGCTGGAATTGAGCGACGACGAAGCGCTCTCTTCCGAGCATCTGGAGTTGCAAGTGCAAAAAGCGCAGGAGCAACTGCTTCAGCTCAAGCGCGAGCAGGAACAGATCGAAAAACAAAAGCGCGAGCTCGAAGAACTGAGCCGTCGTCAAGAGGAATTAGAACGCGGCCGTACGGAAATGACCGACAAGCTGACACGCTCGCTCGTCGTGCTCGAGCGCGAAGCGTATAATGCGCAGAGACGGCTCGAGCAAATCCGCGCGAGTCGGGAAAGTTTCGGTCAGCACCTGGAATTAATCGAAGCGATCGATCCAAAGACCTGGAACCCCGCCGATTTGCACAAGGAATTGAGCCGGGCTTTGAGCACAGTGGATGACGCGCGCACCGAGTACAGCGAGCAGCGCAGCCGGCTGCAAGCGACTGGCCAGAACGCCAGCGATACGTCATTACCCGACATCTCGTCGGATGCTTACGAGAGCAACAGCGGGCGCACATTTTTTCAGTGGTTGAAGGTTGGCGTCGCGCTCACGTTACCACTGATCATTTTTGGCGCTATCGCCCTTGCTGTTTTCTTTTGGATGGCCAGCCACTGATGGCGATGTTTCGTCGTTCGCCTAGATCGACTTCGCCGCTTCACCGCAGGCAAGAAGAAATAGCGCGACGGGAAGCGGAACTGCGTGAGAAGGTCGAAAAACTCGGGCGCATGGTCGCAAATGGGCCAGAGAGCAAAGAGAAGACATCGCCAACGCCAGGGGAGGAACGGCGCACAAGAGATAATACAGGCGATCAGCAGTTCCACGTCTCGGTCGCGCTGCATGACAAACGCTACTTCGATCAAAGCGGGAGCGCCCGCCGGCCCCGTTCACTGCGCAAAGAGCGACGCGAGGGGCGGATGGTTTTTCTCCTCCTTGCTGCCACGCTCGCGGCAGCGGTCATCTGGCTAATGAGCCATCTGCATTTTTGATCGATAATCATGGCCAAAACGTCCGACCTTGATGTCGCATACGTCGCCAGGCTGGCGCGGTTAGATTTGACCAACGCGGAGACAGCGCTTTTCCAGAGGCAGCTCGGCGACGTCTTGCGGTACGCTGAAAAACTGTGCGAAGTGGATGTGAGCCATGTGGAAGCAGCCGCGCACGCGGTGCCAATTTTTAACGTTTTCCGCGAAGACGAGCCACGCGATTGGTTTACTGCAGAGCAAGCACTGAGCAATGCGCCGCGCCAGGCAAACGGTCTTTTCATCGTCACAAAAGTCGTGGAATGACGGGGAAAGATCTGCCGGCGCTGAACATCGCCGATCTGCAATCTCTGTTGCGTCGCCGAGAAGTCTCGCCTCGCGAAGTAATCTATGTCTTGCGAGCGCGCATCCAAGATGTCGATGGAGAAATCGACGCTTATCTCTCACACGATTTTGAAGCTGCCGCCAAAGAGGCGGAGAAAGCGAATGTCGATCTTCCGCTGGGCGGTGTGCCGATCGCGATCAAGGACATCATCAGCGTAGCGGGTGAGCCCTGCACCTGCGCCTCAAAGATTTTGCACGGCTATCGCGCGCCTTACGACGCGACGGTCATTCGGAAATTGCGCGCTGCAGGCGCGATTCCATTCGGGAAAACCAACATGGATGAGTTCGCCATGGGTTCTTCAACCGAAAATTCCGCCATGAAATTGACGCGCAACCCGTGGGACCTGTCGCGGGTGCCGGGAGGTTCCAGCGGCGGTTCAGCCGCGGCGGTTGCGGCTGATGAAGCTTTCGGGGGACTTGGCACTGATACCGGCGGGTCGATTCGGCAACCGGCTGCTCTCTCGGGTATTGTCGGTCTAAAACCGACCTACGGGCGCGTCTCGCGTTTCGGCGTTGTCGCGTTCGCCTCGTCGCTCGACCAGGTAGGTCCGTTAACTAAGACAGTGCGGGATTCGGCGCTGATTATGAACGCGATCGCCGGCCACGACCTGCAAGAAACTACGTCTCTGAACGAACCGGTGCCTGATTATTCGGCAGGGCTGGGAAGAGATCTGCGTGGCGTGCGATTGGGCTTGGCGAAGGAATACATGATCGAAGGGGCCGATCCTCAGGTCAAAGCCGCGATCGATGCAGCGGTAAAACATCTGAATTCGTTAGGCGCGGATATTGTCGATGTCTCGTTGCCGCATACCGATTATGCGACCGCAGTCTACTACATTCTGGCTACGGCGGAGGCTTCCGCGAACCTGGCCCGCTTTGATGGTGTGCGCTACGGACATCGCGCGGAGAACCCAAAAGATTTGCTCGATCATTATGGCCGCACGCGCGGGGAGGGTTTTGGACCGGAAGTGAAACGCCGGATCATTCTCGGCACCTATGTTTTGAGCTCTGGTTATTACGATGCGTATTACTTGCGTGCGCAAAAAGTGCGCGAGTTAATCCGCCAGGATTTCGCGAAGGCCTTCGAGAAAGTCGATGCGCTAGTTTCGCCAACTTCACCAATGCCAGCGTTTAAATTTGGCGAACGCACGACCGAACCATTGCATATGTATCTGGCCGACATCTTCACCAGCCCCGCAAATCTCGCCGGAATTTGTGGGATCAGTGTGCCATGCGGCTTCGCTGACGCCGATGGGCGGCGTCTGCCCATCGGTCTGCAGTTGTTAGGTAAAGCGCTCGATGAAGCGCGCATTTTGCAAATCGCGCATGCTTACGAAAAGAGCACCGACTGGCATAAAGCGCGGCCACCGATCGCTGCAGCCATCCACAAAGCATGAAGGATTCAACCATAATGGCGAGCTGAGCCGCGCCCAATCGCCCAGTAATGGCCCAGGCGGTTTTTCAACATCGAACGTCCGAGCAATCCGCCATCCGAAATCCGAAACAGAGGACAGCCGACGACGGGATTCGAACCCGTGACCTGCGGTTTACGAAACCGCTGCTCTACCAACTGAGCTACGTCGGCACAAGCGGCAAAGATGCCATCCGCAGATTGGGTGAGCAAGCCCGAAACTGTAGCCGCTTCGCGGTGCCAAGCGCAAATCAGGCGTTGCAAAACCCGCGCTGCGTCGGCCATCCGCCCCGCGCCGCGTTCGCTGACGCACAAGCACGCGGGCGATTTTAAAGCTGGAACGGTTGCCCCGCTAATGCCGGCAATGAATGTCGTTCCCTGGGTTCCTTGCGTACCGATGCGAATGGTGTTGGCTTCCCCAACAACACCTCGGTCGAAAATGTCGATATTGTTGCTACCGGTCGTGAGGTTGAAACCGGCGTAAGAGCCTAATGCGATGTTGCTGCTGCCGATCGTGTTGCGGCGAGCGTTCTGGCCGTCAGCGGTGTTATTACCCCCTGTCGTGTTCCTAAAGAGCGCGCCTTGACCGCTGGCGGTGTTGTAGTTGCCGATCGTGTTGCGATGGAGTGCATGAACACCGTCGGCCGTGTTGCCGATGCCGGTTGTGGTGCTCACGAGCGCGAAAGCACCCGCGGCCGTGTTGTCGTTGCCAGTGTTGAAATAGAGCGCCTCAAAACCGTTGGCCGTGTTGTTGTTGGCAGTTGTGTTGCTTACGAGCGCTTCAGTGCCGGTGGCCGTGTTTTGATAGCCGGTTGTGTTGTTGTAGAGCGCCACGTCACCAGTGGCTGTGTTGGAGAATCCGATTGTGTTAAATTCGAGCGCTTTGCTACCGCTGGCTGTGTTGAAGCTGCCGGTGGTGTTATTATAGAGCGCATCAAAACCGATTGCCGTGTTGTCGGTGCCTAGTAAAGTGTCGAGGCTGAAGAGTGCATCTTCACCCTCGGCGGTGTTGTTATTGGGATAGCCTCCGTCCGGTGGTGGGTCAACGGCTCGGGCCGTCGGCGAAAGCGCAAAGCAAACGAGCACGAGTGGGATGAGGAGCAAACGGCGTCGCAAAGGCGAGCGGTTCATTCAATTTCTTAATGGGAGAGTTGTCGTTTTCATATGCGCAGAGTTTTGAAAAAATCTGGCCAACTGCAAGACGAATTGGAACGCTGTGATTCGCGTTTACGATGAAAAGGGCAACGTGATCGAAACACACGAGCACACTGGCGATTTCGGACAAAATCGGACACTCGAACTGCGTAATTCTACGCGAATCGTGCAGAGCGTTGCGGATGGCTAATCGCGCAAGGCCTGCAGAAGAATGCGACACGCGTACACGGTGTCACGTCCGATAAAGAAATGCAGGTGACGGTCGCTGCCGTGTAAGACGCGCCCTGCTCAATCGAAATACAATGAACTTATCTAAACTTCGGCAGATCATTTTTGTCGGCGTTTGTGTGGGACCTTTCATTTTCGGCGACGCGAACGGACAAATCACTGGCTCAGGAACTACAGGTAGCACCGCTGGCAGTGGCATGGGCAACGGAAGCGCCGGGGTCATGACTGGAGGAGGTCCGGATCCCCGCAACCTTCCGACCCCATATGAAGAGACTACGACTGAGAGCGGGAGGACGATGACCGTCGTAAGACCAGCCATCCAACGTAAAAAAGCCGCGAAGGTGCGCAAGCGATCAAAAAAGATCGGGAGCAAAACCTCGACAACGCAGAACGCGCCCCCGGCGGCAGCCACTGTCGCTCCATCGCCGAGGTAAGCTCGCCGCATTTTTTTACCCGGCGCTGTTGACGTGATGTTGACGGTATGATTGTCGTTCCTGTTGGCAAGCGGTCGGTGCTGTCGGCACTGCGTCCAATGAAGCGATCTGTGTCGAGGGCAAAGCGCTAGATTACGAAACCGCTGCTCTACCAGCTGAGCTACGCCGGCGCGGCGGAGGCCAAGACTACACCAGGAGCCGCTTGGCACAGGCGCCTCTACATCGGCAGCACAAATGTCTGGCCAATTTCGCACAGAGCGATCCGTTCGGGCGCGCCGCGCAGCGCCGCTTTAAAGCGTTCGATCGGTTCCCACAACGGCTCGAAACTGAGTCGGAATGTTTGATGATGCACCGGCACGATAAATTGCGCACCGGCGGCGTTTGCCATTTCAATCGCTTGCTCAGGCGTGCAATGCGATCGGATCCACGGATTGTAGGCGCCAATCGACATGATCCCGAGATCGAGGGGGGCGCGCTCGCGCAATTCGGCAAAACGGTTCGTCAATGCGGTGTCCCCAGCAAAAAGAATGCGCCGTCCATTTCTGTCCAAGAGATAGCCGTTGTAACCACGGTAAGTATCGCGCTGCTTCCGCGCGCCCCAGTGTTTCACGCGCAAAGCGATGACATCAATTTCGCCAGCGGCAGTCTTGAGAGTCGTCCGCTCATCCCAACGAAGCTCCGTGATGTCGCGTAGACGTGTCCACCTTAACAAGTCTCGCGTGTTCGAAGCGGTGATCAGACTCGTTTTCTCGTCAAAGCAATTGAGCGTTCGCAGATCAAGATGGTCAAAATGCGCGTGCGATAGAAGGACAACGTTGATCTTTGGCAGCTCGTGGAATTCGAGCGCCGGCGCGGTTAAACGTTTGGGACCAATTGTGAGTCCCGGTAATCGAATCCCGATTCTCGGAAAAAGTACGGGGTCGGTAAGAATTTTGATACCGAAGAAATTGATGAGCACTGTCGCGTGACCGATCCAGGCCACCGTTACTCGCGCATCATTCCACTTTGAAGGTTCCGGTTTGGCAAAAACTGGGGCAATCGGGCGCCAACTTTCCAGCGTCCATTCACGCCAAAGATGGCCAATCCAACGAAGCACACGGGAGCTGCACAGAGTTCGTTGTTCACGTGCTCGCACTATGAATCAGGAACCCATGAAAAGAGGAAAAACAAATCCAAGATTTCCTCTGGTGACGCGATCCGGCGTTTTGAACTGGGAGCCGCGCGCATGAGCCTGGCTACGTAACCGGCACGACGCGCTACTTTTCGCCCCTACTGAATAGTTCTTTGAGAGCCTTCCAAAGGGTTCTGGCCGCCGCCGGTTTGCCGGCGCGCGCAACGAGTACCGGGCAATTTGCGCGATTTAGAATGCTACGAGTGAGATCGCCCATGATGTAATGACGAAGGAGACCACGCGCTTGCGACGTGCCCGTCACGATCAAATCGTAATTGCCTTCGCGCACTTCTTCGAAAACCTGGTCGATCACAATCCCGTGCCGAAGATGCACTGCGGCCGAGACGCCGAGGCGTTCGAGCTCTCTTTTTTGCCGGCGCAGATTTGTTCCGAGTTCCGATTTAGATTCGAGCAATCGATCGACATCTTCTTCGAGCCGCACCAAGTCGACATAAATCGCGGGCGGCTCGGCCATGACATGGAGCAAGGTCACGGACGCCCCAACCGCCGCAGCTAATTTGCCCGTGAAGTGTATCGCGCGCTCGATGAATTCCTTTCCGCCGGTGCAAACAAGAAAATTCTTCAGTTGTTTACATTCGCCGATTGCCACCAGCACCGGTGGCTGAATTGCTTTGATCACTTCGTAGGTCTTTTGTGAGCGCCAGTAATCCCCCGTTGCTCCAGTCCATCGCGCCCCGATGACAACGAGATCGTAGCTCATTTTAGATGTTCGACCGAGAATCTCCCGGATCGGTTCGCCCGCGTGCACGATGATATCCAGAGCCACATTTTGTGAGCGGATGGGTTGCGCCTGCTTCTCGAGCGCTTCGCGCAACGAGGCTTCGTCTTGCGACTTTTCCGCAGTACCGAAGAGCGTGGTTTCAGCCTTTAGCGGAATGGCTAATAATCCTCCCAGTTGAATCGCGCTCTCGGCGGCTGGCGTTCCATCACTGCAAATCAAAATTTTCATCGAGGGGTTACAATTTATGTCCGGTGAACAGAGTATAAATCACGATGGCTGCGCCGATGAGCGGCAACGGGACAAAAGCGAGTCGAATTTTCGGGCCGGCGAAATACTGGGTGCAGATGGCGCCGATCTGCGCGCCGATGGCCGCGCCGGTGTGCATGACCAGCGCGATTAGGATATCCACATTGCCTTTAACCGCATGGCTAAAAGTTCCGTAACTGGCCGAGATGATGATCTCGAACAAATCGGTACCTACTGCAAGGTGGGTGGGAATTCCGAGCACATACACCATCGACGGCATCCGGATGTAGCCGGCGCCTCCGCCGAGAAAGCCGCTAAAAAACCCGCCCACGAACGCGACGAAAAGAATCAACCAGAGCGAAATTTCCTTTATTCCCGAAGCTGGCAGGGCGATCATCGGCCAAATTTTCAGTTGTTGAATACTCCGGGTGACAGGGCCGAATGCAGAATGGTCTTCTTTCGACTTTACACCTTTCACCTTTCCTCGCGGCAATCGTCCCTTTTGCGAGATGAGTGTTTTCCGGCTCTCCCAAAGCATGAATGTGGAGATGCTCAGATAAACGACAATCGAAACGATGCTCACGACCAGATTGACATTGCCCGCGCGCTTGAGGGCTTGAATCAACTGCGCGCCTACTTCGGCGCCACCGATTGTTCCCAGCGCCATGATGCATCCGAGCCTAAGATCGACATTTCCAAAGGCGCGATGTTGCCGCACCGCTACGACTGACTTACCAACGATATGCGCCAGGTCGGTGCCCACTGCAAAATTCCAATCCAAACCGACCAGGCGCAGGGCGGGGCCGGCAATGAAGCTCCCGCCCACTCCGAAAAATCCGCCCATAATGCCGATTACGAACCCAACGATGACCAAATAGATCGGGCTGATGTCCGCGCCGGAAATTGGGAAAAACATGGTCTATCCGGCGCGACCGCGAATAAAACGCAGCAAGAGCGTGGTTACATTTTGAAGAACGACAGCCTGGCCGATCATTAGCAGAATTGCGACGCTGGCGTAGATATAACGGTGCTGACTTTCGAGCTGGTACAGCCATCCTCCGAGGAAATGCAGCACCAGGAAAAAGTAAGCGACAACAAGGAGCGCGTAGATTGCCAATTCAATCGCAAAGGCCCGCAGTGTTTTGGCTGTTTCCTTTTTCATCAGAAGGGAGCGAATCGTTAGAATCGTTTATACCGTTACATCCTTAAACGAGTTACATTGGCCCTGTCGATTCAACGTTTTAATGCGCCAACCGTTTTCTGACGGTTGCGCGCAAGCTCGTCAACGGCCAAATTGGATTGCGGGGTGAACATTTCTTCCTAACGTTCAACTTCACTCTTACCGGGTAAACCATGGCCGATGTCGCGAACAAATACGCCGAAAACGTAGCGGGCAAATTCTACGTCGATGATCAATGTATCGACTGCGATTTGTGCCGGGAGACCGCGCCTGCCAATTTCAAGCGTAACGACGATGGCGGTCATTCCTACGTTTATAAGCAGCCGGAGACGCCGGAAGAAGAAGCACTCTGCAAAGAAGCGATGGAAGGATGTCCAGTCGAAGCGATTGGTAGCGACGGGGCGTAGGATTCATTAAATCGTTGAACCGGTTGAAATCGCGAACGCTGACTTCGTCCGCGGTCAACCATCGACCGTCAGCCATCGGCCAAACCCCGCCCGTCGCACTGACCATCGCGGGATCGGACTGCAGCGCCGGAGCTGGTGTTCAGGCCGATCTTAAAACGTTTTCGGCGCTCGGTGTTTATGGATTAACCGCGATCACCTGCATCGTTGCAGAAACGCCGGGAAAAGTTTCGCGGATCGAGCCGATCAGCACCGAGATTGTGCGCGAACAGATCGCTCTCCTTTTCCGAAATTTCCCAATCGCAGCGGCGAAGACGGGACTGCTCTTTTCAGCCGAAATCATCGAAGCAGTTGCCCGAGCAGTCGTCGATCTTTCAGCCAATTCTGCCAAACGCTTTCCGCTCGTTGTTGATCCGGTCATCGTTGCGACGAGCGGTGATCAACTTCTCGAACCCAAAGCGATCGAGCTTTATGAGAAAGAATTATTTCCGTTGGCGACGCTGCTGACCCCAAATCTGGACGAAGCGGAAAAGCTGCTCGGCGAGCCAATCCGCCATCTCCGGGCGATGCGCAACGCGGGAAAGGAAATGCAAAAAAAATATGGCGTGTCGATCTTACTAAAGGGCGGACATCTCATCGGCGGCGACGCAGCCGATCTGCTCTTTGCGGGCGATAAGATCAGTGAGTTCTCGGCGCCATTTGTTCACGATGTTGCGACGCATGGCACGGGCTGCACTTACTCGGCGGCGATTACCGCCGGTCTTACCTCTGGTCTATCTCTGGAAAGCGCAATCCGCCGGGCAAAAAAATTTGTCACTGCATCCATCGCGCGGCGTTTTCGGTGGACGTCGAGCTCTGGAAAGCAGCTCGACGCGCTCAATCACTCGCTGTAGCCGCGGCACTCTGCGCCGTCTTAGATGACGCGGCGAAACCCTTGTCGATGTCACGTGCCCGGTTTCGCTTCCTCCCAGCGCCTTAACCTCATCGCCTCCAGCGCAGCCGCGGTTTCCGCCTGTTTTTTGCTGCGGCCGCTGCCGTGGCCAAGAACAATTCCCTCCCAAACAGCTTGCACCACAAATGTTTTTTCGTGGTCCCGTCCACTTTGCGAAATCAATTCGTAAACTGGGCTGCGCGGCGAAATGCGTTGCAATAATTCCTGCAACTGACCTTTTGGATTGATGTCCACGGGCTCTTCCGCGACTTGCTCGAGATCGGCCCGCGCCTGCGCAAGAATGAACGTTCTCGCAGTATCAAGACCGCCATCGAGATAGATGGCGCCGATGAGAGCTTCAAACGCATCCGCCAAAGTCGATGTTCGCTCCCGGCCGCCACTGGCTTCTTCGCCCCGGCCCATCAAAAGATAACGTCCCAAATCCAGCGCCGCAGCGTGCATTTTCAATGTTTCGCGGGAGACGAGCCGTGAACGCAATTTTGTCAGTTGCCCCTCGGCTTCGCCTCCAAAATGGCGAAAGAGATGTTCGGTAATGACAAGCTGGAGGACGGCGTCACCGAGGAATTCCAAGCGCTGATTATCAAAATGATAGCGTTGCGTTTCATGGCCGAGGCTGGGGTGAGTGAGCGCCTCCGCGAGCAAAAGCGCATTGCGGAATTTGTAACCGATACGTTCCTCGAGCGGACTCACTTGTTTGTCATTCTGAGCGAAGTCGAAGAATCTCTCAACTCGGTAAACGACAACGGCGCTTCACGAACGGCTTCGCTTTTACTTGTCGAATAACTCTGCCGTTGAAATGTTGGAGTCGTATGTGCGAGCGCTCACACACCCGCAGGTGGTTGGACGAATGAAGGTGTTGCATACGTATCGCGCTGAGGTGTGTAGCCGGCATGATCAACTCCAGTTTCGGGACACTGTTGGTGTGGAGCGGGTCCGGTTTCTAGGCAGAAAGACCTTAGAAATCGAGCTCTCTACAAAATCCCGCAGACCGAATTTCAACAGGTCACTTACCGCTTTTGATAAATCTCGAGCGAGGTGACAACATCCAGAGCGCGCTGCAAGACCGGGTCGTGTGCCGGCACCTTCTCCGACGGACGTCCACGTCTTTGCTGCGCGGCCTCCGCCGCCTCAACCTCAGGATTTGTTCCCGCCAACAGCGCCGCCTCATTCATGTGGGGACGCCCCGTTTCGTAAACAAACGGCCCCATTCCTTTTTCGCCGCTTAATTGAAAAATTTGCCGCTTGTCTGCCATTCGCATCTCAACAGGCAAGTCCGGTTTTACTCCGTCCGGAAACAACGAACGACCCTCCAGCGAAACCATTTCCGCCACTGCAACACGCAGAATTTTGCCGCCAGGCAATGACAAATCGGAATATTCTGCTGCGCGACCGGCAGTCGGTTGCCCAATGACCAGGGCTTTGTCATAAAGCCGTAGTGCCGCAGCGAGTGCTTCGGCAGAGCCGGCGGTGTCGCCATCGGCGAGCACCATCACCAGGCCGTGAAAAGCTGGATCGCGGTCAGAATTAAACACTCGATCCTGACGTGCGGCCGGTTTGCGCAATGTGAAGAGTGGCTTGCCCTTCGGACAAAATCGTTTCGCAAATTCCGTTGCCATTGCAAAATCATTCGTTCCCTGACTAGAGCGAAGATCGACAATCAGCGCGTCCACCTTTTTCCCGGCGAAGTCGCTGAGACTTTTATCCATCGCCTGAAGATTTGCGCTGTTCAGCGACCCGAGGCGCAGATACCCGATGTGACCTCCCAGCACCTCGCTGTAAAGGGCGCTAGGCGCTTCCATCGGTGCGCTCTCCTTGTTGGGCAAAAGCACCACGCCATGCGGCAGTCGAATCATCAGACCCTCAACAGTCGCCCGATTCAATTCCGTATCGGTAATTGCATCCGGGTTTGTGAAATTGCTTTTCAACAACGTGATGACTGCCTGCAAATCTGCCGGGCCTAACGAATCAACCAATTCTTGCATCGTGGGTGTCCCCGACGGGGAAGGCGACGGCAGTGCAGGCGATTTTGCCGGAATTAGTGGAGGTCTTCCCGATGACGTCGGCGCGGGCGATGTCGGTGTCGGGGCTTGTGCGAGGAGATTCGTCGCTAAGATCGAGATCGCAAAAGTCGCCGGCAAAAATCGAGACATCACACTAATTTTTCGATGTTATCCGTAATGGCACTGAGAGCAATATCGCGCCGGTAATGACAGTTCTCGAACTGAATGCGGGAGACGGCCTCGTACGCGCGCGCGCGCGCGACTTCGATGGTGGATCCAAGTGCCGTAACCGCCAGGACGCGACCGCCAGCAGTCACAACTTCATCATTCACGGGCTTCGTTCCGGCATGGAAAATTTGCACGTCATCAAGTCTCGCCGCTGCGTCGAGCCCGGAGATGGTTTTGCCGGTTTCGTATTTGTTAGGGTAACCGACTGAGGCCAGCACAACAGCAACCGCCGGGCGCGGGTCCCACTCGATTGTGCAAGTGTCGATGTTTCCGTCGATCGTCGCCTCCAACAACGGCAACAAATCGGATTTCATTCGCGGCAAAATGGCTTGCGTCTCCGGATCGCCAAAGCGGCAGTTGAACTCGAGGACGCGCACACCGTCCGCACTGATCATCAGACCGGGATAAAGTAAGCCGCGAAATGTAATCTTCTTTTCCTGCAAGGCGCGGAGCAGCGGGCGCATGATTTTCTTGTGAAATTGGTCTTCTAACTCAGCATTCCAATTGTTTGCTGGACTGAACGCTCCCATTCCACCCGTGTTCGGTCCGGTATCCTTGTCAAACGCGCGCTTGTGATCGCGCGCCGTTTGCAGCAACCGATAGTTTGCGCCATCGACCAGCGCGTGCAGCGAACATTCCGTGCCGCGTAAGAATTCCTCGACCACGATACGCCGGCCAGCCTCGCCGAAACGGCCTTGATTCATCATCGCGTCGATTGTTGATCTTGCAGCAACAAGATCGGACGCGATGATCACCCCCTTGCCGAGGGCAAGGCCGTCGGCCTTTATGACAATCGGAAATCGCAGCGGGTTACAAAACCGAAGCGCGTCGTCGCTTCTTTTAAAAGTGCCCGCCTCTGCCGTCGGAATTCCTTGTTCGCGCATCAGTTCTTTCGCAAAAATTTTTGATGACTCGAGTCGTGCTGCCGCTTTCGCCGGCCCGAAAACCCGCAAACCTTCCCTGGCGAAAAGATCGACAATCCCGGCGGCAAGTGGATCGTCCGGACCGACCACCGTTAAATTGACACGATTTTCTTTAGCGAAACGAACGAGGGGCCCAAGATCGCTTGCGGAGATCGCAACGTTCTCACCGATTTCTGCGGTGCCAGCGTTCCCCGGCGCGCAAAAAATGCGATCTGCATACGGCGACTGCTTCAGTTTCCATGCGAGCGCGTGTTCGCGGCCGCCGCTACCAATGACAAGAATTTTCATCACGATTAGTTTAACTGTAGAGGCAGCCGTGCCGGCTGCTAGAAACTTTTGGATTTACAGCCGACACACGCCTATTCGACTTCGCTCAGGCAGTCTCTGCCACTACAGCTATCCAGCTATCGTTCGCGGACGCGTGATTCGGCAGGTAAGATCGACAATTCCAATTTTTCAGTGTGCCGAATGATCAGTAACTTCGCGGGAACGCCGATTTGCTCAGCCACCAGCATCTTGTGCAGGTCATGAATCGAGCCGATCGGCCGCTCACCGAAACCAACGATGATGTCTCCCTCCCGGAGACCTGCGCGTTGCGCCGGGCTGTCCTTTTCTACAGACACAACCAGCACCCCGGTTTCGAGTGGCAAATTATAAAACCGGATCACGCGGCGATGCAGCGGCACATTTTGCCCGGCGACGCCGATGTAGCTGCGCCGAATTCTTCCATCGCGAATCAGCCATCCGGCAACGAGCTTGGCGGTGTTGCTAGCGATCGCAAAGCAGATGCCTTGCGCTGGCCGAATCATCGCGGTGTTCACACCAATGACTTCCCCGGCTGAGTTGACGAGTGGTCCACCGGAATTGCCGGGATTTAGCGCCGCGTCGGTCTGAATGATATTATCGATCAAACGACCCGATTGCGAATACATCGAGCGACCAAGCGCACTGATCACGCCCGCTGTTACGCTTGCCTGGAACCCGAGCGGATTGCCGATCGCGATCGCCACCTGTCCGACACGCAAAGGCTCGGAATCGGCAAGACGCACATGAACAAGTTGGGGCGCAGCGATCCGAATCACGGCGAGATCCGTCTCGGGATCGTCACCGATGAGCTGTGCCGGACAATCGCGGCCGTCGGAAAGGTTAACGACAATTTGGGTAGCGCCGTGGATGACATGGCTATTGGTCAAAATGAAGCCGTCGGGCGTGATGATGAATCCCGATCCGCTTCCCGCGATGTCGCGCGACCGATTCTTGCTCCTCTGTTGAATTTCGATGTTCACAACGGCCGGCGCGACCCGCTCGGCTGCGCTCACTACCGTGCGCGAATATTCGTCAAGCAACGAATAGTCACTAGGAACATCGCTTCCGTCTCCAAATCCAGAGCCGTTTCGCGGCTGGGGCGACTCATTCAACAAGGGCACCACAGCTGGCTCATCTTCCTCAAACACCAAGAAATCTTTATTCATAGGCTAGTAAAAGATCGACAGGCTGTTACTCGTCGTCAACTACAGCAGTTGGGTTCTATACGATCCTTTTGGAGTGCTACTCTCTTCTTGCGCGCGAGTTGGTGACGCTTTAGAAAGAGCCATGCAAAAGTCTTCCTCAGTCGGCTCAGTCATGGACGCGCAATGCCCGTCGCGGCTTGTGCTCGACCGCATCGCGGACAAATGGACGGCGCTAATCATCCAAGTGTTGGCTCATGGCACGAAGCGTTACGCCGGGCTTCAGCGCGAAATCGGCGGGATTTCACAAAAAATGCTAACCCAAACCTTGCGCAGTCTGGAGCGCGACGGTCTCGTGAAGCGCACCGTGCATCCGGTCGTGCCTCCAAAAGTGGAATATTCACTCACGAAGTTAGGTCGGACTTTGATTGAGCCGTTGCACGCGCTTTGTCGCTGGTCGGAAAAACATTTGGCGGAACTCGAAGCAAATCGCGCGCGAGCAAAGGTGAACTTTCAGAATTAAGTTGATATCTTTCGAGCGCTCGACGACCCGGCTGCAGGTTGTCAATCTTTCGGCGCGTTTGCACGGGAATAGGAGGAACGCGTGGGAGCAGTTGCAGCGCTGCGTGAGCGCGTCCCCTTGTTGTGCCGGTGGACAACTTCTGTTCGCCAGGGCTCAGGCGACCCAGTCACACCAGACAAAGAGATCAAAATTGTCGACCAACTCCGCAAAAAAACAGAGTAATGAAAAACCATATCGTGCAGGCCATTCTCTGGCTGGCCCGCCCAGTTGCGCTGCGCAGGTTTTCAGCTCGTCCTTGAAAAACTGAGCCACATGGGCCCGCACCTTATCGGTCAGCCGAAGCTTTTCCCTCCGTGCGTCGCTATTGTAGTCGGCCCTACGTCGGCCGCTTGGCTTTTCGGGGTCGGCACCTAAAAACCGAAGGATCGAGCGACGCAGTTCAGTGGGATTTCTTTGTAGATCATCAAAGAAATAGACATGGAACCGATCCGGATGAACATAGCGTTTCCATCGCGCGACGATCCGGCTCGGGTGCGAGAGCATGAGCACCCCTGAGTTAAGCAAATTCTGAATCACTTCCTCGGTGTCAGTCGCGTCAAACGGAGTAATCATTCCGAGACGTACCCCCATAGACAGCTGCGACCAGGCTCTCTCAACCGGATCACGGGCCAGAAAGATCACTTTTAAATTTGGCAAATAACTGATGACTCGCTGAATGATCTCGTCATTCAGAGTCGAATAGGTTGGCGAAATGTCACCAGAGAGGGACGCTCCTTTGGCTTCAAACAACCGGGCATAACCCTCCAAGTCGATAAAGGGTCGCGCACTCAAGCTTTTTAGGCTTTCCACAAAGCGAACATCGCGCTGGTCCCGGGGACGCGGAGGAGATGCTTTAGTCCTACTCAATTTATCAAAATAACGCACCTCTTTTATAGGAGGCATCCAGAAATCCGGGTGGGCAGCCAGCTGGTGATAAAGCCATGTCGTTCCACCTTTCTGAGCCCCGACACACAAGAAATCAGGGCAGGCACCGCCGGTCGAAGAGTGATTTTCTTCTCCATTGCGGTCGTTACTTAGGTGAGATTTGAATGACCGGGCCCAACGCACGTCGCATTATTTTCTATTCTGCTCTTAAAAAGCAAGCCCGGACGCAAGATCCCGCTCTACGTTGATCGTTGGGCGTTGAACGTTTGGCGTTTGATGATTACAGATTGTTTCGATGCGGTCGCCCTTGACCCACGGAGCAATAAATTCGGAATTACGATCTGCGGGGATGGTCTAATGCGGGAGCTTGAGCGATCTTTTAACTCGATCTGGCTTAAAGCATTCGTTTGTTTCAAAACGCGGGTTAGCGCAAGACCTGGTCTGCTTAGGTTTAGTGCATCAACCATTCTCGTTGCCATCCTACTGACGCCGTCGATCTGGATGTTGAGCGTGATCCCGCCGCTCTGGAGAGACGTCGACGCCTATGTCCAGGTCACACAGCCACCCGGACTGGGAACGATCCTGCAATGGGGCCCGCTCTATTGTTTCGTCGCGCGAATTCCGCTCTACTTCGGATACGCCATAGGCTGTGTAGGAGCAGGCGCTCCGCTTCCAACGCCTTCCTTCCTTATTCATCCGATCCTAACTGATTTGGGCGTCTTCCTATTGCTCCTGTCGCAACATGTCTCGCTTTGCATTGCCACATTCTATTTGATCGCTGTAACGACTCGATTGTTCTGGGTTCGTCTCACACTGGCCGTCGCCTGGGCAGTTAATCCGCTTTTTTACACTTTTGCCCATTGCGTAGGCTCTGAAACACTAGGCATGATCCTCCTGCTCCCGGTCGGAGCAACAGGACTGAGAATTATTCGATATCCCTGCAGGGTACCTGGGAAGGAATGGCTTCTTTTCGGTATTCTTTTATGGCTTTGTATCCTGACCCGGCATATCAACGCCACTCTGGCTGGGTTGCTGCCACTCAGTTTCTTCCTCGTCAGTGCATACCGGTTAATTATGATCCGATTCGCTCGATCTAAGTTACTCGACCGGTGGCGACGATTACAGGCGAGGCAGGTCTTCCAAAAAGCAACACTCGCTGTCGCCGTCGGTATTAGCTGCATCGTCTTTGCGAACGTTTCTTTACGGGGGTTATGCCACGCCGTTCAAATACCTTACCACTCCACAGTCGGTTTCACGTTTTTGTTTCGATTGAAATTTCTCGCAGGGCTTCCTGCTGAAAAACGAAACCAGTTACTCGACAAGGTGGCCAAAAATACTGACTCCTCAGATGTTAAAAAGGTCATTTCACTACTGCGTGACGCCTTCCCCAACGAAACTTCGAATTGGGACGTGATGGCCTTCAATAAGAAGGCACAAGCATCGCTTTTTTCACCAGAAATAGATCCGCGAGGAGAGAAATTCTATCTTGCACTCAATCGCACGGTGCAGGCATTTCTTTATCCACCAGAGAAGATACTCCTGGGCGCGATCGCGATAGATTTCAAAAGGTCCCAGGAGGCGACGATGCCGAGTGTCGTGAGGCAACTCTTTGCTAGCACAACGCGTTACTTTTCTTACCCCGAGAGCATGCCTGATCATGCAACGCTGTTGACGTTTCGCGACAAGAGCGCGGCCGAAATCATGGCTATTTTCAAGAAGCACTCTTACTTCCATCATCCGAAGAATTTCAGTTACAATGCTTTCTTATTTTCCTGGTGCGTAAATCTCGCTCTGCTTGCTGTTCTGGCGAAGATGCGTAAGGAAAAGGTTGCCGCTGTCTTTTCGTACGCTGCGGCATTGATGCTGGTCGGGTTGTTTATGATGCTCGCAAATTGCGTTCTGAATGTATTCCAGCCGCGCTACACTCTTCCAATGTGGGAGCTAACGATTGTCTCCGCGTCTATCTTGGTTGGAGAAATGATTGAATCTTTGTTTTCTCCATCACGCCGTCTCTTTAGTGGACTTGATGAACAAGCAAAACGTTCAGATCACCCCAAGAAGTGAATCGGGAAATTGTAATGAAATGAAGAATAGGATCGCAATTTTTCTTCTCTCGCCTGCTTACGCGGGTGGTGAACGAGCACGGATGATTCTGAGCGATCGGGCGGAATTCGAACTCGCGCGAAAATTGCGCGACAAACAAGGCGCGCCGATCGCCGAGGTGTTCGCTTTTCTGAGCGGCCTTTACTTTCGCGGTAAAATTGCTTACGCAACTGCATTTGCGCGCCCGGCGCGGGGAACCCCAAGTGTGTTTATCATTAGGCCGACGCGCGGACTTGTCGATGCAGCAACACGAATTGATCTCGATGACTTGCGTGAATTCGCCACGGTCAACATTCATAAGAACGATCCGCGTTATCGAGCACCGCTTGAGCGGGACGCGCGACGTCTGGCAAGAAAGCTGCCACCCCGAAGCGAGATCATCCTTCTAGGCAGCATTGCCACAGGAAAATATGTCGATGTTCTGCTGGCGAGTTTTCGGGAGAAGCTGCGATTCCCCGCTGATTTCATCGGTCGCGGCGACATGAGCCGTGGCGGATTGATGTTGCGTTGCGCAGCGGATCGGCAGGAGCTTCCATATATTGGCGTGGCGGGCGAGATTGTTAATGGAAAACGCCCGCCCAAACTCGCTCCGCGCAAATATCTCATTGCGAATGGAGTTTCGACGATGCCGGCACACGCCTCCGGCAGCCAGAATTGTTTTGCATCGCGGGCTGATATTGGCCTATTCTAAAATTTCTCCAGTTTTGTCGGCTAAACTTTCTGCATGATATGGACGTCAGTGGCACCATCAGCGCGATCCTGAATCATAAGAGCGACGAAGTTTTTTCCATCGCGCCGGACGCCATGGTTTTTGAAGCGATCGAGATGATGGATAACAAAAACGTTGGTGCGTTGTTGGTGATGCAACAGGGCCGATTGATGGGGATTATTTCTGAGCGCGACTACACCCGCAAAGTTTTCCTGCGGGGCAAGCGTTCCCGGGAAACGAAGGTCGCCGAAATCATGTCAGCGAATCCGACCGTCACGCATCCGCGCGAGCCGGTTGAAAAATGCCTGCGTCTCATGACCGACAAACACATTCGCCATTTGCCCGTGCTCGACGGTGATAAGGTTGTCGGCGTAATCTCCATCGGCGATTTGGTGAAATGGGTAATCTCGTGCCAAAGCGCCGCCATCGCGCACCTCGAGAGCTATATTCACGGCGGATATACGGGGTAGCTGTAGCTGGCATCGCTGATGCCCCACCGCAATCACCGATGGCGGCTACAGTTTCCAAACTGTTTTACCGCCGACAATCGTCCGTACTGCTCGGCCTTTCAGGTTCCAGCCATCGAATGGCGAATTGCGTGACGCTGATTCGAACGTATCGACCCTAACCGACCATTCCAAATCCGGGTCGATCAGCGTTAGATCGGCGGCTGCACCGATCGATAATGTGCCGGCATTGATCTTCAACAGACGTCTGGGTTCGACCGTGTACATCTCGATCAAACGCATGATGTCGATCTTGCAATGCTTGTGCACGAGCAAATCGAGAAATAATCCGAGCTCAGTCTCCAAGCCGATGATGCCAAATGGCGCGGCATCGAATTCGACTTCTTTCTCGAAGTCCGCGTGCGGCGCATGATCCGACACCAGGATCGACACGGTACCGTCGGCAACTCCTTCAAGGAGTGCATCGACGTCTGCTTGAGAGCGCAAGGGTGGATTCATTTTGCAGCTCGTGTCGAAGTTTTGAATCGCCTCATCGGTCAACGCGATGTGATGCGGACAAACTTCTCCGCTGATTTTTACACCGCGCGTCCGAGCTTCACGAAGTAACCGCACACTTCCGGCAGTGGTCACGTGCTGGCAATGAATGTGATGGTCGCACAGTTCCGCGAGCAAAATGTTGCGCATCACGATCGCCTCCTCGCCCGCCGCCGGCCAGCCCGGTAGACCAAGCAGGGTGCTCCAATAACCTTCGTGCACCACTCCATTGCCGACTAAATTGTAATCCTGGCAGTGATCGAGCACAGGCACACCGACCATGCGGGCATACTCGACGGCGCGTCGCATTACCTGGTGATTTTGAACACAATGTCCGTCGTCCGTTATCGCGACAATGCCCGCCTGGACGAGGGAGCCGATCGGCGCGAGCTCTTCGCCCCCAAGATTTTTTGAGATCGCGCCGGTTGGCAAGACATTCACGCACGCCGTGTCTCCAGCGCGATCTTTGATCCACGCAATCGTGCTAGGATTATCCGCCGCCGGCGAAGTGTTTGGCATACAAACGATCGTTGTAAACCCGCCCGCTGCCGCAGCGCGTGCGCCAGACTCGATCGTTTCCTTATGGCCAAATCCCGGCTCGCGCAGATGCACGTGCATGTCGATCAAGCCGGGGCACACGATGAGATTGCTTGCATTAATCTCATCGAGTTGAGAGTTGAGAGTTGAGAGTTGAAAAAGCGGCGCAACTTTTCCATCGATTATCAAAAGGTCGATAACTTCATCCCGCTTATTTGCCGGATCGATCACGCGACCGTTACGAATGATTGTGGCGCTCATGTGGAGATCCCTCCGCAGAGATAAAGAACGGCCATGCGCACAGCGAGGCCGTTGGTGACTTGATCAAGAATGACGCTTTGCAACCCGTCAGCGATGCCGCTGTCGATCTCGACGCCACGGTTGATCGGGCCAGGATGCATGATCAGGCAATCCGGTTTCAAAAACTTCGCGCGCTCTTTCGTTAGGCCGAAAAAGCGAGTGTATTCTCCAATCCCGGGAAAATATTCCTTGCGCTGACGTTCGTGCTGGATGCGCAAGAGGTTCACTACATCTGCGCTGGGAAGAACGTTGTCGATCTTGTATGAAACTTCCACACCGAGCTTCTCAAACTCACGCGGCACGAGCGTGCTAGGTCCGACCAGCGTCACGCGCGCGCCGAGCTTAAGCAGGCCGAAAATGTTCGAGCGCGCGACGCGACTAAATAGAATGTCGCCGATGATCGCCACGTGCAGCCCAGCGATTTTTCCCCTCTTCTCCCGAATCGTATAAAGGTCGAGAAGCGCCTGCGTCGGATGCTCGTGCGCGCCGTCGCCAGCGTTAATCACACTAGCTTCGAGTCGCTGCGCGAGAAATTGCGGCGCGCCTGCGAAGCTGTGACGCAGCACAAGAATATCGGCGTGCAGCGCCTCGAGATTGCGCGCGGTGTCTTTAAGCGTTTCGCCCTTGGTCAGGCTGGACGTACTCGCCGAGATGTTAATCACATCGGCGCTCAAGCGAAACGCGGCCAACTCAAACGATGTTCGGGTACGCGTGCTCGGCTCGATAAAGAAGTTTACCAGCGTTTTGCCGCGCAGCGCCGGGACCTTCTTGATCTCGCGTGTGCCGACTTGTTTGAATGCGTCGGCGGTATCGAGAATGAAATTGATTTCCTCGGCCGAAAGTTCGCGGAGGCCGAGCAGATCTTTGCGGTTCCAGCGCAAGGCAAACGCCGCATCAGGCGAGGACGATGTTGTGACTGATTCAGCAGCTCTCATTCGCTGGTCTTGGGTTTAATGAGGCCGACGCTGTCCGGCTGGCCGGCGCCACCGATGTGCACCTGCACCTTTTCATTCATTGAGGTCGGCAAATTCTTGCCGACGTAATCGGCGCGAATCGGCAGCTCGCGATGGCCGCGATCAATCAGCGTAGCGAATTGGATACGAGCGGGCCGTCCAAATGAATTGACCGCGTCCATGGCCGCACGAACGGTGCGGCCAGTGTAGAGAACGTCATCGACAATGATGACAGTGCGTCCTTCCAGTGGCACTGGAAGCTTCGACGCACGCACAACTGGCAGTTCACGGCGCGTTCCGACATCGTCGCGGTGCATCGCCACGTCGATCACGCCCGTGTCGAGGTCGATCTTTTCGATCTGGTGAATAAAACCGGCGATGCGCCGCGCAATCTCTACGCCGCGCGTGGGAATTCCTGCGAGCACGACTTTTTCAAGCTGCGGGTTGCGCTCGATTATTTCGTGCGCAATCCGCTGAAGCGCGCGACGAATCGCCTCCGCGTCCATGATCGGGACGGCGGTAGATGAATTCTGTTTTGTTTGTTTCATGCGTTTCCTTGGCGACCTCGCAGGATCGCTTTAAAGGATACGATTATGGATCAGTCGCTCATTTTACTCCGGATTTGGCTTCGCGCATCCGCTTTTCCCGCCAATTGGAGCGATGCTTCATAATCCAATCGAGCAGTGCCTTTTCGAAGCCGATGTCCTTGCCGACTTTTTCGCTCTCGATCCACTTATGTTTCAAGATTTCCGCGCGCTCTGCGAGGAATTCCTTGTAAAAAACAGAATTCTTAACGAACTGAGATTGGTCCTCTTCTGAAGACGGCATCTCTCGATTCTCTTTCATAAAATTTACAATAGTCAACACAATCGAATCACCGGGATTCGACGGGGTGACCTGACAATTTATTTAGAGTCGTGCGCGTTTAGGGTTTCGGATGCCTCACAAAGGCAAGGTCTTACGAAGATTTTCGGCAATCTTTTTGAACTCGACCGTCACCCGTGATTGTCGATCTTCGCCGGCAATCGGTATTCCGCGATCGCCCGCTTCGCGCGTGGCGATGTCGATCGGGATTTGACCAAGCAACGGGACGCGCAACCGTTTCGCTTCGCGTTCGCCGCCGCCGCTTCCAAAGATATCGTAGCGTTTGCCATCGGAAGGAGAGACGAAGTAGCTCATGTTCTCAACCAGACCGAGCACCGGTACGTTGACTTTGTCGAACATCGTTGCGGCCTTTCGGGCATCGATGAGCGCAACCTCCTGAGGTGTGGTTACAATGATGGCTCCGGCAAGCGCGACGGTCTGCACGATCGTGAGCTGGATGTCGCCGGTACCGGGCGGAAGATCGAGCACCAGATAATCGAGTTCACCCCATTCGACCTGCCGCAAGAATTGCTGGGTGTAACGTGTGACCATCGGCCCGCGCAAGATGGCCGGCGAAGTGTCGTCGAGCAGAAATCCCATCGACATGAGCCGCAATCCGTATTGCTCGATCGGGATGATTTTGTTTTCTTCCGTTGCCGTCGGCCGTTCGCGTGTGCCGAACATGAGCGAAATGCTCGGACCGTAAATGTCGCAGTCGCACAAGCCGATACGGGCGCCGGTTTGCCCGAGCGCGACCGCGAGATTGGCAGCAACAGTTGATTTGCCGACACCGCCTTTGCCGCTTGCCACCGCAATGACGTGCCTGATTCCCGGAATTCGCGTGGCGCCCACGCCAGTCCCCGCGCCCGCGGGTGGCGCCTGGATGTCGATTAAGACTTTCGCGCTCCGAACACCGTCAATGGTTTGCACTGCTTTTTCTGCATCGTTTTTAATTGTCGCTGGAACATTCGGGTCGTTCGTCGCCAGCGCCAGCTGCACTTTGACTTCGCCATTGTCGATGTTGACCGACTTGACCAGGCCAAACGAAACGATATCGCGAGTGAAGCCGGGATATCTCACTGACTTCAAGGCGTTCTTCACCTGTTCCTCGGAGATCGACATAATCAAACTTACCAGCGGTCCGGCACACGTAAACCGCACCGCTGCGATTTATTGATCCTGATAGTCCACCTTGTAGCGAATCTGATAGTCGCTTGCGCCAGAGGGGCGGGAAGGTTGCTCGCCAGCCTTCGCCACAAAGTCCGGTTTCTTCCAATCGGACCAGGCACGATATTTCGCCTTCATCGGATTGGCCGGCAGACTAAGTCGGAAAATCCGGTCCTCGTGATCAGGAAATTTTAACACAAAGAGACGTTGCGACGTGCGGTAATAAACTTCGACATAGCCGGCGCGCACGCTCGCCTTTTCAGTCGTATCCCGGGCATGACGTTGCGGTCGGTATCAAGTTCCGCCTCAACCTCGGCTAGACTTTCAACGGACCGGCCGTCCGGTGGTTTGACTTCAAATTCGAGCAACGGCGTCGGCCCATGCGCGTTGAGGATATGCGGCTGCCGCATGTACCAAAGTCCGAACCCGGCGGCTGCGATGGCAACGATCGAGAGACATACCGTGATAAATCCAACGAAGAGCCAAATCGTTCTTACGCCGCGCCAGTAGAGCGTGAGAAGAATCGAGCTTGGCGTAACAATCAAGGCAACGATCAGCGCGATCGCGACTGCAAAATAACCGGCCTCACCTTCCATCGCCGAGACATGAAACGCAGATGCCAGGACTGAACCCAGGGCAAGGACCAGCCCAAGTCCGGCCGCGCCCCAACAACGCCCGCGAGAATGCCAAAAAGAATTGAGCTAATTGGAAGCTTTTTCGGTCGAGGAGAAATCGTGCGGTCGCTGTCCCACGCTGCTTTGTATTTAAAGCTGGAAGCTCTTTACAAGCTACCTTCGCCGCGATCTGAGCTTGACCTTCAGTGGCTATCAGACAGGATGAAAGGCATGAAAACACAACCTTCTTTGCGAATTCTTTTGACCGGCGTTTTTCTCCTGCTCTTGAATGCGTGCGCGACGAATGCGCCTACAGCGCAAGGGCCGCTGGTCGGCACTTGGACTAACTCTCTGGCCACCGTCTGGACGATCAAAGCCGACAACACCTTCGATGTCGTTAATCCGAAGCGCCACATTTGGGGCAATATTACAACAGCCGGAGATACTGTCACAATCCAGGAAACAGGTGGCAACGCTGCGAAAGGCTGCCACGGCCCGGGCGTCTACAAGTTTAGCCGCACCAGCCCAAACACCCTGGCGTTCACGTTGGTTAAGGATGCCTGCAAGGAGCGGATCAAAAACGTGACGCTCGCCTGGCATCGAAAGTAACTTTCGAGCCGCTTAAGGCAAAGCTTCGGCTGAATCTTCGCTCCTGGCACGTGTAGCGCTCAGACGCGGTCTTTTAGCTGCGTCTGTCCGCCGCTGCGCGCGCAATGGACGCAGCAGAAGATTTTGCCCCCCTGCTCCACACCGTGACCGACGATCCGGCACTGGCAGTGGGGGCAAACGGGGGCCAGCGCGTGGATTGCGCACTCGAAGCTATCGAAGGTGTGGTGCTTGCCGGCAACAACTACCTCAAAGGCTTTGTCATATTCGTTTTCACAAACTTCACATGTAGCCATACTAAAAGTCTTTCGCGCGCCGCTGCCTTCGCGGCGGTGTCTGCCTCTATTTCGCCGGTGAAAATTGTTCAGCGTAGCCGAAGTCGTCACGTGCCTCGCTTTCATCATTTCCACCAGGTTCCGGAAAGTAGAGATCGTCCCAGGAAGTGATAGTTTGCATTGGAGTCGTTTATGAAAATACCAAAACAGCTCATCGATTGTTTGAATGATAACAAGGTTCGCTACGAGATTCTGCATCATCCGGAGGCTGTGACCGCCCAAAGGATCGCTCAGGCCGAGCACGTCAAAGGCCGCCATCATGCGAAGGTTGTTATAGTCAAATCTGGCGAGCAGCATCTAATGACCGTGCTTCCGGCGGATCACCAAATCGACCTCAAAAAGGTAGGGAAGGCGACTGGTAAAGCTGCCTCGCTCGCTAAAGAACAGGACTTCAAGTCGCTGTTCCCCGACTGCTCAATTGGAGCGATGCCGCCCTTTGGTCATCTCTATGGTCTGCCAACGTTTGTGGACAAGCGTCTGGCGCAGGAAGACTACATTGTTTTCGAGGCTGGCACGCACACCGACGCGATTAAACTCAGCTATCGTGACTATGAGAAAATTGTGAAACCGCGGGTCGAAGAGCTTGCGGTCAAGATTCAGCCGATGAAACCGGGATGAAGACGGCGTTGACGGGCTTGGTTCTCTGGCTGTTATGTGCGGCCGCAGTCGAAGCGGAGAAGGTTTCGTTCATTAAAATTGACGGAGCGATTGGTCCAGCCACGGCGAGTTACATCTCGCGAAGCATCGAAGAGGCTCGGACGCAGAATGCACAGTGTCTCATCATTCAACTCAACACGCCGGGTGGGTTGCTCGATTCGACGCAGAACATTGTGCAAAGCTTTTTAGGGTCTCCCGTGCCGATCGTGGTTTATGTCGCGCCGACAGGCGCGACCGCAACCAGCGCCGGCTGTTTCATCACGATTGCCGCGAGCGTCGCGGCGATGGCGCCAGCCACAACTATCGGTGCGGCGCACCCGGTCTCCATAGGCGGTTTTCCTAGCGGCGGAGAAGAAAAAACCGACCAGACGATGAAGCAAAAGCTGGAGAATTTTTCCGTGAGCTACATGGAGACGATCGCAGGCAAGCGGCAACGCAATGTCGAGTGGGCAAAATCCGCCGTAAAGGAGAGCGCGTCGATCACCGCGGAGAAAGCGCTCCAGTTAAAAGTCATCGATCTAATCGCTTCTAGTTTACAGGAGCTGCTAAAGCAATTGAATGGACGCGTGGTCGACGGGAAGACGCTCAAGACCGCGGACGCTGAGGTGGCGGAGATCAAGATGTCGCCCTCGGAACGCATCTTCCAGAAGCTCTGGCGGCCGGAGGTGATGTTCGTTCTCATGCTCATCGCCATTTACGGGATCATCGGCGAACTAACCACGCCCGGCGCGATTCTTCCGGGCGTTGTCGGCGCGATTGCGTTGGTCCTCGCGCTCTATCTGGCGGCCATCCTGCCGGTTAACGTGACGGGACTCGTGTTAATAGCGTTCGCCCTCATGCTTTTCGTCTTTGATGTCTACGCGACCACGCACGGTGTGTTGACTGTGGGCGGAATCATTGCATTTCTGATCGGTTCGCTCATGCTCTTCAATCGCGCCGATCCACTCTTTCGCTTATCGCTGAACTACATTATTCCGGCGACGCTGATTACTGCGGCGTTCTTTATTTTTGTCATCGGCAAAGGCCTGCGCGCGCAACTCCTGCCGGTGAAGGTGGGAGCGGGAACGTTGATTGGAAAAACGGTGACCGCATTGACGCCAATCGATTCGCGCGGCGGCAGGGTTTTCGTCGAAGGTGAATATTGGAACGCGGTCAGCGATACGCCGATCGAAAAAGGTGAAGCGGCAGAGATCGCCGCCGTGCAGGGATTAACTGTAAAACTGAAAACAAAAGGAGCATAAAGCCATGCAACTACTCGAAGCACTGCCGAAATTAATTAGTTGGGCCATACCCCTCATCATTCTTGCCGTAATCATTCTGCCGCAGGCGATCCGCATCCTGCGCGAATACGAGCGCGGCGTGATTTTTCGTCTGGGAAAATTACTCGGCGCGAAAGGGCCGGGGCTGATTTTTCTCATCCCGATTGTCGATCGAATGGTGCGAATGGATTTGCGCGTCGTCACCATCAGCGTCGAGCGACAGGAGGTGATGACGCGTGACAACGTGCCGGTGACGGTCGATGCGGTTGTTTATTTTCGCGTGATCGATCCACAAGCCGCGGTCGTGAAAGTGGAGAACTTTCTCAAAGCCACCTCGCTGATGTCGCAGACGACGCTGCGCAGCGTCCTCGGCCAGGCCCCCTTGGACGACCTGCTTTCGCAGCGCGAGTCGATCAACCTGAAGTTGCAGGAGATCATCGACCGGCAAACCGAACCATGGGGCGTGAAAGTCACCGCGGTCGAGGTGAAGGATGTGGCGTTGCCCGACACGATGAAACGCGCCATGGCCAAGCAAGCCGAAGCCGAGCGCGAACGCCGCGCAAAGATCGTCAACGCCGAGGGCGAATTTCAAGCCGCGGAAAAAATGGTGCAGGCCGCCGCGATGATGAGCAAGGAACCGATTGCGCTGCAACTGCGTTTCCTCCAAACCATGCGCGAGATTTCCAGCGAACATAACACCACGACTTTTCTTCCCGTTCCGATCGACTTGTTCGCTCCATTTAAGAAAAGCGAACCACCCAAGTCGTAGACTGTCCGACTGCGCATGGCCAGTTCCGGACAAGCGCGCGAAAGATCGACATCCAGCGGTAGGGCGCGACTCAGAAAGTGTTCGCGAGCAGCGCCGCCGGGCGCGCCGCAAGCGCAAGATCAAACAGACTCGGACGCGCAAGAGCGGCTGATTGCTTTTCTCGAATCGCCCGAATCATATCCTCACAGCCCGGCGGAAGTGCGTTTGATGCAAACCCACATCTCGTGGGTGTTCATCGCGTCGCCGTTTGTCTTCAAAGTGAAGAAGCCGATGGAGCTCGGGTTTCTTGATTTCAGCACGCTGGAAAAGCGCCGTCACTTTTGCCAGCGCGAGCTTGACCTGAATCGCAGGCTCTGTCCGGACATCTACCTGGGAGTGGTTCCTATTTACGAGAGAGCTTCCGGTTTTTCCTTCAATGCAGAAGGAGAAATCGCCGAGTACAGCGTCAAGATGCGACAACTGCAAAGCGGCTGGTTCTTGAGTCAACTGCTCGCGAAAGGTTTGGTAGGGGAAAAGGAAATCAAACGGGTGATTTGCTGTCTCCATCGGTTTTACGAGTCGGAGAAGCCGGATCCGGAGATTGAAGTATGGGGGACGCCGGAGAAACTCAAGATCAGCACCGACGAGAATTTCGTGCAAGTTGAACCATTCATAGGCCGCACCATTTCGCCGGTGGCTTTCGAAACGATTCGCCATTTCACGAACCAGTTCTACGCCGGGAATGAAGAACTATTTCTTGAACGGATTAAGGAGCATCGGATTCTCGATTGCCACGGCGATTTACATCTCGACCACATCCATCTCACGCCTGAAGCGATTACCATCTTCGACTGCATCGAGTTCAACGACCGCTTTCGCTTTATCGACATCGCAAACGATGTCGCGTTTCTGGCGATGGATTTCGATTTCGAAGGCAGGAGCGACCTGGGAAACCCGCTTCTCCGAAACGCAGCGCGCGAATTTCAAGACGGTGGAATGCTGAAGGTCACGAATTTCTACAAGTGCTATCGCGCATTCGTACGCGGAAAAGTGGAAAGCATTCAAGCGACGGAGAAAGAAACGGTAGATCCTCGGGCGCACGAAAAACGAGCGGCTCGGTACTTTCTCCTCGCACTGCGCTATGCAGTAGCCAGCTCCGAGCCTTTGGTTCTGGTCGTCATGGGCCGGGTCGGTACGGGCAAGACCACCGTCGCGCAGAAACTAGCGAGCGAGTTGGACTGGCCCGTCTTTTCCTCAGACAAAATTCGCAAAAGCCTCGCTGGCATTCCGCTGACGGAACGAACTCCCCACGAACGCCGCGACGAAGTTTACTCGTCGCAAATGACTGAACAGACCTACAAGAAGCTGATGGAAAACGGACTCGCGGCGCTCACAACTCACAGCAGCCTCATACTCGACGCGACCTTTTCGAGCCGTGCAAACCGCGATTTTTTGCGCGAAACATGTGCGAAGGCGAAAGTTCGGTTGCAGGTGATCGAACTTCAAACCGATCGTGGCACGATCGAGAAAAGGTTGAAGGAGCGAGATCGAATTACAGGCGAAATCTCAGATGCACGGCTGGAAGATTTTGAAAAACTGAGCGCTGCTTACGAGCTACCATCGGAGCTCGCGTCTGATTTGATCAGAGTTTCAACAACCATGTCGGTCCCTGACACTGTGAAAGCAATCCTGCGGCGGATATCCGAAAAGCAAGCAGGAGTAGGCGAAGGCGTCGCGCATTGATCACGCCAAGCCGATAGGCTGGAATTTCCAGCGCCATGCGCGACTGCGAAGCGAAAAACTTCGCTCGCGCCAAGCGCCGGCCTCTGTTAATTATGCAGCCGAAGTGACCGAAGCGAAAACGTCTGCTGACTCGCGACTCCGCAAATTTCATTCGACCCAGTTAGGCGAAATCTATCGCGGAGATTCGTTGAAATTGTTTCGCGAGAGGATCGAAGATCATTCCGTCGATTTGATTATGACCAGTCCGCCCTTCGGACTCGTTCGAAAGAAAGACTACGGGAATGTCGACGCGCACAACTACGTCGAGTGATTCAAACCGTTTGGCGAGGCGTTTCGAAAAGCTCTAAAGCCTCATGGATCGCTCGTCATCGATATCGGCGGCGCTTGGGTGTCGGGCCAGCCGACGCGAAGTCTTTACCATTACGAGCTCTTGATTTCGCTTTGTCGTGAATTCGGTTTTCATCTGGCGCAGGAATTCTCTTCGTCGCCGTAGAATTCGGAACTGTTTGCGTGTTTACGGTTCAATCGAGTCCCTTTCGAAGTCACTTGGCAAAACTTTTGGATAAGGCGACGAACTACTTGTTGGTCGCGAGTCCGTATATCAAGACGAGCGAAGCCGAATGGCTATGTGATCGCCTGGTGAGAAATGGGCATGACAAGGATGTTGAAGTCAGAGTAATCACCGATGTCCGCAGCGCGAATGTGCTTAGTGGCTCCTTAGATGTCGCCGCACTGCGCGTTCTCCATACCGGATTGAATCGATGTGAGATCGTTAACCTTCCTCGTCTTCACGCGAAGGTTTATATCGCTGATGAGACGTGTGCGATGGTTACATCAGCTAATCTAACGCCGTCCGGTCTCGATCTGAACCTTGAATATGGCATTGGACTAACCGATTCGACCACTATTCGCAAAGTCCGCGACGATTTACAGCGATATGCAGCGCTCGGTAACCGCCTGACTGCGTACACGATCGGAGAATTGGAAAAGGTTTCCGACGAACTGCGACTTGAGTTCGAAAAGATCGAGAGATCGACGGAGAAGAAGCTTCGCCGAAAATTCAACGCAACGCTAAGGCACGCCGACCGAGAATTCTTGCGCGCCCAAGTGGGCACGCGATCAGCACATGGCTTGTTTGCTGACGCCATTCTTTACCTTCTTAGCATACGGCCAATGAGCACACCGGAGCTTCACCGCAACTTGAAGGCGCTGCTGCCGGAACTTTGCGATGATACCAAGGACTTGGTTATCAATGGGCAGCACTTCGGCAAGAAATGGAAGCATACCGTGAGGACCGCACAAGTTTTCTTGCGCAGAAGAGGTGCGATTCAACTCATCGGAAAGGAATGGCATGTCAAGTTATCGTGAAATTATCAGGCAGGCGACTGGCTGTGGTAACACAAAAGCGGCCAAGGTTGAGGACGTGATGCGCAATGTGATCTTCCATTCCACCTTGGACTGGCAGACTAGAGAAGAACTGGAGGACGCAGCACGTCTGGCCGTTGAAATTCTGCGGGAACTTGCGTTGTCGCGGTGAAACCGCCACCGCCGCGGCAGTACGCGGTTTCTTCGACGGACGGCTGAATCGGTTTGGAATGATGTTTTCGTTCTTGTAACGCAGTCGGCTGGCAGGAGCTGGTACTGCGCAGAGTTCGATAGCTCATTGTTCATTCATTTCTCGCTTGGCTAATTCGGTTCCGTTCACCCGCACTCACGCCGCAGTTTTGTCATTTTCATGCTGCAGTCACAGTTGCTGAGTAACCTTCTTCACAACGGCAGCCATTTGCTGACGAAAAAGTTTGGCGCCGCCGGACGCTGGATGGCGGACGCAGTGTGCGTTCACGTCGAGTTGTTCGAGCTGCGCGGCAGCGATTTTTCCCAGCGCGACGACTTGATCGCATGGAAATAATTCAAGAAAAGCTTTGAGCACCGGCAGGCCGGCAGCTCGCTCGGACTTGTTAGGCATTCGATTGCTTAACATGCCACGGCGCGAATCGAACGAGTGCCATGGAAATGCATTCCACACGACGAATTGTGCTGGCTTCAGGCCAAGCCGCAGGAGCGTGCCCCATACAATCGTTGCAGTCGGCTCGGAAAATCCGTCCGGACATTTCTCGGGCTTGCTCGTGCGCCGCGGATTAATGTCGGAGAAGAAATCGTTGGATTTCAGCCGGACTTTCTTGCTTCTCCCGAGCAGCAACCGCTCGGAAGTCATGGGGATTCCGCTGAAATGACCGCCGCGATAACCAACCGCTTCGCCGATGACTGCAAAGTTTGCCTTGCGAAGGCGCTTTCCCAAATAGCTTTGTAGCTGGTTCCGCCGTATGGCCGGTGCGTTGCGCCCAATGTCGTTTTGCTCATCGACTTGCCACCACGGATTAAACACCGCGCCGGATGGCGAGTTTTGCAACAGCCTGACGAAACTCTCGATGGATTGCGCCGACATAAACTTCAGTACGCTCCGAATTCCACGCTTCAATATCCAAAATCGAACACGACCTCGCACATTGTTCATGAGACAGCTCCGAATTAATTGTATGGAACGCCGATGCCAGAGTTGCCCGATGTCGAGAGCTTCAGGCGATACTTCGACGCCACGTCGCTGCATCAGCGCATCGACGATGTCGATGTACGCAACGCGTATGTGCTCAAAGGCGTCTCCGGGCGTGAGCTTGCGCGCAGACTGAAAGGACGAAGTTTCGAATCCACCCGGCGCCATGGAAAACATCTGTTTGTGCGCGCGGACAGCAATGTATGGCTGCGTTTGCATTTCGGCATGTCCGGCTTTCTGCGTTACTTCAAAGGCGAAGAGAAAGCGCCGCCGCACACGCGGGTCCTGTTTGTTTTCGCAAAAGATTACCGGCTAGCCTTTGACGATCAACGCAAGTTCGGCGAGGTCGGACTGGTCAATGAGGTCGATGAGTTCCTGAAAAAGCGCGCGCTAGGGCCAGATGCGCTCGATATCGATCTTGCGGAATTCAAGGAGAAGCTGGCGAGACATCGTGGCGCCGTGAAATCGATCTTGATGAACCAGCGATTGATCGCAGGCATCGGCAACATTTACACCGACGAAATTCTTTTCCACGCTCGTATTCATCCGGCCACGCAGATCACGCGTCTTGGCAACAAACACATAAATCGTTTGTTCGCCGCAATGCGCCACGTGCTGGAAAAGGCAATCGAGTATCAAGCCGATGTCGATCGCATGCCGCAGTCATGGCTGTTGCCACAGCGCGGCAAAGGCGGCAAGTGTCCGCGCTGCGGGCGCGGATTGAAATCATCAAAGATCGGCGGCCGCACCGCATGGTTTTGTCCGCACTGTCAGAGGCGCGCGCTGTGACCGGAAAAGTTCTGCTCACCGGTCGCCCCGGCTGCGGCAAGACGACACTGATCAAGCGTGTTGTAAATAATCTCGCGAGACGCGCTGGTGGTTTTTACACTGAAGAGATGCGTCAATACGGCGCGCGCGTTGGATTCAAGATCGTGACGCTCGATGGTAACGAGGCTGTATTTGCTCACGTCGATTTCAAAACGCCTGAGCGCGTTGGAAAATACGGGCTTGATCTCTCCGCCCTGGAAGCCGTCGGCGTCGAATCGGTTCGTGAAGCAGCGCGCCGCCAGCGGATCGTGGTGATCGATGAAATCGGCCCGATGGAAATCCGCTCGGCGATTTTTCGGGAAGCAGTAAACGAGGCGCTTGACAGCGAAGTGCCGATACTCGCGACAATCTCCGCGCGATCCCTGCCGTTTACCGACGCGATCAAGTCACGTCCTGACGTGATGCTAATCGACGTTCGCCCGGACAATCGCGAGGGACTTGTCTCAGAACTGTCAGACAGATTCAAGCGCTGAATCCAGGCTGATGAAACAATTCGCAGGTCTTCAGCATGTCGTATGGAACAGTCCGCCCACCGGCTCTGTTTCTGCGAGCTGGTTGTAAAGCCGCACGGCTTCGGCGGTGGGCAGCACATGCGCTGCGATCTCACGCTCCTTCAAGAAGTCCAAAGTCTCGCGTGGAACGTGAAGGCATTTCTTCATTCCCCGTGAGAGCACGACGATTTTCGCGCTATGATCGAGCAGTTCCTGTACGTCGGCTGGTTGAATGCCCGGCAAGTGCCCGGTCCCAGTCTCCCGCCAGTTCCATTCACACGATCCGCCAGGAAACAGCTTTGCATCCTTGTAAGGCTCGGCTCTCCCTTCCACCTCGAGTCGCCCCCAGGAGACGTGCTTGATCTGCGGCGAGCGGTGTTGATTTTTCACAGTAGAAAAGTCGTTGCAGGCAGTCTCAGCGGTTCTTTTTCGCTCGTGGAAAACTGATTCTTCAAGCGCTTCCATTGCGCGCGTTTCTTCTTCCAATGCGATTTCAATAATGATGCCTGAGACCGCAGAAGAGATTTCAGAAAAGCCTGAAGTTCGCAAAGAGCTTCAGCGAGCCACCGGCGAAAAAGCTCGCCAAAAGGTTAAAGCACGCGGAAGGGACAAATTCTGGTTCCTTACCCACGCGCTTATTCTTGCGGGTTGCGCCGTGCTCTACCTTCTGCTCGGCACGAAACTGATTCCGTTGCTGCAACCAACGGTCGATGTTGCGCGACGAGTTTTGCGCGGCACAGTGCTGATCGTAGTCGTTCTCGGACTTGCAAGAGCCGTTTCCGTGTATGCGCTTGGTAGTATCGAGGATGCTTCTACTCGTTTCACTCTCCAGCGAGTGCTGCATCTGGGTGTTGCGGTTCTTATAGCGCTCATTGCTGCATCGATAATCTTCGTGAACTGGTATGCCGCGCTGACTGCGCTCGGTATCGGGTCAATCATCATCGGCCTGGCTGTGCAAACACCGATGAAGAGTTTCATCGCCTGGATATATATCGTCGTTCGCCAACCTTATCGCGTGGGCGACCGCATCGAGATAGACGACGCTACCGGCGACGTCATCGATGTCGGTTACCTGGACACGACGTTATGGGAATTCGGCGGTCAATACATTTCCGGCGATCATCCGAGCGGTCGTCTCATTAAATTCCCCAATGAAAAGGTGCTCGACGAGCTCGTTTACAACTATTCGTGGCCGCTTTTCCCTTACATTTGGAACGAGATTAAGTTTCATGTCGCCTACAACAGCGATTTGGAGTTCATCAGCACCACGATGCAGAAAATTACCCAGGAGGAGCTCGGCGAAGAAATGATGAAACGAGTGAACATTTTTCGTGATTTGCTCGCTAGAACGCCCGTCGATGAACTGGAAGTGCGCGAGCAGCCACGCGTTATTTTTCGCGTCAGCGAAAACACGTGGCTCGAAGCCATCGTCCGATACGTCGTCTCACCGCGCGAAGCCGGGCGCGTCAAAACGCGTTTAATCAAAAAACTCCTTGCCGCGCTCAACGCCGCTTCGGACAAGGTGATGTTCCCGGCAGGCAACGCACGATGAATCCTGTGGAGCTGGTATGAAATACCTGCCAGTTTATCTGAATGATCACCTCGCCGGTTCGATTGGCGCGCTCGAGATGCTCGGTGATCTCATTGAGACACACGAAGGCAAGCCGCTCGAGCAATTCCTAAGGGCTTTGCGCGACGACATCGAAGCGGACCAGCGCGAGCTAAAACGAATCATGGAGCAACTCGGCATTGATGAAAGCGATACACGCAAGGCCGGAGCTTGGGTCGCCGAAAAGATTTTGCGGGCGAAGCTGCGGGGCGGCGACGCCGACGAACCGAATCGCGCGTTACTACAATCACTGGAGAGTCTCTCCCTCGGCATCACTGGGAAGCGCTCCCTTTGGCGCACGCTCGATGTGGTGCTTGGATCAGGCGCAGGCTTGAGCGGGTTCGATTTTGCGCGTTTGGAAAAACGCGCTGCGACTCAGTTCGGACGTGTCGAGGCACAGAGACTCGAGATCGCTCGCCAAATTTTCACCGCCGAGTCTGGCTGATTGAGGCAAATGATTGACCCATTGGTCGCGCTGGCCAAGTGCTAAACATTCGCTGGATGAATGGTCTACCCGCCGATTGTTGGATCGACAATCGCACGAAGATTGAGGCGCCCTGTCAAAGCATCCTCGTGCTCGGTTCCCGCCGGCACACGGTTCTAGCGACGGCGTTTTCGCGTACGCGCGGCTTTCTTTGCTGCGGCCGAACGTGAACGCGCCGAGCGTCGACTCGCCGCCCGCTTCGCTTGTCGTGACAGCGCTTTTTTCGATGCTGCCCTGCGGCTTTCGCGTTTGAGCGCACCTCTGGTTGCCCGCGAGCGTGTGCGTGAAGGTTTTTTGCGACCGCCTCTGCGGCCTTTCGCGAGATCGCGCTTGGCCCGGCGTTTCGTTCGCGCTTTGCCGCGCTTCGGCGGAGGCAACTTTACTCCAGCCCTCCGCGCTTTTGACAGGCCGATGGCGATTGCCTGCTCAGCCGAGCGAGCGCCATGTTCGCCTTCCCTAATATGTTCCATTTCTTCGCGCACAAATTCGCCAGCCTGAGTGGAAGGCGACAGACCTTCGCGTTCGTCTTCGCGCGCCCGTTCGATTGGTTCTTCTTCTGGCATAACAAAATTGTTTCGCCCCTAACCGCACATTTGGACGTAATGAAGACTGCGTCGGGGGGGCCGCATCTACGCTTATTGCGGCCGCAGGGATGCTGATTTTGCGGAGAAAGATCGTCAGAGGCATAGGCATAGAAAAGGGATTGCCATTCCGCGCCGAGGGAGAATAGGCTCGGGTCATGCGCACAATTCTGATAATTATTCTGATTATTCTGTTACTCGGCGCTCTGCCAACTTGGCCATATAGCTCTGGCTGGGGCTATTACCCAAGCGGCGGGCTGGGCCTTGTTCTTTTGATCGTGCTGATCCTCTGGCTGATGGGCCGAATCTGACCCGTGCTCGAACTCTCAACTGTGCGATGGGATCTTGCTCTATCAGCTCTTTTTGGCAGCATTCTGTGCGTCGGGCACACCTTAAATTCACCCTTTCGTAACTTTTAGGGGCGCTCGCGGGAAGGCAAAGCGTTTAGCTGCTGTGATTCAGCGTCGCGAGTCGGTCTTCGCGACTTGCGTGTCGGTTTCTCGAGATTGCTTGTGCAACCGTTGGAATTCCTTTTCCAGTTTCTTCAGCTCTTCGTCCGAAAGGTCTTCGAGATCTACAAGTTTATTACGCGCGCCCTTCAGGGCCCGGATCAACTCGTCAAGCTTCAACTGAATGGCTTTCGCATCCCGATTCTGCGTGTTTTGAATAACAAAGACCATCAGGAAAGTGACGATGGTCGTCCCGGTATTGATGACGAGCTGCCAGGTGTCGGAGTAATGAAACTTCGGTCCGGTTGCGCCCCACACGACAATTACAAGGATCGCAAAAGCGAAGGCCCATGCTGTGCCTAGCACAATCGCGGATCGGCGCGCGAAAACACGGAAGGCGTCCCGCACTACGCACAAAAAATCTCGCTCTTGATCGTGCATCTTTAGTTCTTCGATTTGAGTGCGGTTCACAATTCTACCTTTACGTTCGCGCGGCCCCCGGCAATTGCGCGCATGACCTAACTGGGCAAAAAGCAAATAGATTGCGCCGAGCGACGGTGCCCGCACAGAGACAGCCAGATCATCTTGCGCATATTTTGCATTCCGACCGATAAATTGCACCGCACCCCTGAAAAGAGAGTTAATCTTGACGATGAAACTCATGTTCCTGGGCACGCGCGGGGAGATCGAGGCGCGGACGTGGCGGCATCACATGCATAGTTTGCTGCTGGTCTCGTATCGTGGTGCAGAGGTGATGATTGATTGCGGCCTTGATTGGCTCGGAAGATTTGAACGGCTCCGACCCGATGCAATCGTTCTCACGCACGCGCACCCAGACCACGCCTGGGGCTTGAAAAACGGCGCCTCCTGCCCAGTGCATGCGCCGCAAAAAACATGGCGGACGTTGAAAAGCTGCAACATCGACAATCGTCAACTGATCAAGAAACGCACGCCCGAATGTCTGTGGCATCACAGTCGAGGCATTCCCGGTCGAACACTCGATTCTGGCCCCAGCCGTCGCATACCGCGTGAGCGTAGGCCGAGCGTGCATTTTTTACGCGCCGGATCTCGTGTTCATCCGTGATCGAGCGGCTGCGTTGAAAGGGGTACAGATTTACATCGGCGATGGCGCCGCGCTTACGCGCTCGTTCATTCGTAAGCGGGGAAAGAATCTAATCGGCCATGCACCGGTCTGCACGCAATTGATGTGGTGCGCGAAAGAGGACGTGCCGCGAGCCATCATCACCCATTGCGGCTCGGAAATCGTCGCAAGTGACCAGCGCAAGCTCAGGACAAAACTTCGCGCAATGGCTGCCGAGCGCGGTGTAGAAGCATCCATCGCCAACGACGGGATGAAGCTCAGTCTGTGATACCAAATTGACCTCCTCTAAGGCTTGCTCGCCATTGCGAATCCGTTTCGTCTGTCGAACGAACCCGTCTGATGTCGGACTGTTGGCGGAGATGTTGGAGCTTGGCTTACTTTGAATCATGTCGTTGCGCCTTTTTCTCTGCGGCGATGTGATGACCGGGCGCGGCATCGATCAGGCGCTGCCGCATCCCGTGAGCCCAGCTTTGTACGAACCATACGTGCGCGACGCGCAGGAGTATGTCGATCTTGCCGAGAAAGCGAACGGCCCCATACCACGGCCAGTGAACTTCGATTACATCTGGGGCGATGCGCTGCAAGAACTGGAGCGGGCCGAGGTCGACTTGAGAATCGTAAACTTGGAGACCGCCATTACATCGGCGGAGAGTCCGTGGCCAGGGAAAGGAATTCATTATCGCATGCATCTGCAGAACATTGGTTGCCTCTCCGCTGCGCGGATAAGCGCTTGCGCCCTTGCAAACAACCACGTTTTGGATTGGGGATACGCAGGATTGTCCGAAACGCTTCGGGCCTTGGCTGCAGCGGGCGTCGTGCACTCAGGTGCTGATCAGAATGCGGAAGAGGCAGCTGCTCCGGCGGTCCTAAATCTGCCAGACAAGGGACGACTGCTTCTTTTCTCATTTGGATCGACAACCAGCGGTATCCCGCGTGAATGGTGCGCCACGGCTTCTCGCGCGGGAGTGAATCTGCTGGACGACCTTTCAGCAGCAACCGCCGCGCGAATTGCGAGCCAGATGCGACAATTTCAGCAGCCGGACGATCTACTAGTTGCGTCGATCCACTGGGGCAGTAACTGGGGCTATCACGTTCCTCCACAACAGATCGCGTTTGCCCATCGTTTGGTCGAAGGAGGGGTCGCGATCGTGCATGGCCATTCTTCTCATCATGTGAAGGGAATCGAGGTCTTCAAAGGCCGCCTGATTCTCTATGGCTGCGGAGACTTCATCACCGACTACGAAGGGATCAGTGGCTATGAAAGTTTCCGGGGCGACCTGGCCCTGATGTATTTGGTCGATCTCGATTCGCGCAGCGGTGAGCTCGTATCAGTGCGGCTGGTTCCAATGCAAATGCGACGCTTCCGCCTACAACGCGTATCGAATGCCGATGCCAAATGGCTCTGTCATCTTCTAGACGAACTCGGGACCGCATTCGGCACGGGCGCGACGCTGGAAAAAGACGGCAGCTTAATACTTAAGTCGCGAAAGGAATAACGAGGGAATTCCGAAGATTAGAATGAAGAAGTGTCTCGTCGCCTGGGTGGTTTCGGGATTGGTCATTCGTTATTAATTCGGCATTCGTCATTCGAGCTTCGTCATTCATCGTGATTTCTCAATCGTACTACAAATCGGCGCCAGCGCGCACGCGCGTCACAAGCTCCCGCAGGAAGCGCTCGACTTCCGCCGGGTCTCTGAGCATGTAACGCGCAGCGGTCCAACACGGCTGCTCGCTTACCACGATGCCGATTCCGCGTTCGCGAATGGCATGAAAGGCGTCTTCATCGGTGAGATCATCGCCGATATAAATCGGAAATACTCCTCTTCGATCCTGGACTAACGACTCCAAGATCCAAACCACGGCTCTGCCTTTGTCCCAATGGACGTCCGGCTGAAGCTCGTAAACTTTCTTGCCGGGAAGCAGGCGGAGTTTGCAGTAGTGCGCCTCAACTTCATTTGCAGCTCGCTGGACTTTTATGGTGTCGCTCTCATGCGCCTGGCGATAGTGCGCGGCGATGGAAAAGCGTTTCCGCTCCAGCATTACCCCACGTACGCCAGCAAGCTTTTCGTTAAGCTCCTTTTCCGCAGCGTCGATAATGGGCACCAACTCAGTGGCCACTTGTTTCCGCAACCCACGCGGCCCGGCGATGTCAAAGCCATGGCTCCCCGCGTAAACGATCCTGCCGATATCTACGCGGTGGCGAATGTCGTCCAGGTCGCGGCCACTGAGAACTGCGATGGGCACTTTGGACGCGAGAGCGCGCAAGACCATCCGTGCTGAATCGGAGAGTGACGCCTTCTCTGGATGACTAACGATCGGCGTGAGCGTGCCATCGTAATCAAGAAAAAGGGCGATCCGTTTGCCTGGCGCGGCGATTATCTCGTCAATATGATCAAGCGCTGATGGAATCATTTTCGATTTAACGATTTCAAATAGAGCGTCACAAATAAATCGCATGTTAACGAAGCAAAGGCGACGCGAGGACGAGTGGGCACTCCGAAAGCTCCCGCGAAACCGAATAGGCGTCTCCATGCATTTCGCACGAAGTGCTTTGGGAGTGCGATGAGTCTTCGCATCGCTTTCATCCTTGCTGGTCCGCATCTATGTATGACGCTACGGATAATTCAATTGGCGGCGTGCGATTTATTTGTGAGAACAGCAACAAAAGAGTTAAAAGAGTTAACGTCGCAATGATGTAACCTTGTAACGTTTTTAACTCTTTTGATAATGAATCGTCTTATCCTCGTTTCCAACCGGCTGCCATTCGCACTCGAGCCGGTCGGAGATGGCCAATGGATCGCTGCACCGTCTCCCGGCGGGCTCGTTAGTGCTCTCGGACCAGTGTTGCGCGGGCGCGGTGGGACATGGATCGGTTGGCCCGGCGTTGCGGGCGACGTTCCGGGTACGTCGTTCGCGGAAGCCACGCGCGATGCAGGCTACAAGGTCGTGCCCGTAGCGTTAAGTGAGGCAGAGCGTGACGAATTTTACTACGGCTATTCCAATGAGGTCATCTGGCCGCTCTTTCACGACCTGCAAAGCTTCTGTCACTTCGAGCCGGCGTTTTGGGAGACTTACAAGGCGGTAAACGAGCGTTATGCCGATGCGATTGCGCGACATTGCCAGCCAGGGGACTTCATCTGGGTGCACGATTACCACCTGATGTATGTCGCTCAGGCGTTGCGCGAGCGCAGCGTCCATGCGGCGCTGACGTTTTTCCTGCACATCCCATTTCCGCCATTCGACATCTTTGCCAAGCTTCCGCAACAGCAACGATTGTTGCGCGCCCTGCTTCAATTCGATCTTCTCGGTTTCCAAACCCGGCGCGACCTGCGCAACTTCCTGCAATGCGTACGGCGGGTGCTGCCCGACGCACGGGTTTTTCCTAGCTCCGGGCTCCAACATATCCGCTTTGGGGGACGGGCGATCCGCGCCGGCAGATTCCCAATCGGCATCGACTTCGAGTCGTTTGAACAGGGTGCCCTATCGGAAGACGTCGCGCGGCGGGCGCGTGAGCTGCGGGCCGCTTTTCCCGGATGCCAGCTGATGCTGGGCATTGACCGTCTCGATTACAGCAAAGGAATTCCCGAGCGGCTGCGAGCGTTCCGCGTCGCGCTGGAGCGACATCGGGAACTGCGAGGACGCGTGGTCCTGATCCAGAACGTCGTCCCAAGCCGGGTGGAGATTCCAAGATACCATGAGTTCAAAGACCGCATCGATCGTTTGGTCGGCGACACTAACGGCCGTTTCTCAACCGACACCTGGTTACCGGTGCATTACCGCTTTCGCAGCCTTGATCGTGACGATCTGTTGGCCCACTACCGTGCGTGCGAAATAGCGCTAGTCACGCCGCTTAAGGACGGCATGAACCTCGTGGCCAAGGAATACTGCGCATGCTGCGTCGATCAGGACGACGGCGTGTTGATTCTTAGCCATTTTGCGGGCGCGGCGGAGCAGCTAAAGCCCGGCGCGGTGCTGGTGAATCCCTATGACGTCGAGCAGGTGGCCGATGCGATTTTCAAAGTATTCCGGATGAGCGACGTCGAGCACAGCGTGCGAATGAAGCGCATGAGACGTATCGTGCGGAACGAGGATGTCTTCTGGTGGGTTGATTTGTTTCTCAAGGCAGGATCGCAGCTCGCGGCCCGGTCCGCACAAACTGCCGGCCGGCGCCTCGCCAAACAACGCTAAACGGACGACGCGACGGGTACGCAGCGGGCAAGCGCCATGCGGTACATCTGTGGATCATCCGCGACGGCTGTTGAAAACGATCCTTTGTTAAAACACAATTTACATGGGCATCATCGACAAAGTGCGAAAGGTCTCGGAGACCGTTTGGGAAATACCGGTGACCTACAAAGAAGGCATGCGCGCGCCGGCACGGATCATCGCGACAGAAAAGCTCGTGCGCGAAATGGACGAAGCCGTTTACCAACAGATCAGCAACGTCGCTACGTTGCCGGGCATCACGCGCTACGCCTTATGCATGCCCGACGGCCACAGCGGTTATGGATTTCCAATCGGCGGCGTCGCGGCAATGGATGTGGGCGAAGGCGGCGTGATCTCGCCCGGCGGCATCGGATTCGACATCAATTGCGGCATGCGCCTGGTCATCACAAACCTCACGTTGGACGACGTCCGGCCGTACCTTAAAGAAATTGTCGATCTTCTCTTCCAACGCGTGCCGGCTGGCGTCGGCAGCCATGGATTTTTGAAAATCTCGCGCCAGGAGTTTCGCGAGGTCGTGGAGCAGGGTGCGCGCTGGTGCGTCGAACACGACTATGGCTGGGAGGAAGACCTCGAACTCACCGAGGAAAGCGGCTGCATCTCCGGCGCGGATGCGGCAAAAATCAGCGAGCGCGCGATTGATCGCGGCTACAACCAAATTGGCACGCTCGGCGGCGGGAACCACTACCTCGAAGTGCAGGTCGCGCGACCCGAGGATGTGCGCGACAAGGAGCTCGCGGCAAAATTCGGAATCACGATCCCCAATCAGATCGTGGTGATGTTCCATTGCGGGAGCCGCGGCTTCGGACACCAGGTCGCGACCGATTATCTCCAGATTTTTTTGAAAGTAATGGAGAGCAAATACGGTATCAAAGTGCTCGACCGCGAACTGGCGTGTGCGCCGTTCGAATCGCCTGAGGGGCGCGATTATTTCGCCGCGATGAAATGCGGGCTCAACATGTCGTTCGCGAACCGGCAGGTGATCCTTCACCGCATTCGCGAAGTTTTTTCCGAAGTTTTCGGCCGGAGCGCCGAAGACCTCGGGATGCGAATGATCTACGACGTTGCGCACAACACCGCGAAGCTGGAAAAGCACACGGTCGACGGAAAAGAGAAAAGGCTGCTAGTGCATCGCAAAGGCGCGACGCGCGCGTTTGGACCTGGCCAGGAGGAAGTGGCCGCGCCGTACCGCGACATTGGCCAACCGGTGATCATCGGCGGCTCGATGGAAACTGGCTCATATCTTCTCGTTGGCACGTCATCGGGCGACCAGACATTTTTCAGCACCGCGCACGGCAGCGGCCGCACGATGAGCCGCACCAAAGCGCGCAAGTTATGGCATGGCAAACAGCTCCAACGCGACTTGGAAGCACGCGGCATTTACATTCGCAGCACCTCCTGGGCAGGTCTCGCGGAGGAAGCGGGCGCTGCTTATAAAGACATCGACGAAGTGATCGAGGCGACGGAGCTGGCTGGGATCAGCAAGCCGGTAGTGCGATTTACGCCGATTGGAAATGTGAAGGGATAAAAGGTTGGAAAATCCGAAATTCGAATCTCGAAATCCGAAACAAATTCAATGACAAAAGTTCCAATTTTCAAAACCCACTTCTCCTACGAAGCGATGTATTTCGGTCATTCGAGTTTTGATTTTCGAACATTGTTTCGAAATTCGGATTTCGACATTCGGATTTTTCGCTAATGCAATTGCGCACTCCTATCACTCTCGTCACTGGCCCGCTCGGAAGCGGCAAAACCACGCTGCTTCGCCACATTCTCGCGACGCGCCCGGCGAAAATCGCGATTGTAATGAACGAATTCGGCGAGATGGCGATCGACACCAAAGTGATCGAAGGAAAAAATGTGCGAATCGCCCAGCTCGGTGGCGGTTGCGTTTGCTGCTCGCTGCTGGGCGAGTTCGAAGCAGCCGTGGGCGAAATCATCCAGCGCGTCGAGCCCGACAGAATCATCGTCGAGACCACAGGGCTCGCCGAACCCGAAGCGCTCGTGTTCAATATTCAGGAAGCGCTGCCGCAATGCCGTCTCGACGGTGTGGTTTCGGTAATCGACGCCGACATGCTCGTTCGCTTTCCCGAGCTTGGTCACACCACGCGACTGCAAATCGAAGGCGCACATATTTTGCTTCTGAACAAAATTGATCTTGTCCAGTCGGCGCAAATCGAGCCGCTCGAAACGAAATTGCGCGAACTAAATCCGACCGCTGCGATCGTTCGTACCGAGCGTTGCCAAATCGATCCCGAGTTGTTATTCGGAATTGGGCGCGAGAAAAAAATCGAACCCCAGAAGCACAAACATCAACTGGAGTTCGAATCGTTCACATTCACCTCCGACAAAAGATTCCGTCGCGATTGTTTCGGACGCTTTGCGGACAGCCTGCCTTCGAGCGTGTATCGCGCCAAAGGTTTCGTTCGTTTCTCCGAGGCTGCGCACCTTTTTAATTTTGTTGCGGGACGCTGGGAACTGGAGCCGTTCGAATCGGATGCGACGTCCCTAGTGTTCATCGGCAAAGGAATTGCGACATACAGATCAGCGATCATCAATTCCCTGAAAAACTGTGAGACCTGATCGCTCTCAATTATCAGCCACTCGAATCCCCAAGTTTCAATGCCCTATAAATTCCTCGACGAAATCGGAATTGCTGACATCGCCTTTGAAGCGACTGGTCGCGATCTGCCGGAATTGTTCACAGCAGTCGCCGACGCTACGCTGAACGTTATGATCGAAAACCTTGACGCCATCGAAGCGCACGAGACGCGCCGCATCGAGCTGAAGAATGACGCAATCGATATGTTGCTGTTCGATTTTTTGCAGGAGCTAATCTATTTCAAGGACGCCGAACGTCTCCTGTTGCGTGTTCGCGAAGTGCAGATCGACGAAAAGGACGGCAACTATTTTTTAGATGCGACAACCAAAGGCGAGCCGCTCGATGCCACGCGCCATGAACAGCGTGCCGATGTGAAAGCAGTTACGCTCCACGATTTTTACGTGAAGAAAATCGACGACGCGTGGAAGGCCAGCGTGCTCCTGGATATTTGAGATGGATCTCCACCATGCGCTCCGCAGCTTCTTCGACCGATGAAACGGGAAAACCGTTCACCCCATCTTGAATCTCATAGGGGATTCCGCCCACGTTCCCGAAAGGATTCGGTCGCAAACGCGGACACCCTCGCCAGGAGCACGAGCGGCGATTAGTTTTATGTCAAATGTCGATCTTGCCTCACCATGAAAAGACCAAAAATAGATGAAAAACTCACGCTGCTGGCGGATTTCGGGAAGACTGAAGCAATCTGCGCCGAGGTGCTCGATAATCCGACCACCGAGGAGGGCGTTTTACTCAAAGTGATGGCGCGCGGTCCGTTCCAGGAAGGCCAGCAGGTCTGGATCATCGATCGCAACGGATCCAAAATCGGCGCCACCGTCGAGAACGTCTTCAAGCAAACAATCGATAGTGAAGTAACGCTCTCAACCGTTCTTCCCGCTTAAGGACAAGTCATGGCTTTGCAGAAGAATCGCGCCGGCTCGTTTCATTTCATCAATCGCACGATCAAGGTCGCCGGAGTCAAGGCCGATTCCGCGGCATCCGTCAAGGATGATGTGCGTGTTAAACCCGAGGTGGCGCGCGTCAAGCACACTGTATTTGACGCAATAGTCCAGCGCGAGCCCGAGCAGGTAGATATCGTTGATGGAACGCTCTTTTAGATACTCGCCGAGGCCAGTTCTTCTACGGTGGGCATTATCGAAAAATGTGCTGTAGCTGTCGATGAGCGGATCGATTCCCTTGTGGAAGACATGAGCGATTCGGCTCGTGTCGAACGAGGGGGCGAAGTCAGCGCCGCGCGTGTTTTGAACGCAATGCACCGGCCAAAGGATTTGCTCGATCCCGTCGAGCATGATGCGATCGCCGGGCCTTTTGCCCGGATGATTTGTGGCGAAGCTCCCGTGGTTTGGCGGATGCCAGTCTTGCGTAGCGAGAAGAAGGTTGAAGCGTCGCTGCAAATTATTAGCGACTGGAATGACTTCATCGCCATGTGACACCGCTAAAGCGCCGCCGGGCAAAAAATCATTCTGAAGATCGACAATGATCAGTGCATTCATCTTGTTTAATCCCGTTGTTCTTTGGCATGCACGATTAATGTCGACCTTAACTCATGTAATGACCTCTCGAGCCCGACTTTGTAGGCGCGCGGCCTGTTCAGCCTCAGGATCGCAGGCGGCGCACGCCTGAGCTGCTTCCGCGCGTACGCACGCGACGCCTCGATACCCGGCACGCGATAAATAAGTTCGCCATAACGAAAAATTGGCACGAGCAAATCCGAATACTCTGTCCTGGCGGGAATCTCGGTGAGCTTCTCGTTTCCAAGATCGACAATTACGCAGGGCTCACTCACTACATGATCGATCTCGTAAATTGCATCGGCAATGAATCTGTGGTCCGGCTGGTGGAATCTGCGCACTTGCAGCAACCCTGGACAGGACGTCTTCGCTAGCTCACCAGAAAGTTTGATCCGATACTGCCACTGCTCGTGGGAAGCACGCACCGCGCCGAGTTTGTAAACGCCGCCGAGCGCCGCGTCGGGCTGGCCAGTGGTTAGCCTTGTTCCGACGCCCCAGATATCGATCTTCGCGCCGCGCTGTTTCATCTCGGCGATCGTAAATTCGTCCAGATCACCTGAGCAAACGATCTTTGCATTCGGAAATCCCGCTTTGTCGAGCATTCGTCGCGTTTCAATGCTTAACCAAGCGCGGTCGCCGGAATCGAGGCGCACACCAATCATTTCATGCCCGTCTTTCTGCAGCTGCTTTGCTACTTTAATGGCGCGGCGCAAGCCATTGATCGAGTCGTAAGTGTCCACCAAGAACACGCAGTTGTTCGGCAACGCCTTTGCATAAATCTGAAATGCCTCGCTCTCCTTTTCGAAAAACATGATCCAACTGTGCGCCTGCGTGCCGCTCACTGGAATTCCGTATTGCTGGCCTGCCTGCAAGTTGGATGTGCCGGCGCAGCCGCCGATGAAAGCCGCTCGCGCCGCGCTCAAACCCCCGTCAACTCCCTGTGCGCGACGCAAACCAAATTCAATTACCACGTCATTCTCAGCCGCTAGGCAGACGCGCGCCGCCTTCGTCGCGATGAGACTTTGAAAATTCAAGATGTTGAGTAAAGCCGTTTCCAAGAGCTGACACTGGCTTATCGGTCCGCAAACCCGCATCATCGGTTCGTTCGGAAAAACGAGCGTTCCCTCCGGAACTGCATCGACGTCGCAAGTCAGTCGCAGATCGCGCAGGTGATTGAGAACGCTGGAATCGAACAGCGGTTTGCCGTCGTTCCCGCGTTGCGAGGCCAGGTAATGGATTTCTGTTTCGTCAAAATGGAACGTGCGCAGGAAGTCGATCACCGTCGCAAGCCCGCACGCGACCGTGAATTCTCCATCGAACGGGTTCTCCCGAAAGGTGACGTGGAACGCTGCCTCACGATCGCTCATGCCAGCTTTCCAATAACCACACGCCATCGTGACTTCGTAGAGGTCTGTCGTTAGACCGGAGAAGGTTTGCGCAGGCGCATTCAATCTGGCCGGAAATTTAGACACGTGGCGCGAGTACGCGAATCTACCGGAGACAGCCGATGCTGCTTCGCGCAACGTTTCCAAAATGAGTGGTAATGAAAACAAGATCAGGTTCAGGCAAAGCCGAGCGCAGTTTTCCGTTTCTCCGAATCAATGAGCGCGAAGCGAAGCCGCGAAAACACGGATTAACCGAAATCCGAGGACCGTACTACTCGGTAGTAGGTCGGCGCTACCTCGAAGACTTGTTTGAAACAATGGGTAATTATGTTGATTCGCTGAAGTTCGCCGGCGGCTCGTTCACGATCATGCCAGAGCGGGCCGTACGGGACATTGTCGATCTTTGCCACAAGCATGAAGTGCTCGTTTCGACAGGGGGTTTTATTGAACACGTGCTCGCCCAGGGCGGCGAGGCTGTGCGGCAATATCTCGCCGAATGCAAGAAGCTCGGCTTCGACATTGTCGAGATCTCGGCGGGTTTCATCTCGATCCCAACCGACGACTGGCTGCGCCTATCGAATTCGTGCGCAAATCGGGATTGAAAGCGAAACCGGAAGTCGGAATTCAATTTGGCGCAGGCGGGGCAACTGCTGCCGCGGAGTTGGAAGCGGAAGGCACACGCGACCCGAGCTGGGCAATCGCGCAAGCAAAACGATTTCTCGATGCCGGTGCGGACATCATCATGATCGAAAGCGAAGGCATCACAGAGAATGTCAATCCATGGCGGACGGAAGTGCCAGCGCGATTCATCAACGAGTTCGGAATGGAGAAGCTGATGTTCGAAGCCGCCGATCCCGACGTGTTCGCATGGTACATCAAAAATTATGCAGTGGATGTGAACCTCTTTGTCGATCATAGCCAAATCGTGCAGCTGGAATGTTTGCGCGCTGGCATTTGGGGCACGAAAAGTCTGTGGGGACGCGTGGTAACGTATAAGG
>Ga0209376_1000233_pt1 | contig 61739 bp, 48 predicted proteins | sample GraSoiAngelo_134_FD_185891 | JGI IMG/M metagenome (GOLD analysis project Ga0209376, IMG submission 185891) | Grasslands soil microbial communities from the Angelo Coastal Reserve, California, USA - 14_0929_05_30cm (SPAdes) (version 2) | ecosystem: Environmental > Terrestrial > Soil > Grasslands ...
TTTATACCAAGCTCATCGCGGAATGCGCCCAATAAGTGGGAAGAGGGCGGCCCTTTTATGGGCCCCCACCAGATCGAGGCGGAGCGCCAGGCCTGGTAATCAACTCGCAAACGACGCAGCCGACTGTCACCTTGATATTGTGCCCGGATCACGGGCAACCCTTCCATAATCCGGTAAGGGAAGGGTTGCCGACAATACTCCCGGAGCTTCCTCTTTGGCATAATTGGGCGCGATGTCTAGACGGTCCTCTCGTGTGGACTCATTGCGTCCTGCGCGATGCCCGCTCAGGACGGAGGAGGTTCCGTGGATCGTTTGCTCGACGAACTCGTCGCCCTGGAGCGTTCTGCCCTTGACCGCTGGATTAGGTTAGACCCTCAGGGTTACTTCGACCTCCAAGCCCCAGAAGTGACCTATTTCGATCCGTTTACGGAAAGGCGCGTCGATGGGCTGGACGCGATGCAGTTGCGGCTGGCGCCGATGAAGAAAATGAAGCCGCCGTTCACGGATCCACGATACGACATGATCGATCCCAAAGTTCAGCGTCTTGGAGATGTAGCGCTTCTGACATTCAACCTTGTCAATTACGGAAAACTGCCGGATGCTCCGGAACGTGTCTTGGCTGGAATTCCACCAAGGTCTATAGTCGGATTGGCGGGACGTGGAAGATCATCCATAGCCATTGGTCGTACATACAGCCGGAACTAAAGCAGACGGGTTCTTGACGTTCACTTGCGGGCGAAGTGTTATCTATTTGAACGGCAGCGGAGGCCAGTCAGCATGGCGGCAGAACTCATGACGTTGCAAGTTCGGAGCCGCCGACAATGGCGGGCGTGGCTGGCAAAGCACCATACGTCAAATCCAGGAGTCTGGCTCGTCTTCCACAAAGCCCTCACAGGGGTGAAGTCGATTCCCTACGAAGACACCGTTCGTGAGGCGCTGTGCTTCGGATGGATCGATAGTCTCATCAAACGCCTTGATGACGACCGATACGCCCTCAAGGTCACGCCGCGGCGGCCCACGAGCAAGTGGTCGGATATCAATCGGAATCGGTGGCTGGAACTTAAGACTGCTGGCCTACTCACGTCGGCCGGTCTCGCAGCGGCACCCACGAACAATACCTACGCGCCACGACCAGTAGTCCCCGACCTACCGGTCTACATCGCCAAAGCGCTGAAGGCAAATTCCAAAGCGTGGGAGTTCTTTCGGGAGCTGGCGCCCACCTACCGACGTGACTTCGTCGTTTGGATTCATACGGCTAAAAGACCTGAAACGCGCGAGAGGCGCATTCGCGAATCGATCGCACTGATGGCGGCGGGAAAAAAACTTGGCTTGAAGTAGACGGAAGCCGGGAGGGTTTCTCGGCAGGATCGTTTTTGGCGCGTTCGCTATTGCTCCCGTATCACGGCAAGCCGGAAGTTACTCCCTAGACAGAGCAGTTGCCGCCCTCCATTCGCCTCCTGCTCATGAGATCAGTTCTAGTGCCCGGGGCAACCCGTATCTCCCGCACAACGAAGGCCTGCCCCGCGCATCCAATCTGGCATTGCAGCCGGGGTTGGACCACACGCCGCCTCGCGCCCAAAGAAAACGCGAAACACATTCTGGAGGAAAACAATGGCTGAAACAATGACCGCGGATCAAGCGAAATTCCTGCTTCAAGATGTTTATATGGGCACTCTGAAAACAGAAAGCCGCACGACCAAGAAGATTCTCGAAGCCGTTCCCGCAAATAAGGCGGACTACAAGCCGGACCCCGCGTCAAGAAGCGCCATCGAACTGACGCGGCACATTGCTGCGGCGGACAACCGTTTCCTCGAAACGGTGATTAACGGCGTGTTTGACACCAACCCGTCGATGATTCCGGAAAACGTCAAGACCCCCGCTGAAATTGCTTCCTGGTACGAGGAGCGATACGCGAAAAATTTCGAAGCGCTCGGAAAAGTGAGCGGCGAACAATTAGTCAAGATCGTGGATTTTCGCGGAATGTTCCAGTGGCCGGCGGTGAAGTTTGCCATCTTCGGCCTGCATCACACCATTCATCATCGCGGCCAGCTCGCTTCGTACCTGCGCTGCATGGGCTCAAAAGTGCCGTCGATTTACGGCGAAAGCTACGACGACGCCCAGGCCCGCAAAGCCGCCCAGGCGTAAAGAGATCCATTTAACGACGAGCAATCAACGCACCACGCCACTCATGGGGCTGGAGGCGGAGGCGTACAGGCGCTTGGGCATGCGGCCGGCGAGGTAGGACTTGTGGCCGGCGATGACCGCGTCGCGCATGGCTTCTGCCATGAGTACGGCGTCCTGGGCTTCGGCAATTGCAGTGTTCATCAGCACGCCATCGGCGCCGAGCTCCATTGCGACAGCAGCATCGGATGCAGTGCCGACGCCGGCGTCCACAATCATGGGAACTTCGGTGATGCGCTCGCGGAGGATGCGCAGGTTGGCGGGATTTTGCACACCGAGGCCGGAGCCGATGGGCGCAGCAAGCGGCATCACGGCAGCAGCGCCGGCGTCGATGAGTTTGCGCGCGGCGATCAAATCGTCATTCGTATAAGGCAGAACGACGAAGCCTTCCTTCACGAGAACGCGCGTTGCCTCGATGAGCTGCTCTGTATCCGGAAAAAGCGTTTGCTGGTCCCCAATCACTTCAAGCTTGACCCAATTTAAAAGACCGACTTCGCGCGCCAGTCGCGCCGTCCGAATCGCTTCGTCGGCGGTGTAACAAGCCGCCGTGTTTGGAAGAATAAAAATCTTTTCGCGGTCGATGTAATCCAGCAGCGATTCTTTGCTGCGGTCCGTAAGGTTCACGCGGCGGATCGCCACCGTAACCATATCCGCGCCGGAAGCGGCATGGGCGCGTGCCATTTCCTGGAAACTGCGGTACTTCCCTGTTCCAACGATGAGCCGCGATTTGAAAGTGCGGCCCGCAATGACCAAATCGTCCGGCATGTTGTCCTCAGAGAGATTTTAGACCTTCCGAGGCTCGCCGACAAATCGCAGAACAAGGATCAGTGAGCGCGCGGGCGAACGAGCCGGGTCAGGTCCACGCCAATTCCAAAAGAATAGCTGTTGAGTTGCAGCGGAACGCTGCGGCTAAAATCGAATTCAAAATCAAGATAGCCAACTGGTTTGTAATCGATGCCTGCGTTGTACCCATTGTCGCGCACGAGAGCCGCTCCGCCCGACGTGACGCTGCTGGAAGTGTAACCGTGGCGGTTACTGCTGCGGCCGTTTCCGCTGCAATTCGCCGAACCGCAACGAAATACCCGGCTGATTACCGTCTGATTTCCCCACGGCGCAACGTCGTAAGCCGCGACCGAGAAACTAAAGTTGCCAGGATCGTATTCGATACCGCCATTGAATTGCGCGTTGTAGCCGTACGTTGCAAAGGGCCGGTGAAAGTACCGTGTGTCCAAAACGGTGTTGCCGACACCGGCGTCCACAAATGGAGAGAAATCTCCGAACGCGTGATCGAAGTGGTTCGATTCATTCCAAGTCGCGTGGCCGATACTGAATCCTTTTTTCTTGTCGCCGGTCGGAGCTGTAAGGTGAACGGCGGAACTATAGTTCAAGGATTTATTGGGATAATTCCATCGCAAATCGGTGAAGAAACTGCCGACGCCAACGCCGGAAGCGGCACCAGGATTATTGGTGGATGATGGCGTGGTGACGAAGTAGAACGGAACGCCGGCGTCAACTCCAAAGTGCCGCGAGAAGTTGTATCCAAGAGCCGATCCCCAGTCGTAAACGCCGCCATCGCCGCTGTAGCTTCCTTCGAAGCGCGTGCCGAGAGTCCAGCCAGGAGAGAAGCCTCCGGGATTTTCTTTGGACGGGCCGGTCGCGGCCGGCGTTGGAGACTGAGCAAACGTTGCCGAAGGGCAAATGGCGCAAATGCAAACCACGATTCCCAACCAGTGTGATCTTGATTTCAATTCTTGCCTCCACGTTTTCGTGTTACGTCCCGATCACGCAACAAGGCGCGAGCTTCTCGAAACGTTTCCGTGCGAATGCATACGTGAATCCAGGAATTGAGGCGGGGCGATACAGGATTCGATTCCAGCATACAAAGAACGGTTGCTTGGCACGGAGGACACGTGGTGAGGCCGTTTCGTAAAATTTAACTGGACAAAAGAACAGGCCAAGTACAGTGAGAGACGAAATAGGGAGAGGCTGAGCGCCAGAGCGTGAAAAAGAAAATGGCGGCATGCCAGGGGCAGTCAGTCCTGGAGGATAGGGCGGGGTTCAGCGACGTCGGCGTAAAGGGATTCGATGACGGCGGCATATTGTTGTTCGACAACGCGGCGCTTGAGCTTGAGGGTGAAAGTGAGGCTGCCGTTGTCAAAAGTAAAATCCTCGGGGAGAAGCGCGAAGCGCTTGATGGTTTCGTACTGCGCGAGATGGACGGTGAGCCGCTTGACCTCGGCATCGATTAAAGAATGCACCCAGGGATGGGCGGCCAGTTCGGCGTTGGAGGCGAACTTGATTCCCTGGTCGGCGGCTTTGGCGGCGACCGTTGTGGGATTGGGAACAATGAGCGCAACGATAAATTTGCGCCTGTCGCCGACAACCATGGCGTTGAGGATGTAGGGGCTGGTCTTGAGTGCGTTTTCAATGGGCTGAGGAGCGACGAATTTTCCGGCCGCGGTTTTCAGCAGGTCCTTCTTGCGGTCGGTGATGAAAAGATAGTTGTCTTTGTCCACGTAGCCGATATCGCCGGTGCGGAACCAGCCGTCTTCGCTTAAGACTTCGCGGGTGGCCTCGGCGTTTTTGTAATAACCGTGCATAACGCAAGGGCCTTTGACGAGGATTTCTCCATCTTCGGCGACGCGGACCTGCACATTGGGGATGGGCTTGCCGGAACTGCCCATGCGGTTCACGGGGTAATTGCTGGAAACGATGGGAGAAGTCTCCGTAAGGCCGTAACCCTGGTAAATGGGAATGCCGACGGTCCAGAAAAATTCCGCGAGCGCTTTGGAGAGCGGGGCGCCGCCGGAAGAGACGATGCGCAAATGGCCGCCGGTCCCGAGACGGATTTTCTTGTAGACCAATTCATCGGCGAGCTTCCACTGCGCTTTCAAGGAGAGGCTCGCATGAGCGCCATTGGCGCGCCAGGGAGTGGCTCGCTGGGCCACGTTCATGGCCCAATCAAAAATCATTTTCTTTACGCCGGTATTTTTCGAGCCCTGCTCGATGATGCGGGCGTAGATTTTTTCGAAGAAACGCGGGACCGCAGCGATGATTGTTGGACAGACTTCGAGGAGAGCCTGGGCGACGGCGTCGATCGATTCGACGTAGGCGAGAGCGGCACCTTGGAAGATATAGATGTAATCGAGGGTGCGGCCGTAGACGTGGGCGAGTGGAAGGAAGGAGAGTGCAACGTCTTTGGCGGGATCGAGGCTGAAATCGTGGCCGACGTCGTAGACGTTGGAGCAAAAATTGCTGTGCGTGAGCATGACGCCCTTGGGCTCGCCGGTAGTGCCGGACGTGTAGATGAGAGAAGCGAGCTGGCCGGGAAGAACCTGGGCAGCTCGCAAGCGGTAGGAGGAAATATCCGCCGCGCTTGCGCCAGCGATGAGTGTTTCGTAGCGAAGACATTCGGTGGGAATGTCAGTGCCGCCGTCGGCGACGATGATTTGCTCCAGCTCCGGGAGGCTGGCGCGGACGGCGAGAAGCTTTTGCAACTGGGAAGCGCCAACAACGAAAACGACTTTTGCGCCGCAATGTTTGAGGATGTAGGTCATGCGGTCAGGCGATTCGTTGAAGTAAACGGGGACGGTGACGGCGCCGGCACCATTGATGGCGAAGTCAGCGGTATGCCACTCAGAACGGTTGGCGGAAAAGAGGCCGACGCAGTCGCCGGGCTTCACGCCAAGTTCGACGAAAGCGGTGGAAAGGCCAGCGACGCGGCGGAGAAATTCTTGAGATGCAAGGGCTTCCCAGCGGCCGTCGCGGCGAACCATCTGAGCGCGCGGGTTCGGATGAGTATCGACAGCGTTCAGGAACCGCGATGGAAGCGTGCCGTAGTTCATGGTCCGATGGTCACTCTACCTTAGCGAACTTGGTGACGCAATGGAACGTCGCCCGGCGCTTTTTTGCAGGAGGGCGTTGCGCATAGGTTTGGTCTCCCTGCGCGCGTAAAGCAAGGAGCACGGGTCGACCCGCCACTACGGGGTTGGCGCTTCCCGGCCGCAAACGATGTGATTCGATGGGACTTAGGAAATGGAGAGGTCGAAAGTGACAGTTGAAGGTTGAAAAGAACGAAGCGGAATTAACACTCCGATCCGTGCGGGGCGGGTGCCACGCCCAGAGGTCACGCGGGGGCGGCAGAAAGGATCGGCGAGGATGGCGGCTAACTAGCAACGATATATTACTATAGAAGTATTATACGTGTAAATAAACACCTATTACATTGAGGAAGAGAAAGGAGTTATGGGGAAGGAAAAGTGAACGTTAAAAGTTGAAAGTTGAGGGATGAAGAAAACAAAAGGGAAAGCTGAGGCGGAGAATGGGGTCGGCTCGAAGCGTGCGGGAACTGGCCCGGCTGTCCACTACGAGACCCGAGTAATTCCAGGGAACCCATCAAACCCAGAATCAAAGCTCAGGATTCGCTTGATTCCATGCTGTTCCATGACCGCCAGATGTATGGCTTCACGTGCGGACATCTGCCGGCGTCCCATCACAATCTCCTTCGCTCGCTCGGCTGTAGCGCGGTCTACAGCAAGCACCTCATCGGCGATGCCCAGTAGAGCGTCGAATGCGGGCTGTATGGCATCGCGACGGTTTATCGCCACATAACGGTGCAGGATCTCCTGCAGAACCTCGGCATCCGTGACCAGACGTTGCCGGTCGCTGATCAGGTCTTCTAACAAACGCTGCGCATCGGCCTTGTGCGGGTGTGGAGCGCCAACTAGGTACATGGGAACATTGGAGTCGACCAGAATCAAGAATGCGTACCAGCGCCGTAGCCGCTCTCGATCTCCGCAAGCATACAGTCGATATCCGCCGAAGGATAATCGTGCCGCACCGCGGCCCGAATCACTTCGAGCTTCTTCCCTACGCCAGCGCCAGGTTCACGTCGGCGCGCCAGGTCGAGAGCCTGCCGGACCCACTCGGCAATGGACATGCGGCGGGAGCGCGCGACACGCTGGATTTCCCGGTATTCTGGATCCTTTAGAATCACCTGAAGACGTTTTGACATAAGGATGAGTCTATCTGACTCATAGTGATGAGTCAAGATGCACAGTGACTGCCAAGAGGGAGCCTCACCCTTGGTGCGCGAACCGCAGAAAGGGATGGATAGCCTTTCTGCCGCCCGAGCCCATTACTGCTTTACAGTCAGGATTCACGGTGCCTTTAAGAGATCGAGGAGGCTTTGGTGGACGCGCTCGACGGCTAGCAAGAATTCATCAATGCCGACGGTTTCTCGGACGACTTCGTGAGCGGCCAGGCCCGTGTTTATGGCGTCGCAGAGCTGAGTGGCGCGGCGGATACCTTCAGCGGTCAGCAGAGGAAGCACCGTGAGTGGATCTTGTTTCCGCGACTGGCGCTCTTGCCACTCTTGAACGGCCCACGCCGTCTTGCGCACATTATCCACGGCATCCCGGAATTCCCTGAGAATGCGCGGATCGAACGGGCCCGAGCGCATCTCATACTCCAGCCTGACGAGGTCGGCGCAGGTTTTCTTTAGCTGGAGATTCTTGCCCCAGAAGGTTTCACTGGGGACGAAAAGCTCGACCGCAACGCCCAACAAGCGGCCTTCACTATTGCGGCGAACGCCGACAACGCGAGCTTGCGAAGTTTCATGGGTAACGAGATTCGTCAACTCAATCTGAGTGCCGGCGGCGGGGTAAGTCTTCATCTCCAACAAACCGCCCTGGGCGTTCACTTCCGTGGCTTGCCCCGCTTCACGGAAAATCTTGCCGTTAGCCTCCTGCCAGGTCGCTTCCACCGGAGAGATGAAGGGAAAACGCCTGCTCCGCCGCTTTTGGCCTGTTGAAGAAGGTTGATTCGCGATCGGCTGTGCCATTGAACCGCCTCCATCGAGCAGATGGAAGGGATTTATAGCACCATATAGTTCCGTTTGCCGAGCGAAACAAAGGAAGTGAGAAGGGATAGAGCAGCACGAGACAAAGATTCCGATTGGAAGGCGGACGGATAGGAAATGGGGGACGGCGTGTGCAGACGTGGGCGGAGGAGGAGAGAGCACGATGTTCTGGACGGCGGCAACGGCTGGATTGTGTAACCCTGGGGCACCTTGAATATCTCCGGCGGAGGTTCTGAACGCTGCAAGTCGTGCAGTTCGCTCACTTGCTCACCTGACCTTGGGTCACTATGGCAGCGCACCACATCCAGACCAAGTTCATCCCAGTACCAAAGCTCGTCCACGATTGCAATTGGCTGATCGTTGCCAAACGCCCCACGCGGAACGAAATGCGTCATGCTCCTCCCCCAACAATTTACCCCCGCTATATCTTGAGTGCCTAATTTTTCCGTCTTGATCGTTTCGCCCTTGCGGGTGGCTCGAATCGCTAGATCGTCATTGGGTTTGTAATCGCGCATATAGACCTGCTCAGCTGGACCTTGCATTGCTAAGCGCTTTTGAGGATCAAGATGAATTCTTTCTTTCGACGAAGGATCATAAATGTGCACGTAGTACAGCGGATTTCTGGTATCGCGAGTCCAGGGCAAATGCTGCTCCTTGTAAAAACGTCCTTCGCTGTCGCGTGCGATGCGATCCTCCGCTGTCCGCGTTATCTTCGTGCCATCACCTAATGTTTAGGTGAGCGTGGTGACTTCTGTGGCTGTGAAGGGCTGCCCGGAGCGGTGACTGATTCCTATCTCGACCGGCATCGCGATCAGACCTGTTTGAGCCTCGGTACCTGCCGCAATTGACAGAAGGAAAATAAACCTAATCAGTATGGGTTTCATACGTTGCTCCGAAAAAAGGAGGGGATTGCCGATACGTGATCATGGCGGCTCTCCTGGCCGTGGGACGTTACGCCTCTGGATTAGGTTTCAGAGGCGCAGCCGGAGAGCAGTGGTGTCCGAATTTGCGACAGGGGCATCCTGAAAACGAGCATTCCAGACGAACACATCGCATGCTAAGTGATTTACAATGTGGCGCTTAGCATTGGCACGTGTGGTGCTCCATCCACAGGCAACAGGGGGCCACGAACATGATATTTTACCGCGAACTAAGAGTTGCGTTCTACTCGCTCCTGCGGACGCAGGGGCTGGCGATCACCGTAATCGTGACACTGGCTCTTGGCATCGGCGCCAACGCGGCGATCTTCACGCTAGTACGCGGAGTGCTTCTAAAGCCTCTTGTCAATCGCGACGAGAACCGGCTGATCTACATCCGCCAGAGCGCCCCGGGCAATAACGATGACAACACCACGTTTTCCGTGCCCGAAATCCAGGATTTGCGCGCCAGTGTAAAAACCCTGAGTGCGTTCGGTGAGTTCTCAACCATCGAATTCACCATGGTCGGCCTGGGGGAGCCCCGAGTCGTTCAAGCCGGCGTCGTTAGCGGCGACTACTTCGAAGTCATGGGCCTGCATCCGGTCCTCGGCCATCTCATCGGGCCTCAAGACGATGGTCCCAAGGCTGCCGGCGTCGTGGTTCTCACGTATCGCTTCTGGACGACCAGTCTTGCGAAAGATCCTTCTGTCATTGGCAAAACGGTCCGGCTCGGCAGCGGACCGATGGGCAATCGCTCTGGCACCATCATCGGCGTCCTCGAACCCTGTGTCCCGTACCCCCAGGATACGGAAATCATCGCCAACGTGGTCACGAGCCCGCATCACCTTTCCGCCACCATGGTCACCGACCGGCTCCATCGCATGACGGAGATCTTTGGCCGTCTGGCTCCCGGCGCCACGCTGGAGCAAGCCCGCGCCGAGTTACGCTCCGTCTACGGAGGCATGACCAAAGCACATCCCGAAACCTATTCGGCCAAAGGGAACTTCCAGATCAGCGCCAAGCCGCTGCGCGAACAGATCACATCAGGCGCCCGGACCGTGCTCTTGGTGCTGCTCGCGGCGTCGGCGCTGGTATTCATCATTGCGTGCTCCAACGTGGCCAACTTGATTCTCACACGGACGGTTCGCCGCGAAGGCGAGCTAGCGATTCGCGCGGCGCTCGGCGCAAGCAAAGGCGCGCTACGGCGCATGCTGCTGGCCGAAAGCCTTCTGCTCTGTAGCGCCGGCGCACTGCTCGGCGTAATGAGCGCGCAACCGATGGTAGCCATCCTAGCCCGGTACGCCTCGCGCTTCTCGGTGCGGGCGCTCGATTTGAGGGTAGACAACAGCCTGCTGTGGGTGGGAGCGGCCCTGGCCATCGTGGCCGCGGTGATTTTGGCGTTCGTCCCGCGCTTGCCGTCGGCCGGCACATCCAATGGCCTTAGCCTATCGAGCGGCAGCGTACGGATCACCGGCAGCACGAACCGCCGCCAGCGGATCTTCGCAGTGATACAAATCGCTGCATCCTTCGTGCTGCTGACCGGCGCGAGTACAGTGATCACTACGCTGATCGCACTGCAAACGGCGGAGACAGGTCTCGACACGCGCCACGTGCTTACGATCAACGTTCCCGTTATGTCCTATGGGAAAACATCGCAGCAGGTGGTCGATTTCTATAAGGAATCGATTCGCCGCATTGATGCGCTACCAGGTGTGAGCAAGACGGCTTTCGGAATGTCCGTCCCATGGCGAGATGGCGGCTTCGGCCTGCAATTCTCCGCCGACGGCCATGTTCATGCGCCAGGCGAAGAGGATCCTCGCGCACAGTTGCGCGTCATTTCTCCCGGATTCTTTGCCTCGCTGGGCGTTCCCATCATCGCTGGGCGCGATTTCGACGGTCTCGACGGCCAAAAAGGCAAAGAGCCTGTCGTCATCGTCAGCGAGACTCTGGCAAAGCGCATGTTCCCCAATCACGATGCCGTCGATCGCCACGTCTTCTGGACCGACCCCGTGCTGAGATTCGCCCCGATTAGCAGCGCGCCGCATCGCATCATCGGCGTCACTGCCGATATTGACGACGAACACATCGTTCCTGAACCCATCCTTACCGTCTATACCCCCTTTGAAGAGGGTCCCGTATTTGGCGGCCACCTTTTCGTCCATACCAGTGCAGATCCTTATTCCCTGGTCACGCCGGTCACGCGCATTATTCGCGACATGTCCGCCGATCAGCCCATCGAGCACGCCGCCACTCTCGAAGACGTGCGCGCGGAAGTGCTCACGCCGGACCGTTTGAACTCGCTGGTGTTTGGCGTGTTCGCGGCTGTCGCGCTAGCGATTGCGGTGGTTGGAGTCGCAGGCGTGCTGGCGTTTTCGGTCAGCGCACGAACGCGCGAATTTGGCATCCGGCTGGCGCTTGGATCGCAGCCGCAGGATCTCCTGAAAGGGGTTGTCACCCAAGGCGCCTTGATCGCTGGGGCCGGCATCCTCGCAGGCGCAGCATTCGGGTTTGTGGTGGCGCGCTTGGCCGGTAGCTATCTCTTTGAGATGAAGATGCCTGGCGCCTTGCCAGTGGTCCTGTCTGCAGTCTTGCTGTTGATCGCTGCTGTCGTGGCGTCGATGTTGCCGGCGGCACGCGCCGCGCGCATCGATGTGATAGAGGCGCTCCGGTCAGAGTGATCGAGTCGAGACGCAAGATTTTCTGGCCGCTTTGTGCCCCCGGCGGTTTCTAGCCCGTCTGTCCCCATCCTACTTAGTGCTAAAAGAGATTGCTCGGCTGCGCAGGCCGAGAGGGCGCGGGTGCAAAAGGAAGAGGTGTGCGCTAGTATGAGCGGCGGAGAGCGAAATTTGATGAGTGTGACGGTACCAGAGACGTCTGCGGGGTTGTCCAAAGGGCCGTATCGCGCGCCTCGGGGGACAACGATTTCCTGCAAAGGATGGCAGCAGGAAGCGGCGTTGCGAATGCTCTTGAACAACCTCGATCCGCAAGTGGCAGAGAAGCCGGAAGAGTTGGTGGTGTACGGCGGGACGGGCAAAGCGGCGCGGAATTGGGAATGTTTTCACGCAATAGTGCGATCGCTGAAGGCGCTGGAAGCGGAAGAGACACTGCTGGTGCAATCGGGGAAACCGGTGGGAGTTTTTCGCACGCATGAATATGCACCGCGAGTGCTGCTATGCAATTCGAACCTGGTGGGACACTGGAACAACTGGGACAGATTTCATGAGCTGGACCGCGCGGGATTGATGATGTACGGGCAAATGACCGCGGGGAGCTGGATTTACATTGGGACGCAAGGGATTTTGCAGGGCACGTACGAAACGTTTGCGGCGGCAGCGAAAAAACATTTTGGCGGGAACCTGGCGGGAAAATTGGTGGTGACCGGCGGAATGGGCGGAATGGGCGGAGCACAGCCGCTGGCGGCGACGATGAATGGCGCGGCGTTCCTGGGGATTGACGTGGACCCGGAGCGCATCAAGCGGCGCGTGAAGACGGGCTATTGCGACGTGATGGTGACTTCGCTGGATGAGGCGCTGCGGATTTTGAAAAACGCGGTGCGCAAAGGCGAAGCGACTTCGGTGGGGCTGGTGGGGAATTGCGCGGACTTGATTCCGGAGCTGGCGAAGCGCGGAGTAGTGCCGGATTTGCTGACGGACCAGACCAGCGCGCACGATCCCATCGGCGGATATGTGCCGAACGGCATGACGCTGGAAGCGGCGCTGGAGCTGCGCGCGAAAAATCCAGAGGAATACAAGAAACATTCGCTGGCGGCGATGGCGCAGCACGTCCAGGGGATGCTGGATTTGCAGAAGCTGGGCGCGGTGACGTTTGATTACGGGAACAACATTCGAACGTTTGCGTTCGAGCAGGGCGTGAAGAACGCTTACGACTTTCCGGGGTTTGTGCCGGCGTACATCCGGCCGCTGTTTTGCGAAGGCAAAGGGCCGTTCCGGTGGGCGGCGCTTTCAGGAGAGGCTTCGGACATCGCGCGGACGGATCAACTGGTGCTGGAAATGTTTCCGCAGGACGAGCACCTGAATCGGTGGATCAAGCTGGCGCAGAAACGCGCGAAGTTTCAAGGGCTGCCGTCGCGAATTTGCTGGCTGGGGTATGGGGAGCGCGACAAGTTTGGTCTGGCACTGAACGAATTGGTGGCGAAGGGAGAGATTAAGGCGCCGGTGGTGATGGGACGCGACCATTTGGATTGTGGGTCGGTGGCGTCGCCGTATCGAGAGACGGAAGCGATGCGGGATGGTTCGGACGCGATTGCAGACTGGCCGCTACTGAACGCGCTGATCAATACAGCGAGCGGGGCGTCGTGGGTGTCGATCCACAACGGCGGCGGGGTGGGGATTGGCTATTCGCAACATTCGGGGCAAGTGACGGTCGCGGACGGAACGAAGGAAATGGCGAAGCGCATCGAACGCGTGCTGACGAATGATCCCGGGATGGGCGTGGTACGGCACGTGGATGCGGGATATCCCGAGGCGATTGCGTTCGCGAAGAAAACCGGGTTGAAAGTGCCGATGGCGAAAGGCTGAGAACCCGGCAGGCCGCTTCGCGAACTGACAAGGAACGGTTCGCGGGGCATAATACTTTAGCCTTGGCGAATTCCCTGCTCATTACTGGTGTATCGCAACTCTTGACGCTGCGCGGAAGCGGTCCGCGGCGGGGCGATTCCCTTTTCAACTTGGGCTTAGTCAAAGATGGCGCGCTGCTGGTGCGTGATGGTCTGATCGCGGCTGTCGGGACGCGGGCGGAAGTGGAAAAACTGGCGGAAGCGCGGACGGCAAAGAAGATCGATTTGGGCGGGCGCGTGGCGTTGCCGGGATTTGTGGACCCGCATACGCACCTGGTGCATGCCGCAAGCCGTGCGGAAGAGTATGAATTGAAGATTGCCGGGGCGAGCTACGAAGAAATTGCGAGGAAGGGCGGCGGGATTCTCAACTCGGTGAAAAGGCTGCGCGAGGCAACAAGTGAGGCTTTGAAGAAGCGCGCGCTGGCGGCGCTGAAACAGTTCGCGGCGCACGGGACGACAACGATTGAAGCAAAGAGCGGGTACGGGCTGGACGTTGCGAGCGAATTGAAGATTTTGCGGCTTCAAAAAGAGCTGGCCGCCGAGCAGCCACTGGAAATTGTGTCCACGTTTCTTGGCGCGCATGTGGTTCCGGAGGAGTTTCGAGGAAAGGCGGGCGGAGCGGAGAAGTACATTCAGTTGATGGAGCAAAAGATGTTGCCGCATATCGGCGAGAGCCGGCTGGCAGAGTTTTGCGATGTGTTTTGCGACCGCGGGGCGTTTACTGTCGAGCAGTCGAAGCGCGTCCTGCAAGCGGGGCGGGAGTGGGGTTTGGAGCCGCGAATGCATGCGGAGCAGCTATCGCGTACGGGCGCGGCACGGCTGGCGATCCTGCTGCGCGCGGCAAGCTGCGATCATCTGGAGAAAGTGAACAAAGGCGATATCGCAGCGCTGGGGGGATCGGAGACGGTGGCGACCCTGCTGCCAGGGTGCGATTTTCATCTGGGACTGAAGCAATATGCGCCGGCTCGAGCACTGATTGAGGCGAGAGCAATTGTTTCGCTGGCGACGGATTACAATCCAGGGACGAGTCCGACCGTGAGCATGCCGATGATTCTATCATTGGCCTGCACGCAATTGCGCATGAGCCCGGCGGAGGCGATTACGGCGGCGACAATTAATGCGGCACACGCGCTGCGGCGGGAAAAGTCGATTGGATCGCTCGACGTTGGCAAACAAGCGGACATCGCCGTATTCGATGTGGCCGACTACCGGGAAATTCCTTATCATTTTGGAGTGAACCTTTGCTGGATGACCGTGAAACGTGGTCGCTTAATCCATGCCGCCGAACAAGCCACAGTCTAACTTTTCCAAGAAGCCGGTAAGGAGGGTGCGCCTCCTGAAGATCGTGCCGCGCAAGAGCAGAAGCCTGTTCGAGGAATATTTCTACAGGTTTTTGGCGATGATCTGCGTGGCGGTTATGGTGCTGGGAAAAGCAGGGGGGCTGAGCGGCTACGATGCCGTGGTTACGGGATTGTGGGTGGGGGCCATTCTGTGGTTCGCGTGGCAGGTGAGGCGTTACCGAAAAGAACAAACGGGCGCGACACAACAATCCAAACAAGCGCTTGAAGCGCCGTCGCAAATGATGAAGAAACAACTGCCTCCAAACATGAAGCCGATGATTGGGCCGCAGTGGCCAGTGAAAACTCCGCCAGGGACGGCGAGATCGCGGCTACAGAGGCCCCCCGTGCCAATGAGAGAGTCGATAAAGCCTGCGCAGCCACCAGCCCCGGCCGGCGCGGCACCCAGGACGCCGGCGGGCCCAGGCAATCCGGGAAAGAAGGCCTTCGTTTACGAACGGCCAACGTTGCCGGACCGGAAGCCGAAACTGCCGAACAATTGGGCGGGCAAGCAGGATAAAAAACCGAAAAAATGAAACGACTGATTGAGTGCGTGCCCAATTTTTCGGAAGGACGCGACGCTGCCAAAGTTGACGCCATCGTTGCGGCAATGAGCAGTGTGCCAGGCGTGTACGTGCTGGACCGCGAGATGGACGCGGACCATAACCGCTCGGTGGTCACATTGGCGGGGGAGCCCGACGCGGTGGCGGAAGCGGCACTGCTGGGCACAGGCAAGGCCATGGAATTGATTGACTTGACGAAGCACAGCGGCGCGCATCCGCGCGTGGGCGCGACGGACGTGCTGCCGTTTATTCCCATTGAAGGCGTGACGATTGAGGATTGCGTGGCGCTAGCTCGCCGAGTGGGCAACGAAATCTGGAAGCGCTACCGGATACCGGTTTTTTTTTACGAAGCGGCGGCGACGCGGCCGGATCGCGTAAATCTTGAAAATGTGCGGCGCGGGCAGTTCGAAGGGCTGCGCGAAGAGTTGAAGAAGAACCTCGAGCGCCAGCCGGACGTCGGAGAACCGAAGGTGCATCCCACGGCCGGAGTAACAGTGGTGGGCGCGCGGAAATTCCTGATCGCCTACAACGTGAATCTGAATACTTCGGATGTTAGCATCGCCAACAAAATTGCAAAGGCGATCCGGTTTTCGTCGGGCGGGCTGCGGTACGTGAAGTCGATGGGGGTGGAACTGAAAGCGCGCACCCTAGCGCAGGTGTCCATCAACTTGACGGACTTCGAGCAGACCCCGATGCACCGCGTGTATGAAATGGTGAAGCGCGAAGCAGAGCGCTACGGCGCGGTGCCGGTGGGCAGCGAAATCGTGGGGCTAATTCCGAAGAAAGCGATCGAGATGGCGGCGGACTTTTTCCTGCAATTGGAGAACTTCTCGCCGGCGCAGGTGTTTGAGAATAAACTGGCGGATGCGTTGAGCGGCGCGCCGCTGGCGGTGGCAAAGGACGGAAAGCTGGCAGGATTGGCACGTCCGTTTCTGGAGGCGGTGGCATCACCGGCGGCTACGCCCGGAGGAGGAAGCGTCTCCGCATTTGCGGGAGCGCTGGCGGCGGCGCTGGGGCAAATGGTTGCGGGGCTATCGCGGAAAAAGAAATCTCAGGTGGGATTTGCAGATCAGCTCTCGGCGGCGCTGGAGGAAATGCGAAAAAACGCGGATGAACTTGCCGAGGCCATTGACCGTGATGCCGCGTCCTACGACGCGGTAATGGCGGCGTTCAAATTGTCGCAAGAGACCGCGCAAGAGACGCAGCAGCGCGAGGAAGGGATCCAAAAGACGACGAAAGGCGCGGCGGAAGTGCCGCTGCATGTGGCCGAGCGTACTGTTGAGCTTTTCGAACGGCTTGGACAACTGGACGCTATCGTTGCCGCATCCATGCGGTCAGACTTGCAAGTGGCCAGGTTAATGGCCGAAGCGGGCGCTCGCGGAGCACTGGCCAATGTCGAGATCAATCTTGATGGCCTGAAGGACGCGGCGTACGTCGCGTCAATGCGAACGAAGATCACAGCACTGCGGGAGCGGCTGGGCAATGCGGCCCGCGCAACAAAAGCGTAGACTAGAAGTTCCCCCTGCCCCGTTCGAAAGGAGCACTACATGAGATTGACCACGAATTCAGGTGTAACCCCGCCTAGACGGGGGGCGACGATCCGCCAGCTCGTGGCCGCCGGCGTATTGGTGGTAATGTCCCTGGCGTTGCCGAAACCGGCGCGGGCAGGCCGCCTTGGGGCGGACATCATCGCGCTATTTCCCAAGGAAATCGGGGAATTTGCTTACGCCGACTTGAAAAAGGCACGGTCGCTGAAGTGGTTTCCGCAATTACAAGAGCAGATGCTGCCCGACCGCTTCCGGCAATTCGAAAAGTTCCTGGCTTCGGCGGGAGTTGATCCGAATTCACAAGTCGATGAACTCGCATGGGGGCTGGTCGCCGAGGGGATGAGCGCGAAGACCGAAGGCGTGGGCTCGACGGATGTTCCCACGGGCGAAGAGGTCGTCGGCGTAGCGCTGGGGAATTACAATCCGGGCTCCGCGGAAGGATACTTCAAGCAGCAAAAGCTTCCGACGTTTAAGGCGCGCGGCTACACGCTTTACGCCTTCGGTACGGGTTCGGGAGCGAACGATTTATTCTTCTTTTTTATCGATTCGAACACCGCAGCGTTTGGTCATCGCGCTGTGCTCGAAAAAATGATCGAGGTGCGCTTCGGCGCTGAAGAAGGATTGCTGCGCAACGACAGATTGTTTCCACTGATCAACGAGGCGAACGGCAGCGGCGTGGTCTGGGCGGTGCTGAATCCCGCATACACGAGGCTGGCGATGCAGCAACTGGCGCCGGAAGTGGAACAGTTCCCCGAAGCCGCGAAACTCGTCGCGCGCATGCAGAACATGATTATCAACGTGGACGCGAGCAGCGGAATTGACGGAAAGTTCCAGGCGGTGTGCGGATCGACGGAGGATGCAAACACGCTCGGCCAGTTGCTCCAGGCCGGCTTCCTCTATAAGCGGTATCAAGCACAGAAAGAGAATCCGGATCTGGCGCAATTGCTGGATCAGGCGCGCGTGACGCCGGCGGGCGATCGAGTGATGCTGCGGATGTCGCTTAGCGACGACCAGATGACCTCGCTCATTCGCAAAAATACGTTCGCGCTGAAGATGTAAATCTTTCAGAACGACATAAAGCAAGAGGGCCAGACAGCCGCGCTGTCTGGCCCTCGTTATTTCGAGCTACACTTAAATGCGGGGGGCAGCGCCGATGTACTTCGTCAGGCGGGTGACGGATTCTCCGTCGTGCGTTTCGTATTGAACGCGGTCGAATCCCGCAACAACAACCCGGACGGACTCCGTACCGGCAATGTGCGAGGCAAACCCAGCGATGGTGTCGAGCCCGGTCGCCGGAGAATCTTTGTCTAGATGGGACAGAGCGACTTCCATGCGGTCGGAAAAGCGCGTAAATGTGACTTCCAGCTGAGGATGAGCGGCGCTTAGATGCTCGAACGCTTCCGCACATGCGGCAATGACGGCGGATTGCAATCGAGCGGCAGCGTCCTCCTCAAATCCCGCGGCATCGGCGAGATAGCGCACTACGCCTCCCGCTGCGGCTGCCAAACGGGAGTCCGCATCAAAGAGCAGGCGGAAAGTTTTGGGTTCAGTGGCCACGGCTGCTGGCTAGAGAAACGTCGCAGGCTTCCCGGCAATCAGGGCAATAGTAGAGGCCGTCGGAGCAAAGGCGCACGTTCAGCTGTCCCTTGCAGATGGTGCAATATCTTTCGCAGGAGCAGCGATCTTCCGGCAAGTCGCATTGCGCGCAAAGGGTCTGACCTTGCATAAGAGCCTCTAGAGAAAACTCTACCTGAGCCGGTGAGGATGCAGCAAGGCGAAGGTGAGGTGGATACGGCGAGTCGTTTACCTGTTCTTTGGGACGAGCCGCTAATTCCTTGCAGCCGGGCGCCGGATCTGTTTCCGATTAGGCGACTATGAGCTGCGCCACTCGAAGGAGAAGAGCAGAAACTGACGTCGCTTCTCAAGTTTGTGCGCGGTGTTGGTGCGTTCGCCAAACAGAAAGTGTCGCAAACGGGCAGGAACCACTGACATTGGCAAATGGCCGAGTCCAGCTGCAGCGGCCGTTCCAAAGCCAAGTCGAATTATCCCAAAGATTACGACCCCTAATATGAAGAGGCCAGTAAGAATCCACTTAATGAGCCATGAGTAGTCCATAGAACACCTTTAACAAAGGCTAGCACCTTGGTGGTTATGCCGCAATCCCCTCAGATGCGACGACTCTCTGGCTTGAATTACTGAAAGGTCCGATTAGCGCATCAATCGGAGATTGAAGACTTCTCGCGGCAGGCTTCTTTGACCCCACTGGAGAGCGCATGCTAGTATCGATTTCTACTCGAGCCATTGGAATGGAATCCGCCGCAACCCCCCACAAGAGCGAGCTTCGTAGGACGCCGCTGAACGCGTTGCACCGCCGCCTGGGCGCCAAGATGGTCAATTTCGGCGGGTGGGATATGCCTGTCGAATATCCATCGAGCGGCGGGCTGATCGCGGAGCACAAGGCGGTGCGCGGCAGCGTGGGCGTTTTCGACGTTAGCCACATGGGAGACATTCGCATCTGCAGCGGCGCGAAGCCCGGCGGGGCGCTGGCGGCGGTGCAGCACATCAGCATGAACGATTCGTCGAAACTGGCCATCGGCCAGGCGCACTATTCGGCGATGCTCCATCCGGAAGGCACCTTTGTGGACGACGTGATCGTACACCGGCTGGGCGAAGATGATTTTCTCCTGGTAATCAATGCCGGAACGCGGGAGAAAGATGTCAATTGGGTGCGCGAAAATACCAGGAGTTTTGATTGCCTGGTCGAAGATCTGAGCGACGCTTACACGCAATTGGCGATTCAGGGGCCGCGCGCGATCGATGTCATGAAAAAACTGACCGATGCGAACCTGGATGGCGTCAAGAATTACTGGTTCACGCACGGAACGGTCTGCGGCCTCAAGAACACGCTGATCGCACGCACCGGCTACACGGGCGAGGACGGTTTTGAGATTTACGTGCCTTCCGATGTGGCGACCAGCGAGAGGGTCTGGAATCAGGTGATGGGCGCGGGGCGCGAATTCGCGATTGTTCCCTGCGGCCTGGGCTGCCGGAATACGCTGCGGCTGGAATCAAAGATGGCGCTGTACGGCCACGAGATCAGCGAGAAGATCAATGTTTGGGAAGCGGGGCTGGACCGTTACTGCAAGATGGAAAAGGGTGACTTCATCGGGCGCGCGGCGCTGGTGCGCGCGAAAGCCGCCGCGGGATTGAAGCGCACGCTGGTCGGAATTGAGATGATTGACCGCGGCATTGCGCGCGACGAATATTGCTGCTGCGATGAAGCCGGTGAAGCCATCGGAATGGTGACGAGCGGCTCGCCTTCGCCGACGCTGGGGAAAAATATTGCGCTGGCGTACGTTCCGCCGTCGCATTCGGCGGTGGGGACGATTTTGTATGTCGAAATACGCGGGCAGAAGTGCAAGGCGCAGGTAGTCCCGACGCCGTTTTACAAGCGAGCAAAGAAAACCGCGGTTCAGAAAGTGTCTTAACGGAACGGAACGATTCCAAGGAGTAACCTGATGGCGTATCCGAAGAATTATCGCTACACCAAGGAACACGAGTGGATCAGCGTGGATGGCGCTTTGGCAACGATCGGGATTACCGACTACGCGCAACATGAGCTTGGCGATGTGGTATTCGTCGAGTTGCCCAAGCCGGGAGCGAAAATCGAAGCCGGAAAGTCCTTTGGCACAGTGGAGTCGGTGAAGGCCGTCAGCGAAATTTACGCGCCGGCTGCGGGCGAGGTGATTGAATCCAACGGCGAACTCCAGAACACGCCAGAAAAAATCAACACCGATCCACACGGCGCGGCGTGGCTGATCAAAGTGCGCCTGACCAACGCCGCCGAGCTGAGCGGGCTGATGGACGCGCCTGCCTACGAAGCTTACATCGCGGCGAAGAGCACGGAAGCCTCGGCCTGATGCGCTACCTCCCGAAGAGCCCCGTCGAGCGGAAAGAAATGCTCGCCGCCATCGGCGCAAAATCCATCGACCAACTTTTTTCCGGCATTCCGGAACGCTTCCGCTTGCGCGAGGCACTGAAGATCCCTGGGCCGTATTCGGAAGCTGAGGTCATCCAATATTTCAAGGAGCGCGCAGCGGAAAATTCAGACGGCTACACGAGTTTTCTCGGCGCAGGCGTCTACAATCACCTGCGCTCGGTGGTGACGGATGCGATTATCCAGCGCGGAGAATTCCTTACGTCCTACACACCCTATCAAGCGGAAATCACGCAGGGCACGCTGCAGGCGATTTTCGAATTTCAAACGCTGATGTGCCAACTCACGGGCCAGGAAGTGGCCAACGCGTCGGTGTACGACGGTTCAACGGCGATGACCGAAGCAGTGCTGATGTCGGAGCGGTTGACCGGCCGCCAGCGCGTGCTGGTGGCGCGGTCCGTGCATCCGGAATACCGCGAAGTGCTGAAGACCTACGCGAAGAATTCCGGCTTGCGTGTGGAAGAAATTCCTTTCACGGCAAGGGGCACAGCGGATGCCAAGGCGCTGCAAGCTGCGTTGAAGGACGATGTCGCGGCGGTGGTTGTGCAGTCGCCGAATTTTTTCGGCGTGATTGAATCGTACCCGTCGCTCGCGGAATTGGCACATGCTTCGGGCGCGATGTTCGTTGTTGTCGTAACGGAAGGCGTGTCGCTGGGCATCGTCAAGCCGCCCGCGGAGGCGGACATCGTCGCGATGGAAGGCCAAAGCTTCGGGCTGCCGCCGAGTTATGGCGGGCCGTTCGCCGGCGTGATTGCTTCACGGGACAAGTTCGTGCGGCAAATGCCCGGGCGGCTCTCTGGCCAAACGACGGATTCCGAGGGCCAGCGTGGATTCGTACTCACACTTGCGACACGTGAACAGCACATCCGCCGCGAGAAAGCCACCTCAAACATTTGCACCAACCAGGCGCTCTGCGCGCTGACCGCCACGGTACATCTGACGCTGCTCGGCAAGGAAGGCTTGCGAGAGATGGCGGAGCAAAACTTGTCCAAAGCGCAATTCGCGCTTTCCGAGTTGCTGAAGATTCCCGGCGTTCGCCGCACCTTTGACGCGCCGTTTTTTAACGAATTCACGGTCGAGATGCCGCGCTCGGTGAAAATCCTAAACTCGCAACTGTTGCGCGAAAAAATTATCGGGCCGCTCGCGCTGGGCACGGCGTATCCGGAACTGACCAAGCACGCGCTGGTATGCGTCACGGAAACAACACCGCGCGCGGAAATTGAGCGGTTCGCGGAGGCGTTGAGGCGCGCGCTCGAGCGGCCGATTTAAGGAAACACACTGGCAGGAACACTGCCGCAACGAATGCGGCCGCAGAACATAAAGGAAATGAATAAGAAAACCAAAAAAGCTTCGCGCCACACCAGCCAGAACGAAGGGCTGATCTTCGAGAAGTCCTCGCCGGGAAAGCGCGCGTTCGAATTGCCGTCGCTCGACGTACCTGCCACGGATCCCGCCAAGGCTCTCGGCGCTGATCATCGCCGCGCGGGCATTGAAGGCTTTCCGGAAGTCAGCGAAATCGAAGTTCTACGCCACTTCACGCGTCTTTCGACGTGGAACTACGCGATCGATCTAGGCATGTATCCTCTGGGTTCCTGCACGATGAAGTACAACCCGCGCGTGAATGAATTCGTTGCACGGCTCGACGGTATTGCCACCGAACATCCTTATCAGCCGCAGGAGCTTTCGCAAGGCTGCTTGAAAATCATGCGGCTGCTGGAACAGTGCCTCCTGGAAATGACCGGCATGGACGCGATCACTCTGCAGCCCGCTGCCGGCGCGCATGGAGAAATGACCGGCCTGATGTTGATCCGCGCCTATTTGGAGAAGCAGGGAAATCCGCGCAAGAGAGTTTTGATCCCGGACTCCGCGCACGGAACGAATCCGGCCACCGCGGTGATCGCGGGATACGAGGTCGAAAACATCAAGTCCGAATCGCACGGGCAGATCGACGTCGAAAAGCTCCGAGACCTGGTGACCGGAGACGTCGCGGCTTTGATGATCACCAATCCCTCGACACTTGGAATTTTCGAGCAGCGCATTCCGGAAATCGCGGAGATCCTACACTCCAAAGGGGCGCTGCTTTATATGGACGGCGCGAACATGAACGCGCTTACCGGCGTGACGCGGCCGGGCGACCTGGGCGTTGACGTGATGCACTTGAACCTGCACAAGACGTTTTCAACGCCGCACGGCGGCGGAGGGCCCGGCGCAGGTCCGGTGGCGATGAAAAAAATCCTTGAGCCTTTTCGGCCAGTGCCCATTCTGGTGGAAAAAGAAGGCGGCCGGCTGGCGCTCGAACCGGTGCGGCCAAATTCGATTGGCCGAGTAAAAGCCTTTAGCGGAAATTTTGGCGTGTTGGTTCGGGCGCTGGCTTACATCCTCGCTTACGGTCCGGGAGTGCGGCAGGCCACCGAAGACGCGGTGCTGAACGCAAACTACATTCGAAAGCAACTCGAGGGCGTTTACGAACTGCCCTATTCCCTCCCCTCGATGCACGAAGTGGTCTTCAGCGACGCCATTCAAAAGAAAAACGGCGTGAACACGATGGACATCGCCAAGCGGCTGATCGACTATGGCTTCCATCCTTACACGACGGCGTTTCCTCTGATTGTGCCGGGCGCTTTGATGATCGAGCCGACGGAATCGGAATCCAAGGAGGAATGTGACCTGTTTATCGACGCGATGAAAGCGATTGCGGAAGAAGCCGCTACGAAGCCGGAGATTGTAAAGACCGCGCCGCACACCACGCGTGTCCGCCGTCTCGACGAGGTCGGCGCGGCCCGCAAACCAGTTCTGCGATGGAAGCCGGCCGTTCCGCGCAGCGAGGCTGCAGACTAAGCGAAACGAACACTCCCTGAATCGCCACGCTTCAGCCCAAGATTCTCTTCAAGGCACACTGCACATCTCCGCAAGGCCATTTCCGCTGGCTTCTTGCTAGAATCTTCACAGACTTTTTCCCTGGATTGAAAGCCGCATGACATCCGCCCTCGAAGCCTGGCTCCCGAAATCGATACTCCTGCTGCGTGGTTATGATCGCCACAAATTTCTCTCCGACCTGATCGCCGGTGTGACCGTTGGCCTTGTCGCGCTGCCGCTGGCGATGGCGTTTGCCATCGCGTCCGGAGTGCCACCCCAAGCGGGACTGTATTGCGCCATCGTCACGGGTTTTCTGATCTCTGCCCTGGGCGGCTCGAAGACACAGATCGGCGGGCCGACCGGGGCCTTCGTTGTAGTCGTCGCGGGAATCATCGCCAAGCACGGCATCGACGGCTTGTTTATGTGCACGATGATGGCCGGCGTTCTTCTGATGCTGCTGGGTGTGACTGGGATGGGCACCATGGTGAAATATTTCCCCCGGCCGGTCGTCGTGGGCTTCACCAATGGCATCGCCATTCTGATTGCCAGCACGCAGATTCGCGACTTTTTTGGATTGAAGATGGATCACGTCCCCGGTGATTTCTTTCACCGCATGATGGCCTTTGGGCAGGCGTGGAATACCCTCTCCGTCCCGGCAACTGCTGTATCCATCTTCTCGATTGCGGTGATGGTTTTCTGCTTGAAATACGCAAGGAAAGTCCCGGGCGCCATCCTGGTCACGTTCGGCGCGACCGCTGCCGTCATTCTTTTGCATCTGCCCGTGGAAACTATTGGAACGCGCTTTGGAGGAATCCCCAGCGGCTTGCCAAAGATCGCTGTTCCTCATTTCCACTACGATGTCTTTCGGCAGCTTCTGTCAGCAGCGTTCACCGTGGCGATGCTTGGCGCCATCGAGTCACTGATGTCGGCTGTCGTCTCCGACCGCATGAGCAATGACAAGCACAATCCCAACGTGGAACTGATTGGGCAGGGTGTCGCGAATATTATTTCGCCGCTGTTCGGAGGGCTCCCCGCCACCGGAGCCATCGCGCGAACCGCTACCAACGTACGCTCCGGCGCGAAAACACCGGTTGCAGGAATGATTCATGCGCTGACGCTGCTGGCAATCGTTCTCTTCGCTGCGCCGCTCGTAAAGAATGTGCCGCTGTCTGCTTTGGCCGCCATCTTGATGATCGTGGCCTACAACATGGGTGATTGGGAGGAGATTCCCGAAATTCTAAAACTCAGCGCCGCGGACATCGCCGTTTGGCTGCTGACGCTGACGTTGACCGTGGTGACTGATCTGACGTTCGCGGTGGAAGTCGGCATGGTGCTGGCTGCGCTCACCTTCATTCGCAAGGTTTCCAGAACCACCACCGTGAGCCCGGTGACCAAGGATTATGTGGAAGACAGCCGCGTACACGTTTTGCAAGGCAAGGATATTCCGGACTACGCCATTGTTTACCGCATCCACGGGCCATTCCTTTTTGGCGCGACGGACAAGTTCGCGGACATTCTCCATTCCCTCGACAAGTTGCCGCCCATCGTCATCCTTCGTCTGCGAAACATGACCGCGATTGACGCTACCGGCCTGGGCGCCATTCGCGATCTCGCGGACACGTTGCACGCCTCGGGACGCTCGCTGCTTCTCTGCGGCGCGCGCGAACAGCCTTCACAACTGATGAAGCAAGCAGAGTTTGAGCGCCATGTGGGCGCGGAGAATATTTGTGGTAGCATCACTGAGGCGTTACAACGCGCTGCGGAAGTCTATCGCCGCCACCATGCGAACAAGGCTGTAGGCGAGCTGACCCCGAGCAGCTAAGATGTCCAAGACTAGCTTCCGGGTCGTCTTAGACTCGCTTCGGATGCGCGCTGATTGGCCGCGATTCATTGAGCCTACACGCCGCATTCTCCGTCCTGTAACAACTCGCCTCTAGTCTCTTGCGCGGGCAATCGCTTCGGCGCTCTACCCCATTAAAGGAGACTGTCTTGAAACAAAAATTACTCACAATTGCGCTGTCGATCGGTTTGATCGGCACTGCTTTTTCTGTCTCGGCCCGCGCCAACGATCAGCTTGGCGGGGGAAACGAGATTAAGCATGTACTCCTAATCAGTGTCGACGGTCTGCACGCGCTCGATGTCTCAAACTACGTTGCCACGCACCCCAACTCCGCACTGGCGGAGCTGGCTGGTCACGGAGTAACGTACTCCAATGCGCGCACACCGGCAAACTCGGATTCCTTCCCAGGCCTTCTGGCTTTGGTGACCGGTGGCTCCTCCATCTCGCACGGTCTGTTCTATGACGTGAGCTACAATCGCGGCATATTCGATCCCACGAACACGACTTGCTCGGGGCAACCCGGCAACATGCAGGTGTTTGACGAAAGCATTGACAAGTACTCCGGAAACCTCCCGGTTTCGCTCAACATAATCGATCCCACCGCGCTCCCGAATCACTTGGACGAGAACGGCAAGTGCGTCCGGCTTTTTCCGCACAACGCGATGAAGTCCAACACCATCTTCGAAGTGGTCAAAGCCAATGGCGGCCACACGGCGTGGGCGGACAAACACCCCGCCTATGACCTGGTGAATGGTCCTTCAGGCAAAGGCGTAGACGATCTCTACACGCCGGAGATCACGAACGTCGGTGGACTCGACAACACTGTGAGCGTCGTCTGCACCGTCAACAATGACGCGCTAAAGGTTCAGGGAATCCTCAACGAAATCAAGGGACTAAAACACGATGGCACGCCTGGACCGGGCGTCCCAGCTGTATTCGGGATGAATTTCCAAGAAGTCAGCGTGGGACAGAAACTCGCGAAGGACAATTTCGACGGCAGTTGCGCGGCTGATACAACGTTTACCGGCCGGCCCGGCGGATACAAGGATGGCGCGGGTACGCCAACGGATGTCCTCGCTTACGCCCTGCAAAAGACCGATCAAGCACTGGGCAGTATGATTCAGGCGCTCAAAGCGCAACGCATTTACGACTCCACTCTGTTCATCGTCAGCTCCAAGCACGGCCAGTCACCGATCAATCCTGCCAAGGTAAACAAGCCCGGTCACTTCGCGGACCTCGTTGCGGCTTTGCCGGACGCCAATACCAACCCCGCCGCCATCGCCATCGCAAACGCCGCCAATTGCAGCACCGGTGCTTGCGGTTTCGTTCAAGACGACGACATTGCGCTGATTTGGTTGCAGGACCAAAGCCAGACGGACGCCGTTGCAGCTTATCTGAATGCTAACGCCGCGGCACTGTTCATCGAGGAGGTGATGGCTGGAGCCGAGCTCAAGCTAAAGTTCCGCGACCCGCTGAAAGATGCCGCCACGCCCGATATCCTCGTGCAGCCGCAATACGGCACAATCTACACCGGGTCGAGCAAGAAAAATGCCGAGCACGGAGGATTCAGCTTCGGCGACACCAACGTCGGCCTCATCGTTTCTAACCCTTCCTTGAGCTCAAGAGTGGTCAAGACGCTGGTAGCTACGTCTCAGGTTGCTGCTTCCATCTTGAAGGCCCTGGGCATCGACCCAAACGAACTGGAGGCTGTTCGTCGAGAAGGCACCACCGTACTGCCATTCCTTTTCACCGGCGACGGTGGCGGCGGTCAATAGCGCGGTTCACGCAACAGCCAATCGGCATAGGGGGAGTGGTCGCCCACTCGCCACTGCCACACGACCGGACATGCGGGTCCGCATCCGGCGGTTCGGCGGGTTGAACTAACCATGAGCCGTGAGCTCGGGAAGCCCGAACGAGGCGAAGTAAGCGTTGGACAGAGCGATTTTCAGCGCTGGTGTGTTCGCAAGGTGCCACGGTCCATCGGAGCTACCCGCCGTTTTCGCGGCGTCCTGCGCAGCGATGCCGCGCTTGCGGAGCTCCCGATATCTCGTGGTTCCTCGTTTCCACTGCTTCCAGACCATCGACCGAAGTCGACGGCGGAGCCATTTCTCCAGCTTGGCGAGCACTTCCGGTGTTTCGCATCGTCCGAAGTAACCGATCCAGCCGCGGAGATACTCCGCTAAGTCCTGGACCATTCGGGCGAGGCTTATGCCCCGTGTCCGGCTTGTGAGTTCCCGAACTCGCTCCTTGAACCGTGCCATCGCTTTCGGCGCGAGACGCCTCTTCGGTGGCTTGTGATTCGTGAAGCTGAACCCCAGGAATTTCCGTTCCCATGGACGAGCCACCGCACTCTTCTCGCTGTTCACTCGAAGCTTAAGCTTCGTCGTGAGGAGTCGCGTCACGCTTCTCATCACTCGTTCACCAGCTCGCCGACTGCGGACGTAAATGTTGCAGTCATCCGCATATCTCGTGAACCGATGTCCGCGCCGCTCCAGCTCCTGATCCAGTTCGTTGAGTACGATGATGTTGGCCTTCACTCGTCGTAGCGCCTGCTTGCAGTTTTCCCGCTCGCAGACTTCTTCCATCCACTGCTCGGTAGTCGGATTTTCTGCTCTGCGCTTCGCCAACTCCGATTCGGTCCCTCCCACGGAGGCCATCGGGGCTGCACCCCTACTCTCCTCCGCAAAGGCCAGACGGTACTGGTTTTTCTGCCGCTTGTCGGTTGTTGAGTCGCGCCGCGTACTCATCGCTCCCTTTATCCCCTTTCGGGGACCGTTCGGGCCTTCGCTGCTTTCGCAGCTACTACGCCCTTTGCTGACTCCTGCCCCCTGGTCAGGAGCGATCTCTCGCTCCTCAGTCTTGAATCCAAGACCGGTGGCAGGTCTCCCGAGGTAAGCTCGACCGCCTTCAACGCGCAACCGCTGGATTTACATTCAGTGCCCTTGATGGATGTGGGCTTCGCTGCCATTTGCCAGCTCGCCCGAACACTGCCTGCCTCGCATCCAGTTCTTGTTCATCGGCTCGCGTCTTTGCTCCACGCTTTTTTCAGACCTCACCTCACGGCTCGGCCCTTGCGCTTCGCTATCACTTCACCTCCATCCGGTTGTGAAGAGGACTTGCACCTCCAAGCTGTCGATCATGCTCGGCACACAAAGGAAGGGCGTCCCGACTTGCTTCGGGCCGCCCTTCCTTCTTACAAGACTTTCCGGTTTTTCCCGGCGCCGTTGGTATCTCGCAATGAATTTTCTATCTTGAGAACCGAACTGAATCGAGAATTGAGGAAAACGTCTTATCGTAATTGTCATAGACAGACTGCGGGGCAACGCACACGAAGTAAACCAACCCCTCCGGACGCAGAACGCTCACGACCCAATCCGTTTCCTGGCCGCCGGCCGGAGAAACATTGCTTAGGTAGGTCGAGAGGCCCAGCTGGCCGTTCAAGCGCAAGCGCTCGCCTTGCCGCGTGACTTTCATGCTTGGGTTCGACTTTTGAAGATCCTGAATCACTTGGCTAGTCGCGCTATTCAGAGCCTTTCCATCGCTGGGATCGCCCTTGGCCGGCGCCACACCGACGATTAGTCCATATGCGACGCTGCTATGCCCGCTGCCATCGTCCAACACACCGCCCTCGGGAGCAAAAGAAACACCGGCTCCGTCGCCGTCGGGATACTTCTTCCAGTTGTCCGGATATTTGAGCGTGTACGAACTCGCCTGATACTCGGTGAAGTGGCGGGATGGCGGCGCAGGAGCAGCCGCTGAGCCGGCCGCTCCGGGCACCGGTTTTTTCACCACCGGCAGGGCCAGCACTTCACGCTTGATGGCTTCAAATTCAGCAGAATCTCGCTTGGCGTTTGGTTGAACGCCACCAAGTTTATCAACTTCCTCATCCACTCGCTCGACGCGGTGCTCCGGATTCGGGTGGTCGGAGAAAAACTCCGGCGGATTCTTGCCCTTCGACTCCGCTTCGAGCTTCTCGAAAAACTGCGCCATGGCCCGCGGGTCGTACCCTGAATCGTAGAGGACCTGAGTGCCCATGACGTCGGCTTGCGATTCGGCCGTTCGTGAATAGCGAAGGAGCACTCCCCCGGCCGCGAAAGTGCCCAGGGTTGTCATGAGCGCGCCGCCCGTGCTGTCCCCGAAGACCGCGCCGAAGATTCCCAGGCCCGTCTCGGCCAGCATCGCTTTGGACGCCTGATTCGTTCCGTGCCGAAGCGCGACGTGTGACAACTCATGGGACATCACGCCCGCAAGTTGCGCCTCATTGTCCGCGGCTTCGATCGCTCCGCGATTTACAAACACATATCCGCCCGGCAAGGCAAACGCATTGATGGCTTTGTCGTTCACGCAATGAAATTCGAAGGGGTACTGCACTCCACCCGTGGGCAGCTTTTGCGCCAACCGCGTGCCCAGTTGTGTCAGGTAAGCATCGACTCTTGGGGCATTGCAAAGCGGCAATTGCTTTTCCGCATCGGTGGAAGCTCGCTTGCCGAGGGTGATGTCGTCCTGGGGAGAAAACTTGTTCCAGCCCGGTTTGAGTTGCGTCCGCTGCGCCGGCGCACGCGGAACCAAAAGTAAGCACACGCCAAGGAAGAAAACGGCCGGCAATCCGAAGTGCGCTCTGGCCGCACGAGGCCGGCAGCCAGTATTTCCTCCGAGAATTCCCCGTTTCGACCAGCGGATGCTCAATTCAGCCTCCGAAAACACCTAAGAGGAAGGATGGCACTTCTTTCCCAAAGGTTACTTTAGCACCCGGCGGGCCACAAAGAAAAAGCCCGGGTGGATGGCCACCCGGGCGGGATTCAGGGTTGGGAGCGAAAAAGTTTGATTTAGCGAGCCAATCGCGGCGTCGGTTCCGGCGAAAGTGTCACGCCGGACGTGTCAACGGCCTTGCCGCCCTTTGCGGGAGCGGTCCGCGCGGGAGCGACCGGCTCCGGCTTGCGCGCCGGAATCGCCAGGTTCTCACCTTCGCGGACGAAGGTCAGGCGGTCCTCGTGTTTGTTCCAATCAATGCAAATCAAGTCACCGAGGTGAACCTGCTCGGTCGCCAGCAAGTTCGCCATTGGATAAACAACGTGGCGCTCGATGGCACGCTTCAGGTGCCGCGCCCCATAGCGCTGGTCGGTTCCTTCTTGCAGCAGGAAGTCGCGGCCGGTATCAGTCACGCGGAACAGGAACTGCCCTTTGGCGGTTTCCAGAACGCGCTGCTGCACCTGCCCTAGCTCGATTTCCAGAACCTTCTCAAGCTGCTCGCGCCTAAGCGGATGAAACACCACGACTTTGTCCAGCCGGTTGATGAATTCCGGTGAAAATTTGCGGCGAGCGGCTTCCACGGCGGTGCGCTCAACTTTTTCATCAATGCCAGCCGCCGGCTTGTCCTTGGGCTGAATAAAACCCATGCCGCCCTGCATCAACTCGGTAATTTCTCCGCCGCCCAGGTTGGATGTCAGGAAGATCACGGTCTGCGAGAGGTCCACGCGCCGGTTGTCGCCCAGCGTGAGTGTAGCCTTATCCAGCATGCCAAGGAGCAATTGCCAAAGAGCGTCGCTGGCTTTCTCAATTTCGTCGAAGAGCAGGAAGCTGAGCTTCAGCTTCTCCGTGTGGCTGGCCGCCAGCGCTTCTTGAGTAATTAAGGGATGAGTCTCACGATGGCCCAGGTAGCCTGGAGGTGAGCCAATCAGCTTAGCAATTTCATGCGAGTGCTGGAACTCCGCGCAATCGACCTTTATCACCGCGCGGGCGTCCCCAAACAGGATTTCCGCGGCCGCTTCCACAATGCGAGTCTTTCCCGACCCGGTCGGACCCAGAAAAAGCAGGTTCCCCACCGGACGGCCGGGCGAGTTCAATCCAGCGCAAAAAACCTGGAACATGTCGACGAGGGACTGCACGCCCTCTTCCTGACCGACGATCTTGGCACGCAAGGAGGCGTGAAAATCACAAGTGTCATTGCTGCGGATGGTTGGATCCAGTTGATGGCGGACGGCAGCTTTCATTTAATCAACCCTTCGACGCGTCTAGCTCCGCAAAACGCGTAGCGCGTCTCAAAGCCGCGCATCGTTACTTTATTGCATGGGGGTTGCCAATCTTTTCCACAGCTTGGAGGGTCAAGAAGCGGAGCAATCTCAACAACATACAGGATTTGGAATCCTGAAAACTGTCTCAAGCGGTGAGACTGTGTTTCATCTGCATGCAAAGTGAGAGAGATGAAACAGTTTGTGTCAGGAGCCAGACGACAAAAAGGGGCGCGTTTTTCGCTCATAATTTAAAGTGCTGCTTTAACTATTTAACGATCCTGCTGCTTCTTGCGCCCTTGAGCAGGAGCCGCGGAACCCCCGCCGGGTTGGGCCACACGAGATTTCCTGTCTTCTACCGTGGTTTCCGTTGGAGTCTCCGCAGACTTCCCGTCTTTGGCCTCCGTCGCGATCACCTTGCCGCCGGCTCCTTGGGCGGCAGCCTGAACCAGGGCACCTTCACCCTCGCGTACAAACGTAAGCTGCTTGTGACTCTCATCCCAGTCGATCCGCACCAGGTCGCCCAGGCTGACCTGATCCGTTGCCAGCAAGTTCGCCAGCGGATAAACAACGTGGCGCTCAATGGCACGCTTCAGGTGGCGTGCGCCATAGCGCTGGTCCGTGCCTTCCTGCAACAGGAAGTTGCGTCCGGCGTCCGTTACGCGGAAGAGAAACTGTCCCTTGGCGGTGTCCAGAACCCGCTGCTGCACCTGCCCCAGCTCGATATTGAGCACTTCCTGAAGCTGCTCGCGCTGTAGCGGATGAAAGACCACCATCTTATCAAGGCGGTTCATGAATTCGGGCGAGAACTTGCGCCGCGCCGCTTCCACGGCCGTGCGCTCTACCTTCTCGTCCAGCCCAGTGGCCGGCTTGTCTTTTGGCTGAACGAAACCCATGCCACCCTGCATCAGCTCGGCAATCTCGCCGCCGCCGAGGTTGGACGTCAGAAAGATCACCGTTTGCGACAAATCTACTTTCCGGTTGTCCCCAAGGGTCAGCGTGGCCTTGTCCAGCATTCCCAGAAGTAATTGCCACAGGGCGTCGCTGGCTTTTTCAATCTCGTCAAAGAGGAGAAAACTCAGCTTCAGGTCATCGCGATGGCTGGCCGCCAGCGTCTCCTGGGTGATGAGCGGATGCGTTTCGCGATGCCCCAGATACCCTGGAGGCGAGCCGATGAGCTTGGCAATTTCGTGAGAGTGCTGAAACTCTGCGCAATCGACCTTGATCACGGACCTGGCATCGCCAAACAGGATCTCCGCAGCCGCTTCCACGATGCGTGTCTTTCCTGAACCCGTTGGTCCAAGAAAAAGGAGATTCCCCACCGGGCGGCCGGGCGAGTTCAATCCGGCGCGAAAAACCTGGTACAGGTCCACCAGCGCCTGGACGCCCTCTTCCTGTCCCACAATTTTCCCCCGTAGCGCGGTCTGGAAATCAATCGTGTCCGTGCTGCGCTTGCTGGGATCGAGTGGCAGGATCGTTTCGTTCATGACCGCCTCCTAACGAGCCCGCGACGTCGGGTTCGCATCGCTGAATCGCCCGCGTCCACGGCCAAACTGTTCGAGTTTGACCTGGATGGTGGACTGCAAGAGCCGCAATTGTACTAGCAGTTCCCGTGCCACCACGGGGGATTCAGAAATCCGGAGTAACGGCGGAACGATGTCCGCCAGTTCGAGATTGAGGGCTCGAAGAGAGGAAACAAGCTTTTGGACCGCTGGCGAGTTTGGATTTGCCAGGTCCACTTGACCGTTAAGTTGTTCGCGCAGAGCTTTCCAATCCAGCTCCACAAAGGGATGCTTTTTGGAAACTTCGCGCACCAAATCATCGGTAATTCGCGCCCGAGCTCCGAGACGGGCCAGATGGAGCTGGCGCACCTTTCCGCCGCGGCGCACGTTGTGCACCAAATAGAACGAATTCCCTTTGCGGCGGACAAATGCCACGACGTCACCTTCAAACTGCCGTCATGCTGCGTAGTGTAATTCTCTTCCACTACGCTCTACAACATTAGACACTTTTTTTGGTAAAAAGTTGCATCCAATCAGTAACTGCTTTCAACGTAGAGGAAACACCGGAGAAGTTCTCATCACTAATTTTGCTGTGTTTCATCGAAATCTTGGATTTTCGTTTCATCGCGCCTTCTCCTTATTTCTCCCGCTCCTCTAATCGGATGCTTGCTGTTCCTCTGCCACCCGTTCAGTCTGCGGCGTTATCCAACCACAGCATTAAATCCGGTTTCGCCATTTTCTTCTTGTTCTCGCAGCGGCGGACACCTAGGATTTGTCACGAGTTTCTCTCCACCTTTACTGGGAGCTTGATTTCGATATGTCCTGGAATCCAGTCTTTCGCTTCGTGAAACAAATTCCCCGGGGCCGGGTTTTAACATATGGGGCCCTGGCTAAAGCCTTGCGTCTTCCCGGCGGCGCGCGCAGCGCTGGACGCGCCATGGCCGCAACTCCTTCCGGAAAAGGCATCCCCTGGCATCGCGTCCTCGGCGAACGCGGCAAAATCCTCATCCGCGAGCCTTACGCTTCCTTGCAAAGAAAACTCCTCGAAAGCGAAGGTGTAGCCATCATCGAGTCCCGCGTGGACCTGAAACGCCATCTCTGGAAACCAGCTAAAAAATCCACGCCGAAATACGCAGCCCCAAAGAAGCGTATTCATAAATGAAGCGATCGGCCGTCTCTTCTCGCGTTACGAATCGGCTGCTTATCTGCGGTATGCTATACCCTCTTTTCTAAGTGCGCCCCGTCAGGTACGGGGCAACGAACATGGCCAATTCCATTCTGCAAGTGGAGAATCTCGTCAAGCGTTACGGCGATGTCGAAGCCGTTCGCGGCGTCAGCTTCAACGTGGAAGAAGGAGAAGTTTTCGGCCTGCTCGGGCCGAATGGCGCGGGAAAAACCACCACGGTCGAAATTCTAGAAGGCCTGCGCGATCCCGACGGTGGCCGCGTCTCCGTCTGTGGGCTCGACCCGCAGCGCGAATCGGACGCTCTTAAGCACGAAATCGGCGCGGCGCTGCAATCCACGTCGCTCCCGGACAAGCTGCGCGTCATGGAGGCCCTTCATCTCTTCGCCAGCTTCTACAAGCGTGGTCGCAAGCCCGAAGAATTGCTCAAGCGCTTCGGCTTGGAAGAAAAGCGCAATACGTTTTACAACCAGCTTTCCGGCGGCCAAAAGCAGCGACTCGCCCTCGCCATGGCTCTGGTCAACGATCCGAAGGTAATCTTCCTGGACGAACCCACCGCGGGATTGGATCCGCAAGTGCGCCGTGAAATCTATGACGTTATCGAAGAATTGCGCCGCGAGAAAAAAACCATCCTGATGACGACACATTACATTGAAGAAGCCGAGCGCCTTTGCGATCGCGTCGCCATCGTGGACTTCGGCAAGGTGATCGCTCTTGGCACGCCTCGCGAGTTGAAAGCGCATTCCGGGGGCGCCACTCGCATCGAAGTACGTCTCTCGAAGCCAGAAACGAACGGCGCATTGACGAACCTGGAAGGCGTGGCCGACGCGCGCGAGGTTGGCGGCACGTATGTACTGCACTCCAAGCGGCCGCCGCAAACCATCGTTTCTCTCGTCAAACATCTGGAAGCCGGCGGCAATGAACTCGTCAGTCTCGAAATTGCCACGCCTTCCCTCGAAGATGTCTTCATCGAAATGACCGGAAGGAGGCTACGCGATTGAGCAACTTCGCCAGTTTGACTCGGACGCGCATTCTGCTCGCATTGCGCAACAAAATGTTTTTCTTTTTCAGCGTGATCTTTCCGCTCGGCATGTTTTTTCTGTATGCGGGAATTTTCGCCCGCAGCAATCCCCGCGCCGTTAGTTATTTTCTGGGTCCCGTCATCGCTTTCAACGTCATGGGCAGCTTCTGGGGACTCAGCGCCACGCTGGTGATGTTCCGCGAACAGGGGATTCTGCGCCGCTTTCACGTCACCCCCGTCACCTCCACGGACATGCTTGCCTCCAGCCTCCTGGCAAACTATGTGCTCACCATTCCTACCGTTTCCATTGAGGTATTCCTGGCGCGTTTCATCTTTCATGTTCCCAGCCTTGGTAATCTTTTTTCTCTCGCGATTCTAGTTACCGTCGGCACGGTTTCCTTTGGCTCGCTCGGCCTCGTCGTTGCCAGCGTCACCAACACCATGCAGGAAACTCAGGTCCTCAACCAGATCATCTGGTTGCCTCTGATCTTTCTTTCAGGCGCCACCTTCCCTCTTGCCTATTTGCCTAACTCCGTCCAGCATTTCGGCCTCTTTTTGCCGGCCACGTATCTTGTCACCGCCTTGCAAAGCGCCCTCTATCAATCATTTTCCGTTACGCAACTCTTGGTGCAAATTCTGGCCCTCGCTACTTGGGCCGTTCTCACCTTTTTCGTTGCAGCACAGCTCTTTCGCTGGGAGCCGGAGGCTAGGATTCCTCGCAATGCCAAGCTCTGGGCCTTGGCGACTGCCCTGCCGTTTTTGCTCTTGGGCGCCTGGGAAAACACGAACGGCGATATCCTGAAACAGGCGCAAACCGCTTTCCACTCTCTGGAACGGCCCGCGAATTCCAATCAGCCTGCCAAGTCCATCCAGTAACAAGTCCGGGTCGTCGTTCGGCGCCCAAATTGGCTTTGAATCCGCCACATCTGTCTCTCCTTCACGCCGCGCATACAGAAAGTATCGGACCTGACACATCCCCCCAAGCAAGGGTCCCTCGCGCCCTATGGTAATGGGACAATTAGACATTTAGAGCCGGCGTGAAAGACATCCATCACCCGCCTCTCCGTAATCCATGATCAGGAGTGCTGCCCATGCCTTCGGCCCGCCCCGATTCAAGAGCCCGTCTCTCGATTGTTTTCACAGGACTGCTCACTCTGTTGCTCCTCGGGGCAAGCCCAACTAGGAGTCAGTCCTTTCCCGGCTTCAGCTGTTCGTCAACCGAAGCCGAAAGCACCTTTGATTCGGAGCTTCGCTCCGGAACCGACGAACGAACCTACTCGTTGCGGACGCTTTCGAATCCTCGAGAAATCGACGCCGTGCAATCAGGAGCTCGCCCCATCTTGTTCAGCAAAATCGACGCCGCCAAGTATGGTTTTGCACGCGCGAAGTTCTACATTCACGAGACTCCGCCCTCTGCTGACAAAAACGTAATCGAGAATATCGTTCATATCTTTGTCGAAGTTACGGGAGTCCACAGCCGATGGCTCGAAGTCGTGACCAAGGAGGAAGCACTCCTCGCCGATCCTCCAGCTGACGACTCTGAACCCCAAAAACGCGTCCCGATAGTGCAAGTCAGTCCGGCAACGGGCGACAGGTCTGTCCCGCTTTTCACTCTGACTTGGGCACACTCGGAGCAATCACAGTGGACTGTGAACCACGAAATGCACCTCCTCCTGGATCTCCGCCCCGCAACACCATCCCTCGCGGCCGAGCTCGATTGCATGTCCATCACGGCATTTGGCGCTTGCGGCGTATACGACGCGCGCATGCAGGACAGCACGAACCACGATTGCCAGTGGGATGCGGAGAAGAACGATTTCCTGTGCCACGCCGTCACAATTTCGAAAACCGGTTGGACCCAGCGCGCGTTTCACAGCTATTTCCTGCTGCTGGGCGCAAAGATTTGCCTGCTGTCGCCGCTTCCGGCGGCCCGCAAGATCTCGTCGAACTAGCAAAACTTATCGAGAAAGATCCCTCGCGAGGAAGCACGCCCGCGGCATGCCGGGCATCGGAGAAACGCATCACCTTGCGAAGTTCAGCAATATTCACCTCTTTGCTGCCCGCGGCATTGAGTCGCAGCTCTCCGCGAGATTCTTCTATGTCATCCTTCAAGAAGTCCCTGACGTCGGACAGCTTCCTGCCTATTCATTTTTCAATGACCAATCGGATGGCAACGATGAAGCTAACAAGGACGACAAAAAGAAAGTCGCAGACACGACTGTAAAGATGCTGCGCGCCGTGCCAACGGGCGAGCCGTTGCAATTTGGCACCAGGTTGCTGTCCAAGGTCGGCGGCTCGTCGATCTTCCAGGTGCTTGTAACCGAAGGAGGCGCTCACAGTCTTTATTGGCTGGGAGCGGAGGAGTCGGTCAACGTCAGCTTCTGCGTCCTGAAACTCTCGACGGATGTTCAGACTTACAGCGGCTGCAGTACTTCCGCCAGCGAAGCCGGCGCTGCTTCTGTCAAGCTCCTGAAGGCCTCCAAAACTTTTCAGGCCGTCGTCGAAGTCGAACCTCGGCACAAAACCAGTCCTGACGGAACCCTCGAAGCTCCACCGGAAGATGCTGACGACACGGATCGATGCCCCTACCGCTTGACGCTCTTCTGGGATTCGGCCAAAGGCTATTTCGACTTCGACCAGACGAAGCAGAGAACGCTCTGCCGTCCGGGCTACAAGCCTCGCCAGTTGGTTGTCGCCAAGGACGGCAGCATCAGCACAAAACCGTTCGAGGCCGCCGACTCGAACTAGTGGCGGAGTCACACCTCCATCCTGGCCAAACGCCAATTTGGTTGCGACCGATGCCATTCTACTACGCGCAACGCATTGACGCTCGCCGCCCCGTACCGTATTCTGCAAATTCGAGCCGTGCCACGGCGAGTGGCACTGACAAACAGGGAGCATTTATGCCGATTCAGGCCACGGAGAAAATCTGGCACAACGGAAAATGGGTCAACTGGGACGACGCTAAGCTGCACGTCCTTTCGCACGTCGTGAGTTACGGCTCCGCGGTCTTCGAGGGCATCCGTTGCTACGAAACGAAACAAGGTCCGGCGATCTTCCGCCTGCGCGAGCACATGCAGCGCCTGATCAACTCCGCAAAAATCTACCGCATGGATCTTCCCTATTCCGTCGATCAATTCGCCAACACCGCTTGTGAGCTGGTCCGCCTGAACAAATTGAATTCCTGTTACGTGAAGCCCATCGTCTTGCGCGGCTACGGCGAAGTGGGAGTGAATCCGCTCAACTCGCCCATCGACATTTACATGGCTTGCTGGAGCTGGGGCGCCTATCTTGGCCCCGAAGCTCTTTCGAAAGGTGTCGACGTCGGCGTCAGCTCCTGGACGCGCATCGCCCCCAACACTCTTCCCGCCATGTCCAAAGCCGCGGCGAATTACATGAACTCGCAGCTCATTCGCATGGAAGCGTCCTTCAACGGCTACACCGAAGGCATCGCGCTCGATTCCGACGGTCACGTCAGCGAAGGCTCGGGCATGAACGTTTTTCTCGTCCACGATGGCGTGCTGTACACTCCGCCTCTCGCCACCAGCATTTTGCCCGGCATCACTCGCGACGCCGTCGTCAAGCTCGCGACAGACCTCAACATTCCATTCAAGGAAACGGTTATCCCGCGCGAAATGCTTTACATCGCCGACGAAGTTTTCTTTGTAGGCACGGCCGTCGAAATCACTCCTATCCGCTCCGTCGACCACATCCAGATCGGCAAGGGCGTCGCCGGGCCAATCACCCTCACCTTGCAAGCGGAATTCTTCGCCATCACCAAAGGCACCAAGCCCGATCGCCACAACTGGCTCACTTCGGTAAGCGCGCCCGTCAGCGCCGCCACGCGCTAATCGCGCGTCGTCGTAGTATCAGAGGGGTACTGTGAGCGAAACCTATATCCACGGCTACCATCCGCGCGAGAATGAACGCTTGCAGGATCAGGCCGGGGCGCTGGTCGACTTACTGCATTCCGACACTTCCTACCCGTCTGGAAGCGTGGTTCTCGAAGCGGGGTGTGCCGTTGGAGCCCAGACGGTTACTCTAGCCCGGCGAAGTCCGGAGGCACGATTCGTTTCGGTTGATGTCTCCGCCGACTCACTCGCGAAAGCCAAGAGTGCCACGGACGCGGCGGGGCTCACTAACGTGAAGTTCCAGCAAGCGGACATTTTCTCGTTGCCTTTCGCGTCCGAATCCTTCGACCACGTCTTCGTCTGTTTCGTCCTGGAGCACCTGTCGCGACCTTCTCAGGCGCTTGCGATTCTCAACCGACTGCTCAGACCTGGTGGCACCATGACTGTCATTGAGGGTGACCACGGATCGACCTACTTCCATCCCGATAGCAGCGCAGCCCGCAAGGCAATCCAGTGCCAAGTCGAGTTGCAGCGTTTGGCAGGTGGCAACGCCTTGCTTGGCCGGCAGCTCTATCCGCTTATGATCGAGGCGGGGCTGGAAGCGGTTCACGTCACCCCGCGCATGGTGTATGTGGATTCGAGCAGGCCCGACCTCGTCGATGCCTTCACCAGGAAAACGTTCACCGCGATGATCGAGGGAGTTCGTGAATCGGCGATCGCGGCGGGCATTACCGATCCAGAAACCTTTGATGCAGGTATTCGGGATCTTCACAGAGCGGCTGAAGCAGATAGCGTCTTCTGCTATACGTTCTTCAAAGGCATGGGAGAGAAGAGCCGACGCACCTAATGAATGGCCGCGGGCAGACTCTGTCTGCGCGGCCGGGTCACAGGCCAAAACGTCGTTACAAACGCCGCAACGCTCAGCGTCCTTATTCTCTTTCGTGTTTTCTCTCCTTTCGACTGTTAAGTGCGGACTGTCAACCTTCGGTCCAGAACGCTGGCGTTCCGCGCCGCATTCCGGCTAGAATGCAGCGGTTTGCATCGGGCACAAATTCCTTTCCTTTCGCGGAGGATCATCGATGTACAGCACATCGCAAAAACTGATCGCAGAATTCCTCGGAACGTTTGCGCTGATTTTTTTCGGCGCCGGCTCGATTTGCACGGATCAATATCTTCACGGCGCGGGCGGCCTCGGTCTTCTCGGCATCGCCCTCGCCCACGGCCTCGCCATCGGCATCATGGTTTCCGCGTTCGGCCACATTTCCGGCGGACATTTCAATCCCGCGGTCACCATCGGCTTCTGGGTCACCAAGCGTTTGAACACCGTGGACACCATACTGTATTGGGCCGCGCAGCTTGCCGGCGCGACTGCCGCTGCGTTTTTGCTGAAGGCCGTGGTTCCCGAAGAGACCTGGCGTGCCGTCATCCTGGGCACACCGGAACTGGCCCGCGATTTTCCTCGGTGGGCAGGCATGGCTCTCGAAGCCGTAACCACTTTCTTCCTCGTGCTTACAGTATTCGCCACCGCCGTCGATGAAAAAGGCGCGTTTCGCTCCATCGCCGGCTTTGGCATCGGCCTCTCGATTACCCTCGGCATTCTCGTCGCCGGGCCTCTTACCGGCGCGGCCCTGAACCCCGCTCGGGCATTTGGGCCTGCGCTCGCCGCCACGCATTGGGCCAATCACGGCGTTTACTGGGTCGGTCCGCTGGCCGGAGGCTTTGTCGCCGGCCTGCTCTACGACTCGCTCTACCTCAAAAAGCCTTGAGCCGCGGTTTCCACTGAAAAACTAGTCCCATGGCCAGTTAACTAGCGCGCAACCGGCCTCTGCGGTTTCCTTGCTCGCCCCTCCCGGCCGATGCTAGCTTCGTACATTAGCTGCACTCTTGCGGGGTTCACACGATATGGCCATCAGCATTGACGATCTTCTGCGCCGCGCCGTCGAAAGCAAAGCGTCGGACTTGCACCTGAAAGTCGGCAACCACCCCTATTTGCGCGTGGACGGCCTGCTCACCCCGCTCACCGACGTGGCTCGCGTCACGCCGGAAGAAATGCTTTCCATGGCCTTCAGCATGATGACCAACCGCCAGAAACAAAAGTTCAAGGAAACGGCGGAATTGGACATGGCTTATGGCGTGGCGGGCTTGGGCCGCTTCCGCGTCAACGTGTTTCAGCAGCGCGGCAACGTCGGTATGGTGCTCCGCGTCATCCCCACGAAAATTCGCACGAATGAGGAGCTCAATCTCCCCACCGTCGTCAACAAAATTTGCGAAGAACAGCGGGGCTTGGTGCTGGTCACGGGAACCACCGGTTCCGGTAAGTCCACGACGCTGGCCGCCATCATTGACCGCATCAATGCCACCCGCGCCGACCACTTGATCACCATCGAAGACCCCATCGAGTTTTTGCACCGCGATAAAAAGAGCTTCATCAATCAGCGCGAAGTTGAAGTGGATACCGCGAACTTTTCCACCGCGTTGCGCGCCGCCCTTCGTCAAGACCCCGACGTGATTCTGGTCGGCGAAATGCGCGACCTCGAAACCATTTCAACCGCGCTGCTTGCCGCGGAAACCGGCCACCTGGTTCTTTCCACCTTGCACACTCTCGACGCCACGGAAACCATTCAGCGTATTATCGCGGTCTTCCCGCCGCCGGAGCAGAAGCAGATTCGTTTGCAGCTTGCCGCCACGCTGAAAGCCGTCATCTCGCAGCGCCTCGTTCGCCGCGCGGATGACAAAGGCCGCGTGCCCGCCTGCGAAATCATGATCGCCACCGGCTACATTCGCGATTGCATCATCAACGCGGACAAAACGCGCTTGATTCATGACGCCATCGCCGCCGGCACCAGCCAGTACGGCATGCAAACGTTCGATCAGTCGCTCTTCGATCTTTATTCCAAGCAGCTCATCACTCTCGACGAAGCTCTTGCCCGCGCGTCCAACGCCGACGAATTCAAGCTCCGCATCCAGGGTATCCGCTCCGCCTCCGACTCCGCCCGCGAGGAAATGGAGCGCCAAATGGCCGACTTCGAGCGCTTCGCACGGAAGTAACTCGAAGTACCCTGATTCGGCGAAAGCCTTTCCATGCGACTTGTGCTCCGTTGCCTAATCGGAAGTTTCATCCTGACTCTCGTGATTTCAGGATGGATCCTTTTTGTTCCGCCGGGGTCAGGAATTGCGTTCGCGCTCCTATTTCCGGCGTTCTGGTTGACCTCCACCGTCATGGGGCCGACTATTGCAACATCAGAGAGCGGCCCAACGAATTTCATCACTGTCGTACTCGCGAGTTCAATACTAATGTCATCTTGTACGCGGCCCTCTTCTTCGCATTATTCAAAATTTCGGCCCTAGTAAGACAGCGCAGACTCCGAAGTTCCTCTCTTTGACTCTTCCTCACTCTGCTTCTATGCTTGCGGCATGTTTGGAAAGCCGCGGCAACTTGAAACCGAAGCAGAACTGTATGACATCGCGGTGCGCGCGCTGATGCGGCGGGCGCACTCCATTCACGAGATGAAGCAAAAGCTGGAGCATCGCAGCGACAACAAGCTGCTGGTGCAAGTGGTAATGGCGCGCCTGAAAGAAAACGGCATGATTGATGACGCGCGCTACGCCAAACAATTCGCGCGCCAGCGCACCGAGACGCGCAAGCAAGGAAAATACCGCGTCGCCCGCGACCTTCGCGCCCGCGGCATTCCCGACCGCCACATTTCCTCTGCTCTCGAAGAGGTCGCCCAGACTTCCGACGAAGCCGCCATGGTCCGCCAGCGCATCGAGCGCAAGCTGCGGTCGTACCGCGGCGAAATCGACGAAAAGAAGATGGCCTCCATGTACGGGAGCCTGCTGCGAGCGGGATTCTCGGCGGACGTGGTGCGGCGGGAACTCCGCGCGCTGACTCGCGAGGAAGTTCCCGACGCGGAAGCCGAAATGGAATAGGAGTCCCTCCCAAACTGGAAGGCCAGAAAAAGAGGGGATACCCCACCCCGGGTGGTTTTTTGCAAAGAGTGCGCAAGCGAATGAAACGAATAGAGTTGAGTTTTTCGATGGCGCAAAAGAGTGCGCAAGAGTGTGAAAACAAAGGAACTAGCCTAGTTTTGCGAGATGGAAAAGTGCGGAAGTGATTGAAAAGAAAGGGCGAGGAATTTGCGCTCTTGGCACAGAGTGGAGGGAGAACGAGCGCGGAACAGGGATTGGCGGTGACCGGAACGGGCTGGCGTCGGACTGTCACTAAACATGGTAGCACGTATGTTATTATTTTTCAATAACCAAATACGTAAACTAGTAGTGTACTAGACTTCCGTTTTCGATGGATTTGGGATCGCTGAACGGGCAGGCCGCCGGCGAACCGGGCGGCTCGCCTGTAACCTGCCTAAGTCTTATTTGCAACGGTTGGCAGGTTCGCCCGGGCCGCCTTCCAAGCAAGGAATGGCACTTAGATATTCGTAGATGGCGCGGAGATCGTGGTCCGTCATGTTTTGATGGATCGGCCACGGCATGACCTGAAGAAGACTCCCGTCGAACGGAGGCGGGAGGCATTTCCCGTCGGGGGCGCCGGTGCAGGTCGGATGCATGTTGTCCGTATCGATGCCGGTCCGCATGATGGCTTCAAACTGCGCAAAAGTGTTTCCTCCTTCAGCCCTGCCGGTTTTGTCCGGAGTCAGGTTGCGCGAAATAATGTCTGGAAACATTCCCGGCGGCCCAGGAATCAGAACGAAGTGCCTACCGCCGCCCAGGTACGTGTTCGGATTAACTTTCGTAGGCTTTTGGTTAAAGTAAGGGTTTCCGCCCATGGCAAATTCGGTGGCAGGGCCCGCGGAGTGGCAGCCATTGCAGTCACCCACAGCGTTGACAATATAGCTGCCCAGTCCTACCAAGCTCCGGTTTTTCCCGACAAGATCAAGCGGGACCGGCGCGATTTCAAATCCTCGATGAACTCTTGCCTCATCTCGCTCGTCATCGTCGTCATGGGCGATGACGCGCCTCGAATTGGTGACCATTCCCGCGACAACGACGGCAACGAATGCGGTGATGACCCCAGTGGTCTTGAAAAACTTGCTGTCCGTCATGGCAATTCTCCTCTTTATCTTTTTTTGCCGATTTACGATTCCCAGGTTCTGAAACGGAAAGAGTGCTTTGCCGCGCCTTACTGGATGGGACTCTGCCAGACCTGCGGTGTGGGTGGACTATATCTCGTTCCCGATAGGAGTCAAGGGATTAGGCGTGGCAACGGGCCCTGCGGCAGGCTAACTAACTTTGTAGCGACGACTCATTGAGCGATTGAGCGGCACAGGCTGAAGCCTGTGCTACTGAGCGTTCATTGCGGGGGGTTACTGCGTCTGCGATAATCTGGGGATTAAATTCTGCAAAGCTGGGGCTGACCTGCCCGGGAAGGGCACGGAACAAAAATGACGGGGAACGAAATCCGCGAGAAGTTTTTGCAGTTTTTTGAGGGTAAAGGCCACCGGCAGGTGCGGAGCGCGTCGCTGGTGCCGCATGGTGATCCCACGTTGCTATTCACCAACGCGGGAATGAACCAGTTTAAGGATGTGTTCCTCGGCCTTGAAAGGCGCGATTACACGCGGGCGACAAGCTGCCAAAAATGCGTGCGCGCAGGCGGCAAGCACAACGACCTGGAAAATGTCGGCTTCACCAAGCGCCACCACACGTTTTTCGAGATGCTGGGGAATTTTTCCTTTGGCGATTATTTCAAGAAAGACGCCATCGCCTACGCCTGGGAGTTGATCACATCCCCGCAGTGGTTTGCGATTCCGAAAGACAAACTGTATGTAACCATTTTTGGCGGCGCGGAGATTTCGCCAGGGAACATGCTGGAGATTGATACGCCTGCCGGTCAATGTTGGCTCGCAGAACGAGTGCCACAGGAACGGATCCATGCCATTCCCGGCCTGAAGGAAAACTTTTGGGCCATGGGCGACACAGGCCCTTGTGGTCCGTGCAGCGAGATTCACTACGACATGGGTCCAGCGGCGTCCGAGGAAGGCCACGCGGATTGCAAATTCCCCTGCGACTGCGGCCGCTACGTAGAAATCTGGAACCTCGTCTTCATGCAATTTAACCGCGACGCAAGCGGCACACTCACTCCCCTGCCGAAGCCATGCGTGGACACCGGCATGGGCCTCGAACGCGTCGCCGCCGTCCTTCAGGGCGTCGTCTCCAACTACGACACTGATCTTTTCGTTCCGCTAATGAAGCGCGCTGCCGAACTCTGCGGCTCAGAATTGGTACTTGAAGATAAAGTCGAAGAGGGCAAGGGTGGCGCTGCGTCCCTGCGCGTCATCGCTGACCACTCCCGTGCCACCACCTTCCTCATCAACGACGGCGTCCTGCCTTCCAATGAGGGCCGCGGCTATGTCCTCCGCAAAATCATGCGCCGCGCCATCCGACATGGATATCTGCTCGGGATGAGCGAATCATTCCTAGACAGAATGGTTGACAGTGTTTGTGACCTGATGAAGGACGCTTACCCTGAATTGACTGAGCCCCAATCTCGCACGTCGCAGGTGGTTCTCTCGGAAGAGAAGCAATTTCGCAGGACGATTCAACTCGCTTCTGAAAAGCTCGACGAGCTTATTCGATCCGCACGAGCAGACGAGACAAAGACCTGCCTAAATGCTTTCCTGCAGATACACCCTGAGTGGGACAAAGAATTCGCCAAAAGGGACGTTGAGACATTTTTGCCTGAGCGCTTGATTGACCCGAGGCGACATGCGGGTGAGCTCCTAGTCGTCAAAGAATCGTTACTTCAGTTAAGAAGCTATTACCAGGAGCATTGGCATCCAAAGCTCTCTGGTACCCAAGGGTTCAACCTATACGAGACATACGGTTTGCCACAAGACTTCATCGAGGACGCCTGCCGAGATGCAGGTGTCGATGTGGATTGGGTTGGTTTTCAGGCGGCCATGGAGGAGCAGCGGAAGAAGGCGCGGGCGTCGTGGAAGGGCGGAGCGAAGGAGGCAGCAAATCCGGCGTATGCGAAGATTGTGGACCGCTTCACGACAGAGCTGGATTTTTATTTTGGCACGACGGCAAAAGATTGCGGCATCGAAGCCATCATCACCAAGAATGGTCCCGTAAATGAGCTGAAGGCGGGCGAATCCGGCGAAGTGGTGCTCGACCGCACGGCGATTTATGCGGAGTCCGGCGGGCAGGTGGCGGACACCGGCGCGTTCTATGACAACCCCGAATCACAACTGCTCGCAGAAGTGAAAGGCGCGTTTTATCCCGTCGCCGGACTGGTGGCGCACAAAGTTGTGGCCAAGGAGACGCTGCGGGTGGGCGATCGCGTGGCGGTCGTGGCCGATTCGGAACGGCGCGCGCGGATTATTCGCAACCACACGGGAACACATCTGGTGAACGCTGCGCTGCGGAACATTCTCGGGACGCACGTAAAGCAGTCCGGCTCGCTGAACGCGCCGGAGCGGCTGCGCTTTGACTTTTCGCATTTCGCACACGTGGATGCGGAAGAGCTGCGCGACATCGAGCAGCAAGTGAACGACGAGATCCGCTTGAACAGCGAGGTGGAGACAAACGTCACGTCACTCGAAGAGGCGCTGGCCTCCGGCGCGCTGGCGTTCTTCGGCGACAAGTATCCGGAACACAATGTGCGCGTGGTGACCATTCCCGATCCCCGGGCGGCTCGCGGGTTCTACTCGAAAGAGCTTTGCGGCGGCACGCACGTGCAGCGCGTCGGCGACATCGGCATGCTGAAAATCGTGAGCGAAGAGTCCGTGGCTGCGGGCGTTCGCCGCATCGAAGCCGTGACCGGGATCGGCGCGCTGGAGCATTTTCAAAAGCAAGCGGACATCCTGCGGCAGCTCGCCAGCCAGCTCAACGTGGGCAAGGAAGGCATACTGGCCGAGGTGGAGAAGCTCTCCCAGACCGCCAAGCAGCTCGAAAGGGAGCTGGAGGCTCAGAAACGCAAGGGGGCTCTCAGCCAAATCGATGAGCTCGCGGGGCGGGTGCAAGTTGTTAAAGGGATTAAACTTATTGCCGCCGAAGTGCAAAACGTTGACCGCGAAGGACTTAGGCAGCTGGTGGACAGCCTGCGTCAGAAACTGGGCTCCGGCGTAGTCGCTTTGGGTATGCCGGAGAACGGAAAAGTCGCCTTGATCGCCGGCGTGACCAAGGACCTGACCGCTAAAGTCCATGCTGGCAAGCTGATACAGGCACTGGCCAAACAGCTAGGCGGTTCAGGGGGCGGACGGCCTGACCTTGCGGAGGCTGGCGCTAAAGACACAGCTGGCCTAAAAAGTGCCCTATTAAGCATCCCCTCGCTGCTAGAGCCCTTGTTATAATGGGGTTGCGCCAGAACCGTGTCTTACGGGATACAGTTGCACACTCTTATAGGGCCCGTGGGCGCGGAGTAGCAAGACGAGCCATCGCCAGGCGACCTGCCCCCTAGGGGTAGACCGTTCGGGCGGGGGGCCCTAGTACGGAAGGAACATTGACGATAAAACGTTAATGTTGAAAACTATCTGCTGTGTAGTAGGTTCCAAGATCGTTGTCGCCTTCCCCAAGGCAGAACCCCGAAAATCGGGGTACCAGTGGCCCAGGGTAACGGACGAATGATGAGACGTATGGCAATCACGGCAAGGCTAATCCGAACGACGCTGGCTCTTTGCGCGATTTTCCTCGCATCATTTTTCACGAAGGATGCGAACGCGCAGATCGCCAAAGTCGTTAACGATGAGGGACGGCAATTCTTTGTGAACGCCGAACCGCCGGTCTCGCCCAAACTCTCTGCCACGAAGCCGCGCACCAACATCTACTTGCCATCCGAAACTTCTTTTACCGGACGCAGCCGCATGGGCCTGGATATGGGCCGCGACAGCGTCGAAAAAATTGTACGAGAAGCGGCGGACCGTCATCGCGTAGATCCTGCACTGGTCCGCGCGGTGATTGAAACGGAATCGAACTGGAATCCCAAGGCGTGGTCGCACAAAGGCGCCGGCGGATTAATGCAGTTGATTCCCACGACGGCACAACGATACGGAGCCTATGACGTGTTCGACCCGCAACAAAATATCGACGCCGGGGTTAAACATTTGAAGTGGTTGCTAGAACGATACAACGGCAACCTCGACCTGGCCCTGGCGGCGTACAATGCGGGTGAGGGTGCTGTGGACCGGGTTCACGGCGTCCCCGCGTACCGAGAGACGCGGAGCTATGTGCAGAAAGTACAGAACGCTTACTTCCGGCCGGGCTCGGGTCGTCTTGCCGACGCCTACGTCAATCCGCACGCGATCCACAAAGACGTCACACCTGACGGCCGCATCATATTCACCAACGAATAGAAAGAGCTGTAAATTGAGCTTTCTTAGTTTTCCGGGAGCCCTGAATTTGGGCCCTCGGAAGTTTGGATTTTTTGAGGTTTGCTTTTTCTGAAGTTGAGTAGCGGGTTGCGGCGACGACGTTTGGGGATGCAGGCTGATGTTTGGGGCGGAAAAAATTTCGCGAACGAGCTTCACACGTCTTTCGCCGGTTTTTGCGGCGCTGACCGCTGCCCTGTTTTTTGTTGCGGCGGCGCCGGCGAAAACGAATGCGGAAGCCGCTGCCACCGCGTCCGTGAAACGCCAGTCCGCCGCGGCGCAATTTGCGCGAGCCGAAGAGCAGCGCGCGGCGCTGAACAGCAAACCCACCGAAAAACGCACGCTCGCGGATTACAAACAAGCGGTCTTGGTCTATCGGCGCGTCGCCATGATTACGCCGCGAGCTCCGGAAGTTCCCGATTCGCTGCTGGCCGTCGCGGAACTTTACACGGAGATGGGCGACCGCTTTGGGCGAAGCTATTACCAGTCGGCCGTCGACACGTACCAATTCCTGGTTCGCGAATACCCGACGAGCAAGTATTGCCAGGATGCGATTCTGCGAACGGCGAAGCTGCAGCGCGAGCAATTGGGCGATTCAATGCTGGCGAAAAAGACTTATGAGGATTTCCTGAAACGCTATCCGCGTTCGCCGAGAAAACGCGAAGCGCAAGAAGCGCTGGCGGAATTGGCGCTGCTGCGGAATGGCGACGCGCCGTCCGATTCGAGCAGCGCAGTTACTTCAAAGACCACGTGGCCGGGCGCTGAGGAACCGCGACTGGATGCGCCGGCGCACTCCGGCGGCAAACCCGCCAGCAGCAGAGGATCCGGGGCATTGCCGCAGTTGCGGCGGATTCGCACGGCAGCCAACGGCGACGCGACGCGAGTGACCATCGATCTAGAGGATAGTGTGCAATACACTTCCGGGCGCATTACGAGTCCTGAACGCATCTTTTTTGATTTGCATTCGGCGCGTCTGACGCCGGAAGTGGCGCGCGCGAATATCCACGTTGACGGCACTCTGTTGACAGCGGTTCGCGTGGCGCAAAATCACAGCGGCGTGGTGCGCGTGGTGCTGGAAGTAAACGCAGTGAAGGAATACGCCTCTTCGTTGACCGGGAATCCGCCGCAACTTTTGATCGATTTGTATGGAGACTCTTCGGCGGCGCCGGTGCGCACGGCAAAAGGAAAACCCGCGCAGGAGGCTGGCACGGAAGATCCGAGCAAGAACGCAACGGCCGCGAACGGCGGAGCGCGAGCGATTCCGATTGAAGCTTCGAGGGAACCAGCGGAGGGCGCGGTTTCCACGTCGGGGCAGCAGGCGAAAAACTCAAAGGGCGCAATCAATACGACGATTAACGGCGCCGCCGCCAACGGTGGCGCCGCTAACGGAGGAGCGGCCTCCGCGAGTAGCGGCTCGGCGGTGACAGACAATTCTTCCGCAGTGGCGCGCAATGCGCCGCCATCTGTGGAGCACGCGAAACCAAGGCTCGTCAAAACAACGCCAGCGAGTGCGAAACCAGATTTGGTCCGCCCGGCGAGCACGCCGCAACCGACGCGCGACGGGCAGTCCACGTTGACTCGCACGCTAGGCTTGAAAATTGGAAGGATTGTGATCGACCCGGGCCACGGCGGCCACGATACAGGAACGATCGGTCCGACGGGCTTGATGGAAAAAGACCTGTGCCTGGACGTGGCGCTGCGGCTAGGAAAGATTATCGAGCAGCGCCTGCCCGGCGCGGATGTGGTGTACACGCGTTCGGATGACACGTTTGTTCCGCTGGAAGAACGGACAAACATTGCGAACCAGGCCAAAGCGGACCTGTTTATTTCGATCCATGCGAATTCGAGCCGGGACCACGCGGCGCGCGGCATTGAGACGTATTATCTGAACCTGAAAGGCTCGGCGGAGGCGATGGAGGTGGCGGCGCGAGAGAACGCCACGGCGCAAGGAGGCGTGCACGACCTGCAGGACCTGGTGCTGAAAATCGCAAGGACCGAAAAAATTGACGAGTCCAAGGAACTTGCTGAGGATATTCAAGATTCCCTCTCCAGGCGGATTCAGAAGACCAGCAAGCCGGTGAAGAACCGCGGCGTGCGGAAAGCTCCCTTCGTGGTGTTGATTGGCGCGGATATGCCGTCAATCCTCACTGAGATCTCCTTCCTGAGTAATCCTGCCGACGAACAACTGCTGAAGAAGCCCGAGCAGCGGCAAAAAGTGGCCGAGGGGCTGTATCAAGGTGTGGCCAGCTATCTGGAGAGCATGAATAGCGTGACGATGAATCTGCCGGCCAAGCCCGGGGCCGTGCGCCCTGCGTCAGCAACGGCTGAACAATCTCGCAACCAAAACTAGGGAGTTGGTGTCTAATAGAAGCCGGGATGCGAAAGCTGCATTTTATTGGCGTGTTGTCTCTGGCGCTTTGCGCCGCACCGTATTTGTCTGCTCAACAGCAAAAACTTCCCGCTCATTTCGCCGGCTGGTCCGGCCAGCCCAGTCCGATGTGGGTGGAAACAGAAGCCGCGTCGAACTACTTAGACTTGTGGAAAGAGACTGGGCGCACGGCGGGGGAATTCTGCGAATACTCCTCCGGGGACGCCAAAATCCAAATAAATTTGCAGAAATACCGCGATCCCAGCAGCGCGTATGAAATGTATACCGCGCTGATCCGCCCCGAAATGCATCCGTCGACGTTGAACAGGACTTCGGCGGTGGATGGCGACCGGCTGTTTGTCCTGGTGGGGACTTCCATTCTCGAAGTGCGGCCAACGCCGGCGATTTCCACGGCGGATTTGGTAACGCTGGTGAACGCGGTGAGCGCGCATGCCGACCAGACGCCGCTCCCACCGATTCGAACGTACCTGCCGCGAGGATTCAGCGACGGGACACAAAGATATGCGCGGGGGCCGGTGGCGTTCCAGAATGCCATCGCTACGCTGAAGCGGGAGGAGTTCGCGAACCTGGCGAGCGAGGCTGGATTCAATGTAAACGCAGAGGCGATGCTGGCGCACTACCGTGAGGGAAAAGAGGAAGCGGTGCTGCTGCTGATCGATTATCCGACGCCGCAACTGGCCGAGCAGCATCTGAGGCATCTGGAGCAGGCGATTTCGTCCGCAGCAAAGCAAGCGGGAACATCGATTGAGCGCAAGGCTTCCCTGCTTTCGATAGTTTTGAAGCCATCCTCGGTGGAGTATGGGAATACGCTGCGGCGCGCGGTGAACTACGAAACGGAAGTGACATGGAACGAACCGCGCCAGACGGTCACCGATCCGCCGTTGCTTTCGACGATCGCCAAGATTTTTATCGCCACGTTCGTGTTCATGGTAGTGGCCGTGGTGCTGGGCGCGGCATTTGGCGGCGTGCGAGTGCTGACGAAAATCTTTTTCCCAGGTAAGGTTTTTGACCGGCCGGAACAGATGGACGTGCTGCAACTTGGGCTTTCCGGAAAAAGAATCAATTCCCGCGATTTCTACTAGCCTGCCGCCAGGAACTTCCATATAACCAACAAGTTTCCCCTGCGTCCAAAATAATGGCGGACCCTTTCCATTTTGCTCCAGCTAAGCAGTGTCGTAAGATTTGAAGCTAGGTAAACCGGTATGCGCCCAATTGCTTCGATCCATAGCAAGACAACGGTGCCAGCCTCGGGACGGCTAGAGGCGCCTTTGCTCCTGGCCCTAGCAGCCGGACTGTTTGTGTCTGGTTGCCAGAAAAGCGCGGCCGACAGCGCGCCGGGCGCAAGCGCGCCCGCGGTGCCAGTGCAAGTGCAGATTGCGCCTGCGGTAAAAATTCCGGAAACGACCGAATATCTGTCCATCCTGAAATCGCGGCACTCTGCTTCGATCAATCCGCAAGTGGAAGGGCAGATTACGAGGATTTTCGTGAAGTCCGGCGACCGCGTGGAAGCAGGAACGCTGCTCCTGCAGATCGATCCGTTGAAACAGGAAGCCACGGTAAACAGCCAGGAGGCATCACGGGCGGCACAGGAAGCAAACCTGCGCTACGCCAAGATTTCGCTGGAGCGCGCGCAGAAACTATTTGACGCCGGCGTGATCAGCAAGCAGGAACTGGACAATGCTCAGACCGGCTATGATGCGGCGCTCGCGCAAGTAAAAGCGATCGACGAGCAGGTACGGCAGCAACGGGTGGAACTCCATTATTACAGCGTCGCTGCGCCGCGGGACGGAATTGTCGGAGACATTCCGGTGCGTGTAGGAGACCGCGTGACGGTTTCCACGTTGCTTACCACAGTGGACGAGCCGGGCGCCCTGGAAGCGTATATTTATGTTCCCGCCGACCGCGCCAAAGACTTGAAGCTTGGGCTACCCGTTCGAATTCTGGACAATAACAATCGAACAGGCATCGATGCACGTATCAGCTTTGTTTCGCCACAAGTGGATACCGATACACAGACGGTTTTGGCCAAAGCGATATTCGAGAACGGCAAAGCCAAGCTCCGCATTGCGCAACAGATGAGCACGCAAATTACCTGGGGCGTTCACGACGGCCCGGTGATTCCGGTGCTGGCGGTACAGCGCATCAATGGCCAGTTCTTCGCGTTCGTCGCCGTCAACGAAGGCAAAGGAACCGTAGCGCGGCAGAAGCCCCTAAAACTTGGCGATACTGTCGGAAATGATTTTGTGGTTCTCGATGGGCTCAAGGCCGGCGATCATGTGATCACCTCCGGGACACAATTCCTGCAGGACGGCACTCCGGTCACGGAGCAAATCCAGAACAAGGCCCAGAGCAATCCCGGCCGCTAGCCACCGCGAACTCATGAACAGCGCCATTCCATTCCCAGCAAAGGCGGACTCCGGCCTTGTTCGTTGATTTCTTCATCCGGCGGCCGGTTTTTGCCACGGTGTGCGCGCTGTTCATCATTCTTGCAGGCGCCATCTGCATTCCTACGCTTCCCATCACCGAATTACCGGACCTGGCGCCACCGCAAGTGATCGTCAGCAGCGGCTACATCGGAGCGAACGCGCAAACCGTCGAATCCGCCGTCACCATTCCGCTCGAACAAGCTATCAACGGCGTGCAGGGCATGAAGTACATGAGCTCGACGAGCGGCAACGACGGAACGAGCCAGATCACGGTGATCTTTGACGTAACCAGGAATGTGGACCTGGCTGCGGTGGACGTTCAAAACCGTGTGAACCAGGCGCTCGGACGATTGCCGAACGAAGTGAAGAACACTGGAATCATCATCACCAAGCAAATCGGCGGATTCGTATTTGGCGCGGGCGTTTATTCCGAGGGCCAATACGACAGCCTATTCCTCAGCAACTACATGGACGTGTACGTAAAAGATGCCCTCAAGCGCGTCAAAGGAGTCGGCGACGCGATCATTTTCGGAGAGCGCAAATATGCCATGCGCCTGTGGCTCGACCCGGCGAAATTGGCTGAGCGCGGATTGACAGCGACGAATGTGCTTAGCGCGTTGCAAGAACAAAACGTGCAAGTGGCGGCCGGGCAAATCGGCCAGCCACCGTCGCAAGAGGGGCAGTCTTACCAGATCAGCGTGCGGGCAGTGGGACGGCTCAGCGAAGCGTCGGAGTTTGACAAAATAATTTTGAAAACGGGAACCGATGGGACGCTGGTGCGATTGAAAGACGTCGGTCACGCGGAGCTGGGCGCGGAAAATTACGGCACACTGCTTCGATTCAACGGCCATGACGCCGTAGGCCTAGCGGTTACCCAGCTTCCCGGCGCCAATGCGTTGGATGTGGACAGGGCCGCAAAAGAGGAGTTGCTGCGGCTATCGAAGAATTTTCCTCCCGGGCTTAAGGCTGCGGTGGCGTTTGATACCACAACGGTCATCGGTGAGTCCATACGCGATGTGCTGATCACGCTGCTGCAAGCCATCGCCTTGGTCATCATCGTGATTTATATTTTCTTGCAGGACTGGCGGAGCACATTCATCCCGGCAATTACCATTCCCGTTTCGCTGGTCGGCACATTCGTTTTTGTCAAATTGCTGGGCTTCTCGATCAATACGCTGACGCTATTTGGCATCACGCTGGCCACTGGACTGGTGGTGGACGACGCGATCGTGGTGATTGAGAACGTGGAGCGGCATATCGTCGAAGGGATTACGGAACCGCACAACGCCGCGTCCGTGGCAATGAAAGAAGTGGCCGGAGCGGTGGTGGCGACATCGCTCGTCCTGGTGGCGGTGTTCGTGCCGGTCGCGCTTTTCCCGGGAACCACTGGAATTCTCTTCCGTCAATTCGCGCTGACGATTGCCTTTTCCGTGTCGATCTCGGCGTTTAACGCGCTTACGCTGACACCGGCTCTATCGGCAATTTTTTTGGGGAAACACCGGGAGCGCGCGAAGGCCCGTTTTTTTAAATTATTCAACGACGCGTTCAGCGCCGGCGCGAGCCTTTATCAACGCACCATTCGAAGGGCTCTGGACTGGCGGCTGGCTACGTTGTTGCTCTTCTTTGCGCTGCTGGGCTGCACCTACTGGCTCTATCAGGGCGTTCCGCGCGCGTTCATCCCGGAAGACGATCAGGGCTACCTGATGTTTATCGTGCAAGCGCCGCAAGGCGCTTCGCTCACCTACACGCGCGATGTTTGCAGCAAGGCGGAAGAAGTGATTTCGCGTGACCCGGAAATCGACGGCGTTTTCACGATTGTTGGATTTGGCGCCGCGGGCTCGGCCTCGAATCAGGCAATGCTTTACGCAAACTTGCGGCCATTCGAGAATCGCAAGGGCACGGTGCACTCAGCGGCGGCAACAATCGGGCGATTACGCGGTTCGCTGTCGGCGGTCTCGGGAGCGATCGTGGTTCCGTTCAATCCGCCGGCCGTGTTTGGACTGGGGCAATTCGGGGGATTCCAGTATGAGCTGGAGGATCTGGGGCGCAACTCGTTGCAGAGCATCGCGGAGACGGCCAACAAGCTGGCAGCACAAGGGAACGCCAGTAAGGATATCGTGGGTCTCTTTACCAGCTTTACAGCAAACGACCCGCAATACCTGGTGCGCATCGACCGCGAAAAAGCGAAGAGCCTGATGGTGCCGCTCAACCAGATTACGGACGCTTTGCAGGTCTACATGGGCTCGGTCTACGTGAACGATTTCGATTTCAATAACCGCTCGTACCGCGTCTACGTGCAGGCCGACAGTAAATACCGCTCGCAGCCAAAGGATATCCGTCAGTATTATTTGCGCTCCGACACGGGAAAGATGATTTCGCTCGACAACCTGGTGACCGTGGAACAAACCGCAAATCCCCAGGTCATTTCGCATTACAATCTTTTTCGCTCCGCAGAAATCAATGGAGCGCCGGCGCCAGGCCACAGTTCCGGCGAGGGCATTGCAGCCATGGAAGCGCTTTCCAAAAAAGTCCTGCCGAATGGGATGACCTTCGAGTGGAGCGGACTGTCGCTGGAAGAAATCGAGTCCGGAGGAAAAGCGCTGATTCTTTTTGCTCTTGGCGTGGTTGTGGTGTACCTGACGCTGGCAGCCCAATACGAAAGCTACGTGCTGCCGTTCATCGTGCTGCTGGCCGTGCCGGTTGCGATTCTCGGAGCGATTGGCGCGCAAGCTTTGCGCGGATTGCAGAACGACGTTTATTGCCAGATTGGATTGGTGATGCTGATCGGCCTTGCCAGCAAGAATGCGATTCTGATCGTGGAGTTTGCGGAGCAACTGCGCGGTCAAGGCATGACCGTCGTTGAAGCCGCGGTGGAAGCGGCGCGTATCCGGCTACGGCCGATTTTGATGACTTCGCTGGCGTTCATCCTGGGCGTTGTGCCGCTGGTGCTGGCGCAGGGTGCGGGACGAGCAGGCCGCATTTCCGTCGGTACAACCGTCTTTGGAGGAATGATTGCCGCGACCACGCTGAACCTGGTTTTTATTCCCGTGCTGTACGTGATCGTGCGAAGCATCGTTCCGGGGCGCGAGGCGGCGAAGGCCGTGTCGCATGGTGATTGAGTTTTTGTTAGGATGCGGCTTGGCATAAGGATTCAGCCATGACGCCACACACACTCTCACGACGGTCGTTTCTTGCTTTTTCAGCAATGTTGCCGTGGGCGCTTTCGGTTCGCGCGGCGAAATCGATTCCCGCCGGCCTGGAACTCTACTCTGTCCGTGAAGAACTGAAAAGAGATCCCGAGGGAACGGTGCGCGCCGTTGCAGAGATGGGATATCAGGGCGTTGAATTCTATGCGCCCTATTTCGAATGGTCCGAAACTCAAACCAAGCAGATGAGAAAGCTCCTGGACGATCTCGGCATCCGATGCTTCTCGACGCACAACGACAGATCGTACCTGAGCCCGGAGAAAATCGGCAAAGCGCGCGACATGAATCTGATTCTGGGCAGCAAGTATGTGGTCATGGCTTCCGCGAATCCGAAGCCTGGCCTGGACGGTTGGAAGACGGTGGCCGATGCGCTGAATGCTGCCGCCGATCAACTGGAGGCATCTGGGTTGAAAGCCGGATATCACAATCACCATCGGGAGTTCACTGCGATGGACGGCCAGCGCCCGATGGAAATCCTGGCCAAGAATACGAAGCCCTCCGTCATGCTCCAACTGGATGTTGGCACATGTCTGGAGGCCGGGTCTGATCCGGTGGCGTGGATTCGAGAGAATCCGGACCGAATTCACTCCCTCCACCTGAAAGACTGGTCACCCGACCCGGCGAAAGGTTACAAGGTTCTGTTTGGAGAAGGGGCTGCGGATTGGAAAGATATTTTCGATGCAGCCGAAAGCGGTGGCGGAGTTGAATATTACCTGATTGAGCAGGAAGGCAGCCGTTTTACGGAACTCGATACCGCGCGCCGCTGCTTGCAGTCCTTCCGGCACATCCATCCGTCCTAATGCCCGCGTAAAAGTAGGATCTTCAGAGTGTTCGCAATTCGCTGACATTTCCGGGGGCAAGCAAGAGAGTTGAACTTCCCCTGATTTCTCCGCCCGATATCACGTTCTTGGATTCACGCGCTTTTTTCCTACCCATGTTCACATTCGTCATGAGTCTGGCACCAGTCTGGGGTGTGTGAACTTGAGGTGTGCGCGCCTAAACGTGGGAGATCGATTCGTGTTTACGCGTTCTGACTGTTATTACTCAGTTCAGCACAGTACTTGTGGAGAGGAGTTGCCGGAAAAAGAGGCTCGGGCGAAGCTGGGGACCTCAGTTCCGATACTACTAGAACTCGACGAAACGGGAATAGCCTCACGGGAACGAAACAATCCCGTTGAGGATGACTTCTAGAATCGAAGAGACAAACAGAAGGGGACCAAGAGCATGATCCCAGTCCAGAAATCAGTCCTAGCCCTCGCAATAGGGGCGGCACTCGTCATGTCCGCGTGTAACTTAAAGAGACCTACGACCGGAGGTAGCGGGGGCAGCGGCGGGAGTGGAGGGAGCGGAGGCAGCGGGGGCACAACCACTGGCCCTTTTACAATTGGGGGATCGGTAGTAGGTTTGTCGGGAACCGGCCTTGTGCTCCAGGACAACGGCGGCGACGACCTCACCGTTACGGGCACCGGAACAGTCAGCTTTACGTTCAAGACTGCGATTACCAGCGGCGGTACTTATAACGTCACCATCAAGACGCAACCGTCGAGTCAGGTGTGCGGCGTCACAAACGGTTCAGGAACAGCCACTGCGAACGTGACAGGCGTTCAGATAAGTTGCGCTGCTACTTATACCGTCGGTGGGGCCGTTTCGGGGCTGCAGGGGGCGGGGCTTACCTTGCAGGACAATGGTGGAGACGATCTCAAGATCAGCGGGACCGGAACAGTCAACTTCACATTTGCAACGACTCTTCTCGCTGGCGCCAATTACGCCGTAACGATAAAGACCCAGCCAACCAACCCCTCTCAAACTTGCGTGGTCTCCAACGGCAGCGGCACGATTGTCGGTAGTGTTAGCAACGTTCAAGTTTCGTGCCCGCAGCCAAAGTTTCCGGTTGGCGGCACTGTCGTTGGGCTCGTCGTTGGCACGGGTGACACCCTCGAGTTGCAGGACAACGCCGGTGACAATCTTTTCGTTACAGGAGACGTGGACTTTACCTTCCCGACCCAATTCACCTTTGGCACAACCTACAGCGTGGACGTGTTCTTGTCTCCTACGAGCCAACCGGGGATAGGCTGCAACGTATTCAACGCTACGGCCGTGGTCACGGGGATCGTTTCCAATGTGATCGTCGATTGCCAGCACAACGATTGGGCTTGGATGTTCCCGGGATCGACGGCCCCGGCACTCAACTCGTATGGAACTGCCAAGCTAGATTCCTGGAAGGTTGGAAGTCCCATCCCACAGCCTCCTTTTGCAGCCTCGAACTCGAACACACCTGGCGGCAGAGACTTTGCCATGGCCTGGACCGACAAGAATGGAAACCGGTGGCTGTTTGGAGGGCTCGGATTGGAAGTCACGCATCAGAATACCGACGGCGTACCCGGCTATTTGAACGATATGTGGGTTTGGCCAACGAATCCAAGCTCAGGGCAAGACGACGGCTGGTGGATTCCGGGCGCTTGGATACCTGCTAATCTCCCGATCGTCCTCGACAACGTTGCCGGTACATATTCAGCGGATACCACTACGCTCCAGTTGAAGGGCCTAGGGGCCTCTTATGGCACTCAGGGCACCGGCACATCCTGTGCGTTTCCTGCCACCTCCTGTACAGTACCGGGCGCGCGTTGGGGCGGCATCACTTGGACGGATGCCACAGGCAACCTTTGGATGTTCGGTGGTCAAGGCGTGGCATCGGACCAATTTGGACTCCTCAGCGACGTTTGGGAGTTCGATCTAACTTCCGGCCCTTGTTCTTACGATTCGGCAACTGGCACGGGTACTTTCACAAAGTGCCAATGGATATGGCGAGGAGGCTCGAACTTAGCGAATCAATTTAACTCGGCAACCGCCCCTGGTGGGCGTTGGGGCGCGGCTAGCTACAGAGATTCCGCTGGCAACGTCTGGATGTTTGGCGGACAAGGCTACGATTCCGCTAGCCAGATTGGCCTCCTGAACGATCTATGGAAATACAACATGGCTACCAACGCCTGGACTCTTGTCTCCGGCGGCACGACAGGCAACCAAAATGGTGCGTACCCTGCCAGCGCAGGAACGGGCGGCGCAGGCTTTGCGCCCGGTGGCCGCCAAACGGCAGTCCTTTGGGTCGATTTGTCCGGAAACATTTGGCTCTTCGGCGGTTTCGGCTTGGATTCGAAGGGTACCAGCGGCAGCACCGGGCCAGGGTCGCTACAGATTGGATCGGTTCTCAATGATCTGTGGAAGTTCGACCCGGTAGCGGGCCAGTGGACGTGGGTTTCGGGCAGCAACCTAGCCAACCAGAACGGCGTGTACGGAACACAGGGCATTTCGAACGCCACAACCAACGCCGCAGCGACAAATGTTCCCGGCTCTCGGTGGGGATCGATGGGTTGGGTGAACCCCGATGGCAATCTGTTCCTCTTTGGAGGCTTTGGGTACGGTTCCCAGGGGTCACAGCCTACCGGCTTCCTCAACGACGTCTGGGAATATCAGCTGAGCACCGGCGAGTGGATTTGGTGGAAGGGTTCCGTAGACGCCGATCAGCCCGGGACTTACATCACCAGTCCCGTTAACTTCTTTCAGCTCAACTACACGAATAACGCTGTGGGAGCGCGGCGAGGCGCGGCTCACTGGGGACCAAACCCATTTGGGTATGTTTACTTGTTCGGTGGCGAAGGCTACGCGGGGGCCGGAGGCCCGTACGGCGAACTCAACGATGTCTGGCGGTACCTGCCGTTCCCAACAAACTAGGCTAAACCGACTCCTCCCGCCGAGGCCCGGCGGACTAAGTTTAGCCAGCCGAACTCACAACTTAAGGATTTAGAGCGCCTTGATTTAACCCAGCCGGGAACTAAAAACGTTCCCGGCTGATTGCTTTGAGAATGGCCGGAGAATCGGGCGAGAGCGCCAATAAAGTCAAAAAACGAAGCGAAAAAAATCGCGCAGCCGCGGATAGCAAGGAGTCCCTGGCTACCTTTTCTTTTTTGTGCACGGAGAATACGAAGAAAGCAGCGGCTAGCAAGGACAAACTGTTCCGCCCAAGTCGTTATCCAGGTAGCCGGTACGTTTTGTCACCCTGTCTCCGGGCCCGACCCTGGAATATCTGGAGCCGAGAGTGGGAGTTGAACCCACGACCTGCCGATTACGAATCGGCTGCTCTACCACTGAGCTACCTCGGCCCGATTCTTGCAAGTCATTCTATCACAAGCTGTTGCGCCTACTCAGTTCACTAGCCTTCGGCTGCCCGTTGCAGGGTTGTTGCTAGTTTCCTTTTCCAGCTTCGCACTCAGCACGTCCATTGCATTGACTTGCGATTCTGTGACGCTCTTGATGTAGACGTTGATCGTGAGGCTTACGTTGCTGTGACGGAGAATCGCCTGAATCGTTTTGTCGTCCACGCCTAGCGTGTGTAGATTCGTCGCAAGCCCTCTGCGGAATGCGTGCCAGCCGTGCCAGCTTGGAATTGACGTGTCGAGTTTGAATGCGTGACCGTCCTTCGCGTGCTCGGATTCTAACTGCTTGCAAACCGCGCAGCGTGTAAGAGCCGGAACAATCACGCGCCTAACTAGGTTGTCTAGGTTGAGGGGCTTTCCGTTTCCAGCTTGGAAGATCGGCAGGTTTGGCTGTGCCAACTTTCCCATTCGCAGTTTGTATGCTTCGAGAGCATCGGCCAGTTGCCTTACAACGGGAATAGGAGCCTTGCTACGGCGGGTCTTTGGCTCATTGACCGTGCTGTTCCAGACAGACCGCTTGACGCTCAATTCCTTGCCGTCAAAGTCCTGCCAACACAGACCGCGAATCTCTCCCTTGCGGAGTCCGGTCAGAGCAGCCGTAAGCACGATTGTTCTCTCCGGCTCCGCGAGGAAAGACAGCATCTTCGTCACTTCCGCTAGGCTATAGGCGTAGGTATCTTCCGGCTCTGGCGTGCGGGGAATGCTTGTGTCTTGCATTGGATTGATGCCGTCCAGAATGCCTAGACGTTTCGCCTGTTTGAACACGCCGGACAGAAAGGCTTTGATGTGCTTGAGGGAACTGCGCCCCAGGCTCGTTTTAGCTGCGATTTGTGCTAGTAGCTGCTCACCGTGGACTGTACGGAATCCGCGCAGCGTGAGAGTGCCGAGGCGGTGCTTGAGATGATTATTCCAAACGTCCCGATATTGTTTTAGGCTTGCGGCCCT
>Ga0209376_1000236_pt1 | contig 61602 bp, 59 predicted proteins | sample GraSoiAngelo_134_FD_185891 | JGI IMG/M metagenome (GOLD analysis project Ga0209376, IMG submission 185891) | Grasslands soil microbial communities from the Angelo Coastal Reserve, California, USA - 14_0929_05_30cm (SPAdes) (version 2) | ecosystem: Environmental > Terrestrial > Soil > Grasslands ...
TCCCCGGGTCTCCCCGCGGCCTGCACACGGCTATCCACGGGGACCGAGTGCCGGAACCTCAGCGGCAAGCGCCACTTACCTTCAACTTTCCCGATCCACACCGACTGCATACTATTACGACTACGCTGTTGTTGTTCTTCTCTGAAAACCAACGGAGAACTTCATGGAAGTCGTAATCGACCGTGACGCGTTTCTAAAGGGCCTGCAGATGGTGCAGAACATCGTGGAGCCTCGCCAGACGCTCCCGATTCTGGCGAACGTCCTCCTCGAGAGCGACAGCGAGGCAGTGCGCGTCACCGCGACGGACCTCGAGGTCGGAGCACGCGTCGCGATCCCCGCGAAGGTCGCGTCCAAGGGGGCCATCACCGTGTCGGCTCGCAAGCTTGCCGAGATCGTCAAGGAGCTCCCCACCGCTCCGGTGGCGCTCAAGGTGACAGACAACGCGAGCGTGAGTCTGCGGTGCGCCGGCGCAACCTATAAGCTCGTTGGCCTGTCGCCGGACGATTTCCCGCCGGTCGTTCCGGCATCGCCGGCGTCGTGGGTGAGCCTGGACACGAAGATGCTTCGGGAGATGCTTGCCCAGACAAGCTTCGCGATCTCCCACGACGAAACGCGCTATGCCCTGAACGGGATCCTCTTGGTGCTTCAGGAAAAGGACGTCCAGATGGTCGCGACCGATGGCCATCGGCTCGCCATGTCAAAGCGGAGCCTCGGTAGGGGCGTCGGGGGCATGACGGGCATTGTGCCGCGCAAAGCCATCATTGAGATCATGCGCGTCTTAGGCGCGGGTGAAGACGTCCAGATCGCGATCACGGAGAATCAGTTCGTGCTCCAGATGCCGAGCTTCGTGATGACGGCGCGGCTGATCGAGGGGCAGTTCCCGAATTATGAGGCAGTGATCCCAAAGGGGCATCCCGGCCGGCTCGTCGTCTCGCGATCCGCGTTTGCGGCGGCACTCCGCCGCGTCGCCGTCATGGCCGAAGACCGCAACAAGCCCGTCAGGCTCGCGCTAACTCCCACCGCCCTTCGCCTGACCGCTTCGAGTCAGGATCTTGGGGAGGCGGAGGAGGTGCTCGAGGTCGAGTACCACGGCGGAGAGCTCGTGATCGGGTTCAACTCGCGCTATCTCCTGGACGCGATCTCGGCCGTCGAGCGAGAGCAAATCGTCCTCGAGTTGAAGGACTCCTTGAGCCCGGGCGTGATTAAAAGCGTCGAGGAGGAGGGGTACTGCTGTGTTATAATGCCTATGCGGATCTAGTAGCCAGTTTTCCCTTCCAAAACAGGAGTTTAGAGGGTGCAGATCGGGCGGGCGAATGCCGTCGATTTTCGTAATTATCGCACCCTCTCTCTGACGCCGGCGCCGCGTCTTAACGTCTTCAGCGGCCCGAACGGTCAGGGCAAAACGAACCTCCTCGAGGCCCTTGGCCTGCTGGTAACCGGGCGCTCGTTTCGAACGCCAAGGACCGCTGAAATCCCGCGCTGGGGCTCCCGGTCCACCTCGGTCACGGGCGACCTCGTCCGTGCCGACGGGACCGCCGTGGCACCCCGGACGGTCCGGCGGACGATCGCGGGGCTCGACGACGGGACCTGGCAGAACAGTGGCGAGTCGGTCGAGTGGGCGCGCGCGATTGCGTTCGGCTGGCAGGACCTCGAGATTGTGAACGGCGCGCCCCTGGCCCGGCGCAGCTTCATCGACGGGTTCGCGGGGCGCCTCTATCCAGTACACCTCAAGGCGCTGATCGAGTTCCGCCAGCTCCTCGCCCGGCGGAACAGGCTCCTCCAGCAGCGCTCCGGAGACGCCGCCACGCGCGCCCAACTCGAGCCGTGGAACGACCAATTCGCGACCGTGGGCATGCATCTCGTCAATCGTCGCCGGCGGGCGGTGGCCGCGCTCCAGACGGAGCTCGCCCGGGTCTACGGGGCGCTGTGCGCGGCGCGCTCCAAGGTCGAAATCCGCTATCGGACCGCGCTGGGGGAGGCGTCGGACGCGGCGGCGCTCTTGGCGGCACTCGAGCGGGCGCGGCACGAGGAGCTCCGGCGAGGTCAGACGCTGGTCGGGCCCCACCGGGACGACCTCGCGATCGAGATCGACGGGGTCGACGCGCGCGCCTTCGGGTCGCGAGGGCAACAGCGGCTCGTGGCGCTGGCGCTGCGCCTCGCCGAGGTGCTGCCGGTCACAGAGGCGGCGGGGACCGCGCCGGTCCTGCTCCTCGACGACGCGCTCTCCGAGCTCGACCCGGCGGTCCGCGAGCAGGTCGTGCGTGAGCTCGACGGCGCCGAGCAGGTCTTCCTCACGACACCGGAGCCGCCGACCGTGAAGGGCGCCGCTGTCTTCTACGTGCACGCGGGAGGGGTAGCCGCCGCATGAGCGCCGAGAGCTACACGGCGAGTGACATCAAGGTCCTCGAGGGGCTCGAGGCCGTCCGCAAGCGCCCCGCGATGTACATCGGGGACACGAGCGCGTACGGCCTCCACCAGCTCGTCTACGAGGCGGTCGACAACTCCGTGGACGAGGCGCTCGCCGGCTCCTGCGACTACATCAAGGTCATCCTGCACTCCGACGGCTCGTGCTCCGTCGGCGACAACGGCCGCGGCATCCCGGTGGACATCCACAAGGAGAGCGGCAAGCCGGCCGCCGAGGTCGTCCTGACGGTCCTGCACTCGGGCGGGAAGTTCGATCACTCCGCGTACAAGGTGTCGGGCGGCCTCCACGGCGTCGGCATCTCGGTCGTCAACGCGCTCAGCGAGTGGCTCGAGGTCGAGATCTGGCGCGGGGGCAAGGAGTGGACGCAGCGCTACGAGCGCGGTGTCCCGAAGGCGCCCCTCGCTGCGACCGGGACGTCGAAGAAGACCGGGACGATCATCCGCTTCAAGCCCGACGCCAAGATCTTCGAGGAGACGGCGTTCTCTTTCGACACGCTCTCGAACCGCTTGCGTGAGCTGGCGTTCCTCAACCGGGGCCTCAAGATCGTCATCGAGGACGAGCGCGACGGGCGGAGCCACACCTTCCTCTACAAGGGCGGCATCGTCGAGTTCGTCAAGCACCTCAACCAGATCAAGACGCCGATCCACCCGAAGGTGCTGTTCGTCGAGGGGAAGAAGGGCGATATCGAGATCGAGGTCGCGCTGCAGTACAACGATGGGTACCAGGAGAGCGTCTTCTCGTTCGCGAACAATATCAACACGCGCGAGGGCGGGACGCACCTCACCGGGTTCCGCGCAGCGGTGACGAGCCGGATCGCGGCCTACGCGGAGGCGAACGGCTTCCTCAAGGGCTTCAAGGGGGGCGTCACCGGCGACGATGTGCGAGAGGGGCTCACCGCGGTGGTATCGGTGCGGTTGCCGGAGCCGCAGTTCGAGGGCCAGACGAAGGCCAAGCTCGGCAACAGCGACATCAAGGGGCTCGTCCAGCAGGTCGTGAACGACAAGCTCGCCGAGGCGTTCGAGGAGGACCCGACGACCGCGCGCAAGATCGCCGACAAGTGCGTGCGCGCGGCGCAGGCCCGCGAGGCTGCGCGCAAGGCGCGCGAGTTGACGCGCAAGAAGGGCGTGGACGACGAGGGGCTGGCGGCGAAGCTCGCCGACTGCTCGGAGCGCGAGCCGCGGTTGCGGGAGCTGTTCCTGGTGGAGGGCGACTCGGCCGGCGGCTCGGCCAAGCAGGGGCGCGACCGGCGGATTCAGGCCGTCCTGCCACTGCGCGGCAAGATCATCAACTCGGAGAAGGCGCGCTACGACAAGGTGCTCTCCCACAATGAGATCCGGCTACTCATCTCGGCGATGGGCACGGGCATCGGCACGGAGGAGTTCGACCTCGCGAAGCTCCGCTACCACAAGGTCATCCTCATGACCGACGCGGACGTGGACGGCGCGCACATCCGGACGCTGCTGCTCACGTTCTTCTTCCGCCACATGACGCCGATCATCGAGGCGGGCCACCTCTACATCGCCCAGCCGCCGCTGTTCAAGGTGAAGCGGGGCAAGGTGGAGAAGTACCTGATGTCCGAGCGGGAGTTCGAGGACTTCTTCCTCACCGCGTGGGTCGAGGCCGCGAAGGTGAAGGTGCCCGGCGCGAAGACGCCGCTCACGGGCGCGTCGCTCCTCGAGCTCCTCCGCGCGGGCTCCGAGTACCGGGCCCTCTTCGGCAAGCTCGTGAAGCGCAGCGTCCCCGGGCCGATCCTGAGCGAGCTGCTCCGGACGAAGTTCCGGGGCACCAAGCGAGGCGTGGGGCACGCGGAGATCGGCGAGGCCCTCGTCGCCGCGGCCGCGGCGGTCAACGGCTATACCATTACGGTCCAGCCCGGCGACAACGGCGACGCGCGCTGGGTCACGATCGCCGGCCCGCCGGCCATCACGTTCAGCACGGACGTCTTCAGGTCGGCTGACTATGCGATGCTGCTGGACCTCTGGGAGAAAATTGCGGCCGCCGCGAAGGGGCCGACGACGCTGAGCGACGAGGCGGGCCGCGAGACCCCGGTCAAGGGGGTCGACGAGCTGCTGCACGTCGCCCTCGAGCGGTCGCGGGCGGGCACCACCTTCCAGCGCTACAAGGGCCTCGGCGAGATGAACCCAGAACAGCTCTGGGAGACGACGATGAATCCGGAGACGCGGACACTCCTCAAGGTGACGATGGAGGACGCGGTCGGCGCCGACGAGATGTTCACGGTCCTCATGGGCGACGCGGTCGAGCCGCGCCGGGAGTTCATCGAGAAGTACGCGCTCGACGTTGCCAATCTCGATATCTGAGCCGTGGTGAGCCACCCGAGCTAGAGGCCCATGCCGAACGAGCGCCAGGTGCCGGTTCCGATCGAAGAGGAGATGCGGAAGTCCTATCTGGCCTACGCGATGTCCGTCATCGTCGGCCGTGCGCTACCGGACATCCGCGACGGCCTCAAGCCCGTCCACCGGCGGGTGCTCTACGCCATGCAGGAGCTCGGGCTCGTCTCGAACCGCGCCTACAAGAAGGCGGCGCGCGTCGTCGGTGAGGTGCTCGGGAAGTACCACCCCCACGGCGACTCGCCCGTCTACGAGGCGCTGGTCCGGATGGTCCAGGAGTTCTCGCTCCGTTATCCGCTCGTCGACGGGCAGGGGAACTTCGGCTCGATCGACGGCGACCCGCCCGCGGCGATGCGCTACACGGAAGTGCGTCTGGCGAAGATCGCCCACGAGATGCTCGCCGACATCGACCGGGACACGGTGGACTTCGTTCCGAACTTCGACGAGTCGCTCCAGGAGCCCACCGTGCTGCCGACGCGTCTGCCGAACCTCCTCGTCAACGGCTCGGCGGGCATCGCGGTGGGGATGGCGACGAACATCCCGCCGCACAACCTCGCCGAGGTCGTCGACGGGCTCGTCATGCTCGTCGACGATCCGGAGACGCCGATCGAGCGGCTCACGCAGGTGGTCAAGGGGCCCGACTTCCCGACGCGCGGCTACATCTACGGCACCGCCGGAATCGCCGACGCGTACACGACGGGGCGCGGCACGATCACGCTGCGCGCCAAGGCGCACGCCGAAAAGATGCGGGGCGGACGCGAGGCGATCATCATCACCGAGCTCCCGTACCAGGTGAACAAGGCGAGCCTCATCGAGAAGATCGCGGAACTCTCCGGGGAGAAGAAAATCGAGGGGATCTCGGAGATCCGCGACGAGTCCAGCCGCGAGGGGATCCGGGTCGTGCTCGAGTTGGGGCGCGGGGAGATCCCGCAGATCATCATGAACCAGCTCCACAAGCACACCCAGATGCAGACGACCTTCGGGATCATCATGCTGGCGCTCGTCGACCGGCGGCCGCAGATCGTCAACCTGAAGCAGATGCTCGAGGCGTTCGTCCGCTTCCGTCGCGAGATCGTGACGCGGCGGACGCGCTTCGATCTGGCGCGCGCGGAGGAGCGGGCCCATATCCTCGCCGGCCTCCGCAAGGCCGTGGAGCACCTCGACGAGGTGATCCGCCTGATCCGCCAGGCCGAGAGCCCGGACGCCGCGAAGGACGCCCTGATGGCCCGCCTCGACCTCTCGGAGATCCAGGCGAAGGCCATCCTCGACATGCGGCTCCAGCGCCTCACCCAGCTCGAGCGCCACAAGGTCGTGGAGGAGCACGAGCAGACGCTGGCGCTCATCGAGGAGCTGAAGGGCATCCTGGCGTCCGAGCGGAAGCTCATGGAGATCATCCGGAAAGAGCTGCTCGCGCTCAAGGAGGAGTACGGCGACGCGCGGCGCACCGAGATCCTCACCGAGACGACCGAGCTGACGATCGAGGATCTCCTGGCCGACGAGGAGATGGTCGTCACGATCACGCGCTCCGGCTACATCAAGCGGACCCACGTCGAGGCGTATCGGAGCCAGCGGCGTGGCGGCAAAGGCGTGACGGGCATGGAGACCAAGGAGGAGGATATCGTCGAGGACCTCTTCGTCGCCTCGACCCACTCCTACCTCCTCTTCTTCACCGCGCTGGGCAAGGTCCATTGGCTCAAGGTCCACGAGATCCCCGAGGGCGGGCGCCAGGCGAAGGGGAAGGCGATGGTGAATCTCCTGTCGCTCGGCGAGGGCGAGGCGGTCGCCACGTGCGTGCCCGTGCGCGACTTCGGGGCGGGCGGCTACGTCCTCTTCGCGACCAAGCAGGGCAAGGTGAAGAAGACCGAGCTGGAAGCGTTCTCGCACCCGCGCGCCGGCGGTATCCAGGCGATCGGCCTCGAGGACGGCGACATGGTCATCACGGCGCGCCGCACCGACGGCCAGCGCGAGGTGATGATCGCGACGAAGCTCGGCATGATCATCCGCTTCCCCGAAGAGGAGGTGCGCCCGATGGGGCGCGCCGCCGCCGGCGTGAAAGGCATCGAGCTGGAGGAAGGCGACGAGGTCATCAGCGCCGACGTCGTGCAGGAGGGCGTCGCGATCCTGACCGTCACCGCGCGCGGCTACGGCAAACGGACGCCGCTGGAGGAGTACCGACTCCAGGGCCGGGCGGGCAAGGGGATCATCGACATCAAGACGGGCGGCCGCAACGGTAACGTCGTCACGATCCTCCAGGTGCGCGACGGCGACGACATCCTCGTCGTGACGACCAAGGGCAAGATGATCCGCTTCCACGCCGCCGACGTCTCCTCGCAGGGCCGCAATACCTGGGGCGTCCGCATCATCGAGCTCGACCCGGACGACCACGTCGGCTCCGTCGCCCGCGTCGACGCCGAAAGCTCCGCGCCCGTCGAAGCGCAGTAGCGTCCGTGCTGGACCTCCGGCTGATCCGTGAGGATCCCGAGGCGGTCGCGCGCGGGCTTGCCGACCGGGGCGGCGCCGAGCTCGTGAAGGATGTCCTCGCCCGCGACGCCGAGCGCCGCCGCCTGATCCACGAAGCCGAAGAGCTGAAGGCCAGCCACAATCGTGCCTCGAAGGAACTGGCCCGCAAGTACCCCGGCGGGGCGATTCCCGCCGACGTCCGACACGACATGCGGGTGAGAGCCGATCGCATCAAAGAGCTCGATGCCGCGATCGGCACGATCGACGCCGAGATCGAGCGTCTCCTCCTCCAGATCCCGAACCTTCCCGACCCGTCGGTGCCCGCCGGGACGACCGAGGACCAGAACGTAGAGGTGCGCCGGCGGGGAACGCCGCGCGCGTTCGGGTTCACCCCGAAGTCCCACGAGGAGCTCGGCGAAGCGCTCGGGCTCCTCGACTTCGAGCGTGCGGCGAAGATTGCGAAGTCGCGGTTTACGATCCTGTGGGGCGCGGCGGCGAGGCTCGAGCGCGCGCTGACGCAGTTCATGCTCGACCTCCACACGCGGGAGCACGGCTACACGGAGGTGTGGGTGCCCCACCTCGTGAACGCCGCGACGATGCAGAACAACGGGCTCCTGCCCAAGTTCGAGGAGCAGATCTTCAAGACGCTCGAGGCCGACGAAGGCCGCACGCTCTACATGATCCCCACGGCCGAAGTGCCCGTGACGGCACTCCACACCGGTGAAGTCCTCCCCGAGGCGTCGCTCCCGCGTCGCTACGTGTCGTTCACGCCGTGCTACCGCCGCGAGGCGGGGACGTACGGCAAGGACATGAAGGGCATGATCCGCCAGCATCAGTTCGACAAGGTCGAGCTGGTGAAGATCACGACGCCCGCGCAGTCGAACGACGAGCTGGAGTCCATGGTCCGGAACGCCGAGGAGGTGCTCCAGCGCCTCGAGCTCCCCTATCGGGTGGTGCTCCACTGCGCCGGCGATATGGGGTTCCAGGCGGCGAAGAGCTACGACGTGGAGGTCTGGCTGGCCGGGCAGGGGAAGTACCGCGAGATCTCTTCGTGTTCGAACTGCACGGCGTTCCAGGCGCGCCGGGCCGAGATCCGCTACCGCCCCGCCGCCGGCGGCCGCGCCGAGTACTGCCACACGCTCAACGGCTCGGGGCTCGCCGTGGGCCGCACGCTCGTCGCGGTGCTCGAGAATTACCAGGAAGCGGACGGAAGCGTCGCGATCCCGCACGCGCTTCGACCGTATATGGATGGGCTCGCCCGCCTGACGCCGACGACGTAGAACCGGCGCGCGACCTGCACGGCGCCGCTCGCCCATGCGACAATCCGTGCTGACGGAGGGCTAGCCTCAACTGGTAAGGCAGTGGACTTGAAATCCACCGGGGCGCAGGCCCCTTGGGGGTTCGAATCCCTCGCCCTCCGCCACTCAATCTTTCTGGCAATCCTCCTCGTTCTTGTGAACCAGGACCTTCCCCGAGACGACGCCGGGGTTGGGCGATCGCCCCGGGACGATCGCCGTCGTGAACGGCTGACTCTTGAGAATCGGCCGATCGCACTTCGCACAAATCCAAGGCTGACTCATCGTTGATCCCCCTGAGATCACCCGGCGGCGCACTTCGCCCGATCAATCAGGCTCGCGAGCGATGAACGCCTGGTAGCCATTCGTCTGGAGGTCCCGGAGTTTCGATACCGCCTCCGCATGATCGGAGAACGGGCCAACGCGCACCCGCAAAAGGAGCTGTCCGCGATGACTCGTAGGGATCGCCACTCTGTCCATCGACACCGGAAGGCTCTGCTCGAGGAGACGGGATGCGATCTCACCCGCGTCTGGCCGTGTGAAGGCGCCCAGCTGAATCCAATAGGATGTGGCGCTTACCGGAGCCGCGCTCGCTGGCGGCACGCGCGCCTGCAATTCGGGCGGGCGGGGTCGGATGAGCTCTGTGACGTGGTCGTCTCTGTCACCGGCGACGTCCCGCTCGAGGACCGCGGCTGGGCTCACCTCGTCCCGCGACGCGTGTTCCGTGGCCCGTGCACCGAGCGGAACCTCGCCGGCCGCAGCCGAAACGGTCGGCGTTCTTGGGCTGGTGGTCTTTAGCCGAGCGACGAGTTCCGCGAATGACGACTGCTGGATGATCCTGTGGAACTGAGCTCGGTAATTCGCAACGAGGCTGACGCCGTCGATCGAAACGTCGTAGATCGCCCAACGCTGACCATGCTGAATCATTCGATACTCGAGCGGAATCTCGCTTCCGTCGCGACACCCAATCGTGGTCGTGACGGCAGCCCGGTCGCCGTCGATGGACTCGCCGAGATAGCGGACGGCCAGGCCGCGATGCACGTTGGCCCGTGACGCAATCCTAGAGACGTAGGCGTGCTCGAGGAGATCCCCGAAGAGCCGGACGAGCTCGTCTCGCTCGGTCGACGTCCGGGCGTGCCACTCGCGCCCGAAGGCGAGTCTCGACGCCTCGCGGACATCGAAGCGGTCGCCGACGACGCTGCGGATCGCCGTCAGAAGCCTCGCCGGCCTTTCTCGAAGCTCAGGATCGTCGAGAAGGTGGTTCACCGCCATGAACACCCCGTCGAGTGTGTCGGTTGGCGGCCCCGCCAGGACGTCACAGCAGAGGCCGAGCACAAGCGCGAGAGCGGCCGCGGGCACAACGCGGACCATAGCACCTTCATAGCTTGGCCACCCCGGGGTTCACGAGTTTTTTCTTCCGGCGGGCTCGCGGCTGGTACCTCGTGTCGACCCGAAGGTGACCGGCCTTGAGCCCTCCGTTCACTTCACGCTTGAATCTGCCAGATCGCGGATGGTAGAGTCGCGCCTGTCCTGGATCTTGGGTCGGGGAGGTTGTAACGACACGGCGATGCCCATCTTTCTCCTGCGCTCGCTGCTTCGGGAGGTCATCACTGATCTCTCCCGCCCCGCGTCCCGTGCCGGCGAGCCGACAAGAGAGCTCACGATGCGCTATCTGATCGTCGTCGCACGGAATGAGCCGGCGCTCTACGAGCACTTGCGAGGTCGCCATGAGAGCGACCCGGGGGTCCGGGTCGTGGTCGACCGGCGCGGTGCCCGCGATGTGAGATCGACGGATAGCCCGCCACCCGTCGAGCGCCGGCGACGCCGGTCGTGGCTCGCGACCGGGGCCTCTCACGAGCTCGTCCAGGTCGCGCGGGAGGACACGACCACCGCATCCCCGAGTCCGAAACAGCAACCCAGCGTTCACTACGAGGAGGCACGACGGCCGATGAGCGAGATGGAGATTCTCGAAAGTCCGCAGCAGGTGACCCGGTGGCTCGCCGAAAGCCAGCATATACTCGGCCGCGTGATCCCCGCACTGATCGAGGATCGGGATCGCCTGCGCCAGACTCTTGAGGCGAGGGAGCGTGAGCGCGAGGGGCTCCACGGAGAGGTCAGCGAGCTCCGCCGTAACCTCGGCTCACTCCAGGGCGAGCTCGAGAGGCTGCGCGGCGAGCGGGTGGCGATGGCCGAGACCGTCGGCGGCGTCGTGGGCTTGCTGGGACAGCTCCAGCAGCCGCTGGACGAGCTCGGGCGCCGGCTCCATGCGGCGCAGCCGGGCTCGGTCGACACATAGCGGTCTAGCGGGATCGTCTCGCCCTCGACGGCCCTCACGCTCGCCCTGCTCCGCTGCTGGGCGGACGTCGTAGCCGGAGTGCGCCCGCATCACGCGAACGCGCTCCAGCGCACGATCCGGTGCGATGCGTTTGGGAGGGAAGACCGATGGCTGTGACGGCGCCAGATTTGCGAAAGAAGAGCGACGCGGAACTTTGGGAGCTCCTACATTCGGACGAGGTGGATTCGCCTACGCACAGGCAGTGTCTCGTGATGCTGGAGATGCGGAATATCGAGAAGCAATTGAGAGCCGCGACAGAGCAGGCGAGGGCTGCGGCTGACCAGGCGATCGTCTCACACGGAATGGTCGCCGCAACGCGAGGGCTGGTTGCCTTCGCTCGGGGCTTGGTCAGAGCCACGTGGGCTCTCTTCGCGGTCGCCGCAGCGATCCTCATCCTCACGGTCGTGCAGATTCTGATTGCAACGAGGGTGATCGGGCCATGACTGCCGCGATCCGGCGCTCGATGGAGTCAAACCGCCAGTCGGCGCTCCCAGTGCACGTTGCAGGCGGAGCACTCTAGCCACGCTACGCTCCACAGGACGCCGTTCTCGGTCACCTCCAGGATGCTGCCCGCGAGCCCGTCGCACACGCGATGCTCCGCGAAATACGCCTCGAAGCTCCGAACGAGGTCGGCCATGGAAGGCGAGAGCTTCGTCGCGGCGGCCCGGCTCATTCCTCTGGACCCTCAAGGCGTCCGCTGCGCTCCTCCGGGCACGAACGCGACGAGCGTCCTCCGCCAACTCTCAGCCAAGGCGTCGATCATCGCGGCTGAGACCGAGGCCGGCCCCGGGGAATGGGGGGCACCGATGAGGCGGCGGCATTCTCGCTCCCACAGGTCGAACCCCTGGTTGATCGCGGCGACCACGCTCTCCTTGCTCATCCGCGCGAGGGCGAGCCACTGTTCGACCATCTGCCGGTGGGCATCGCCGCCCTCCTTGGGGAGCTTCTCGAGCGCTTTCATAACGGCCGACAGCGCCTCCGTGTAGGCCTCGAAGGTCTTTCGCACCGCAGCGGCGACGTTTGCGTCGTTCTCCATGACCGTCCCCCTTCGCGCACCGAACGGACACACGAAACCCGTCGAGGAAGGGTGTTATATCATTTGAATCCGTTCATCGCCAGGCGAGCTACCGGCCGTCACACCGGCCGCTCAGCGGGAGGAGACGACCTATGGGCAGGATGAGGAAGGGACTGTGGCTCAGCGTGGGGGTGCTCGCCGTGCTCACGCTACAGGCGGGCGCCGCGCACGCGCAGAAGAAGACGCTCGTGGTGGCCCTCAACCAGGACCCCGACATCCTCGACCCGACCCTGGCCCGGACCTACGTGGGACGGATCATCTTCGCGCAGATGTGCGAGAAGCTCTACGAGATCGACGAGAACCTCAGGATCCACCCGCAGCTGGCCGCCGGGATGCCCTCGTACTCGGACGGGGGCCGGACCGTGATCATCAAGCTGCGCTCCGGCGTCAAGTTCAACGACGGCACGCCGATGACGGCGGAGGCGGTCCGGTTTTCCCTGGACCGGCACCAGAACATGAAGGGCTCCAACCGCCGCAGCGAGCTGGACTCCGTCAGCGCCGTCGAGGCCGTGGATCCGCTGACGGTGCGGATGCGCCTCAAGGCACCCTTCGCGCCGCTCGTGGCGATCCTGGCCGACCGCGCGGGCATGCCCGTCTCGCCCGCCCAGGCCAGGAAGCTCGAGGACAAGTTCGGCACGGCGCCCGTGTGCGTCGGGCCCTGGCAGTTCGTCGAGCGCGTGCCGCAGGACCGCATCGTGCTGGAGAAGGCGCCCCACTACTTCGAGCCGAACCAGGCGCGGTTCGAGCGGCTCGTCTTCCGCGTCATCCCCGACGACAACGTGCGGCTCGCGAATCTCAGGTCGGGGGACATCGACATGATGCACCTCGTCCGGCCGACCGAGGCCGCCAGCCTGAAGAAGGAAGGCCGGTTCGAAGTGTTGAGCGTCACGGGCATCGGCTACTCGGGCCTCACGCTCAATATCCGGAACAAGAACGGCAAGACGGGCCCGCTGGGAGACCTCGGAACGCCGCTTGCCAACGACCCGCGCGTCCGCGAGGCGCTCGACCTCTCGATCGATCGTGAGGCCTTGAACCAGGTGGCCTGGGAGGGCCAGTACACGATCGGCTGCACCCCCATCTCGCCGGTGAGCCCTTTCTACGACAAGAACCGAAAGTGCCCTGGCCGCGACGTGGCGCGGGCCAAGAAGCTCTTGGCCGAGGCCGGCCTCGCCGGCGGCTACGGCTTCGAGATGACGATCATCAACGATCCCCAAGAGCGTCGGGTCGGAGAGGTGCTGCAGGGCATGGCCAAGGAGGCGGGCTTCAGCATCACGCTACGGCCCTCGGAGTTCGCCTCGGCCCTCAAGGACGACGACGCCGGCAAGCTCCAGGCGTTCCTGATCGGCTGGAGCGGGCGCGTGGACCCCGACGCCAACATCCACCAGTTCCACACCTGTGGTGGCAGCCTGAACACGACCCTCGTGTGCGACGAGTCCATCGACGCGCTCCTGAACAAGGCGCGCGAGGTCAGCGACCTCGGCCAGCGTGCCGCGCTCTACCGGGACGCGATCGAGAAGTTCGCAGGCAGCCGGCGCAACATCGTGTACCTCTATCACCTGAACTACATCGTGGCGTATCCCAAGAATCTCAGGGGCTACAAGGCCGTGCCCGACGGCCTGATCAGGATCAAGGACACGTCCTGGAACTGAACCGGTAGTCGCCCGTGTTCGACTTCCTGGTCCAGCGGACCGCGATCTCGGTCGTGACGCTGTTGGTGATCAGCCTCATCGTCTTCACGGGCGTGCGCATGATCCCGGGCGACCCGGCCCGGGTCATGGCCGGCACCGACGCCGACGCGGCGGGGCTCGAGGAGATCCGGGAGAAGTACGGGCTGAAGGACCCCGTCCCGGTCCAGTATCTGCGCTGGGTCGGGTTGGCGCTCCGCGGCGACCTGGGTGAATCTATCCGCACGCGCGCGTCGGTGACGGGGACCGTGGCGAAGAAGCTGCCCATCACGATCCAGCTCGCGGCCTTCGCGATACTCATCGCGGTCGGCATCGCCATCCCGGCCGGGGTGCTGGCCGCCGTGCGTCGCAACACCTTCTGGGACCTCCTGGCCAGCGGAGTGTCGCTCTGCGGCGTCTCCGTGCCCAACTTCTGGCTCGGGATCATGCTGATCCTGTTCTTTTCCGTGCGGCTCGGCTGGCTTCCCGCCTCCGGGTTCGTGCCCCTCTGGGAGAGCCCGCTCGCCAACCTGCAGCGCATGCTCATGCCCGCCTTCGTCCTCGGCACGGCGCTCGCCGCCGTCCTCATGCGCCAGATCCGCAACAGCATGATCGAGGTGCTGAGCGCCGACTATATCCGCACGGCACGCGCCAAGGGCCTCCCGGGGCGGGCGGTGGTCTTCCGTCACGCCATCCGGAACGGCCTCATCCCGGTGGTGACGATTCTCGGGCTCCAGATGGGCGCGCTCATGGGCGGCGCCGTGGTGACCGAGCAGATCTTCGTGGTGCCGGGCTTCGGCCGGCTCATCGTGGAGGCCGTCTTCACCCGCGACTATCCGCTCGTCCAGGGGGTCGTGCTGATCACGGCGAGCTCCTACGTGCTGATCAACCTGCTGGTGGACGTCTCCTACTCCGTGTTGAATCCGCGTATCCGCATCAGGGGCGCGACCGGTGAGTCCTGACGCCGCGACGGCGGAGGCGCTGCTGAGGGCGCCCGTCGCGGAGCCGGCGGGCCGCCTGCGGCGCGGGTGGCGGCGCGTGCTGCGGCGGCCGGCGTCGGCGGTGGGAGGCGTCATCGTCCTGTTCTTCGCGTCGATGGCCCTGGGGGCGCCGTGGATCGCGACCACCGACCCGCTCCACACCGACTGGGCCAAGGTCCGCAAGGCCCCGACCTGGGCGAACCCGCTGGGGACGGACGATCTGGGGCGCGACAACCTCTCGCGCGTGGTCTGGGGGAGCCGCATCTCGATGCAAGCGGGAGTCTTTTCGATCCTCCTCGCCATCTCGGTCGGCGTGCCGCTTGGGCTCGTCGCCGGCTACTACCGCGGACCCCTCGATCAGGTGATCATGCGGCTCACCGACGCATGGCTCGCGTTCCCGTTCTTGATCCTCGCCATCGGCCTCGTCACGATCCTGGGCCCGTCATTGACGAACGTCACAGTGGCGATCGGACTCGGCGCTACGCCGACCTACGTCCGGCTGACCCGCGGCCTGGTGCTCTCGACCCAGGCGGAGGACTACGTCCACGCCGCATGGGCGCTCGGCGCGCGCGACCTTCGCGTGATGACGCGCCACATCCTCCCGAATATCTTCAGCGCGCTCCTCGTCCAGGCGACGGTCGCGATTCCCACCGCGATCATCGCGGAGGCCGTCCTGTCGTTCCTCGGGCTCGGAGTGCAGCCGCCGAGCCCGAGCTGGGGGACGATGCTGAACACGGCGCAGCAGTTCCTCGAGACGGCGCCGTGGATGGCGTGGTGGCCGGGGCTGGCCATCTTCTCGCTCGCGCTGTCCTTCAACCTCGCCGGCGACGGGCTGCGGGACCTGCTCGACCCCAAGGATTACTGAGCCGCGCGCGTGAGTATATACTGGTGGGGCTTTCGCCTTGGAGAGGTGGCCGAGTTGGCCGAAGGCAGCCGCCTGCTAAGCGGTTACAGGGGCAAAACCTCTGTCCCGGGTTCGAATCCCGGCCTCTCCGCCACGCGCCCTTAGCTCAGGTGGACAGAGCGTCGGACTACGAATCCGAAGGCCAGAGGTTCGAATCCTCTAGGGCGCACCATCGGGCGTGCATGCGTACGGGAGGCAGTCGTCTCCCGTACGCGCCCGCTCTCCACCCGTGTGGCGTCGCTCAATGGCCTCGTGCCGCGATGTCGTAGGACGTGACCGTCACCCGGTAGCTTGCGCCCGTTCGCGGGATCGCGATGACGAAGTAGGTCCGGCCGCCTGAGAAGACGTTACCGAACACCCAGCCGGCCGCTTCGCCGACCGTCTTTCCCCCGTCATCGAGGACGGCGACGTGCAGCCGGACGTTCTGGAGGTTGTAGAGCGAGCGATTCTTGACGTAGCCCTCGACCCGGGGATAGGGCACCGTGGTCACGGTGCTCTCGATCTCGAGCGCGTCGGGGAGGGTCGTGCGAGGCTCCTGGGCCAGGGCGAGGACCGCGGCGCCGAGCGCCAGCGTGAGCGTGGCGACGAGGACGCGCATGGTCATTCGCCCCCCGGCGCGCGGTCACGCCTTCTCGATCATGTAGAGGTGCGGCAGCATGTCGACGTAAACGTTGGCCTCGACGACGAACTCGCCCTGGCGGTTCTTTTCGATCCCGCGGACGTTCGGCTTGGCTGCCGCGTAGCGGACCATCCAGGCCACCGGAATGTAGCCGACGTCGGTCTGCATGATCTCCTCGGCCTTCGCGTAGTGCGCCATGCGCTTCCTGGTGTTGCTGGTGTCGCGGCCCGCCTCTAGTTCCTTGTCGAAGGCGTCGTTGACCCACGCCTGACGCCTGCCGGTCGTCTTCTTGCCGTAGAAGGTGTCGAAGTACTCGTTGTGCGGGTCGGGATAGTCCATGAACCAGCGGATCCAGACGAACTGGAGGTCCTGCTTCCAGAGGCGCTCGCGGAAGACGCGCGGCTCGAGGACCTCGAGGTCGGTCCTCATGTTCAGGTGCTCCAACAGGACCGACTGAACGGCCTCGGCGAGGGGCTTCGAGCCGAGCGCCTCGTCACGCATCGTCAACGTGATCTTCGGCCAGTTCTTCCCCCCCTCGAACGGTGTGCCCCTGAGCTGGGCCATCGCGAGCTTCGGGTCGAAGTGCTGGATCGCTTTGACCTTTGGGTCGTCCAGCGCGCCCGGGAAGCCCGGCGGGATCATGGCATGGGCGGGGATGGCGAAGCCCTGCGCCACCTTGACGATGTTCGCGCGGTCGATCGCGTGGGCGACGGCACGGCGGACCTTGACGTTGTCGAAGGGAGGCTTCGTCACCTGCGGGATCAGGTACCAGGTGCCGGGGAACGGGTAGCGGAAGACCTCCTCGACCGTCTTGGGGCTCGACTGTAGGCGCTTGAGATCGCCGGTCTGGAGCGAGGTGAGGTCGATCTCGTTGTTCTCGTAGGGCAGGGCTCCGGAGGCCACGGGGATGATCGGGATCGTGACCGTGTCGAGGGTGACGTCCTTCGCGCCGAAGAAGTGCTTGTTCTTCCGGAGCACCATAACCTTGCCGTGCTGCCAGGTCTCCAGCACGAAGGGCCCGTTGCAGACGATGTTGGCGGCCTCCGTCCATTTGTCGGCGTGCTTCTCGACGGAGGCGCGGTGCGCCGGGAGGGCCGCCAGGAAAGCCGCGAGGACTGGGAAGTAGCCGCGGGGCCCTTCGAGCATTACCTCGAGCGTCCAGTCGTCCTTGGCGCGGACGCCGACCTGGCTCGGGTCCGTGATCTCCTTCTTGTTGAACGCCTGGGCGTTCTTGATGTCGTAGAGGAACGCGGCATAGGGCGCTGCCGAAGCCGGATCGAGCTGGCGCTTCCACGACCACTCGAAGTCCCGGGCTGTGCAAGGGCTGCCGTCGGACCACTTCGAGTCCTTCCGGATGGTGAAGATCCACTGCGAGCCGTCCGGGCTGGAGCTGACCTTGCTCGCGACATAGAGCACCGACTGGTGGTCAGCGTTGAATTTCATGAGCCCGGCGAAGAGTGCGGGCGCGCCGTTGCAATACAGATCCTTGTTGAAGTCGTGGCTGGTCGGGTCATCCTGCCACCACCCGCCACCGCCGTAGCGAAACGTCTGGTCCTTCGCGAGCTTCTCCCCTGGGGCGAGCTTCGGTGCCGCGGCGACGGGCTGCGCGTTGAAGCCGGCCGGGCCCATGGCCGCGAGGCCCGCGGCGAGCTTGAGAAACTCGCGCCGGCCGACGCCGACGGCCCGCAGGCGCTCCGCGAGCAGGTCGACCTGCGCATCCGCGATCGGGAGAATCTTCATGGGAGCGGCCTCCTTCACTTCAGTTTGGGGCCCAACGCGTCTCTGACCCCGTCGCCAAAGAATGTGAATGAGAGCATCGTAATCGCAATCGCGATCGACGGGAACACGCACAGGTGCCAGTAGGACCGGATGTACTGCTGCCCCTCGCCGACCATCTGGCCCCAGGAGGGGGTCGGCGGGTTGATGCCGACGCCGATGAACGAGAGCGCGGCTTCCGTGAAAATCGCCTCCGGGATTCCGAACGTCACCGCGACCACGATGGGGGTGAGGGCGTTCGGGAGGATGTGGCATGCGAGCAGACGGCCGAAGCCGGCGCCGAGGGCGCGCGCGCCGTCGACGAACTCCTTCTCCTTGATCGCGAGCACCTGCGCGCGCGTCTGCCGCGCGATGCCGACCCACCCGGTCAGCCCGATGGCGATGAAAATGTTCATGAGGCCGGCGCCCAGCGCCGACATCACGAGGATCACGAAGAGCAGCCGCGGGAAGGCGTACATGACGTCGATGAAACGCGTGAGGAAGATGTCCATCCGGCCCCCGAGGTAACCCGACAGCGCGCCTATCGGCACGCCGATCAGCACGACGATCACCTGGGCCCCGAGACCGACGAGCATCGACACCCGCGCGCCGTAGATCATCCGGGAGAGCAGGTCGCGGCCGAGCTGATCGGTTCCCAGGGGGTACTCGCGGGAGGGCGCCTCGTTGAGACGGCCGAAGTTCGACTTGGTGTACGGGAGCGGGGCGAGGAAGTCGGCGAAGATCGCGACCAGGCAGAGCAGGACGACGACGATGCCGCCGGCCAATGCCAGGCGATTGCGCAGCAGCCGGCGGGCGCCGTCCCGCCAGAGACTCGACATGCGGATCCGCGTCTCGTCGACGGGAACGGCGACCGCGACGGCGGCGCGGCCCATCTCAGTACCGGATGCGGGGGTCGAGGACGCCATAGAGGAGATCGACGACGAGGTTCATGATCGCGAGGAAGGCGCCGTAGGTCAGCACGACCGCCATGATCATCGGATAATCCCGCCCCGTCATCGACAAGACAAAGAAGCGTCCCATCCCCGGGACCCTAAAAATCGATTCCACGAAGAACGATCCCGTCCCCACCGCGGCGAACATCGGCCCGAGCAGCGTCACCACCGGGATGAACGCGTTCTTGAGCGCGTGCTTGAAGATGACCGGTACCTCGCCCAGCCCTTTCGCGCGCGCGGTCAGCGTGTAGTCGGCGCGGATGACCTCGAGCATGCTGGCGCGAGTGAAGCGCGCGATGATCCCCATCGGCGCGAGGGCCAGCGCCACGGTCGGGAGCACCCAGTCGCGCGGCGAGTCCCAGCCGCCGGTGGGGAAGAGCGGCAGGACGAACGAGAAGAGGATGATGAGGAAGACCGCCAGGACGAAGTTCGGCACGGCGACGCCAACGGTGGCCAGACTCACTGAGACGTAGTCCCAGGTCCGATTCTGATAGATGGCGGCGAGGATTCCGAGTGTCAGGCCGCCGACGATCGCGAGCGCCAGCGCCATCGACCCGAGCAGGAGCGAGATCGGGAACGTGTCGACGATGATCTCGCGCACCGTCCGCGTCTTGTACACGAACGAGTTGCCGAAATCGCCGCGCACCGCCTTGCCCACGAAGATCGCGAACTGCTCGTGGAGCGGCCGGTCGAGGCCGTAGTGGGCGGCGAGGTTTTTCTGCGCCTCCGGCGACAGAGGGTTCGCGCCCTCGGCCACGGGGTCGAGTGGGCTGCCCGGCGTGGCGTGCATGACCAGGAAGGTCACGAGCGCCATCGCGAGCAAGGTCGGTATCAGCCACAGGATGCGGGAGACGACGTATTGGAGCACGCGCTTCCTCCGACGCCCCGATCAGAACGAGGGATGTCTTACTATTTGGCGAAGCGCGCGCCGAGTCAAGGGGCGGCCGCAGAAGTTGATTTCGGGGGGGGTAACGGTTACGGTTAAGGTCCGTTGTCAGTCGAAGAAGCGTTCATGCGCGCGGCGCTCGAGGAGGCGCGGCGCGGGCGCCTCGGCGGTGAGGTGCCCGTGGGCGCCGTCGTGGTGCAGGACGGCGCCATCGTGGGCGGCGCCCACAACGCGCCGATCGCCCTCAACGATCCCACGGCTCACGCCGAGATCCTGGCGCTGCGCGAGGCGGGGCGAAAGCTCGGGAACTACCGGTTGACGGGCGCGACGCTTTACGTGACTGTGGAGCCGTGCCCGATGTGCTGCGGCGCGGTCCTCCAGGCGCGCGTCGCGCGGGTCGTGTATGGCGCGGCCGACCCGAAGGCGGGCGCCGTCGAGTCGCTCCACCGGCTGCTCGACGACGCGCGCTTCAACCACCGCGTCGAGACGGTGGGCGGTGTCCTCGCCAGCGAGTGTGGAGCGCTGCTGCGCGGGTTCTTTGAAACGAAGCGGTCGTGAGCGATTCGCGGAGGGGTGGCCGAGCCCGGTTGAAGGCGTCCGACTCGAAATCGGATAGGGGCCCAGAAGGTCCCTCGGGGGTTCAAATCCTCTCCCCTCCGCCATTCCTCGTTGCGACCGCGCGCGTCGAGTCTCGGAGGAGGGGTGACCGAGCGGCCGAAGGTGCGGCACTGGAAATGCCGTGCACGGGTAACCCCTGTGCCGCGGGTTCAAATCCCGCCCCCTCCGCCATAATTGCGACGTGACCGTGCTAGACGGGGAGTTAGCGGTGCCCTGTAACCCGCAATCCGCTTCAGCGGGGTTGAATTCCCTCTCGAGGGCGGTCGGTGTTGAGTGAGCCTCATGGGGCGGCGTTGAAGGTTGGGCCCCACGCAACGGGAATCGCCGAATCCCGCCAGGCCCGGAAGGGAGCAACGGTAAGGCGGCCCTCTCGTGTGCCGTGGGAGTACCTGACTGGAGCAGGCTCCATGGGGAGATCGCAGTACCGGTCGTTCGGAGGAGGGTGCACGGTCATTCGTGCAGGACGTGGATGAATTACCAGGTACTGGCTCGAAAATGGCGGCCGCAGACGTTCGGCGCGGTCGTCGGCCAGGACGCGATCACCCGCACGCTCCAGAACGCGCTCGCCGCCGGGCGCATCGCCCACGCCTACCTCTTCTCGGGCCCGCGCGGGATCGGCAAGACGACGACGGCACGGCTCCTGGCGCGGGCGCTCCTCTGTCCCGAGCGGACGGGCCCCGAGCCCTGTGGGCGGTGCGCGGTGTGCCGCGAGGCGCAGGCCGGGACGCTCGTGGACGTCATCGAGATCGACGGCGCGTCGAATCGCGGCATCGAGGAGATCCGCACGCTGCGAGAGAACGTGAAATACGCCCCCGCGCGCGGACGCTACAAGGTGTACATCATCGACGAGGTGCATCAGCTGACCGAGGCCGCGTTCAACGCGCTGCTGAAGACGCTCGAGGAGCCGCCGCCGCACGTCGTCTTCATCCTCGCCACGACGGACCCGCGTGACATCCCCGCGACGGTCCTCTCGCGCGTCCAGCGATTCGACTTCCGCCCGATCGCGCCCGACGCCCTGACCTCCACCCTCGAGCAGATCTTGACCGCGGAGAAGATCCCCTTCGAGCCGGGCGTCCTGCCGGTCATCGTGCGCGGGGCGGAGGGCTCGCTGCGCGACGCGCTCTCGCTGCTCGACACCGCGATCGCGTACGGCGCCGGGCGGCTCGAGACGGCGACGACGGCCGAGCTGCTCGGGGTGAGCGCGCCGGCGACGGTGGGCGCCTTCGCCGCGGCGCTGCTCGGCCGGGACAGCGCGGGAGCGCTCGAGACGATCGACCGCGCGGCGCGCGAGGGGGAGGACCTCCAGGCGTTCGCGCGCGACGTCGTCGAGCTGCTGCGGCGCGCGCTCGTGCTGAAGGCGGCGCCCACCACGAAGCTCGCCGACCTCACGCACGCCGAGGGCAACGAGCTCCGGAAGCTCGGCGAGCCGGCGACGCTCGACGAGATCCTCTACGTGGTCCGCGCCTTCCTCGAGGCGGACACGCTGATGCGCGAGTCGCCGCACCCGCGGGTCGAGCTCGAGATCGCGACCGTCCGCGCCACGCGGCGGCCGGCGCCCCAGGCGATCGAGGACGTGCTGAGACGCGTGGACGAGGCGCACGCGCTGCTCCGCCAGCAGGCGGTGGCAGTCGCGCCGCCCTCTCCACCCGCGCCCGCCCAGGCGAGCCTCCTGCCGGTAGCCGAGTCGCCGCCGGCGCGGGCCGGTGGCGAATCGCGCCGCCGGGAGGCTCCGCCGCCCACGCGCCCTGCCGTGCCACCCCCGAGCGCTCCGGCCGCGCCCCCCGCCGTCGCGCCACCGATGAACCGCGAGCTCGCCGACGCCTGGGAGCGGGTCGTGGACGAGGTCATGAAGAAACGGCCCACGCTCGGCACGGTGTTGACGCAGGCGAGGCCGGGCGGGGTGGGTGGGGGGGAGCTCACCATCGTCCTGACGGGGAGCCCCTTCCACCGTGAGATGCTGGCGGACACGGCGAACCGTGAGCTCGTCGTGCAGGCGGTCCGGCGTCACATCGCCGGCGCCGACCGAATCAACGTGGTCGCAGCGGGCGAGGGCGCCGCCGGCGTGGCGGAGGATCCCGCGGTCCAGGCGGCGATCGCCGAATTCCAGGGCGAGGTGGTCGCGGTGCGCCCGCGCCTGCCGGAAGGAGAAAGTCAGTGAAGGGCTTCGGGAACATCATGAAGGAAGCGCAGAAGTTGCAGCAGCAGATGGCCGCCATGCAGGAAGAGATCGGCAAGAAGCGGGTGGAGGCGACCGCGGGGGGCGGCATGGTGACCGTCGAGGCGAACGGTAAGCAGGAGATCGTCTCGATCAAGATCGATCGCGAAGTCGTGGACCGCGACGACGTCCAGATGCTGGAGGATCTCGTGCTCGCCGCGTGCAACGAGGCGCTCAGGAAGTCGCGCGAGCTCGCGCAGCAGGAGCTCGGCAAGCTCACCGGCGGGCTCAAGATCCCCGGCCTGGGCATGTAGGGCGGGGCCGGCTTGGCGTACTACCCGGAACCGGTCGCGCGGCTCATCGAGGCGCTGCAGCGGCTCCCCGGCATCGGGCCGAAGACGGCCCAGCGGCTCACGTTCTTCCTGCTCAAGCGCCCCGTCGAGGAGGTGCGCGAGCTCTCCGAATCGCTCCTCGCGGTGAAGGACCGGATCGTGTCCTGTCGCACCTGCTTCAACGTCACCGATGAGGATCCCTGCCGGATCTGCGCCGATCCCACGCGCGACGCGCAGCTGCTCTGTGTCGTCGAGGAACCGAACGACCTCCTGGCGATGGAGCGGACAGGCGAGTACCGTGGGCGCTACCACGTGCTGCTCGGTGCTCTCTCGCCCCTCGACGGCATCGGCCCCGACGACCTCAAGGTCAAGGAACTCCTGGTACGGCTCGAGGGTGGCGAGACGACCGAGGTGATCCTGGCGACCAATCCCAACGTCGAGGGCGAGGCGACGGCGCTGTACCTGGCGAAGCTGTTCCGCCCCCTCGGAATCCGCGTCACGCGGATCGCCCGTGGGCTCCCGGTGGGCGGCGATCTCGAGTACGCCGACCAGGTGACGCTGTCGAAGGCCCTCGAAGGCCGGCGCGAGATCGGCTGAAAAAAACGGCCCGGGCCAATACTCCAGCCCGGGCCGTCGCCCGCGCATCGCGCGGGCTCTCAAAGCGAGCGATGTCGCCGCGTCGAGCTTACAGTGGACAAGCTTATAGTCGATAAGCGCTGATCTGTCAAGTCGTAGTCGCAAAATTTGTTAGAAATCGGCAGGTTGTGCGACTTGACATGGCCCGTCTCGTGATCCCACCCGTGCGGTCCTCAATCGCGCCACGCGCGCTGCTCTCGGCATGGCAGGAGGGCCGCGAGGATCCGCGCCCGGCGCTCGGGGCCGAGGGGCTCCTGCGCGAGCCACGCGCAGAACTCCGCCGGCTGCTCGACCGCCCATTCCGCGATCGCCGCGCTCACTCTGATCCCCTCGACCAGCTTCCGATCGGCCAAGTAGCCGAAGAGGGGGACGAGGAGTTTCGCGATGGCGGCAGCCACGCGGTTGTCGATCCGTACGTAGGCGGTCAGCGTCTGCTCCACGGCGTCGTCGTGCGTGGTGAGGTCGAGGACCGTCAGCGCGCTGCCGCGGATCGTCCCGAGGATGCTGCCCGAGTGCTGCCCCCACGACACCATCACGCGTCGGTTCGGCTCGCGAACGAGCACGCGGTACATGCCACGCGCGCCGTCTCGATCGTCGGCGACGTAGCGGTCGTCGTCGAGGGGCTCGACCTCATACCGCGCCAGCTTGCGGAAACGCGCGGCGGCGGCCGTCACGTCGGGCGTGTCCACGAACGCCAGGTATGCGTCGAATGGTGCCCGCGCGGGTGGTCCCTGGACGGTTCGCCGTAGCGTGGGCTCGCTCCACACGTGCTCGACCGCCGAGACCACGTCGGGGGGAAAGGCGTCGCGCGACACCAGGAATTTCGGCCACGCGGGCGTCAACGGTTGACCCGTTGCGACAGCGGTCAGGCCCAGGAGGAGGACCAGCGCCACCCACTGGGTTTTGGCTTTGCCGCCCTGGGCCCCCGTGCGAGACTGGGACAAGAAGGCGGAGGTCACCAGGAGCCGGTCTCGGGCTCTTTCGTTTTTTCTGGGGGGTTCAGTGCGCATGAAGCGTTGCGTGCTACTCGTCGCCCTGCTCGTTGTCGCTGGCGCGTCCGCGCAAGCCAACCCCGTCGGGCTGTCCGCCAACCAGCTCTGGCGTCTGGAGCACGGCGAGATCGTCGTCCTCGACGTCGTGCCTCCCGGCGGGGGCATATGGCAGCAGGGGCAGGGCGGAACCGCCGTCACGTTCGTCAACGCCTTCCCCAAGACGGTGTGGCGGGTGCTCGTGGACTATCCCCGCCACCGGGGGCTCTACCCACGCGTCACGAGCGCCGAAGTGCTCGCGGCCGACCGAGGCCGTACGCTCGTCCGCTACGTGGTCGGCGTCGGCCCGCTCTCGTTCGGCTTCCACGTCAACAATTACCCGGACGAAGCGCATGGCCGCCTCGTGTGGCGGCTCGACCGCGAGCGGCGCAATAGTCTGTTCCACGACACGTGGGGCTATTGGCAGGTCGAGCCGCGCGGCGACGGGGTGATGCTCACGTACGCGATGGGGGCGCGCACGACGCTCCCCGCCTTCCTCACCCGCAGGGCCGAGCGCGACGGCCTCGTCGAGACCGTCAAGGCCGTGCGCGAGCGCGCCGAGCAGAGCCGCTAGGCGCGCCCGCCGCGGCTGCGGTAAAATCCATTCGGCGTCCCGTCGTAACCGGAATTCCCCGGTAGCTCAGTCGGTAGAGCGCCTGACTGTTAATCAGGATGTCGCAGGTTCGAGTCCTGCCCGGGGAGCCAACCGGCCTCTCGCCCTATAAACGCGTCACGCGGACCTTCTCGCGACCATCAGTGATCACGAGCCCATTGGCCGCGTGCGTCGCGAATTCCTGATCAGGACCGACCCCGAGACCCTCCAAAGAAACGTGTTCCGAAGCGCCAATGTAGATCACCTCTGTGCCAACGTTTCTGATCACAAGACGCCCGGCTTCGAGCTCGACCTGGATTTTCATCGGTGTCCTCCGCGGAGGACTACTCCTCGGCGCGTGAGAGGGATCCGGGCCCCCGGAGGGGTCACTTGATGCCAGTCAGGTTGTACAGGCGCGCGCAGTTGTCCCAGAGGATCTTGGCCTTGGTCTTGTCGCTCACGCCCTCGAGCGCGACGAACTCCTCCATCGCGCGAGGGAAGAGCCCGTCTGAGTGCGGGTAGTCGGTCGAGACCACGATGGTGTCGTCGCCAACCGCGTCGACCACCTGCTTGAGCACCTTCTCGTCGGCGTCGGTGGCGACGTAGCACTGGCGGAAGAAGTACTGACTCGGAAGTTGCGAGATCTGCACCTCCGAGCCCGGCCCGAACTTCTCCCAGGCTTCGTCGAGTCGCCAGAGCCACCAGGGGAGCCACCCGCACGTGCCCTCGAGAAAGGCGCAGCGGAGCCGCGGATGACGCTCGAGGACACCGCCGGCCGCGAGGCTCGCAAAGGCGAGCATCAGCTCCATGGGGTTGCGGCCGGCGATGCCGATGACGCGCCCGTTCGGGTGGTCGAGATAGCGGCGCGCGATGTCGTCACGCAGCGACGACTGCCCCGTCGGATGGAAGCCGACCGGGACGCCGAGCTCCTCGATCGCGTCCCAGAGCGGCTCGAACTCCGGGTCGTGGATGTGGCGGCCGCGGACCGGGTTGGGGTTGCCGATCACGGCGACCGCGCCCAGCTCCCGCACGGCCCGCGTCGCCTCCGTGACGGCGAGAGGGACGTCGTGGAACGCGACCTGAGCGGCGAACTTCAGGCGGTCGGGGTTCCAGGCGCAGAAGTCGCGCGTCCAGTTGTTGTGGGCGCGGGAGAGCGCGGCGGCCACCTCGGGCTCGAGGTCGTCATGCATGAGCACCTGGCGGCCGCGGGTGCCATAGATGATGGCGACGTCGATGCCCTCGATCTCCATCGCCGCGACGTGCGACTCGGGGTCGTAGCCGCGCGCGTGCGCGATCTCGTAGTGCGGGTGCCGGGCGAAGGCGCGCCGCTGGAGGTCCTTGCCGACGACGGCCGTCTGCGGCCGCTTGGACATCTCACCGATCTCGAGGTCGCCGACCCGGATGATCGGCTGGTTCGGCGCGTTTTCCGTGCGACGGACGAACGCCGGCGCGAACGCGCGAAACGGCGCCTCCAGGTAGCGCTCCCAGAGGGTGTCCGGCTCCATCGTGTGGAGGTCGCTGTCCATCACCCTGAATCCGTGCTTCATGGCTTCCCCTCCGGGTCGCTAGGCGAAGACGACGACGCCGCGCGCCACCTGCCCGGCCCGCAGCAGCTCGAACCCCTGGTTGATCTCCTCGAGCGTGTACGTCCGGCTGATCAGCTGGTCGAGCTTCAGCCGGCCGTCGAGGTAGAGCTGGACGAGCTGTGGGAAATCGATGGTCGGGCGGACCGAGCCGTAGAGCGTGCCCTTGAGCGTCTTCTCCTGGAGCGCCATCGTGTAGGGCGTGATCGGCGCCCGCGCGGCCATCGGCGCCATGCCGACGATGACGGCGGTGCCACCGGGGCGGATCGCGTCGAGGATCTGGAGCGTGGTGGCCTCGCTCCCGATCGCGTCGAAGGCGTAGTCGGCGCCGCGGCCACCGGTGAGCTTCCGCACGCGCTCGGCCACGTCGCCCTCTTTGGCGTTGAGCGTGTGGGTGGCGCCGAACTCGCGGGCGAAGGCGAGCTTGTTCTCGAGCAAGTCGCACGCGATGATCATCCGTGCCCCGGCCAGGCGCGCCCCCTGGACGACGTTGAGCCCGACGCCGCCGCAGCCGATCACCACGACCGACGCGCCGGCTTCGACCTGGGCGCAGCGGGTCACGGCGCCCACACCCGTCGGCACCGCGCACCCGATCAGGGCCGCCTGCGGCCAGGGCATGTCCGTGGAGATCGGCACCAGCATCTCGGCAGGGCACACGACGTGCTCGGCGAACGTCCCGAGGCGCGCCAACTGGTTGATGTCCTGCCCGTTGCGGCGCAGACGGTGCGTGCCGTCGAGCATGACGAAGCGCGGGGAGGCGTAGCCGTCGCAGAGGATCGAGCGCCCGCTCGCGCAGTAGAAGCAGCGGCCGCACTGCGGGCGGAACGAGAAGATGATGTGATCGCCGCGGCGGACCGTCGAGACGCCGGGGCCGACCTCCTCGACGATGCCGGCGGCCTCGTGCCCGAGCACCATCGGCAGGGGCAGGGTCCAGTCGCCGTTGATGACGTGCCAGTCGCTGTGGCAGACGCCGGTCGCCATCACGCGCACCCTGGCTTCGCCCGCCTGGGGGCCCTGCTGCTCGACGTCCACCACCTCGAGCGGGGTGTTCGCCTTGTACAGGATCGCGGCTTTCATCACGGCACCTCCGGTCTGGCGCGGTCTCGGGCGACGGCTCTCTTCGGTGGGCGCAGTCTAGTCGAATCCGCGCCCGTGCGAAAGCGCGCCGGCGCGTCCTAGGGGAGTGCGATCGGCGGGCGCGCGCGTTGCCCGAAGTCGAACGCTTCGAGAAACACCGCCGCCCGGCGATCGCGCTCGGTCAGGGGCTCGAGCCCGAAGCGCCACTCGATGAGTTTCAGGATCGACGCGTGGTCGTACAGGCCGTGCGCGACCACGCCGCGCTTCGCGTACGGCGAGACGATCAGCGTCGGCACGCGCGTGCCGAGCCCGAAGGGGTCGACCACGGGCGGCGGGACGTGGTCGAACCAGCCGCCGCCCTCGTCGTACGTGATCACCACCGCGACGCGCGACCAGTAGCGGCTCGCCATGATCCCCGTGACGATTTCGCCGATCCAGCGGTCCGCCGCGCCGACCGTCGAGGAGACGGGGTGGGCGCTCTCCTTCCAGTGGGGCTTGACGAACGCGACGGCGGGGAGGCCGCCCTCGCGGAGTGCCTTGACGAACTCGGAGGCGTCCCGGATGTGCGCCCGGCCCTCGGGGCTCTCCATGATCCGCTGCACGTACTGGAAGGGGTTGTGATGGGGCATGAGCCCCTGCTTCACCGCGTCCGCGCCCGCGCCCCAGCCGGTCGCGTACCAGCGCCACGACACCCCCGCCGCGTCGAGCCTGTCGGCGATCGTCGGCGCGGTCTGGGGAGTCTGAAGGATATTCGGGACGCGCTGGGGCGGGTAGGGAGGATCGAGGTTGTTGACGACGCGGCCCTCCGGGTCGACGTCGCCGTCCTTCACGGCGCCGCCGTCAGGCGCCAGCTCGGCGCGTACTGCCGCGGGGGCGTCTGGATAGGTCGCGAGGGTCGCCGCGATCAGATAGAAGTGGTTGGCGAACGACCCGCCGTGGATTCCCTGGAAATAGTTGTCGAGGAGCACGAACTCCTGGGCGAGCCGCCACTGGACGGGGATCGCCGCCTGCTCGTAGTAGCCCATCGTCGTGCCGCCGCTCGTCCCTTCGGCAACCCACTTGCCCATCGCAACGCCGTCGGCGCCCGGGCCGTACTGGCGCTGCATGTGGTAGAAGCGGTGGACGGGATTGTCCGTCTCGTCGAGCGGGCCGACGAACTTCAGCATCGGGAACGGCGCGTTCGGAAGGTCGCTGGGGAAGCGCGGGTCCGGCTTCCCGTCGCGCCCGAGCGGACGCGGCAGCGTCGCGTATGTCACGCCGTTCTCGCCCGCCTGCTTGCCACGATAGGCAGCGAGTCCTTCGGCCCCGGGGTACGTGCCGAACAAGTGGTCGAACGAGCGGTTCTCGAGGAAGAGCACGACGATGTGATCGATCGGGACGCGGGCTCCGCCCCGATCGTCTTGGACCCGCGCGCAGGCGAGGAGCAGCCCGCCCAGAACCGCGACGCCGAGCAGGTGTCGGGCTCGCAGGGCCGGCGCCCCCGTGCCGTTACCGGTCGTAGGGACCCGTCCCCGGCTCCCGCTCGTGGCGATGGAGCTCGCCCGGCGGCGTGATCGCTAGGCGGATCGTCGGGCTCTCGCCCCTCGGCCGGATGTGGTGGAAGTGGTTCCCGGGAGCGAAGACGAAGTCACCGGCCCGCGCGCGCACCGGCTCGGGCTGCCCCTCGATCTCCCAGTCGATCTCGCCCTCGACGACGAACCACCACTCGTCCACGAGATGGTAGTGGCGATCGTTGGGATGACCGGGCGGTTGGCAGATCAGGGTGCCCACGATCTGCTCGTTGACCACGATCTTCTCCGACCAGGGCGGCGCCCCTTTTGCGCGCTTGATCGCGTCGAGCCGCGCATGGAGGTTCCCCGCTCGCAAGAGCCCGCTCACCGTCGCCTGTACCGTGGTCATGGCGCGATCCCTCCACGTGCCCGCGTCTGGGAACTCCTTCCGGGTGAGCCTATCCTACTGCACGCCCACGGTGCACGCCACGACGACGCTGTCGACCGGGGCGTCTTGATCAGGTCCGCGCGCTCAGGACCTTCGAAAGCTCTGCGAGATTCGGCCGATCCTTCGGGTTCGGCTCGAGACAACTGTCAATGGCCTCGGTGAGCTGGATCGGCAAGCGAGCGTCCTTGCGCACCGATTCCGCCCGATGTTCGAGCTGCGGGTAGCCACCATTATTGCCCGTCGCAAACGCTCGGCGGCCAGTGGCGGCCTCGAAGAGCACGATGCCGATCCCCCAGACGTCGGCCGCTCCGGTCAGCAAGTCCCCGCGAGCCTGTTCGGGGGCTAAGTATGGACGGGTTCCCACCCCTTTGCGCCCACGCCCTGGCCGCCGGGCGATACTGAAGTCGATCACCTTGGCACGCCCCTGCTCGGACACGATGTTCGAAGGCTTCAGGTCGAGGTGCAGGAATCCCGCGCGGCGGTGAAGGTAGTAGATGGCGGAACACAAGTGGATCCCCAAGGGCGTGAGGTCGGCCAGACCGAGGCGGTGGTTATCCTTGAGGATGTGGGAGAGCGTCGCTCCGGTGAGTGTTTCGAGAATCAACACCGGCGACGGCACCCACAGGATCTCGTACAGGCGGACGATGTGGGGGTGGCACAGCCCTCGGAGAAGGCGTCCCTCGCGAAGCAGCTGGCGCTGCGACTTGCGGTCGTTGACACGCTCTGGACGGAGAACCTTGGCGACGCAGCGGCACCCGCGCTCCTGGCTCCAGACATCGTAGACGTCAGCCACCCTTCCGCGGCGTAGGCAGGCCAGCACTTTGTATGCGGGTGTCAGCCAGCGGCCTGCGGGGAGGGGAGGTGCAACCGTGCTCACGGAACCATCTGCCGCTGGGGGGCGAGATCTCTCCCCGGGATGACGGACGCCGGGTCTTGATCCTGGCATAACCGATAGAGTGCTGCGTACGTCCCGTCCCACCCCATGAGCTCGACATGGGTGCCCTGCTCGATCACACGCCCTTCCCTGAGGACAAGGATCGCGGTCGCCTCGCGGACCGTGACGAGGTTGTGCGAAATGATGATCGTCGTCCGCCCGCTCATCAAACGACGCAATGGCTCGAGGATCCGCTGGCCGGACTCGGGGTCGAGGTCGGTGGTCGGCTCGTCCAGGATGAGGATGGGCGCGTTGCGAATCATCGCCCGCGCAATGGCGATCCGCTGGCGTTGACCGCCGGAGAGGCGCCGGCCCTTCTGGCCGACCACCGTGGCATACCCGTGGGGGAGCCCCGCGATGAACTCGTGCGCGTCGGCGGCCTTGGCCGCGCGGACGATCTCCTCCTCGGTCGCGTTCGGCCGTCCGTAGGCGATATTCTCGCGCACGGTCGCATCGAAGACGAGCGCCTCCTGCAGGAGGAGCGCGACGTTCTCGCGCAACGCCTGCACCCGCAGGTCGCGAAGATCATGGCCGTCGAGTCGGATCTCTCCCGCGTCCGGGTCATAGAAGCGCAACAGGAGCTTGGCGATCGTCGATTTGCCCGCGCCGCTCGGCCCGACGAGGGCCACGGTCTCGCCCGGTTCAACGCGAAACGCGACCTCGGTGAGGGCGTGCTGCCGGGCGCGCGGGTAGCGGAAGGAAACGTCCTCAAACTCGATCAGTCCGCGGGCGTGCCTCAACGGGCGGGCGTCGGGCCGGTCGAGCACCGAGGGCTGCTCGTCCTGAAACTCGGCGATCCGCTCAGCCGCCGCCGAGGCCGCATACACCGTGGTGCCGAGCCGTCCCAGACCGCGAATGGGACCGTAGAGGCTCCCGAGGTAGGTGAGAAAGACGAGCAGCTCACCCAGGGAGAGCCGCGCCTCGGAGAGCATCCAGACGCCCATGCCGATCACCGCGAGCGCGCACGCCATCCCAATGAGGGAGACCAGAGGCGACACCAACGCCTTGGCACGAGCCGACATCATATACGCCTCAAAAAGCCCGAGATTCTCGCGCTCAAAACGAGCGATTTCTGTTTCCTGACGGTTGTAGGCCTGCACGAGCTGGGCGTTTGAGAGACTTTCCTCCGCGACCGAGCTGATCGAGCCGCTGCGGCGCCGCTTTTCACGGGAGGCGTGCTTGATCACGCGAGCGAAACGCTTGGGCACGGACCAGAAGAGGGGTGCGACGAGCAGCGACACCAGGGCGAGTGTCCACTGAATATAGAAGAGGGCGCCGGCGAAGACGGCGATGCGCAAGATGTACGCGAGGGTGTCGCCGACGCCCGAGAGGACAAAGCTCTCGATCGCCGCCACGTCGCTGGTGAGCCGCGAGATCATGTCACCGAGGGGCCGGCGCGCGAAGAAATCGAGCGAGAGACCCTGCAGGTGACGAAACAAACGGGTGCGCAGCGAAAGGATGAACTTTCCCCCGACCCAGCTCGAAAGATAGGAATCGCCGACCGCGACGGCCCCAGCCAACAACGTCACGCCAACGTAGCCGAGTGCGATCCACCAGAACGGGCCGAAATCGCGCGGGACGAGCACCCGGTCCACGAGGATCTTGAACAGCCAGATTCTGGTCGTCTCGGCGGCGGTGGCGAGGGCGATGAGGGGGAGGGTCAGCCAGATGAACCAGCGGTACGGGCGGGCATAGGGCCAGAAGCGCTTGAAGAGCTCCCGCAAGGAGAGCGGCGGGGGCGACTCGATGCCGACGGGCCCCGACGCGCGTCGGGGCCCGTCGGAAGATCGCAGCCGGATCAAGCGTGTAACGCTACGGGATCGATATGCAAATACCAAGGACGCAGGGATCGACGCTGCCGCTGCCACTGCCGCCACTGTCATGAGTGGTTCCAGTCCCTGTGCTCGCCGTCGAGTGCGTCGTTCCGTCTTTCGCCTCCGGTCCGGCGGCGGGCGTGGTCAACCTGAAGAATCCGCCTTGCATCTTTCCCCGTTTCATTTTCTCTCCTCCTTGCGGCCGCGTGATGTTCAGCCGACTGCGCGTAGCCTAAGAAGGTCTGCCCACTGCGGTCTATCCGGTGAGTCAATGATTTTTGACCGGCGAGAGTATGGATTTCGAGATCAGGGGTTCCCCGTACCCGGGTTTTCGGAAATCGCCGATTACCGGCGTGAGAGCAAGCCTCGAGGCCGGCCTGCGGCGCGTGCCTCGTGGGTGATCGAGGACCGTGTTCGCCGCTCGCAACTTCGGCCGGGTTAGGCTACCCTACTGTGCGTTCTTCGGGGGGGTCGCCCAAAGGGCGGGCAGGCGAAGGTCGCGCGGGGAGGGAGATCAGAATGTCGAGCGCCGAGCATCGCACCGATCTGACCCGGCGTGAACTCCTGCAGGGCACGTCCGCCCTCGGCCTCGGGGCCGTGCTGGTGCCCACCGCGGCGTGGGCGCAGAAGCCGACGGTCAAGCTGGCATTCATCGGCCCGCTCACTGGCGGGACCGCGTCGAACGGCCTCGGCGGCCGGAACTCCTTCCTCCTCGCGGTCCAGGAGCGGAACGCCGATCCGAAGACCCGGTACACCTACGAGACCGAGGTGCTCGACGACGAGTGTAAGCCGACGGTCGCCGTCCAGGCGGCGCTCAAGGCGACGTCGGACCCGGCGATCGTCGCGGGCGTCACGCATTACTGCTCCGTGACGGCGATCGCGACGGTGGACACCTACCACAAGGCCGGCATGCCGGCCATGGTGTGGGGCGCGGTCCTGCCCGAGATCACGTACAGCCACAAGTACGTCGAGGTCACGCGCGTCAACGGGACGATGATCAACCAGAACAACGTCGCCGCGGACTTCGCGGTGAAGACGCTGGGGTTCAAGACCTTCGCGCTCGTCCATGACACGACCGATTACGGCCGCGCGCACGCGAAATGGTTCGGCGAGTTCCTCGAGAAGGCCGGCGGCAAGATCCTCTCGACCCAGGGGACCGCGAAGGACCAGAAGGATTACACGGCGGAGCTGACCCGCGCGAAGGCGGACAAGCCCGAGGTCATCTGGTACGGCGGCCTCACGCCCGACGGCGTGCGTGTCAAGGTGCAGATGGACAAGCTCGGCGTCCGCGCACAGTTCCAGGGCACGAGCGGCATCAAGTCCGACACCTTCAACGAGACGGCCGGGCCGTCGTCGGAGGGGACGCTCGCGTTCGTCGAGGGCGCGCCGACGGAGAAGCTGCCGGGCGGCAGGCGGTTCCTCGAGGCGTACGCGAAGGCGGCCTTCAAGGAGCCGTCGGAGGCGTACGGGCCCTTCGCCTACGTCGCCGCGAACCTGGTCATCGACGCGATCGAGGCGATGGGCCCCGACCGCGCGAAGGTGGCCGAGCGGCTCAAGCGGACACGGAACCCGAACACGATCATCGGTCCCGTCGAGTTCGACGAGTACGGGCAGAACACCGTCTCGCTCATCTCCAAGTACGTGAGCCAGGACGGCAAGTGGGTGCTCTGGGAGGACTCGGAGTACGCCTCCGGCAAGCGCACGCTGCCCGGCCACAAGTTCAAGAAGATGTAACCGGCGCGCCGCGTGCCGCCCCTGGAGCTGCTCCTGCAGCAGGCGTGGAACGGCGTGATGCTGGGGGTGATGTACGCCCTCGTCGCCGTCGGGTTCACGCTCTTCTTCGGCGTGCTCGACGTGATCCATTTCTCCCACGGGGACATCTTCATGCTCGGTGCCTTCGCCGGGCTCACGGTGCTCGTGGGGCTCAAGGCCGCGGGCCTCGGCGGCCCGCTCCTGGCGTTGCCGCTCACCTTCGCCGCGTCGATCCTCGTCACCGGCCTCGTCGGCGTCGCGGCCGAGCGCGTCTGCGTGAAGCCGCTCGCACGCGCCTCGCCGCTGATGACGCTGCTCGCGACCCTCTCGCTCGGACTCGTGATCCGCGAGTCCGTGCTGATCTTCTACCCGCGCGGCGCCGACCCGAAGCCCTTCCCGCAGCTCCTGCCGCAGGGCGGGTTCGAGGTCGGCGGGGTCGCGATCCGCTACGAGAGCCTCGTCATCCTCGGGATCGGGCTCGCGGCGATGGTGGCGGTGGACCGCGTCATCAACCGCACGAAAATGGGCGCGGCGATCCGTGCGGTGGCCCAGGAGCCGGAGGCGGCGCAGATGATGGGGGTGAACCTCGACCGCACCGTGGACGCGACCTTCTTCCTGGGCTCCGGCCTCGCCGCCGTGGCGGGGATCCTCAGCGGGCTCTACTACAGCGAGATCCATTTCATCATGGGGATCACCGGCGGCGTCATCGGCTTCTCCGCGGCGGCGATCGGCGGGCTCGGCAACGTCTACGGCGCAATCGTCGGCGGCCTGCTCTTCGGCGTGCTCCAGACGACGGCCGCGGCGCTCATCCCGCGCGGCTCCGAGTTCCGCGACGTCGTCGCGTTCGCCGTCGTCATGCTGTTTCTCGTGTTCAAGCCGAGCGGCATCCTCGGCGAGAAGAGCGTCGAGCGCGTGTGAGCCGCGACCTGGCGCTGGTCTGGCTGGCGGAGGCGGCGGTCTTCACGCTCGTCGTCGCCGGCATCCTGGCCGAGCGCCCGTGGGCGCTCGGGGCCACGGGCGCGGCGATCGTCGCGGCGGGCGCCTTGGTGCGGTTCGTGCCGCGACTGGGTACCACGCTCGCCGGGGCGTTCGCGCGTCGCCGGCCTGCCGCGCTCGGTGCGGGCGTCGTGCTCGCGCTGGCCCTGCCGCTGGCGCTTCGGTCGAGCCCGTACTGGACCTTCGTCGCGACGCTCGCGCTCCTCTACGTCACGATCGGCCAGGGGTTGAATCTCCAGATCGGGACGGCGGGCGTCATCAACCTCGCCGGCGCGGCGTTCGCCGGCCTCGGCGGCTACTCGGTCGGCCTCCTGACCGTCGCCGCGGGCTGGCCGTCGTGGCTCGCCGTGCTCGTCGGGCCGTGGGTGGCGGTCGCCGTGGGCACGATCCTCTTCGTGCCGATCCTCAAGACGCGCGGCCACTACCTGGCGCTCGTCACGATCGCCTTCGTGTTCATCTTCAACATCCTCATGAACAACCTCGAGTTCACCGGCGGCCCGCAGGGGATCAAGAACATCCCGACACTCCGCCTGCTCGGGCACGCTTTCACGACCAAGCCCGTGCTCGCGGGCGTCGAGCTCCCGTCGCACGCGAATTTCTACTATGCCGCGCTCGTCATGGCGGGGCTCACGACGTGGGTCCTCCGGCGCTTGCACGACTCGTGGCTCGGGCTCGCGCTCAACACGCTGCGCGACGACGAGATCGCGGCGCGGTGCTGCGGCGTGTCGATCACGCGGGGCAAGCTCCTCGCGTTCTCGATCGGCAACTTCTTCATCGGGCTCGGCGGCGCCTTCTACGCCGTGATGGTCGGCTTCGTCTCGCCGCCCGACTTCGACTTCGGCTACTCGCTCGTCATGCTCTCCGTGATCATCATCGGGGGCGTGGACTCGATCCCGGGCGTCGTCCTGGGCGCCTGCCTGCTCGTGCCGCTGCCCGAGCGCTTTCGGTTCCTCCACGAGTACCGGCTGCTCCTCTACGGTGTCGTGATCGTCGTCATGCTCCTCTACCGGCCGCAAGGCCTCTGGCCCGCCCAGGTCCGGCGATACCGGTGAGCGTCTCTCCGAGCCTGGTGGAGGTGGCGGGGCTCACGGTGCGGTTCGGGGGGCTCGTGGCCCTCGACGGCGTGGACGTCGTCGTCGCTGAAGGGGAAACGGTCGGCGTGATCGGGCCCAACGGCTCGGGCAAGACCACCTTCTTCAACGCGCTGACCGGGCTCTTGGTACCCGCCGCTGGCGAGATCGTCTTCCTCGGTCGGCGCCTCGCGGGCCTGGAGGCCCACGCGATCGCGCGGCTCGGGATCGCGCGCACCTTCCAGGCGAGCCGCCTGTGCCTCGCGCTCTCGGTCTTCGACAACATCCTGATCGGCATGCACGCGGGCCGGCGGACGGGCGTCGTCGACTTCGTGGTGCGCCGCGGGCGGTTCCTCGGCGAGATGCGCACGGCAATCGAGCGCGTGTCCCACCTGCTCGCCTTGTTCAACGGCGACCTACCTCGGCGCGGCTTCGAGCGCGTGGGCCAGCTCCCGCAGATCGACCGACGGCGCGTCGAGATCTGCCGGGCGCTCGCCGCCGAGCCGAAACTGCTCCTGCTCGACGAGCCGTCGGCCGGGATGAACCCGGAGGAGACGGCGGAGCTGATGCGCGACCTCCAGATCGTCCGCGAGGAGATGCCCGGGCTCTCGGTGGTCATCATCGAGCACGACATGTTCGTGATCGAGGGCGTGAGCCAGCGCGTCGTCGCGTTCAACTACGGCCGGAAGATCGCCGAGGGGAGCTTCGCCGAAATCGCGGGACACGAGGAGGTGCGCGAAGCGTACCTCGGCAAGGAGGCGGCGCGTGCTTGAGCTCTCCGGGGTTTCCACCCGCTACGGCCCGATCACGATGCTGCGCGACGTGTCGCTCGCGGTCGAGGCGGGGCGGATCGCGTGTCTGCTCGGGCCGAACGGCGCGGGCAAGACCACGCTCATCCGGACCGTCCTCGGCATCGTCCGGCCGGCCGAGGGCTCCGTGCGGTTCGAGGGCGCGCGCATCGACCGGCTCCGCACCCACCAGATCGTGAAGCTCGGCATCGGCGTGGTGCCCGAGGGACGCCGCGTCTTCCCGAAGATGACCGTCGAGGAGAACCTCAGGATGGGCGCCTTCATCGCGTGGACCGGCGCCGACGTCGCCAAGCGGCGAGAGTACGTGTACGGGCTCTTCCCCCGGCTCGCCGAGCGCCGGCGGCAGACGGCGGCCACGATGTCGGGCGGCGAGCAGGCGATGCTCGCGATGGGCCGGGCGCTGATGAGTCGGCCGAAGCTCCTGCTGCTCGACGAGCCGTCGCTCGGGCTCTCGCCCCTCTTGGTCGAACAGCTCTTCGGGATGATTCGGGCGATCAACGAGGCGGGCACGACGGTCTTCCTGATCGAGCAGAACGCGCGAAAGACCCTCGAGGTCGCCCACCACGGCTTCTTGCTTCAGAAGGGCGAGATCGTCGGGCGCGGCACGGCGCGGGAGCTCGCCGCGTCCGAGGTCGTCCGCCACGCGTACCTCAGGGCCTGAGGCCGCGCTAGAATCGGCGTGCCATGGCGGACGAGCTCGCGACCCTCGAGCGCATCCAGCGGAAGGTGCTGTGGCTCGCCACGTGGATGATCCATCGCGCGAACGCCCGCCCGAGCGCCGACGGGACGAAGGTCGGTGGCCACCAGGCGTCGTCGGCGTCCGTCGTCGGTCTCCTGACGGCGCTCTACTTCAAGGCGCTCCGGCCTGACGACCGCGTCGCCGTCAAGGCGCACGCGGCGCCCGCGTTCTATGCGATCCAGTACCTCCGTGGGAGACTGCCGCGGTCCGCGCTCGCGGAGCTCAGGTCGTTCGGCGGGCTCCAGGCCTATCCGAGCCGGAGGAAGAACCCGGAGATCGTGGACCTCTCCACGGGCTCGATGGGACTCGGCGCCGTGCAGGCGACGCTCGGCGCGCTGGCGTCACGCTACGTCGCCGACCATTTCGGCGTGGACCCGCCGGGGCGCGTCATCGTCATGGTGGGCGATGCCGAACTCGACGAGGGCAATGTCTGGGAGGGGCTGGCTGAGGAGGCGGTGAGCGGGCTGGGGCGCGTCCTCTGGATCGTGGACGTGAACCGCCAGGCGCTCGACCGCGTCGTCCCTGACTCGCGCACTCGCCAGCTCGGCGCCATGTTCAGAGCCTGCGGCTGGCGGGTCATCGAGCTTCGCTGGGGCCGAAAGCTCCGCGCCCTGTTCGGCACGCCCGAGGGCGGGCACCTCGAGCGCCGGCTCGAGACCATGCCGAACGCCGAGTACCAGCGCCTACTGCGCCTGCCCCACGGTGCCGTGCGAAAGGCGCTCCTCACCGGCGCCGGGGGCGAGATCGACGCGACGCTGGACCGCTTCCTGTCACGGCTCGGCGACGACGAGCTGGCGGCGCTCGTTGCCGATCTGGGCGGCCACGACCTCGCGGCGATCCTCGACGCGGTCGACGAGGCCGAGGGCGAGGGCGCGCGGCCGAGCGTCATCCTTGCCCACACGATCAAGGGCTGGGGGCTGCCACTCGCTGGCGATCCGCTGAACCACACGATGCTCCTGACCGAGGCCCAGATCACCGAGCTGCGCGACGCGCTCGGGATCGCGCCGGGCGCCGAGTGGGATGGATTCGCCCCGGGGAGCGATGAGGCCGAGTGGGTGCGGCGACTCCCGCCCCTCTTCGCGTCACCCCCCGCCCACCCCATCCCCGAGGTCCCCGTCGAGACCGGCGAGACGTCTCCGGCCGAGAGCTCGACCCAGGAGGCGTTCGGTCGGGCGCTGGGCGCGCTCGCCCGCCTGCCGGTCGCCGCGTCCGTCGTCACCGTGTCGGCCGACGTCGCGGTGACGACGCACCTCGCGGGATGGATCAACCGAAAGGGCGTCTACTTCCCGGTGTCGAAGCCCCACGTGCTCGCCGATCTGCCGCTCGCGGTCCAGTGGAAGGAGTCGCCCGGGGGCCAGCACATCGAGCTCGGGATCGCCGAGCACAACCTCTTCCTCCTGCTCGGAGCGCTCGGGCTGACCCGCGAGCTCTCGGGCGTGACGCTCCTGCCCATCGGGACGCTCTACGATCCCTTCGTGCCGCGCGGGCTCGACGCCCTCTACCACGCGCTCTACTCCGGCGCGAAGTTCGTCGTGGTCGCGACGCCCTCCGGCGTCAGCCTGGCGCCCGAAGGGGGCGCCCACCAGTCGGTGATCACGCCCGGAATCGGGGTCGCGCTGCCGGCGATCGCCTACTTCGAGCCGGCCTTCGCGCTGGAGGTCGAGTGGATCCTCCTCGACGCGCTCCGCGGACTGGCCGATCGGACGGGCGAGAGCGTCTACCTGCGTCTGTCGACGAAGCCGGTGGACCAGTCCCTCGCGCCGCCGCCGAGCCCCGAGTACCGCGCCCGCGTCCTCCGCGGCGGCTACCGGCTGATCGACCCGCGTGGTGAGCCGGGCTGGGACCCGGAGGAGAACGCGGTTCACGTCTTCGCCGCCGGCGCGATGGTCCCGGAAGCCGTGGAGGCGGGCCGCCTCCTGCGCGAGCGCGGCGTGCTCGCGAGCGTCTTCGTCGTGACGAGCCCCGACCGTCTCTATCGAGACCTGCGCGGCGCGGCGCCGTACCTCGAGACGCTCGTCGGCGCCGACGAGGAGGGGATCCCGGTCGTGTCGGTGCTCGACGGGCACTCCCACGCCCTCGCGTTCATCGGCGCGGCACTCGGCGTGCCGCAACTCGCGCTGGGCGTGGACGACTTCGGCCAGTCGGGGACGCGCGCCGACCTCTACCGGCACTACGGGATCGACGCCGCCGCGATCGCCCGCGCCGCCGTGGTCCTGCTGGGCGGCTGACCCGAGCGGCTCCGAGGTGCGGGCCCAGGGCGCGCGCCGGACACGGTATAATCCAACCACCATGCAGGCTGGGCTCGCTGCCCACAGGTCGGGCATGCGGGTGCTCCACCTCGTCGAGCTTGGCCACCCACTGATCGCGCCGGGCTCGCGGGACTCCGGTGGAATGAGAGGCGGCGTGCGGGACGGAGCCGGGGCGCACCTCGTTGCAGGCCAATGACTGATCCGACTGCGACTCCGCGCGATCACAAGGCTCACGCGCCGAAAAGCATCGGCTGCTGGGTGCTCACCGTCTCCGACACGAAGACGCCCGAGACGGACACGAGCGGCGCGCTGATCCGAGAGCTCCTGAACGCGGCGGGTCATCGGGTCGTTGGCTTCACGATCGTGAGCGACGAGCCCGCCGACGTTCAGCGCGTCGTGCGCGCGGCGTGCGGGGACGAGCGGGTCCAAGCGGTCATCGTGACGGGCGGTACAGGGATCACGTCGCGCGATTCCACGTTCGAGGCGATCGAGGCGCTGCTCGACAAGCGCCTGCCCGGCTTCGGCGAACTCTTCCGCATGCTCTCCTACCAGGAGGTGGGCGCCGCCGCGATGCTGTCGCGCGCCCAGCTCGGCGTCCACGCGCAGCGGATCGTCGTCTCGCTCCCGGGATCGCCGAATGCTTGCCGCCTGGCGCTCGAGAAGCTCCTCATCCCCGAGCTTCCCCACCTCGTCCGTGAAGTCTCGCGGTAGCGCACGTATACTCTGACGAGCACCGCTACAGGAGGTCCGGATGGCGATGTCCCGACCGATCGCGGTCGTTGCCCTGATGCTCGCCGTCGCGTCCTCGTTCGGCTGCGCCGGCCGGACCGGCGCCGACGGCCGGGGCGCACTCTGGCGCAAGGCCTCGCCGACCAGCGCCGCGCCGGAGCTCCAGCGCGTCAACACGCTGCTCGCGGACCTCGCCGAGCGTCTCAGGCCCGGCCTCGTGCACGTGCGCGTCCGCCGCGCGGCGGGGAGCGAGGCCGCGGGCGAAGAGCCCGGCGAGCCGCGGCGCTCGACCGGCTCGGGCTTTGTCATCGACCCCAGTGGGCTCATCGTGACGAACGCCCACGTGGTCGAGGGCGCCGAGTCGATCCAGGTGAGGCTCTCCGACGGCCGGCGCTTCGCCGGGAACCTCGTGGGCCGCGACACCCGCGTGGACCTGGCGCTCATCAAAATCCAGAACGCGACGAACCTCACCGTGCTGCCGCTCGGCGATTCGAACCGCCTACGTGTCGGCGAGTTCGTCCTGGCGCTCGGCCACCCGTTCGGCCTCGAGCAGAGCGTGTCGTTCGGCATCGTCAGCCGTAAGGGCGCGCCCCTCACCGTCGCGGCGCCCGGCTTTGACTTCATCCAGACCGACGCCGCGATCAACCCCGGGAACTCCGGCGGCCCGCTCGTGAACATGGCGGGCGAGGTGATCGGTGTCAACAGCATGGCGGCGCGCAACGGCTCGATCGGCTTCGCGATCCCGTCCAACCTGGTCCAGCAGCTCGTCCCGCAGCTCGCCACGAAGGGCAGGGTCGAGTGGGGCTGGCTCGGTGTATCCATCGGCGAGGTCACCGAGGCCGATCTCGAACGGCTCAAGCTGCGTGAGCCGCGTGGCGTGCTGGTCCGCGACGTCATGCCGGGCGAGCCCGCCGAGCGTGGAGGCGTGCGTGCGAACGACGTCATCGTCGAGTTCGACGGCGCCGCGCTCGAGGGGCCGCGCGATCTGCAGCGCGCGGTCTCCACGACACCGGTCGGGAAGAGGGTGCGCGTGACGGTGTTGCGCGACGGGCGGGAGACCGAGGTCGAGGTGACGGTCGGGCTCTATCAGGAGCGGGAGACGCCGCGGCCCGAGCGGCCCCGACCGCCGCCGCCACCCGACGAGCCCAAGCCCGATGCGCCGCGTCCCGACGCGCCGAAGGAGCCGACGGAGTAGTCAGGCCCGCGCGCGGGGCGTGGCGAGCGCCGCGAGCGTCGCGCGCGCCCACGGCGCGTCGAGCGCGGGCGGCGGCGCGTACCGGATCGCGCCCGTGATCCGCATGCTGCCCTCCCAGTCCGCGGCCGCGTCCTCGAGCACCTCCTGCACCTCGAGCAGGAAGTAGCCCAGCCCGTGCTCACCGTCCACCGGGAGCGGCCCGTCGACGGCGCGGAGCTTCACATACACCGTCGTGTCCGGCTCGATCAGCAGGAGCGTCCCCGCCCGGCGCTCGGCGAGGTTCTGCGCGCTGCGACTCTCGACGCCGATCACGAGGCCGACCGTGCGCGCGTCGTACGCGCGCACCTCCAGGTACGAGAGCAGCATCGGGTGCGGGTGGCCGGCCCCGTCCACCGTCACGAAGGGGAGCGCCACGCCCAGGCGCGCCGCGGGGTCACGCTGCGCGAGGCGCTCGACGAGCAGAGGCGGGAGTGACGGGCCGAGCGAGCGAGTCACGGCGCCGGCTCGAAGCCGGCGGCGCGGAACCGCAAGCTGCCCGCGGGTGTCAAAGTGGGCGCGCCCGGCGGATGCGGGGTGCCAAAGTGGACGCCTGTCGCGCAGCGCAAGTTCTTAATTCTGTTTGCCTTTCAGGGATGGAGTTTGCTTTGCACCGTGCAGTCCCGGGAGGTCGGGAACCATTCACAGCACGGGCCTCAAGGTGATGCCGCTCGGCGCAGCGCTCTCCGCGACCGCGGCGTGTGTGACGGGCGCGCGCTTCGTGCTGGAACGGCTCCGGTAAGCCAATGCCCAAGAGCCGCATACGACTGCGCGTCCAGCTGATATCCGGGCGTGGGAGCGACGACCTGGCGCAATGGCTCGCTCGGCGCGAAGCCGCCCGGGTTCTCGACGAAGAGGTCGGCGACGAGCGGGCCGCGCCCGGGGTCGAGGCCACCGCCGACGTGGGGAAGGACCAGGATCCCGTCCCACGAGGCGCGCACGCGGCCGGCACGCCAGAAGCGCGTCGGAGCGTGCGGACACGGCGTCGTCCCGGTCGTCCGTCCTAGGCTCTTCGGCCCCGAGCAGGCCAGCGCGCGCGTCGCGGTCAGCCGCCGGCTTTGGGCAGGGCGCCCACCGCGTCGCTCACGCGCTCACGGTGGCTGTCGGTCGTGATCTCGCAGGCGCCGCCGCCGTTCACGTGGATCGAGAGGTCCGTGATGGTCGGAGACGTGCCGCACACCGGGCACTTGGGGTCGCGGCGCAGCTTGACCTCGCGGAAGCGCATGCCGAGCGCGTCGTAGGTGAGGAGCCGCCCGATCAGCGGCTCGCCGATCCCGAGCAGCAGCTTCACCGCTTCGGTCGCCTGCACCAGCCCGATCACTCCTGGGAGCACGCCCAGGACGCCAGCCTCACTTCAGGAGGGGACGAGGCCGGCCGGCGGCGGCGTGGGGTAGAGGCACCGATAGCAGGGGCCCTCGTTCGGCGCGAAGACCGTCGCCATGCCCTCGAACTGGAAGATCGAGCCGTGGACGTTGGTCTTGCCGGCGAGGTAGCAGGCGTCATTGACGAGGTAGCGCGTCTCGAAGTTGTCGGAGCCGTCGACGATGAGGTCGTAATCTTTGATGATGTCCATGACGTTGTCGACGGTGAGGCGCATTGGCAGTGGGATCAGGTTCACGTCTGGGTTCAGCGCCTTGATCGTGCGCGCGCCCGACTCGACCTTCGGCTTACCGATCTCCGCCGTCGTGTGGAGCACCTGGCGCTGGAGGTTCGTGATGTCCACGACGTCGCCGTCCATGAGGCCGAGGGTGCCGACGCCGGCGGCCGCCAGGTAGAGCGCGGCCGGCGAGCCAAGCCCACCGGCGCCGATCAGGAGCACCTTGGAACGCAGGAGCCTGCGCTGCCCACGGTCGCCCACCTGCGGGAGCAGGAAGTGGCGGCTGTAGCGTTGGATCTGGTCGGCCGTCATCGGAACCTCGCGGACGACCGGGAATCCCGACTGCACCCATTTCTGGTAACCGCCCTGGAGGTTGATGACGGTCGCGTAACCGAGCTCCTTGAGCGCCTTCGCCGCGAGCACGGAGCGGAGCCCCGTCTGGCAGTAGAGGACGACCGGCGTCGAGGGGTTGGTCACCGCGGTGCCGACCCTGAACTCGAGGAAGCCGCGACTGATGTTCGTGGCCGCCTCGATGTGGCCGTCGCGGTACTCGTCGGGATCACGAACGTCGATGACGACGACCGGTTCTCCCGACTTCAGACGGCGCTGGAGTTGCTCAGGCCCTTCCTCTGGTACGACCTGCCGTGCTTCCGAGAGCATCTCCTTCAGGGTCTTCATGGGTCCGATATTACCCCTATTTCCGGTCGGTTCAAGGGGGATTGCCCGTCCAGCGCCTTCGCTGGAGTCAAGGGCGGCTGTTATACTCTCAAGAATCCATGGCGAATTCCATAAAGGGGATCATCCTTGCCGGAGGCTCCGGCACCCGCCTCTTTCCGCTGACCCTCGCGATGAGCAAACAGCTCGTCCCGATCTACAACAAGCCGATGATCTACTACCCGCTCTCGACGCTCATGCTCGCCGGGATCCGCCACGTCTTGATCATTACCACGCCCCAGGACCAGGGCGCGTTTCAGCGGCTGCTCGGCGACGGCGGCCACGTAGGCCTCCGCATCGAGTACGAGGTGCAGCCGCGCCCCGAAGGTCTGGCGCAGGCGTTCGTCATCGGCCGGCGCTTCATCGGCAGGGATCGCGTCGCGCTGGCGCTCGGGGACAACATCTTCTACGGCCACGGCTTCCCCGACTACCTCAAGCGCGCCTCCAGTCGACCCTCGGGCGCGACGGTGTTCGCCTACTGGGTCCGCGATCCCGAGCGCTACGGCGTCGTCGAGTTCGCCGCGACAGGCCGAGCCGTCGGTCTCGAGGAGAAGCCGGCGCGCCCACGCTCGCCGTACGCGGTGACGGGCCTCTACTTCTACGACAACCGGGTCGTGGAGATCGCGGCGGGTCTCACGCCCTCGGCACGCGGCGAGCTCGAGATCACGGACGTCAACACGGCGTACCTCCGCCGCGGGCAGCTCCGCGTCGAGAAGCTCGGCCGCGGGATCGCGTGGCTCGACACGGGGACTCACGAGGCGCTCCTGCAAGCCTCGACGTTCATCCAGACGATCGAGGAGCGCCAGGGACTCATGGTCGCCTGCATCGAGGAGATCGCGTACCGCATGGGCTACATCACGGCGGACGACGTCGTGGGCGTCGCCAAGCCGATGAAGGACAACTCCTACGGGCAGTACCTGTTGCGCCTGATCGAGTCGGAGCCGTAAGATCGAGCCGGCGCCGATGGAATTCACCCCTCAGGCGAAGCGCGCCTTCCACATGCAGTCCTACGGGCCCGGACCGTCCATCGACGGCATCGAGCTCGTCGAGCTCAAGCGGTTTGCCGATGACGCTGGGACGCTGACCGAGCTGGCGCGGCTCAGTGACGGGCGGGCCGCGGCGTTCGCGGGCTTCGCGCTGCGACAGATCAATTACAGCGAGCTCAGCCCCGGGGCGATCAAGGCGTTCCACCTGCACACGCGCCAGACCGACATCTGGTACGTGCCTCCGGGCGACCGCATGCTCGTCGTCCTCGTCGACGTCCGTCAGGGCTCGAAGACGGAGGGCGTGCGCACGCGGCTCATGCTCGGTGACGGTGCGTCGCGACTGCTGCGCATCCCGCCGGGGGTGGCCCACGGCGTGCGGAATCTCGGCGCGGCGACGGGACGGATCATCTACTTCACCGACCTTCATTTCTCGCCCGAGCCCGCGACGTGCGACGAGGGGCGGCTGCCGTGGGACTACGCGGGCGCCGACGTATGGGACGTGACGCGGGGCTAGACGGTTGAAGCTGCTGGTCACCGGCGGAAGCGGCTTCATCGGCTCCAACTTCGTCCGGCACGTCCTCGCAGCGCACCCCGACGATACCCTGGTCAATCTCGACAAGCTCACCTACGCGGGCAACCCGGCGAACCTGAGGGACGTCGAGGCCGACCCGCGCTACGCCTTCGTCCACGGCGACGTCTGCGATGCCAAGCTCGTCCGTGACGTCGCGCACGGCGTGGACGCCGTCGTGAACCTAGCCGCCTCGACCCATGTCGACCGCTCGCTGATGGAGCCCGACGAGTTCTTGAAGACCGACGTCTTCGGCGTGTTCACCCTGCTCGAGGCGGTGAAGGACCTCAGGATCCCGCGCTTCGTCCACATCTCGACGGACGAGGTCTACGGCTCCGTCGAGCGCGGTTCGTCGCGGGAGAGCGATCCGCTGCGTCCGACGAACCCGTACTCGGCCTCGAAGGCGGGCGGCGACCTCCTGGCGCTCGCGTACTGGCACACCCACCGGGTCCCCGTGCTCATCACGCGCTCGTCCAATAACTTCGGCCCGTGCCAGTACCCTGAGAAGGTGATGCCGCTCTTCATTACCAACGCGCTCGAGGACCGGCCGCTGCCGCTCTACGGCGACGGCCGGAACGTCCGCGACTGGCTCTACGTGCTGGACAACTGCGCGGCGATCGACCTGGTGCTCCGGAAGGGCAGGGAGGGTGAGGTCTACAACATCGGCGGCGGCCACGAGGTGGAGAACATCGTGCTGACACGCCAGATCCTCCATCTCCTGGCGAAGCCCGAGACCCTCATCCAGCCCGTGAAGGATCGGCCGGGCCACGACCGGCGCTACTCGCTCGACTCGAAGAAGATCCACCAGCTCGGCTGGGCGCCTCGCCACCGGTTCGGCGACGCGCTCGCGGCGACCGTCGCCTGGTACCGCGAGCACGAGGCGTGGTGGCGGCCACTCAAGTCCGGCGAGTTCCGCGCGTACTACGAGAAGCAGTACGAGCGGCGGTAGGTCGTGAAGGGCGCCGCCGACACGTATCAGGGGCGCGGCCTCATCGCCGACCCCATCCATCAGTACATCCTCTACACCCGCGCCGGCGCGATCCCGGGCGAGGCGACCGAGCAGGACCTGATCGACACGTCGTGGGTCCAGCGGCTGCGCCGCGTGCCGCAGCTCCAGTCGGCGCGCTGGGTGTTCCCCGCCGCCGAGCACAGCCGGTTCCAGCACTCGCTCGGCGCGATGCACCTCGCGGGCCGCATGGCCCAGCAGCTCTACCCGTCGCTGCGCGCGATCTTTCCCCAGGCACCCTCGCCGGCGCTGATCGAGGAGCTGCTGCGCATGGCGGGGCTTTTGCACGACGTCGGCCACGGGCCGTTCGGCCATTTCTTCGACGATAACTTCCTCGTCGACTACGACCTGAGCCACGAGCTCATCGGCCAGCGGATCATCCGCGAGGAGCTGGCCGACGTCCTCCGGAATCTCCGGCGGAGCCCGAGCGGACGCTTCAACGCCGGCGAGGCCATCGATCCCGAGTGGATCTGCTATCTGATGGGCAAGACGTACACGCACCCGCTCGAGTCGCACCCGAAGTGGCTCCCGTTCCTGAAGCCGCTCCTCTCGGGCGTCTTCACCGCCGACAACATGGACTACGTCCTGCGCGACGCCTATATGTGCGGCGTCGCGGTCGGCCCGATCGACATCGAGCGGATCATCTATTACTCGTTCTTCTCCGAGAAAGGGCTGACGCTCGATCGCGGCGGGCTCCAGGCGTTCACGATGTTCCTGAACGCCCGCTTCTACATGTACACGAACGTCTATTACCACCGGACGACGCGCGGCATCGACCTGCACCTCAAGGAGATCTTCCGCGACACGATGCGGATCGCGTTCCCCTACGACCTCCGCAAGGAGCTCCACCCGTACCTGCACCTGACGGAGTGGACGCTGCTCGAGGACGTCGGGCGCTGGCACGACGCCGAGGAGGCGTCGAGACAGAGGCTCGGCGTCGAGTGGCGGCACATCCTCGACCGGAAGCTCAAGTGGCGGATGTCGCACGAGGTCGTCCTCGATCTCTTCGAGCCCAAGCGCGGCCAGGCGTTCCTCAAGGCGGAGGATGTCGAAGAACGGGTGAGGGTGTTCCTGCCGCCCGGGCTCAGAGGGTACCCGTTCAAGATCGATATGGCGCTGCAGGACCCACGGCCGCTCAACCCGCTGAAGATGGGCGACCGCCAGATCTACGTCTACGACTCGGCGACGGACACCGTCTCGGAGGCGCCCCTGACGGAGATCCTCAAGTACCTGCCGGGCAAGGTCGCCCAATGCCGGATCTTCGCGATGAGCCACGAGCACGACGCCGAGCTCGCGCGGGCCCTCGAGAAGGCGCTCGGCGAGGAGCCGCCCGCGATCCTGACGAACGTCTAGCGTCGGGGGAGCTTTCGGAGTCCCCGACGCTCCATAGTATTATCGAACGGCCATGAGCTGGCGGTTGATCATCTGCGCCTCGGTGTTCGTCACGTGCCTCCTGACCGCGAACACGATCGCGACGAAGCTCATCACGGTTGGCGGGGTGGTCCTGACGGCGGCCATCGTGATCTTCCCGCTCTCCTACGTCCTGGGCGACGTCCTGACGGAAGTGTGGGGCTACGCGACGGCGCGGCGTGTGATCTGGCTCGGCTTCGCGTGCAACGCGCTGATGGTCGCGGCGATCTGGGTCGGCGCCGAGATCCCGGCGGCGCCGTTCTGGAAGGGCCAGAGCGCCTACGAGGAGATCCTCGGGCAGACGCCGCGGATCCTGCTGGCGTCGTTCGTCGCCTACCTGGCGGGCGAGTTCTCCAACTCCTTCGTGCTGGCCAAGATGAAGATCCTGACGCAGGGGCGTTGGCTCTGGACGCGGACGGTCGGCTCCACGCTCGTCGGCCAGGCGTTCGACACCGTGATCTTCGTGACGCTCGCCTTCGCCGGCACGGTGCCCGCGCGCGCCCTCGGGGCCATCATCGTCGCGCAGTGGGCCGTGAAGGTGGCGTACGAAGCGGCGGCGACGCCGCTCACGTACGCGACCGTGGCCTATCTCAAGGCGAGCGAGCACGTGGACGCCTACGACTACGAGACGGACTTCAACCCGATCAGGCTCTAGCATCGGCGTTGCGTCGGAAGGACTAGGCCATGGAGAAATTCCGCGGCGTCGATTATTACGAGATCGAAGACCTCCTCTCGGAAGAGGAGCGAATGGTTCGTGACGCGGTCCGCGACTGGGTGGAGGCCGAGTTCCTCCCTGTGGTCACCGAGCACCACCGCGCGGGGACTTTCCCGGTTCAGCTGATCCCGAAGCTCGGCGAACTCGGCGTCTTCGGCGCCACGCTCAAGGGCTACGGGTGCGCCGGGCTCAACAACGTCGCGTACGGGCTGATCATGCAGGAGCTCGAGCGCGGCGACTCGGGCCTCCGCTCGGTGGCGTCGGTCCAGTCGGGCCTCGTCATGTACCCCATCGACGCGTACGGCTCCGAGGCGCAGAAGGAGAAATGGCTCCCGCGCCTCGCTACGGGCGAGAAGGTCGGGTGCTTCGGTCTCACCGAGCCCGACCATGGCTCCGACCCGGGCTCGATGAAGACGCGCGCCCGGCGGCAGGGCGACGCGTACGTCCTGAACGGCACCAAGCTCTGGATCACCAACGGCTCCATCGCCGACGTCGCCGTGGTCTGGGCCAAGGAGGACGACGGCGAGATCGGGGGCTTCCTCGTCGAGCGCGGCACGCCCGGCTTCTCGACGCTCGACATCCACGGCAAGTTCTCGATGCGCGCCTCGATCACCTCGGAGCTGTCGTTCCAGGATTGTCAGATTTCGCTCGAGAACAAGCTCCCGAACGTGAAAGGGCTCCGCGGGCCGCTCGGCTGCCTCTCCCAGGCGCGCTACGGTATTGCGTGGGGCGCGGTGGGCGCGGCGATGGCGTGCTACGACTGGGCGCTCCAGTACGCGCAGCAGCGGATCCAGTTCGGCAAGTCGATCGCCTCGTTCCAGCTCGTCCAGCAGAAGCTCGTCTGGATGATCACCGAGATCACGAAGGCGCAGCTCCTGGTCCTGCGGCTCGGCCGGCTCAAGGATCAGGGCAAGGCGCGGGCCCAGCAGATCTCGATGGCCAAGATGAACAACGCGCAGATCGCGCTCGACACCGCCCGTATGGCGCGCGACATCATGGGCGCCGCGGGCATCGTGGACGAGCACCCCGTGATCCGCCACATGCTGAACCTCGAGACCGTGAACACCTACGAGGGCACGCACGACATCCACACGCTGATCATCGGCCGGGACATCACCGGCCTCGACGCCTTCGGCCTGTGAGCGCGGCGCCGAAGGTCCTGGTGGTGCACGACGATCGCGACATGCGCGCGGCGGTCGGCGAGCTCCTTCGAAGCGAGGGGTTCGACGTCGTCGAGGCGGCGGACGGGCTGGAGGCGCTGCTGCAGGTCAAGCGGACTCGGCCGGCCGGCGTCGTGCTGGACCTCGTGATGCCGCGCCTAGGCGGGCTCGACGCGATCAAGCGGATCCGCGCGTTCGACCGGGGCATCAAGATCGTCGTGATCACGGGCGCGTCGGACCAGGAGCTGCACCCGCAGGCCCGCGCGCTCGGCGCGGTGGCCGTGCTCACGAAGCCGCTCTCGCCGGCGGACGTGGTCGCGGCGCTCCGCGCCGAGACGGCGCCGCCCGCGCCGCCGGCGAGCGTGCCGCCCCTGGCGGTGGAGACTGCGCCGCCCGCGCCAGTGCAGAGCGTGCCGCCCCCGCCGGCGGAGAGTGTGCCACTCGCGCCGGTGGAGAGCGCGCCGTCCGCGCCTCCACCTGACGCGCCGAGCGCCGCAGCGGCGGTGTCCGCGGTGCCGGAGATTCTCGTCGTGGTAGGTGAGCCGGAGCTGCGCGACAGGCTCGAGGAGCTGCTCGCCGCGGCGGGCTACGAGGTCCGTCTCATGAGTGACGCCGCCAGCGGCGTGCGCGCGGTCGTGGAGAGGGCGCCCCACCTCGTGCTGCTCGACGTGGAGATGCCCGGGCTCAGCGGCGTCGGGGTGCTGCCCGCGATCGTCGCGCTGGTCCCCGCCGCGAAGGTGATCATGCTGAACGAGAGCGTGAACATCGAGCTGGCCAAGCGGAGCCTCGCGTTTGGCGCCTTCGACCACGTGACGAAGCCGATCGACCCTCCCCACCTCCTGCAGTCGATCGAGGCGGCGCTGGCGCAGCGGCGAGTCGATCTGGCCGGGTGACGGACGCCCGGCCGGCCGAGCGCCACGCGCGACGCGCCCTCGCGATCGCGGCCGTGACGCTCGCCATCCAGAACGGCATCCTCATGGCGTTCGCCGTCCTCTACCTGCCGCTCATCGCCGAGTTCGGCGGGTCGCGCGGCGAGGTCGCGACGGTGCAATCGGCGGCGCTGCTCCTCGGCGGCGTCAGCGGCCCGCTCGTCGGCTGGGCGTTCGACCGGCTGGGGCCCGGCCGCCTCTTCCAGGGGGGCGCCGTGCTCGGGGTGCTCGCCTTTGCGCTCGCGAGCCGGGTCGACTCGCTGCCGCTCCTCGTGCTGACCTACGGTGTGCTCGGCGGCCTCGCCCTCGCCGCGCTCGGCAGCCAGGCGAACCTGATCCTCGCCGCGCTCTGGTACCCCGGAGCGCGCGGGCGCGCGATCGCCGTCGCCGATCTCGGGACGGGCTTCGGCGCGTTCTGCTTCATCCCGTTGGGGCAGGCGCTCGTGTCCGCGCTCGGCTGGCGCGAGACGCTTCTGGTCTGGGCCGCGCTGCTCATGCTGATCGTCCTGCCGCTGAGTGCCTTCCAGCGCCTGCCCGGTGACGGACACGCCGGGCGCCTTGCACCGCGGGAACCACCCGCCGCGTGGACCGTCGCGGGCGCGATCCGGTCGCGACCGTTCTGGTGGCTCGCGGCGACGCGCTTCTTCAGCGCGTTCGCGTTCCCGGTCATGAACGTCCACATGGTCGCGTACGCGATCGATCAGGGGATTGCCCCCGCGCGGGCGGCGACGGCCCTCGGCGCGGTGAGCCTGGTGAGCCTCGCCGGGCGCCTCACGACGGGCGTCCTCTGCGACCGGCTCGGGCGCGCGGAGACGCTCACGATCACGTACGCCAGCGCGGCCGCGGGCATCGGCTGCCTCGTGCTTCTGCGGACGACGGCGGCTCCGTGGTGGCTCGCGCTGTACGTCCTCTTCTACGGCATGGCGCAGGGCTCGACGGGGATCGTCCACTCCGCACGCGCGGCCGACGTCTTCGCGGGCGCGTCCTTTGGCTCGATCTACGGCTGGCTCGCGCTGGCCGTCGGCCCCGGAGAGGCGCTCGGCGCGTGGCTCGGCGGGACGATGTACGACGTCTGGGGCAGCTATCTGCCCGCGTTCGGCGTCGTGGTCCTGGCGCTCGCCGCGGGCGTCGTCTCGATGTGGCGCGTGCGGGTCCCCGTGTCGGAGACGCGCGACTCAGGCGCGACTTCGACGTAGAGCTCGATCTCGTGGCCGTCTGGGTCGCGCACGCAGAACGAGCTCGGCGTCTCGCCGAACGGTGTGAGCCCGCGAGCCTCCACCCACCGGCGCGCGGCGCCGAGCTCCGCGAGCGAGCTCCCGACGTCGAAGGCGATGTGGTACAGGCCCGGCACGCCCTTGGGCTGCGCTCCGGGGCCTTCCGCGCGCGCCAGCTCGCACGAGACGTCGTGGTGATGGACGCCGGCGGAGAAGAAGACGATGCGCCCGCCCTTGCCCGTGCCGGTCTCGGCGAGCCCGAGGATGTCGCGGTAGAACCGTCGCGTCGCCTCGAGGTCGCGGACGAAGAGGGAGACGTGACCGAGCTCGCGGACCTTGAGACCGGCGCGGGATGCGTCCACGGCGACGAGTAGTGTACCATTGGCAGGTCATGGCTGATTCGAAGCCAGCGGTCCTCCAGGGGGCCGCCGCCACCTCGTTCGTCGCCGCCGTCGAGCGCGTCAAGCCCCACACCAAGCTCATCGGGCTCCTGGCGTTCGGTCATCTCGTCATCGACCTGAACCAGGGCTCGATCCCCGCGGTGTTGCCGTTCCTCCGGAACGCGCACAGCCTCTCGTATGCGGAGGCGGCGACGATCGTCCTCGTCGGCACGCTCACCTCGTCGCTGATCCAGCCGGTCTTCGGTTACCTCTCCGACCAAATCGCGCGGCGCTGGATCCTGCCAGCGTCGGTGTTCCTCGCTGGCGCCGGCCTCGCGCTGACGGGCATCGCGCCGGGCTACCTCGCGGTGCTCGGACTCGTGCTCGTCATGGGACTCGGCGTCGCGGCGTGGCACCCGGAGGGCTACAAGGCCGCGACGGGCATGGCGGGCGATCGGAAGGCGACCGCGCTCTCGTGGTTCTCGCTCGGCGGCAACGTCGGCATGGCGCTCGGACCCCCGGTGATCACGAGCCTCGTCACCGGGTTCTCGCTCGCCGGCACGCTCGGCATGCTCGTGCCGACCGTGATCGTGGGCGGCCTCCTCCTGGCCATTCTGCCGCACATCGACCGCGCGGCGGTGCCCCGCGCCGCGCCGACCGCGTCCGCGCGCGGCGTCAACATGCCCGGGGCGATGGCGCTCCTGATCTTTCTCGTCGCGATTCGCTCGTGGGCGCAGCTCGGATTCACGACCTTCGTCCCCTTCTACTACGTGGACTATCTGAAATCCGACCCGCGGCTCGTCGGGCCGCTGCTCTTCGTCTTCCTCGGCGCGGGCGCTCTCGGCACGGTGGTCGCGGGCCCCCTCGCCGACCGCTGGGGCGCGCGTCCCTTCATGCGCTGGGTCTTCCTCGCCGCGATTCCCTTCGGGCTCGTGTTCTTGGAGACGACCGGCGTCCTCGCGTTCGTGATGCTGGGGCTCTACGGCGCGGTGCTGACGTCGAGCTTCTCGGTGTCGATCGTGCTCGGCCAGGCCTACCTGCCCCGCAACGCGGGGATGGCCTCGGGGCTCATCGTCGGCTTCGCCATCGGCGCCGGGGGCCTCGGCGTCACGGCGCTCGGCTGGGTCGCCGACCGCTGGGGCCTGCCGGCGGCGCTCACGGTCAGCGCGCTCATGCCGCTCGTGGGGTTCGTCACCGCCCGATTCCTGCCCGCGCCGCGCGTCGCCAGGTGAAGCTGGAATGAGAAGCGACACGCCGAACGGAGCCGGGTCGCACCTTGTCTCAGGCCACCCACCGAGTGGGCCGGCCCCGCGGCACCCGATACAGTGAACGAAGGTAGCCCGTTCCAGGACGGTGAGCAGGTCCTGCTCATCGATGCGCGGGGCAAGCGCCACCTGATCTTCCTTCGCAAGTCGGAGACGTTCCACTCCGACCGCGGCTGGATCGCGCACGACGCGATCATCGGGCAGCTCGAGGGGACGTGGGTGCGTTCCTCGATGGGCCTGCGTTACGTGGCGCTCCGACCCACGCTCGCGGAGTACGTGCTCGATATGCCGCGTGGCGCGCAGGTGATCTATCCGAAGGACCTCGCGATGATCCTCTTCTGGGCCGACATCTACCCCGGCTGTCGCGTCCTCGAGGCGGGTACGGGCTCGGGCGCGCTCACGCTCGCGCTCCTGCGGGCGGTCGGGCCCGAAGGGCGGATCATCACCTTTGAGCAGCGCGAGGAGTTCGCGCGGCGCGCGCTCGCGAACATCCACATGAGGCTCGGCGAGGTGACGAACCTCACCGTGCGCCTGCGACCCGTCGAGGACGGGCTCGCCGAGGAGGCCGTGGTGGACCGCGTGCTGCTCGACCTGCCGGAGCCGTGGAAGCTCACGACGCTCGTCGCCGACAAGCTGCGGCCGGGGGGCATCTTTCTGTGCTACGTGCCGACGATCGTCCAGTCCCATCAGGTCGTGGACGCGCTCCAGCGCGAGCGGCACTGGGCGCTGATCGAGACGTTCGAGACGCTCTACCGGCCGTGGAACATCGAGGGTCAGTCGGTCCGGCCGTTCCATCGGATGGTCGCGCACACCGGGTTCATCACCGTGGCCCGCCGGGTGGTGCCCGAGGACGAGGGCGGAACCGGGCCTCGCGTCCAGCCGCTCGATCCAGAGGCGTAGCGCGCGCCGATGATCACGTTCATGCGGCGGTACCGGCGAAGTCTCCAGGTGGGCCTCCTCCTGGTGATCGGGGCGTTCGTCGCCTCGCTCTTCGTCTTCGGCCAGCGGGGGTTCGGCGACGGCTCGGGCCGCGACGCCGTCGCGACGGTCAACGGAGAGGCGATCCCGCTCGCGCGCTACGAGCGCGCCTATCAGGCCTACGCGAATATGTATTCGCAGTCCTCGCGGCAGCCGATGACCGCCGAATTGGCCGAGCGACTCGGCCTCGATCGGCAGGTGATGGACGCGCTCGTTCAGGAGGCCCTGGTCGTCCAGAGAGCGCGCACCGAAGGGCTCGAGGCGACCGACGACGAGGTGAACGCCGAAGTCAACGCGCAGTCCGCGTTCCATGAAAACGGCAGGTTCACGCGGCGGCGCTTCGAGGAGGTCCTCAAGCGCGCCGGTATTCGCGAGTCTGCGTACGTCGACGATGTGCGTCGTGAGCTGACGTCCAGGAGGATACGGGGGCTCGTGACGAGCGGCGTGAAGGTCACGCCCGCGGAAGTCGAGCACGCCCTCGTCCTGCGCCGCGAGGAGGTCCGTGCGGCGTGGGCGCTGGTCGAGCTCGGGCCGCTCTTCGCCGCGGCGACGGCGAGCGACGACGAGCTCGGGAAGTACCTGAGCGCGCATCCTGACGAGTTCCGACAGCCCGAGCGCCGCAAGGTCCTCTCCGTGACGCTTGCCTGGAAAGACTTCCTCAAGCCCGTGGCGGACGACGCGGTGGAGCGCTACTACCGGGAGCACGCGACGGAGTTCGAGGAGCCGCGCCGGGCGCGCGCCTCCCACGTGCTGGTGCGCGTGCCCGAGGCCGGCGGCAGCGAGGGGGAGGACAAGGCACGGGCCAAGGTCGCCGACGTCATCCGACGCGCGAAGGCTGGCGGCGACTTCGCCAAACTCGCCAAGGACAACTCCGAGGACCCGGGCTCCGCGCCGAACGGGGGCGATCTCGGTTGGGTCCGCCGCGGCGAGATGGTCCCGCAGTTCGAGCAGGCGCTCTTCGCGTTGAAGAAAGGCGAGATCTCGCCCGAGCCCGTGCGCACGTCGTTCGGCTTCCACGCGATCAAGGTCCTGGACGTCCGCGAGGCCGGCAAGAAGCCTCTGAAGGACGTCGCCGCGCAGATTCGCGCCAGGCTCGAGGCCGAGGCGGCCGAGAAAGTGATGACGGCCCGCGCCGAGGAGATCCGGCCGAAGCTGCTGGCGGCGAAGGACTTCACGGGGCAGGCGAAGGAGCTCGGCCTCACCGCCTCCGAGTCCAGCATTGCTCGCACGGGCCGCTTCGCCGGCGCCGGCGCGCCCAATCCGCTCGAGGAGGCGGCCTTCAACCTGACGCCGGGCGGCGTGTCGCCGCCGGTGAAAACGGCCGCCGGGCTGGTGCTGCTCAAGGCCGTCGAGACGATCCCGGCGGGCGTGCCGGCGCTCGCCGAGATCAAGGACCGGGTGGCCTTCGCGGTGAGGCGCGAGAAGGCGGCGGCCCAGGCGCTCGAGCGCGCCAGGCAACTCGCCGAGGAGGCGAGACGCGGCGACCTCCTCGCGGCGGCGAAGAAGGCGGGCGCCGTCACGGGGCAGACCCCGCGGTTCTCGCGCGCGAAGCCCGCGGAGAAGCTGCCCGGCGACGCCATGCTGGCGGCGCTCCAGGCGCCGCTCGGCTTCGTCACGGCGCCGGTCGGGACCCAGCAGGGCTACTACGTGCTCAAGGTGCTCGAGCGCGTGCCGCCGAACCTCGGCGCGCTGGCGGCCGAGCGCGACAAGGTCACGCAGGAGGTGCTCACGCAGAAGCGAGGCCAGGCGTGGGAGTCCTGGGTCAACGCCGCGCGCGTGAACGCGAAGGTCGAGGTCCACTACACGCCCACGTCGCGACGGGGCTGAGGAGTCCATCCGGGCCGCGTGCTAAGGTAAAGGCCATGTCGGTCCAGCGAACGCCGATGACCCGCGCGGGCCACGAGAAGCTCAAGGAGGAGCTCGAGCGTCTCAAGCGCGTCGAGCGGCCGGCGACCTCCAAGGCGATTGCCGAGGCGCGCGCGCACGGGGATCTGTCGGAAAACGCCGAGTACCACGCCGCGCGGGAAAAGCTGGGCTTCATCGAGGGCCGGATCGCGGCGCTCGAGGCCAAGGTCGGCAACGCCGAGGTGATCGAGCCCCCGATCGGCGGCGACCGCGTCACCTTCGGCTCCACGGTGCTCCTCGAGGACGAGAGCGGGAAGGAATACCGATACCAGATCGTCGGCTCCGACGAAACCGAGCCGGCTCGCGGCAGGATCTCGGTCCTCGCCCCCCTCGCGCGCACCCTGATCGGCAAGAAAGTCGGCGACACGGCGACGGCCGAGCTGCCCGGCGGGAAGAAGAAGTTCGAGATCCTCAAGGCGAACTTCTCCTGGTCCGACTGATGCCGACGGCGCGTGCGAACGGCGTCAATCTCTACTACGAGGAAGCGGGCCAGGGTCTGGCGCTCGTCTTCGTCCACGAGTTCGCCGGCGACTACCGGAGCTGGCACCTCCAGGGGCGCTTCTTCTCCCGTCGCTATCGCACGATCTCCTTCAACGCGCGTGGTTACCCGCCGTCGGACGTGCCGGAGGATCCGAAGGCCTACTCGCAGGACCAGGCCGCGGACGACATTCGCAGTCTCCTGGACGCCCTGAAGATCGCGAAGGCCCATGTGTGCGGGCTTTCGATGGGTGGCTATGCGACACTCCACTTCGGCCTGCGCCACCCGGAGCGCGCGCTCTCGCTGGTCGTCGCGGGCGCGGGCTACGGCAGCGTGCCGGGCGACCGCGCGAAGTTCCACGCGGACGCGGAGCTGACGGCGCGGCGCTTCGAGGAAGACGGCATGGCCAAGACCGCCGACATCTACGCCAGGGGCCCGACGCGCGTGCAGCTCATGGACAAGGACCCGATGGGCTGGCGCGAGTTCCACACGCGGCTCGCGGAAGGGTCGGCCCGCGGCCACGTGCTCACGCTGCGCGGCGTGCAGCAGACACGGCCCTCGATCTTCGACCTCGGCGACCGGCTCGAAAAGCTCGAGGTGCCGACGCTGATCATGACGGGCGACGAGGACGATCCGTGCCTCGAGCCGGCGATCTTCATGAAACGCAAGATCCCGACGGCGGCGCTCGTCGTCATCCCGAAGTCGGGTCACACGATCAACCTGGAGGAGCCGGAGGCGTTCAACCGCGCCGTGCTCGACTTCCTCGCCGCGGTGGACACGGGGACGTGGACACGGCGCAATCCCGCCTCGCAGACGGGCTCCGCGATTCTTCCCGCAGGGACACGCTGATGGAGCTGCCGCTCGAGCACATCACGGTTGTCGATCTCACGCGCGCCCGCTCGGGCCCGACCGCCGTGCGCCAGCTTGCCGACATGGGGGCCAACGTCATCAAGGTGGAGGCGCGCGAGGAGATCGAGGGCGACTCCACGTCGCTCGGCTTCGACTTCCTGAATCTCCAGCGGAACAAGCGCTCGATGACGCTCGACCTCAAGCACCCGCGCGGGATCGAGATCCTCAAGCGCCTCGTCGCCCGCGCCGACGTGCTCGTGGAGAACTTCCGGCCCGACGTCAAGACACGGCTCGGGATCGACTACGACGCGCTCTCTCGGATCAACCCGCTCCTGGTCTACGGGTCCATCTCCGGCTTCGGCCAGACGGGGCCGTATCGCGACCGGCCCGGCTACGACCAGATCGCCCAGGGCATGGGCGGGCTCATGTCCATCACGGGCCTGCCGGGCCAGGGGCCGGTGCGCGTGGGCATTCCCGTCGCCGACCTCACCGCAGGGCTCTATCTCGCTCAGGGCATCCTGGTGGCGCTGCTCGAGCGCGAGAGGTCCGGCCGGGGACAGTGGGTGCACACCTCGCTGCTTCAGGCGATGGTGACGATGCTCGACTTCCAGGCGGCGCGCTGGCTGATCGACGGCGCGATTCCGCCGCAGGCGGGCAACGATCATCCCACCGGCATCCCCACCGGCGTCTTCACGACCGCCGACGGTCACATCAACATCGCCGCCTCGGGGCAGACGATGTTCCGACGGCTCTGCGCCGCGATCGGCGCGCCCGAGCTGATCGACGACCCGCGCTTCAAGACGCTGCCCGACCGCTCACGGAACCGCAAGGCGATGAACGCCGAGTTGGACAAGGTGCTCGTGAAGCGGACGAGCGCCGAGTGGATCGAGGCCCTCAACCGTGCGGGCGTCCCCTCGGGGCCGATCTACAACATCAGGCAGGTCTTCGAGGACCCGCAGGTGCAGCATCTCGACCTGGCGCGGCCCGTGCGCCATCCCGAGCGCGGTGAGATCAGGGTGCAGGGGCTGCCGGCGACGCTCTCGCGCACGCCCGGCACGATTCGTCGCCCCGCGCCCCAGCACGGCGAGCACACCGACGAGATCCTGCGCGAGCTGGGCTACGCGCCCGAGGAGATCGCGGGACTGCGAAGGGACGGCGTCGTCTAGAGCCCGACGCCTTCGGGGATGATCCCGTCCCACGCGACGCTGCGGCTGGCGAACGGCGGATCGGCCGTCGGGCCCTCGCCGGCCACGGTCGTCCGGCGCATGACGCGCCGGTGGAGCGTGGCGTCCCACGGCCGGCCGCGGTGGAGCACGCACCGGTTGTCCCACATCACGAGGTCCCACGCGTGCCATCGGTGCTGATAGACATGCTCGGGGCGTGTCGTGTGCGCCAGCAGCTCGTCGAGCAGGCTACGGGACTCGTCGTAGTCCATGCCCTCGACGTACCACGCGTGCGAGCCGATGTAGACCGACTTCCGACCGTTGACCGGGTTGGCGCGCACCAGGGCCTGGCGCACGGGCGGCTGCTCGCGCTCCTGCTCGGGGTCGAACAGCCCCTTGGCGATCGTGGACCGCGAGTAGAGGATCGAGTGGACCACCACCCGACCCTCCAGGCGCCGCCGCGTCTCCTCGGGGAGCGTGGCGTATGCATGACGCATGCTCACGAACTCGGTCTCCCCGCCGACAGCGGGGACCTCGCGCCCGGACAAGAGCGACGCCATGGCCGGCACCGGCTTGAACGAGCTGTCCGTGTGCCAGAGCTGGTTGCCGGACTGGTAGAGCATGCGGCGGTCGTCCCACCCCATCAGCCGGCCGTCTCGCCGGGGGTCGATGTTCGAGAGGTCGACCAGATTCGGGTGCAGACGCCGCTCCTGGCCGATCGAGTTGATCGTCGTCTCGAGGGGACCGAAACGCCTGCTGAACGTCATCTGCTGCTCGTCGGTGAGCCGCTGGTCCTGGAAGACGAGCACCGAATACTCTTGGAACGCGTCGAAGATCCGCTGGAACGTCACCTCGTCGAGCGGCCCCGCGAGATCGACGCCCTCGACGCGGGCGCCCAGGCACGGATGGATGGGAGTGACCGTGACCCGACTCACCGTCTCAGCCATGCCCCGTCTCCTGTTCGAGCGCCGGCTCCACCGGGTTCGAGCGGCGGCTTTGCCGCCGCAACCGATCCTGGGGGGAGGTTGGGAAGGGGGGCGAAGCCCCCCTCCCAGGATCTTATCGGAGCGCTTCGCGCAGCTCGCGCGTGAGGATCTCGACCGTGCCGCGCGTGCCGCCGGCGAGCTTCAGCTTCCACTCGCCCTCGGTCTCGAACCGCCGATCGCGGAGCCGCTCGGCCCAGGGCTTGATCGCCTCGCGGATCGCGTTGAGGTCGAACGGGTCGCGCTTGAGCTCGCGCGTGCGCGCCATGACGTCGGGCGCGGCGCGGATAAACGCCCGCAGGGCCGCGCCCGTCTTGATCGAGTACTTCCGGCTGGCCCACGCGGTGGGGAACGTGGTCGAGAGCGCCTTGACGTAGTTCAGGAAGAAGCGCTTCGCGCCGTGGCGGATCTCCTGGATCCTGCCGCCGCTGCCGAGCTTCTCGACGGTTTCGAGGAAGTCCACGATCTCCTCGGCGAGCGGCGCCTGACTCACGCGCCCGCGCCCGGTGCCGAGCATCTTGATCTCGCCGTGGAGTGGCGAGGTCTCGTCCTCGTTGAGCGAGCGGATCACGTCGTGGGCGAGCGCCTGGTTCGGGTCCGGGTAGAGCTTGCGGCCCGCGAGGCTGATGATGTGCGACGGGTTCAGGCGCGTGTGCTTGGCGTTGATGGTCACGAACAGCTCGACGATCTGGCGCGCGTCGAGCGAGTCGAAGAGAACGGCGGGCACCTCGATGGAGACGGTCTCGCCCGCCTGGCTGAGCGCGTGGAGCGCGAGCAGGCGGTGCTGGCCGTCGAGCACGCGCAGCACACCGTGCTCTTCGGGGATCTGCAGGAGCCCGAGGTCGTGGTGACCGGCGACCGGGGTGAAGGTGAACCGCTTCTCGGAGGTGATGATGACCGCGCCGGGGATCGCGGGCAGCGTCCCGGCGTCCTTGCACTCCTTGTAGTACGTCACCAGCTCGTCGATCTTCCGGCGGATGACCGGCCGCTGATAGGCGGTCTCGCTTTCGGCGATCCGCTTCTCGAGCATGTCCCAGTTCACCCGCGCCCTCGCGCTCGAGCGGCTCTGCTTCGGTGCCTCCTGAGGTCCGCCCGAATAGCCGAGCACTTCGAACTTCACGAGCCGGTCGATGTCCTTTGCCGAGAGGCCGGCCTGGTAGAACTCCACCCCGAACTGCTTTACCCGACGCGAGGGGACAGTAATCATAGGCCGGCTACTCTACTTGATCTGCAAACCCCTGTCAATAGAGGGATTTTCGGCCTGTAACGACCAGGAGTTCCGTAAGATGCTCGCGTGACAGGCGAGGCGCTCGCCCTCGTC
>Ga0209376_1000243_pt1 | contig 60898 bp, 67 predicted proteins | sample GraSoiAngelo_134_FD_185891 | JGI IMG/M metagenome (GOLD analysis project Ga0209376, IMG submission 185891) | Grasslands soil microbial communities from the Angelo Coastal Reserve, California, USA - 14_0929_05_30cm (SPAdes) (version 2) | ecosystem: Environmental > Terrestrial > Soil > Grasslands ...
TCCGCGCGAGGATTCGCATCGGTCTCCCCATGGCCTTCTTCCTCGCGTCGGCCCTGACGCTCGCTCCGACGGCCGCGGGCGATGGCACCGGATCGGGGATCACGACCTCGAAGGGCTATTACCTCCTTACTCCGGTCGGAACGGCCTACGAGTTCCTCCATGCCTATCTCTCGGACTTAGGCGTCCAGGTGAGTCCCGGCGACACCCTCATCTTCTCCTGGCAGGCGAACAATGGCTCCGGCCCGCCCATTTACTTCGAGATTCACGCACACCCCTACGGGCCCTATATCCAATACTACAACACGACTTCCGCTTCGGTCGGCAACGGGACGTTTACCGCCCGAGAACCGTATTCCTACATGGTTTTCTGGAAGAATCTGAGCAATACGACCCGAGTGAACCTGACGTATTCCTTTGTCCTGCTGCTCGCTCAGCCCAGCCTATGGCCCCTCTACGTTGTGCCAGTCGGGATCGGCCTGGTCGCGGTGGCCGCCGTGGCGGCCCACGTGCGGGGACAGCGCAATCGAAGTCGCCCGTGAGACTCCCTCCCGGACGGCGTTGCCAAGGTCAGGCCTAGACACCTTATACGACGGTAACGGGACCGTGGTGCTAGCTCGATGTGGAGAGAAAGAATTATGACCCTGGTAGGGGTTCCCGGGTCGGGCGTGCCAGGACGTGGCATGCGAGTGAGGGGAGTCCATGGAAGAGATGGCGTCGGCTTCGAAGCCGGTCTTTAGTGTCGCGGATGAAGGAAGGGCACTTCGAAACCTCATGTGGATGTGGTGGATCACGGCGGTCACGTACAACGCCGTCGCGATCCCGGTGATCTGGGATCCCGCGCAGCATTCGTTCCTGGTGCGGGACTCCACGTGGACGCCGCCCCACCTCATGATCTTCGGGCCGTTCTTCGCCTTGATGATGTTCGAGGCGATCGTGTTTCAATTCTATGCCTTGAAGAAGGCGCAACCCTACATTCGCGGAGATATCCCGATTACGTTGTGGGTCTTCCCGATCACGGTCTTCGGGTTCACTCTTGGCTCCATGCTCACCAACGAGATCGGTCACATCTTCCTCTTCCGGGAGGAGTTCTTCTCGATGCCGACGCATTGGAACTTCGTCCTGACGTTCATGTTCATTTATGCCGTCGGCGTCCCCGAGGTCGTTCGTGTCTTGCACCGACTCGGTCAACTCGAGGCCAAGGCCAAAGAGTTGGTCCCGGTGGAAGCGCCGGCACCCGCCCCGACGAGCGCCCCAGTGCGGGCAGGTCGTCCCGTCGCACGAAGGTAGGGGGGATTTCATGGCTACAGCTACCGCTGAGGCACCAGAGACGGTACGCGCCCCCTTCTTCACAACGAAGGTGATCACGTTCATCGCCTTCACGGCGACGCTGATTTTCTCGCAGAACATGTTTGCCGTCAGCTCGCAGATCGGCGTCGGCGACTGGGAGTTTTGGATCGATTGGAAGGACTACGCTTGGGCCCCGTTCGTCTATACGTGGATCGTTGCCGTCCACTTCCCGGTCTATTCTTGGATCTTCAACAAGTTCTTCAAAATCTACTTCGGCTCGACCTTGGTCCTGATGTTCTGGTTCCTGCAGCGCACCCTCATGATCCAGCTGTTCTACGTCGGGATGAACAACTATCCGTTCAACTACGTGCAGCTCCCGTCGTATCTGTTCCCCGCCATGGCGGCCGATTTCGCGCTGCTCCTGTTCGGCCTCAAGAAGCACATGGGTCTGTACGTCCTCGTGTCGGCCTTCTTGGCCGGCGTGTTGGTCGTCCCGGGCCACTTCCTGTTCCTGAACACGCCGTTCTTGCTGACGAACGTGGGATATCCGGATCCGCTCACCGGCGGGCTGCACACGATGCCCGTCTGGTCCCTGATCCGGATGACGATTCCGAAGGCGCCGATCCCGTCGTACATCGCGGAAGGCTTCACGTGGCCGTTGCCGTACAAATCGTTCTACGACCCGTACATCATCATGACGGGCTTCATGGGGATCATGGGGGTCGTCTGGTCGGGGTTCACCTATATTTTCCTCAAATCGATCTTCTACGGCTACGAGAAGACGATCAAGCACTTCGTGAAGCCTGCGGGGGCGTGAACGCATGGTCCTTGCCTCCGTGATCCAAACGGTGTACCCGGACGTCTGGTACGACACGAACCTCAACGCCATCGTCGGGACCGCCTCGTGGGTGATCGCCGGCCTTGCGACCGGGTACTTTGTGTTGAAGTGGCTCAAGAATTCGGAGAAGTTCTACGCGGCCCTTGCCCGACAGGGGTGGAGGTGAGTCGATGCGACCGCTATCGATCGTCATGGTCGCCGTCATCGGCTCGGTCCTGCTTGGGCTTCTCGCGTTCCCGGGAGCAGCCCGGGCCCACGAAACGGAGCCATCCGTCGACTGGGACGTGGCATATGCCAACGTCCAGGTCCTCGGCCCTCCGATCTACTCGTACTACGCGACCCAGAGCCTGCCGCTGAGCGGTTCAGGGACCCCGTACACGGGCATGCTCGGCGCCGGTCCGGGCGGCGGCTGGAACACGATTGCTATGAACACCGGAGAATACCTCGTGATCACGTGGTCGTTCCGGTACGTCGGGGGTGCTGCGGTGCGAGGGGACTTGTTCTGGATCACCCGACTCGGCCTCGACTTCTCCACGATCGGTCGCTACGTCGACAGCGGAACCGGCCGTCAATGGATCGGCTCGTCGTCGTTCGCGCTCACTCCGAAGACCCAGTATAACGCGACACTGGTCGTGCGGTCCATCCAGCCGACCTTCCGCCACCTCCACGTGGGCGTCTCCGTGCAAAACGTCGGAAACATTCCGGCGGCACCGACGGTCAGCGGCGTCAACGGCAACCCGCCGATGCCGACGCTGTATGGCCTCTTCACGAACGCCAATGGTCCGGTCGTCGAGCCGCTCGCCGGGGTCAGTATCGCAGGCTCGCCATTCTCCGGAACCTTCCTCCTGCTCACGCCCTGGCCGTGGGCCGTGGGGGGCTTCGCGGCCCAGGTTGTGATCGGTCTCGTCTTCATCGGAGCGATGTACTGGTACGGCCGACGGGAAAGCAAGCGGGGGGCGAAAACATGAACTGGAACCTCAAAGGGGGAGAGATGAACCTCCTCCCGTACGGGTACATTGCTTGGCTCTTCTGTGTCGCGGGGGCCACGATTGCGAGCTTGCCCCAATGGTTCATCGTGCAGGCTCCCCACGGCGAGGGCTCCGCGATCACGGCGGAGCTCATCGGGCTTCCGATCCTCTTCCTTGGGTCGATTCTGCTGATCATCTCCTGGCTCCCGGAGAGGCGACGCAAGTATCCGGAAGTCCTGGAGAAGACGATGACCCCGGTTCCGGAGTACTACCTGAACCAGCCCGAAGAGGGCTCCTGAGCAATCGTCCGGATCCCGAGACCATGGCAACGCCGCCGTCTGCACCAAGAGGAACGACCCGTCGGACCTTCGACCGGAGGGTCCTCCTCGCCCTCGCGGCGGTCGTCTCCCTCATCATCGTCGGGCTGTACCAGTTCGATCAGGTCGTGGCGAGCATCTATGCGTATGCCTTCGGGGCGTTCCCGAGGATCGTGGGTTCCCCCGTCCCAAGCGACCGATGGACCGTGGCCCTCCTGAATATCTTCCTCGTGGGGCTCTTCCTGGCCCTCGCTCCGTTCCGGATCAAGGGATCTTGGAAGGCCCACGGGACGTACATGGGCTTCATGGTCTCCCTGTTCGCCGAGATGTACGGGTTTCCGCTCACCGTATACCTCCTGTCCGGCGCGACATACCCGTCCTCGCCCCTGTTCGTCGGGTATGTATGGGGCGTCGGCCAGCTGGTTGGTTCCCCCCTCGTCATCGCGGGCATCCTGCTCATCTACAAGGGCTGGAAGGAGATCGTCTTCAAACGGGGGACGGTCCTCGTCACGGATGGCATTTACGCCATGGTGCGCCATCCGCAGTATCTGGGCTTCCTCCTCGTGACACTCGGTCAGTTCGTCGTGTGGCCGACCATCCCGACCGCCCTCCTGTGGCCCCTGCTCGCCGTCCTCTACTACCGACAGGCGAAGCGCGAGGACGCCGCGCTCTCCGACGCGTTCGGGGACCGATTTTTGGCGTACGCGAAAAAGACCCCGATGTTCCTTCCGAAGATTCGGATGCCCCGAGGCCCAAAACCGGTCTCGCCCTAGCGGCGAGGCCCGACAGACACCCTAAGGGATCACGACGCCCCGGCCCTCGAGGGTCCCTTTCTTCAGTTGATCGAGCATGTCATTGACTTCGTCGAGTTTCCCTTTGCGGGTGATGACGCGGACCTTGCCCTGGCGCGTCAGTTCGATCAGCTCACGGAGTTCATCCCAGTTCCCGACGAGGCTTCCGAGGACCGAGAACTCGGAGAAGATCATGTCGATCGCCTTCAGGTTCGCGGTTCCGCCGTAGCCGACGATGATCAACGACCCGCCTTTCCGCAGCATCTTTACTCCGTTCGCGAGGGTCTGATCGTTCCCGACCAGATCGATGACGACCTCCGCGCCTTGGTTCTTAGTGATCTCCATGACCTGTTTCACCGGGTCGCGCCGCGCGTCGATCACCCGATGGGCCCCCATCTTCTCGGCCAGCCGGAGCTTGCTCTCGACGACGTCCGCCGCGGTGATGGAGGCGTTTGTCATGCACCGGAGCAACTGGAGGGCGATGTGGCCAAGTCCGCCGACGCCGAGCACAACGACGTTACTTCCAGAGGTCGTCCGGCTCGCCGCCTTCTTGACCGCCCGGATCGCGGTGAGCCCCGCATCCGCCAACGGAGCCACGTCGGCCGGTTCGAGCTCGTTCAGCCGCACGAGGGATCGATCGGAGGTCCGGATGAATTGTGCAAAGCCGCCGTCGGCGGTGATCCCGGGGAAGACCAGGTTCTCGCAATGCATGTCCTCGCCGATGCGGCACGCTCGGCATAGGCCGTCCGTGATCACCGGGTGCAAGATGACTTTCTCACCCTTCTTGACCGAGGTGACCGCGGAACCGACTTCCTCGACGATCCCCGCGTTCTCGTGCCCCAAGGTGTACGGCAGGGAGACCTGGACCTTCTCCTTCCAAACGCCCTCCACGATATGGAGATCGGTATGGCACACTCCGGACCCCGTCACCCGGACGATTACGTCTGCCGGATTCTTCAGACGTGGAGTCTCGACGTCCACGAGCTTGAGAGGTTTGTCGTAGCTGAAAAGTCTGGCCGCCTTCATGCCCCGTCGTATCGGGCGCAGTCTATATGGGTCTTGTGGAGTGGCGGAACACGCCCCACCCCAGCAAGAGGAGGGCAAACCGATCTTGCTCCCTTTCCCATTTTCTGGACACACGCGATCCTCGGAGGGCAAAGCGCGCAGAACTGCGACCGTCAGCGTTCGTGCCGTTGGTGCAAAACCGCATCAACCTTCCGGGTCTGATTCAATGGGGCTTGTCGATGGGTTGCGGGCCGCCCGATGACCTCCAGGATTCGTTTCTTGGTGAACTCTAGAAAATCAGCCGAGGCGTCTATCCCGATGGCCTTCCTCCCGAGTCTCAGGGCGACCACTGCCGTCGTGCCACTCCCGACAAAAGGATCGAGCACGGTTCCGCCTCGGGGGCACGTCGCTCGGATTGGCAGTTCCACCAATGCTTCGGGAAACACGGCATATTGATTCTCAGGAAAGTTGGAATCCTCCATTTGAATGGTCCAGACATCCGTCGGTACACGGCCCCTCGGTGTATTCACGACGCCTTTCTTCCCCGACATCGGCGGCGATGAGGTTTTTCTGATCGCATCCATGTCGTAGTATGCGTCTTTGCGTTTCACGAAGTGAAAGAGCTGCTCGTGGGCAGCAGTCAGTCGGTCCTTGGCTGCGTTGGGGACATGCTCTGGCTTGTGCCAGATCACCTCGCTTCGGATTTTCCACCCGATTTCCCGCATCGCGAATGCGACTCGCCACGGGATTCCCAGCCATTCCTTTCGTTCGCACTTGTCATCGAGATTGAGCCAGTAGCTTCCCGTGGGCCTTGTGACACGGTACAACTCTTTCCCGACGGACGCGAGGGCTTCAACATATGCCTCCACGGTCTTTTCGCTTCCGATTTCGTGGACAGAGTCGCCGACGTGCCGACGTCCGCTGTAGTACGGCGGGCTCGTGACGGTGCAATCCACGGAATCTTCAGCCAGGGTTCGGAGTACTTCTCGGGCATCTCCAAGCAAGAGCCCGAGCTCCCGGCTGGTGAAGAAAGAAGATGTCACGTCCGACGTAATCACGGTTACATCCATACCCTTTTTGCAACCCGCGAGACGCGCACCTGGGCACGCTCCCGCAGCGTCTCCGCCAGATTTTCCCTGGCTCGAAGCCTAAAGGGGTTCTATCTGCAGAAGAACTGCATGAGGCTGATCAGCAGCTTCGCGTCGTTCAGTCGCGGGTGTGTCGTAGCTCTTATCCAAACGTGCAATCGACGGTGACCTTATCCATGACGCCCTTGAGGACAGCCAGCTCTCTTTGGTTGAGTCGCGTGACAAAGAGATCGGAGATCGCGCGCAGGTGGACCGGCGCCGCCTCGGTTAGGCGGGCCACGCCTGCATCGGTCAATACGACCACGACACCACGTCCGTCTGCATCGGTGTCGGCTCGACGAACGAGGCCTTCGTCAACCAGCCGCGCGACACGACGGGTCATGCCCGACCGCGAGATGAGCGCCCGGGCCGCGAGGTCGGTCATGCGCAGCTCGCCACCCGCGAGCGCCAGCTGAGCGAGCACGTCGAAATCGGCCAAGGCCAAGCCGGTCTTCTTTTCGAGATCCGCCTCGAGTTGGCGCATGAGCGTGGCGTGTGCCCGCAGCAATGAGCGCCACGCCTCCAATCCACGCCGGCCCGGCAGCTCGTTCGCCGTGAGCCGGTCGAAGACAGCAGCGACGTCCGGCTTCGATCTTACTTGCATCCGCAACCTTATACACCACCCGGGGTATAAGATACTTGCACATGCAAGTTATGCCATCAGAACTACGCGGAAGGGACAGCCAATGAACACCGGGCTCTACACAGACCTGGATCGGTCAATCAGACGTCGCTTCGGGACTCTCGGAGACGACGCCCGCGTGAGGCGCACTGCGGCCGCCCTCGAGGCAAATGGAATGAGCGTTCTTCGGGCGGCGGACGCCGCGGAAGCGAAACGGATCGTGCTGGGTCTCATCCCGGACGGATCCCAGGTGCATCACGGCGCCTCGCAATCGCTCGAGCAGTCGGGCATCGCCGAGGAGATCGAGAAATCCGGTCGGTACGAGCCGCTCCGGCCGCGAATCTGGAGCATGGATCGCAAGACACAGGCCGACGAGATCCGCCGCCTCACTGCAGCGCCCGACGTCATGCTCGGAAGCGTGCATGCGGTCACCGAGAGTGGCTCGCTGCTCACGGCCTCGGCTAGTGGCAGCCAGCTTGGCCCCTATGCCACCGGTGCGGGGCGACTGATCCTTGTCGTGGGGACCCAGAAGATCGTGTCCGACCTCGAGGAGGGTCTCCGCCGCATCAACGAGTACGTCTTCCCGCTCGAGGATGCCCGCGCCCTGGCGGCGTACGGCATGCACAGCGGCGTGAACAAGGTCCTCATCATCAACCGCGAGCTCTTGCCCGGCCGCATCACGGTCGTCTTCGTTGACGAGGTCCTCGGCTTCTAGCGCAAGCCGATGGAGGAATCCATGATGACCACCCAAATCGAAACAGCGGAGCACGACATCCTCCTGGTCGAGCACGCCCGTATCCGCCCGATGATGAGCTCGACGTCCTCGAATCCTTGGCGCACCGGCGGATCGCGACCTCGCTCGTGGACTTGTTCATACTCGTTCGCGAGGCAGTCGTACCGATCACTCCCGGGAAGACGAGCCTTCATACGGAGCGGTCTCGTCGACCGCCGGCAGGAGCTCTGAAATGAGATCCGCCCGAGCAATTCCTGAATCGACGCTGGGAGTCGGCATCATCGGGGTCAGCCCCGTCCGGGGCTGGGCCGCCACCGCCCACATCCCGGCCCTGCGCGCGCTGCCCAACTATGAGATCCGGGCACTCAGCGGGCACAGCGCGGAATCCGCGCGCGCGGCGGGCGAAGTGTTCAGGGTCAGTTTGGTGTTCTCAGACCACAAGCAGCTGGTGAGGCAACCCGACATCGATGTGGTCGCGGTGACGGTCAAGGTCCCGCACCATCGCGAGACCGTCTCCGCCGCACTGGCCGCCGGCAAGGCCGTCTACTGCGAGTGGCCCCTTGGCCGCGACCTCGACGACGCGCGAGCGATGGCCGCACTCGCCGCCAAGCAGGGGGTGCGCACGGTGGTCGGGTTGCAGGCCCGCCAGGCCCCGGCGATCGAGTTCGTTCAAGAGCTGCTCAGCGACGGATACGTCGGTGAGGTTCTGTCAACGACCATGGTCGGGCTGTCGATCCCGGGCGACGCCGTCGGCCAGCCCAACGCTTACATGCTCGACAAGACAAACGGGGCCAACGTGCTCACGATCGCCGTCGGCCATAGCCTGGACCTCCTTAACCATGTCCTGGGGGAATTCGCCGACCTGTCGGCCGTCTCGAATCTCCGCCGGCCACTGATCACCATCGAAGAGACCGGGGAGCAGATCGTGAAAACGGCGCCCGACCAAATCGCGGTGATCGGCACCCTGACGTCCGGGGCGATCGCCAGCGTCCATATCCGTGAGGCGGTGGCCGGCGGCACCGGGTTCCTGTGGGAAATCAACGGAACCGACGGAACGCTCCGGATTACCGCGGACGCCGCATACCCCGAGATCTATCCCTTGACCGTCGCGGGCGCGCACGGGCGCACCGAGCCCGCCAAGCTTGCCGTCCCGGCGGCGCTGACGCAGAAATGGCCCGCCCTCACCGGCCTAGAAGGAGCGCCCGCCTACAACGTCGGGCGTGTCTACGCCGCATTCGCGGAAGACATCGAGAACGGGACTCACACCGTTCCGGACTTCGCTGACGCCGTCCGGCGCCACGAGGTCATCGCGGCCATCGAGAGGTCCGCGGCATCAGGGGAACGCGTGAAGCTGCAGCCAGGGCGCGGAGCCGAGTAACAGAGCCTCGAGAAGGCGCTTGCTCGTTTCGAATAAGACCGCGGTACCGCACTACGCGGATTGAGGTAAGGCAGGGGGGCCATTCGCCAATGATTTGCATCACACGCGGATTCGATGAAATACGATTACCGCGATCGCGAACATCACGACGGCCTCCAGGGCCAGGATTCCGAGTTCCAATGAGACGGTCGGAGTCATCGCATCGAATAGGCCCGCGCGGAAGATGTCGGTCGTGTACGTGAGCGGGTTTGCCAAGCTCGCAACTTGGATCGCGGAGGGCGCCGAAGTGGCAGGGAAGAAGACCGACGAGGTAAATAGGAAGATGAAGAAGGCGAACGTCGACACGATCTGAAACGTCTCCGATGATTTCAACGCAACGGAAAGGGCGATCGCGAACGCGCCGAAGAACACGGTTCCGAGGAAAAGAGCCGCGGCGATGGTCAAGACCCCCGAAAGGGAAGGATTGAAGCTCGCGCCAAGCACAGGGAACGCGAAGAGGAAAACGAGCAGCGAACCGGCCACGCCAATGATGAGCGTCGCAAAGATGATGCTCAGGATGTATTGCGCCCTCGTGAAGGGGCCCATGAGGATTTGTTCGAACATTCCGTTCTTCCGGTCGAACCAGAGTTGGGTCCCCGCATTTGTGCCTCCGTTGATGACCGTCAGCGTCACGGCACCGGCGGCGAGGAACAGCGAGTAGCTGATGACCCGACCGTTCCCGATTTCGAACGGTGGTACGATCCCGTTCAACCCGAACCCCTGCACGAAGATGAAGAAGAGTGGGAAGATCAACTCGAAAAACAGCGATGCCCGGTCGAGATTCGCTCGCAGATTGCGATAGACGAGTCTCAGGTAGATGTTCATCCTAAGCCTCTCTCGGTCTCCCGACCGTTCTCGTCGTCGGTGACCATGTGGATGAACGCGTCCTCGAGAGTCGTTTCAGCGATGTAAATCGAGGAGACGGTGACGGCGTGCCGCTCGGCGAGCCGATAGATTTCCGGGATCACGGACTCGGGTCGGGTCGTCGTCACGCGATACGCACCGGTCCCGGAGTCCTGCACCAGACGAGTCACATCTGCAGACGAGCTCAACGCGGAAGCGAGCGCCTCGGAGCTCCCTTGGAGAAGTTTGAACTCGACCGCCCGGGCGCTTCCGAACCGGCGCTTGAGGTTCTCCGGCGTGTCGATCTGTACGATTCGGCCCTGGTTAATCACCGCAATCCTGTCGCACAGGTACTCCGCCTCTTCCAGGATGTGCGTCGTGAAGAAGATCGTCAAGCCCTTGTGGACTCGTTCCTTCAGATAGTCCAGGAGCGCGCGGCGGACGATGGGGTCCAACCCGACGGTGGGCTCATCGAGGAAAAGGAGGTCCATGTCGTGGATGAATTCGCGTGCGACCTGCACCCTTCGTCGCTGACCTGCCGACAAGTCGACCGTCGGCATCTTCCGGAACTCCTCCATCCCGAACCGGGCGATGACTTCCTCGATTCGTGTTTTCCGTTCCGTACGGGGAACGTTCCAGATGAGCCCGTAGATATCCAGGCTCGTTTCGACGTTCAGGCCTTGGTCGAAACTGTCCTGTTGCTGGACGACTCCGATCCGTTCTCGAATCTTCCGGCCTTCCGTCTTGAGGTCGAAGCCCAGGACGTTCGCGCCCCCGGATGTCGGTTGGAGAAGCGTTGTCAGCATCTTGATCGTGGTCGTCTTTCCGGCTCCGTTCGGTCCGAGGAAGCCGAACACCTCCGACCTCTCGACATCGAAGCTCACGCGGTCGACCGCGGGCTTGTCCCCATAGAGCCGGGATAGTTGATTCACGCCCATGGCCAACTCCCTGGATGCCACAGTAACCCTGGCCCCCCACTCGGCGCAGCTTGATAAGGCGAACGGTCGTCGCTGCCTCTGCTTGAGGGAGAAATCGCGGACGCGGAGGGATTCGAACCATTCCCTTAGAATCGGGCTCAATCACGGGGAATTGACCTTCACGACTGGAGCCTCTCAAACGCGCTCCAGATCGCGGGAGCCGCCGAGGAGGAGAAACTCCCGATGGAATGGGTGCGCGATCGCCTTCGATGGCCCCTGTAGCCCGACAGCGGGGGAGCGGCCCCATTCCTTCCTAGCAACTAGGTTCTGGAGACGCTCCCCGCCCGGAACCGAGCGAAACCTTTGAATTGCATGAAGTACCTCCTTGTTGGGGGAGGGCTATCAAACGGACCGTGGGTTGTGTCGCATTCACTCTTGGAGCTACGCTCGCCATTCTCGGAGTCGTGGTCGCTTTCGATATCGGCATCGGGTTGGCTCAAAGCATATGCAGTCCCCCGCTCCAAACTGGCAGTTCCATCGTCTTCCTGATCGTCGTCGCTCCGATTGCAAACACCGCCCGTCTCTGCGCCCGCAACCCTTATCACGACATCGGCCTGCTTGTGATGTTCTTCGGGATGACTCTCCTCGGTGTTGGCCTCTTCCTTGTTGTGGTTGGCGGAGCTGCGGTTTTTGGGGTGAGACTATAAAGGGTAAGGAGCCGGGCGGGGCCCGCATGAGGAGAAAGGTGCCACGGTCCCGTAATTCAATACGGCCTGATTGAACCGGTTCATAAGGGATGAGTACGGACCCGGAGGGATTCGAACCCTCGAGAGCCGGATTAGAAATCCGGAGCCCTATCCGTGCTAGGCGACGGGTCCGGTCGAGGGCACGGAACGCCAACGCTAATAACCCATCGACCCGCGGTGTTCAGAAATCGCTCCCCTCTCGACGGGTCATAGGTCTTCGAAGCCCAGGACGCCACCAAGAGATCTCGCCGATAGGACAGCGTTCACGGCCGACTTTGCGACCTCGCGGACCGCGACATGATGCAATGCATCGAAGGCGCGATAATCGAGTCGTTGGCGATCCGCCTTTCGAGTCGCGAAGCCCAAGATCGTGTCTCCATCCGTCGACATGTGAGCGGGCCGCACCGCGAGGGCGATCCCGTCATGGGCGAGTTCGACGAGGCGTGCGAGCTGCTCGTGGTCGAGAGGGGCATCCGTGCCGACCGTTCCGATCGTCGTGCCGAAGCGGGTCGTGGAACGTTTTACGTAGTCCCCAAGCACGTCGTCCATCTCGAGGAACCCTTTCCCTACCTTATCCCGGGTCCCTCCGATCGTCCGGTTTCGGAACGGATCGTACACGTTGCCGACGCAGTTCGTCACCACGACGGCCCCGACCGTCCACGGCCCCACCTTCGCGGCACTGCTCCCAAGGCCGCCCTTGGTCCCACCCTTGATCCCGAAGAAGGGTCCGACGGTCGCCCCCATTCCGGCGCCGACATTGCCTTGGGGCACCGGCTTCGTCGATGCATTCGCGCACGCCGCGTATCCAAGGCTCGTGTAATCGAGGCCGAGCGCGTCCGCGAAGCCCAGGTCGTAGATGTTCGTCCCCATGATGCCCGGCATCTTCCCTCCGCCGGTCGGCGACGCCAGCTTCTTCTCGAGGAGGAATCGACGGATGCCAGCGACCGCATCGAACCCGTACACGTCGCCCCCGGTCAGGAGGAGGGCATGCCGGTCGATGAACGTCTTCCCGAGATCGGACGCCGCGGTGTCGTAGGTCCCCGGCCATCCGCCCCGGGCATCGGCGAAGGCCATCGCGGGCGGATCGAGCAGCACGACCGTGGTGCCAGTACGCCGGCGTCGATCCTGTGCATGGCCCACGCGGACCCCACGGATCGCGGTGAGCGTCCGGTTCGATGCCATGGCTCCACTCCCAGAATCGCGGAGACCGTCCGAGCTCTATTTAACGGATGTGCGGCGGAGGGGCGGATGACCTACCCTTCGTACCTCTAAGTAGAGGTACGTTCCGAAGGCCCGACCTCGGCCGCCAGGTCTTCGATCTGGAACTTCACCCCGCGGGCCTCCAGTTCGGGCAGGAGGTGCTCGGGCGGGAGTTCCTCCGGGGCCAAGACCCCTTTCCGGGGAACCCGCTTGGGCAGGATCATGATGACGCCCGTCGCCGAGGCCGCCGCGGTCAGGAACCGTTCCGCGGTCGTCCCTCGTCGTCGGTTCGCTTCCCGATGCTCCATCGTGAGGGACGCCCGCACGGCACCCTTCGATCCGTCCGTCTTCGTGCCGTGGATCTCCACGACGATCGCGAGGGCGCCCCCCATCGGACCGATCAGCGTCGACGGTTCGGGGATCGCCGCGAGGAACGCCTCCCGGAACGGGATGTGCGTGGTGCCGATCTTCACCGTATGGTGTGGATCCAGCAAGCCCAAGGCATGGAACGCATGGATCGCTTGCACGAGCTCCGGCCGGATATCGTGCTTGTAGTCGACCCAGCCCACCGGTTTTCCCAGGTGTTCGGGCAAGGTCAGAACCTCTTCGTGGCGGAACAGATGGACATGCCGCTTCCCGATGGGCGCCGGGAATGCGTAGTCCTCTTCGCCGCTCACCGGCTCCCGCTCGACAAATGCCGTGCCGTCCCAGACGAGGGGAGGGGCGAGGGCGTCGTGCAGAAAGATCTCCCGCGAGTAGAGCGGGAAACCGTCCGTCTCCTTCTCTCCGGTCGCCGCCTTTCGCACGAGGACCCGATCGATCGTCGCGAATCGCTCCGACGCGACGCGGGCCATCACGTTCGAGAGGCCCGGGTCCGATCCCATGGAGACGATCGCGGTGAGGCCGCGCTCCCGCCACGCCTCGTTCCGGCCGAGTTGATCGAGGACGCCTCCCTTCTCGCCCGGCATCCTGGGGCTGTACCCGGACGTGTCGACGTACGAGCATCCGACCTCGAGGCAGGCCTCCATGATCCGGATGTTGTGCTCCGGCAGCGTCGCGTTCACCGCGACGTCCGCATCGGCGAGGACGCGACGGAGGGCGTACGGATCCTTCACGTCGGCCTCGAGGGCCTGAAGTGTCGCCGTCTTGCCGAGGGATTTCAGAGCCCGCGAACGGTCGCCCCGCTTGTCCGCGATCACGATCTCGTCGACGCGGGGGTCCGACGCCAATTCGAGGGTGATGATCCTCCCGAGTCCGCCGGTCCCCAGGATCGCCGCTTGCACGTCGCATCGATGCGGGAGGCGACGCTTAGAAGTTTCGACCTCATTTTCTTCGGGTGAACGTCGATCAGTGCGCCAGATTCACGATGCGCTCGGCGCCCGCGTAGATGTTGAACCGGTCTCCCCGGGCGAAGCCGACGAGGGTCATGCCGAATTCCTCCGCGATGGCCACCGCGAGGCTGGACGGCGCTCCGACTGCGATCACGAAAGGGATGCCCGCGACGGCGGCTTTCTGCAGGATCTCGAAGCTGCTTCGCCCGCTCACCGCGAGGACCGTACCGGTCAGGGGAGTCCGACCCGCGAGGAACGCCTCCCCTACGACCTTGTCGACCGCGTTGTGTCGCCCGACGTCCTCGCGCAGACTCGATAGCTGACCGGATGCGTCGAACAATCCCGCCGCGTGCAACCCTCCTGTCTCGGAGAACAGCGCCTGGTCTTTTCGGAGCCGCTCGGGAATCGCAGCGACCACTTTCGGGTCGAGCGTGGGCTCGCCGAGAGGAATCGGATGACGAACGGCGACGCGGACGGCCTCAAGGGCGGTCTTCCCGCAGACGCCGCACGACGAGGTCATATAGAAGTGGCGCGCGAGGCGGTCCGCGCGGAACTCCACGTCGGGCCGGAGGACCGCGCTCACGATGTTGTACTCCTGAGCGACGCCGGGATCCGTGCAATATTCGATTCGCGCGATGTCCCCCTTGCGGGCTACGATTCCCTCGGCGAACAGGAATCCCGCGGCCAGTTCGAAATCGTGGCCGGGCGTCCGCATGGTCACCGACAAGGAGGTCGTCTCCCGTTGCCCTTTCGGGCCGCTCTCCACGCGAATCTCCATCGGCTCCTCGGCCGCGAGCTGGTCCGACTCCTGACTCGGGTGGTCACCGCGCACCTTCCACACCGTGGCGGCCGTCGTTGGTCCCGGTCGCTTCATGGTCGCATCCCGGAGGCGGGCAGCGGTTCGATGCGCACGAGGGCGTTGTAGTCCGGCATCTCGCACGAGGGGTCGACGATCCCGCGGCGGATGAGCACATTTCCCTCGGGCCAGTAGATCTGTACGTTCCTCGGTCGGATCGGAGCGAGACGCAGGCGACCCCGATAGGAACCGAGTTCGTTCGACAGCTGGACTTCGTCTCCCTCTCGAAGGTTCAAAGCTTCGGCGTCTTCCCGGGCGATGAGGACGTCCCGGCGCCTGGCGCCAAGGAGCGGATCGACGTCTTCCTGGATCATCGAATTGAATTGTTTTCCGCGGCGCGTGCTCAGAAGGAACCGTCCTTCAGGGATGTCGAGGTCAGGGAGCGACACGACGGTGAAGCGAGCCCGGCCGTCGGGCGTGGGGAAAATCCCTCCCTCGCAAAGGCGGGAGCCCCCGTATTGGAATGCGTCCCCCTTCGCCCGTAGATCCTGGATCCCGTCGTAGGTCGGCACCGCCTTCGCGATTTCGGCCCGGATCGCGGCGCCGTCTTCGAAGTGGATCAGGTGAGCGGCCTCAGGCCGGACCCGTTCTCCTAATTGCATGAAGATCTCCCACTCGGCTCGTGCTTCGCCGATTCGGCGGCCAGGGATTTGGGGGGAGAAGTACACGCGCCGTTCCGTGGAGGTCTGCGTGCCGCCTCCTCGTTGCTCGTATCGCGTCTGCGCGGGGAACAGGAGGACGGCATAGGCGGGATCGACGAGCATCGCGCTCGTGAGGACGATGTCCTGGTGGATCCGAAGGGGAAGCCGGGCCAACGCCTCGCGGACATAGTCCGGCTCTGGCAAGGTCTCGAGGAAGTTGCCTCCGGCCATGTACAGTACGTCTAGACCGCCAGCATGGGCCGCGTCGACCATTCCGACCGCGGTCATGCCATGTGCAGTCGGCGGGCGAAATCCCCAGATTCCCTCGAAGCGGGCCGCGTTCTGGTCGTTCACGGGAAACCCGAGTCCGAAGTCCTTCGGGTTCGCGCCCATCTCGGAACCTCCCTGGACGCCGCTGTGCCCTCGGATCGGCATGAGGCCGCATTTGGCCCGTCCAACGATCCCACCCGCGAGGCCGAGGTTCACGATCGCCTTCACGTTGTCCACGCCGAACCGATGGTGTGTGATGCCCATGCTCCACACGAACACGGCCGTTCGCGCCCGCGCGTACATTTCGGCAAAGTCGAACATAGCTTGCCGCCGGAGGCCGGATTGCCGCTCGAGTTCCTCCCAGGGCTCGTGTTCGATTGACTCTCGAAGAGCCTCGAAGCCCGTCGTATGGTCCGCGACGAACGTGTCTCGGACCCACCCTTTTTCGATCATGTGCTTCAGCACGCCGTGGATGAACGCGATGTCGCCGCCCGTGTGCACGGGGAAGAACGCGTCCGCGAACCGTGTGCCGAAGAGGGCGCTGTCTGGAACCGACGGGACCCAATATCGCTCCAGCCCCGGTTCCCGCATCGGATTCACGACCGCGATCTTCGTGCCCTGCTTCTTCGCGTAGTACAGGTACTTCGTCGTCACGGGCTGGTTGTTCGGCACGTCGGAGCCGAAAAAAACGATCAGGTCGCTCCCGATCCAATCCGTGTACGAGCAGGTGGACGCCGCGACACCGATCGTGTCCTTCAGGCCGGTCGTGCTCGGAGAGTGGCACGGTCGGCTCGAGTTGTCGATGTGATTGGTGCCGAGGAACCGCGCGACCTTGTTCGCGACGTAGTAGGATTCGTTCGTCATCCCGCGCGACGTGATGAAGAACGCGATCCGGTCGGGCGGGGCGGTCCGAATGCGCCGGGCGGCGATGCCGAAGGCCTCATCCCAGGAGATCCGATGGAACCCTGGATCGCCTCGACGACGGAGCATCGGATAGGGCAGGCGACCGAGGGCGCGCAGGTCCCTCGACGACACGGACCGCAGCCGCCCTACGTCTTCCAGGATTCGGGTGTCGAGGGGTCCCATCGTGTTCAGCGGGAGGAGATTCAGCCGGACCGTGCACAGGTGGATGCCCTTCATCGTGAAGTCGCGCATTCCCGTGGTCCCGAGCGCGCATCCGTCGCAGACGCCGTCCCGGAGGATCCGCCAGGTGAACAGGGGATTCCGTTTGTTCTGCCAGGCGGTCCGCACGACCTCCCAGTAGTTATGCGGCTTCGTGAAGCCGAGTCCGAACGGGATGCCGCTCACCCGCTCTGCGGGCATCCGTCACCGCCTCGACGCCACGATGCTCCGGAAGTCGCTGCGGCTTATCTTACCTTCCCTCGCCTTTACAGGGAGGGGGACCATGTGGTCTCCGTGTACTCGGCGCTCATCCTCGCGGGTGGCGAATCCCGTCGATTCGGAGGTCCCAAGGCGCTCGTCGAGATCGCGGGTCGCCCGCTCATCGCCCACGTCGCCCATGCGATGGCGTCCCTCGCCGGAGAGACGATCGTATCCGTCGCTAGTCCGGAAGGAGAAGCGCAGATTCGACCGGTCCTCCCGGGCGTTGTCTTCGCCCACGATGTGCACCAAGGCCGCGGGCCGATCGAGGGGTTCCACGAAGGCTTCCGGGCGGCCCGAGGCGACCTCGTGCTGGTCGCGCCATGCGATGCGCCGCTCCTCCGAGCTTCGTTGTACCGGCTGCTGCTCGAAGTCCTCGGGGATCATGACGCCGCGGTCCCAAAGCTCGAGGTCCCGGATCCGGTCCGAGCCGTCTACCGGCGCGATCGTGTGATGGAGGTCCTCGAAGCTTCTTCGACCGTGCGCTCTCCCTCCGCACTCGTCGACCGTCTGAATCGCGTGTACGTCCCGACCGAGCGACTTCGCGAGATTGATCCCGATTTGTCATCCTTCGTCGACGTGAACACCCAGATCGACCTGGTCGAAGCCCTCCACCGATTGGAAGACCGATTGGAAACGTCCGAACAGGGCCGCACGTCGTCGAGTGGATAGGCCGCGGTCAAGGCCGGCCGAGGCCTCGGAACAGGGTCCGGATGGCCTTTCGGTGTTCCTCGTGCTTGATGTCCCTGGCTTTCAAGATCTCTTCGATCTTGTCTGGAGTGAACTCTCGGAACGCCGCGTCGTCCATCGCCCCGAGGCGCTCGAGTTCTCCGGCATCGAGCCAGACTCCGAAACAGTCGAGGCACACGTCGACGCGGACATCGCCTGCATCCTCTCCATCCATGAGACCGCCGCAGTTGGGGCAGACGAGCGGGCTGTCCGAATCCAGGCCGAGGTACTTCGTGAGGAGCTTGTTCAGGCTGGAACTTCCCGTGAGGGTCCGAATCTCCTTCTTGTCGAGGAAGATTCCGTTGCACGTGGGGCAGACGTCGACTTCCACCGTACGATGATGGGAATGCCGCGCCTCCTTGCGCAGAGGGGACCAGTCCTTCGGACACTCCCGTGCGTCTCGGATTTTTTTCGGGGCCACGGACCGCGGTAGGCAGGCCCAGGCTGAAGAGACTTTCGCCCTATGGTAGGGTTATCGGAGCGGGTTACGTCAGCTTGACGTGCCGCGTGATCGGGGCGACGGTCTCGACGTAGCCTTTCGGCTCCGTGTTCACCAGGATGTCGCGGAGCAGGTTCGTCCGTTCCTTCTCCGGCACGCCGTCGAGGAACTTCCGTTTCTTCCCGGTCTTCTCCCATTCGCGGAACTCTTCTTGTTTCGAAACGTACAACGATTTCACCGTGTTCTGCACGAACTGGGTCCCGCCCGCGCCGACCTTGTCCGCGTCGTAGTCGCGCTGTACGAACTCGATGAAGAACCATTCGTCGTCGAAGAGCTCTCGGGTGAAGGACTGGAGGAGCGGCCCGAAGGAATCCTTGTCCTTGTAGATCGGCGTGAGGAACTCGGCCCCTTTCGACTCCAGATACGCCTTGAGCTTGTCGATGTCCGTCGTCCGGAGGGCGAGGTGTTGCATGTACGTCTGCGCGTCCTTTTGCGGCTTCCCCGCGAAGCCGTACGCGAAGGGCGCTTGGGCGTGCGACACTTCCTCGGGGGCGCTCATGCCGAGGACGACCGCGAGCCGCTCTCCGGTAAGGGAGCTGAGGCACGCGAATGTGGCCATGGCCGTCTTGGCCTCTCCGACCCGGTCCGTCTCGTACACCGAGGAATAGCCGCTGTTCAGGAGGAAATCCCGAAGGGCGCGATACGCGTTCAGGTCACGGCACAGGACCGTCTTGTGGTCCACTTTGAGTTTCAGGAACGCGGGAAGGGCCGCCATTCGTTCACCGCGTGGAAAGTAGAACACGGGACGATAACCCTTTCGTGGCATGGGGTCGCATGGGCGGCGGTCGCGGGGAGTCACTTTCTCGAGGGATCGATGCGGTCCGACCGCGGTACGGGGCGCGGAACGCAAGTACATTAAGACCCGACGGATTGCGACGGCCTTCCCACGGTGCCCTGATGCAATACAAATATGTCGTGCTGACGAACACGACGATCGGGACGTTCATGGCGTTGCTCGACTCGAACATCGTCCTCATCTCGCTCCCGACGATCATCCGCGACCTCCCTGGCACGACGACGATCGAAGGCATCTGGATCATCCTTGGGTATGTGCTGGTGACGGCGAGCCTCCTCCTCACGATCGGCCGGCTCGCGGACCTATACGGCCGCGTCCGCCTGTACAACTTGGGGTTCGCGATCTTCACGATCGGCTCGGGCCTGTGCAGCCTCGCCCCGAACGGCACGAGCCTCGTCCTGTTCCGGCTAGTCCAGGGCATCGGTGCCGGGCTCTTGTTCGCGAACAGCGCCGCGATCCTGACGGACGCGTTCCCCGTCTCCGAGCGGGGACGGGCGCTGGGGCTCAACCAGGTCGCGGGGACCGCCGGTGCCTTGATCGGCCTCGTGGCGGGCGGCGTCCTCACCGCCCTCCTCGGTTGGCAGTCGATCTTCTGGATCAACGTCCCCTTCGGGGTGTTCGCGACGATCTGGGCGTACGCCCGCCTCAAAGAGCTCGGCGCCCGTCCGGGTCGCGAGAAGCTCGATCCCGCGGGGAATCTCCTCTTCGCGGGCGGTTTGTCGCTCGCCCTCCTCGGGGTCACCCTCGGGGCGATTACCGGCTGGGCCCCGCTGTATCTCGTCCTGTTGCTCGCCGGCGTCGCGTGCCTCTTCGCGTTCGTGCCCGTCGAGCGGGCGGTGCCGTCCCCGATGATGGATCTGGCCTTGTTCCGGAACAAGGTCTTCTCCGCGGGTGTCCTCAGCAACCTCCTCGCGTCGACGTCGAGGGGGGCCGTCGGCCTCGTCCTCGTGTTCTACTTCCAAGGGGCGCTCGGGCTCGATGCGTTGACGGCGGGACTCCTCCTGATCCCGTTCTCCCTCGCCTTCGTGAGCGTCGGTCCCCTCAGCGGCTACCTCTCCGACAAGTACGGTCCGCGGCTCTTCACCACCGGCGGACTCCTCGTGTCCGGAGTCTCGTATCTCTGGTTCGCGGTCCTTCCCTACCAGGTGCCCTATACGACGTTGGTCCTGCCTATGATCCTGGCGGGCATCGGGGGCGGGTTGTTCATCGCGCCGAACGTGGCCTCGATCATGAACTCCGTCCCGGTCGTGCGCCGCGGGGTCGCCGCGGGAATGTCGGCGACTCTCTTCAACGTCGGCTTCCTGGTCAGTCTCGGGCTGGCCTTCGCGATCATGGCCTCGAGGATGCCCTTGCCCGTCATGCAGGCGATCTTCGCCGGCCTCCCGATCCCACAGGGCCAAGTGGAAATCGGCTCGTTCATGGACGCGTTCCATCAGATCTTCGTCGCCATCGCCGGGATCAGTCTATTCGGGGCGATTCCCGCCGCCGTTCGCCGGAACCCCGTCATCGAGCACGCTTCGAGCGATGTAAAGGCCTAAAGGCTGCCGACGTGCTATCTTCTCTCTCCATGGTTCTGTACGCGAAAGATATCGTTGAGCCGGAATTCCTCTCGATGCGTCCCCAGACCACCCTGCTCGAGGCGGCGAAGGTGATGGCCGACCGCCACCACGGGTTCGTCCTCGTGACGTCGGCCGAGGGCCGACCGATCGGAATCGTGACGGAATGGGACATCCTCGCCAAGGTCGTCGCGGAGGGCCGAGACCCTGCCCAGGTCCGCCTCGAAGAGCTCATGACGCGCTCGCTCGTGTACGTCGAGGCGAACGAAGGGATCGATCGCGTCGCGCAGATCATGGCGGACAAAGGGATTCGTCGGGTCCTTGTGCAGAAAGACGGCAAGGTCATCGGTGTGATCCGCGCGCAGACGATTGCGCGCCGGATGCGAGACTATCTCGATTCGATTAGCGCGCAGATCGCGCGGGCCCAACTGCCGCTGTTCTGACCTTCAATCTGCTCGATTTCGCTTCGGACCCTCTAGGCGAGCGAAGCCAAGAGTCTGTTGCACGAACACTCAGACCGCAGGGCCAATCGAGTTCGCTAGGATGCCGATCCCCTCGATCTCGATTTCCACGCGATCTCCGGGCTTCAGGTACCGGGCGCGATCGCCCCGCTCGAGCTCGCACCCGCCTGGGATCGTGCCGCTTCCCCACACCTCCCCCGCCTGGATCGGTTGGATCCGGGACAGGCATTCGACCATCTCGGGGAAGGACCAGAGGGCCCGCGCGCCCGCGGGCACCCAGGGGTTCTCGAATACCATCGTCCGATAGCGGTCTCGCAACCGCTCCTCGTTGTTCACCCGGACGACCACGGATTGATCGCGCAACTCGCCGAACTCGTCGCGTGTCACGATGCACGGGCCGAGGGCGTTCGCCCAATCCTTGCCGGGAGCTGGGCCCATGCCGATCTTCCCCGCGGCCATCTGGATGTCCCGAGCCGAGAAGTCATTGAAGATCGTGACGCCGAACAGGTGTTCAGTGGCCCTCGCGGCCGGGATGTCCCGACCGCCCTGGCCCAGTACGAAGCCAATCTCCGCCTCGTAGTCCATCTTCGAGGACTGGACGGTCTTGGAAGAACCTCCCTCGAACGTCTCGAATCGCATCGGCGGGATCGCGTCGCCCGTCCCGACGATGTTCAGGTGGTTCCCGTTGTAGTACGCGGGGAGGAGATCCCATTCCGGTGGGATGGAGGTCCATGCCGCGGCTCGGGTTCGGGCGACGTGCGCCCGGAACGCGAGGAAGTCCCGGAGCAGGCGCGGGACGATCGGAGGATGCAGCCGCACGTCGGGTGGCCGGAGCGCCCATGCAGGCGCCTCGGTCCCGAATCGTCCCGCCTCCGCCAGGACGCGGACGGCGCGCTCCCATGTCGCTCCTTTCAGCCCTGGGCAAGCATCGATGAACGCGACCGTGTCGCCCGGAATCTCCGGATCCGCCGCGGCGAGGTCCACGACCCACTCCCAGTGGTTCCAGGGTCCGAGGACGGCCCCGAGTCGCGGACTTGAGCCGGCGGCCGAGAACCGAACGAGCCTCATCAGGGCGCCTCCGCGAACTCACGCCACGGGATCGGAGGCGCGCCGGATTCCTGGCACAGGGGGCAGGAAGAGGGAGGAAAGATCGGCACGTCGACCTGAATCGTGCTGTAGAAACCGTCGCCCAGCCAGTCCTCCGTCTCGCGCACGAGGACCCCGGTGCCTTTGGCGAAGACGGCGGCTGCGGTGACCTGCCCTCCGAGACCCTGCACGAATTGCGGCAACCGGAGGCCCACGCAGCGTCCCTGGAGGCTCACGGCATTTAGGGCGAGGGCCTTCGATCCTCCGGGGACGGACCCTTCCACAAGGCGATTTCCGTACCTTCCACTCGGCAGGTATTCCCAGTAGGCGGTCGGCTTCTCGAGGCGCGCGCGCACCGCTTCCGCGAGGGGCCGGACGGCGGGCTGGGCCGGTGCGAACACGACGTCCACATCGATCGACGTCCGGTCGCCCCATTTCGCGATGTCGTCGGCGATCGCATCGACAAAGGTCGGCGAGCGGGCGACCCGTTCGAATGCGAAGAATCCCTTCGTGTGGTTCCCGTCCTCGTCCGCGGGATACAGGAAGTGGCTGGTGTCGGTGAAAGGTCTCGCGTCGGTGAGGATGCGGTCCAAGGTCTGCCGGCGGAAGGTCGGAGAGACGAGTCGAATCGGATCGGTCACGATTTTCATGGTCGGCCTCGCGTTACGCGGACGGAGACTCCCAGCCCTCGCCCTTCGCCTCGGCGTGGGGAGCGGTCTCGGCCCAGCTCAGCACATATTGCGGGTCGCGGTGCGCGAACCCGTGCGTCGTGATCCGCATGCTCTCGAAGTACGTGTCGAGCATGACCGCGAGCCGCGCCTGGACCTTCCCCCGAGCCGCGAGGGACCGCTGGGCCGCGTTGCCCTGCGGGCTGTGCGGCGTCGAGCCGGGATGGAACGTGAAGGATCCTTCCTCGACGACGCCCTCGCGGGCCCCGTAGAACGGGTTGCAGAAGAACATCAGCTCGTCGGAGTCCACGTTGAAATGGGCGTAGGGGGCCGGGACCTCGAGGGGATGCCATCCCGCCATCACGGGGACGAAGGAACAGAGGGAGAAGCCGCTGTGCGGGACGTTCCCCGATTGGAACGTCTGGTGCATCGGGGGCGCCGTGTGGATCTCGCGCGCAATCCCGTGGTGGCTCTTCACATCGAAGACGAACGGATAGAGGGCCCCCTCCCAACCGACGAGGTCGAACGGATGGTGGCCGAGCGTGATCCGAGTGATCCTTCCCCCGCCGTGTTTCACGTCGATCGGGAACTCGCCACGCTCGTCTCGGTACGGAGGCAGGTCCGGCGTCTCGATCTCTGTCTCGACGACCGGTGACATGAGGGTGGCCTGGCCCTCCTTGTTGAAGTAGTGCGGGGCGAAGTTGATCGGATGCGTTGACTCGACGAGGAGGAACCACGCCTTCGGCGAGCTGAGATCGATCCGGTATGTAGTCCCTTTCGGGATCGCGATATAGACGTCCTTGCGGAATTTCAGGTCGCCATATTCGGAACGGACGGAGCCTTCGCCGTCCTGGACGAAGTACACCTCGTGCCTCTCGCCGTTGCGGAAGAAGGTCTCCTTGGGCATCGATTGCGACGGCTTCGAGATCGAGAGCGTCGTGCGCGTGCCGTGGACGATCGGCTTGCGGCCGCGGATTGCATCTCCCTCGTGGGGCATCCGGCCGGTGAAGATGTGATACGGCTGGAGGACGTCCGCCTCCGGCGGAAAGTCGGGGACGAGGGCGAAATCGGACTTCTTCGGTGGCTTCACCTGCTCCGTCGGATAGAAGCGAACATGGATCTTGCGGGACCAAGCCCCGCTGAAGCCGTAGGACCCGTGGATCTCCTCCTTCGTGAGGACCTTCGGGATGGCGTAGAATTCCGTGTGGGGCGTCGGTGGGACCGTCCCCTTCTTCACGATCAATACCATCGCGGGGTCCTCCGGGCGCGGTGATAACGGCGCCTCGGCTTAAACCCGCGGGGCTTCAGCGAGGCACACGCGACTGCGCGTACCGGATTCCGCCGCCTGCGAGGAGCACTTCCCGTTGGTATGGCCGGAGGCTCACGCGTAAACCCAGGCGTGTTCCGCGCGTGACGTTTTCCGTCGTCGCTTCGCCTCGGCCTCGGATCGCCGCGAGGACGTTCGTGATTCGGAGACGGTCGCCTTGCTGGACTCCATCATAGTCCTTCGGGTTCGCAAAGGTCACCGGAGGGATCCCCGAATTCACGAGGTTGTCCAAGTGGATCCGGGCGAAACTCTTCGCGAGGACGAGTTGGACGCCAAGGAACATCGGGGCGACGGCGGCGTGCTCGCGGGAGGAGCCCTGACCGTAGTTGTCCCCCGCCACGATGAATCCGCCGCCCGCCTGCTTCGCCCTCGCCGGGAACGTCGGATCCACGTACTCGAAGACGTGTTCCGCGAGGGCCGGGATGTTCGAACGGAGCGGGAGGACCTTCGCCCCCGCCGGCATGATGTGGTCCGTCGAGATGTTGTCACCGAGTCGGATCAAGACCTCCCCTTCAAGCGTGTCCTTCGGCGGGTTCGCGACCGGCAAGGGGCCGATGTTCGGGCCGCGGACGATCGAGATTGAACCGCGCTCCTTTGGCGGCCATTCGAACCCCGAGGTGTCGACCGGGTACTTCGTCGGCTCCTGGAAGGCCGGCAACTTCCCCTGGTCCCGGGGATCCGTGATCTTCCCATCGAGCGCCGTCGCCGCCGCGGTCTCCGGGCTGCACAGATACACGAGGTCGTCCGCCGTCCCGCTCCGTCCCTCGAAATTGCGATTGAACGTGCGGACGGAGGCGCCGCGGGTCGGCGGGGAGAATCCCATGCCGATACACGGTCCGCAGGCGACCTCGAGCTCGCGGACGCCCGCCTTGATAAGCTTCGTCATGAGCCCGCTTGTCAGCATCAGGAGCAACGTTTGGCGCGAGCCGGGCGAGACCGCGACCGAGATTCCCGGCGCGATGCGCTTGTGGTCGAGTGCGTGCGCGACGATACTCAGGTCCCGGAACGAGGAATTCACGCTGCTCCCGACCGCGACCTGCGCGACCTCCGTGCCCGCGACCTCCCGGACCGGCTTCACGTTGTCGGGACTGGAGGGGCACGCGATGAGGGGCTCCAACTCGCCTAGGTTCACGTCCACCGTGTCGTCGTATTCCGCGGACGCATCAGGAGACAGCCGGGTGAAGTCCTTGGCACGCCCCTGGGCCGTCAGGAACGCCTTCGTGAGCGCATCCGATGGGAACACGGAGGCGGTCGCCCCGAGTTCAGTTCCCATGTTCGCGATCGTGCCGCGCGACGGCACCGTGAGCTCCTTCAGGGCAGGCCCCGTGTATTCCAGGACCTTGTTCCGGCCCCACTTCACGTCGAATCGCTGGAGCAGCTCCAGGATCACATCCTTCGCGCTCACCCAGGGCTTGAACTGCCCGGTCAAGCGCACGTTCACGACTTCGGGCATCGTGATGCGGTACGGTTCGCCCGCCATCGCGCTCGCGACCTCAAAGCCGCCCGCGCCGATCGCGAGCATCCCGCAGGCACCGGCGTGGGGCGTGTGCGAATCACAGCCGATCATGGTCTCGCCGGGGATGTCGTAGGCCTCCATGTGGGCCCAGTGGCTGATCCCGTTTCCGGGGCCGGAGAAGACCGCCCCGTACCGCTGGCAGGCGCTTCGCAGGAAACGGTGGTCGTCCGCGTTCTCGTATCCGGTCTGCAGGATATTGTGATCGATGTATTGCGTCGCCTGGCGCACCGTGACGGAAGGCCTTTGCATCTGCTCGAACTCGAGCCAGGCCAGTGTCCCCGTCGCATCCTGGAGGAGGGCCTGGTCCATCTTCAGCGAGATTTCCTCGCCGGGGTCCATCTTCCCTTCCGCGAGGTGCGATCGAATCAACTTGTGCGTGAGCGGTTTGGCCATGGAGCGCCTTCGACGGCGGACAAAACCTCGTGACCTATGAAGGTTGACGGTCGGAGGTTGTTTGGCTCGCGGCCGGCTCAACCTCGAACAAGGGTAACATCGTTCTTCCGGTCGACGAGCCCCGTTCCGCCCCGGTTGTCAAATACCTGCCCTCCATATGGACGCACGGAGGGCTTGGACGAAGTACTTCGTGACCGGCGCCACGGGCTTCATCGGTGGCCGGGTGGTCCGGCAGCTCATCGAGGCCGGCCACAAGGTCATCGCCGTCGTCCGGAATCCCTCACGGGCTCAGGACCTGCGGGCACTCGGGGTCGACGTCCGCCCGGGAGACGTCGCGGTCGCCGAATCTCTTTGGGCGCCCATGACCGGGGTGGACGGCGTCTTCCACATCGCGGGCTGGTACAAGATAGGGACCGGAGACAGCCGGGAGGGGGAACGCGTCAACGTCCTCGGCACGCGGAACGTCCTGACCACGATGAAGGAACTCCGGATTCCGAGAGGCGTTTACACGAGCACGCTGGCCGTCTTCTCCGACACCCATGGTCAGCTCGTCGATGAAACGTACCGCTACGATGGCAAGGGCCCTTGGCTCACCGAGTACGATCGGACGAAATGGATCGCGCACTACGAGGTGGTCGAACCGATGATCCGCGAAGGTCTCCCTCTCGTGATCGTACAGCCGGGTCTCAATTACGGCCCTGGGGACACGAGCGAGGTCCGACCGACCCTGGTCCGATATCTTCGGCGCCGCTTGCTCGCGCTGCCAAAAGAAACGGCCTACTGCTGGGCCCATGTCGATGACACGGCCCGCGGGCACCTCCTCGCGATGGTGAAGGGAGTTCCTGGAGAATCGTACATCCTCGCGGGACCCCGGCACTCTCTGATCGAGGCCTTCCAGATTGCCGAACGGATCACGGGAATCCCCGCGCCACGGATGCAAATCTCTCCTTGGGTCCTTCGAGGAATCGCGCGACTGGCCCGGTCCGAACGACTCCGCGACCTCGCGGGGATCACCTACCTCGGGAGCAACGAGAAGGCCCGTCGAACGCTCGGGTTCAATCCGCGGCCGCTCGAAACGGGCCTTCGCGAGACGCTCGCGCACGAGATGGGGCTCCTCGGGATCCCGATCCCCGCGACATGAATCCGGGATCCGAAGAGGGGCATCCGGAAGGCCCGTGGCATCGAATGGGGTCACTCACCGCCGGCGACGAATATGGTTTCCGCGGTGAGGAAGTCATTCTCGATCGCATACCGCACGGTGTGGGCGATCTCCTCGGGCCGGGCCATTCGGCCGAGCGGCACCTGGGACACCCGCTCCGCCAAGTTGGGCAGGCCCTTGCGAACGATCTCGGTGTCGGTGAGTCCGGGCGCGACCCCAACGACGCGGACGCCATCCTGGGCGACTTCGAGGCCGAGCGCCCGGGTCAATCCGAAGAGTGCGGCCTTCGCGGATGCGTAGTGCACCCGTCCCGGTCCTGGCGGTCGAACCGCGACGAACGAGGCGATGTTCACGACTACCCCCCTCTTGCGCTCGACCATCCCCGGAAGCACGTGTCGGATCATGTTGAATGCCCCGAACACATGAACGCGAAAGATCGATTCCCAGTCCCGGGGTTCCATGTCCGCGACCGTCCGGAGACTGAATATCCCTGCGTTGTTCACGAGGATGTCGATGCGACCGAACCGGTCGGTGGCCGAACGCACGATCTCTCCACACGCCCGAAAGTCGCCGACGTCGCCCGCCGTGATGCATGACCGGCGATCGCCGATTTCTTTCGCGACCGCCTGGAGCGCATCGCTCTCGGTCCGACCGTTCACGGCGACGTTCGCGCCCGCCCCGCCGAGCATGACGGCAATGGCTCGACCGATTCCCCTCGAAGCCCCGGTGACGATCGCGACGGAATCCTTGATCTCCGTGGTGCTCGCCTCGATTACCGATTCGTTCGGGGTATTTGATTCCCACTTCTCGGCGTCTCTCGATTCACCGGGCGCGCAGGACCGGGCGAGTCAGGCACGTTGCCCCGCCCTCGGCCTTCAAGGAGATCTCATCTCCCTGGTACGTACGGACTCGACAGCCGGCGTCCTCGAGTCGTTCCTTCGTGATGGGATTTCCCTCGAGCATGATGCAGTCCCGCGGGCCCACCGCCAGGACATTCGGGGCCATCCTGTCGAACTCCCCGTCCGGAACCTCGATGAAATCGAACCCAAGTTTTTTCAGAGTCATGTGAAAGGGGGCCGGCAGAAGCCGCGGATAGATGACAGCCAGATCCTCGTCGACGAGGCTGATCAGCGACATCAGATGGAGGCAAGCCTCCGGTCCCTTATAGTCCGGGAGCGGGACGGGTTCCACTTGGACCCCGGATCCCTCGAGGAGTTCGCGAAGCCGAAGGAGTCCCTTCGCGTTCGTCCGAAAACCTTGGCCCACCGCAAGGAAATCGTGTCGGACCCACAGGAGATCGCCGCCCTCGGCAGTGGCTGGGGATCGCAACGATCCGAGGACGGGCACGCCGTGTTCGTCAAGAGCCTTCGCGATCGACGCCTCTTCCCCGCGCCGAAGCTCCTTGCCCATCCGGAGGATGATCGCGCCGCGATCCGTCACGATCACGGGATCGTGGACGAAGATCGCATCCGCCTTGCCCTTCTGCGGTTCGTCGTGATACCAGACCTCAACGCCGGATACCCGAAGGAGGGCGACGAACGCGTCATGTTCCTTTCCTGCGGCCTCGAGGTTCGGTCGCCCGGTGTAACCCCAGACCTTCGGCTCTGACGTGGCGAACGAAGCGTCCGGCCTGCGGACGAGCACGATCCGCAGCGGTTCGACCATGCTCTGACACCCGAAGATCGCGGCCACGAGGGTCCCGACCCGGCAGAGGTCGAACCACTCTTCCCCTTTTCCATGGAGGATGGGCTCGGAGATTGCATCGAAAATCGTGAGCGGCCCGCGGTCAAGATTCAAGTAGGGCGCGCGGCGTCTCGGCCGCGATGGCCCTCACCATCGAATCCCGCATCACCCTGAGCGACGGCGCGAAGATTCCCGTCCTTGGCCTTGGCGTGTGGCAGGCGGGCGCCGGGAAGGAGACACGGAAGGCGGTCTCGGCCGCCCTCGAATCGGGCTATCGTCTGATTGACACCGCGAAACTGTATGGAAACGAGCGAGACGTAGGGGCCGCGGTGAGAGAGAGCGGGATTCCCCGGGACGAGATTTTCGTCACCACGAAACTCTGGAACAGCGACCAGGGATTCGAATCCGCATTGCGGGCCTTCGAGGGGAGCCGACGCGAACTCGGTCTCGAGTACGTGGACTTGTATCTGGTTCACTGGCCGGTGCCCCAATTGCGGAACGAATCTTGGAAGGCGCTTGTGAAGATCCGGGAGCAAGGATTGGCCCGGTCGATCGGGGTGAGCAACTACACGATTCCGCATCTGGAGGAACTCCTACGTGCAACCCCGGTCCCGCCATCGGTGAACCAGGTCGAGTTCCATCCGTTCCTCTTTCAGCGAGAACTCCTCGAACATGGCCAGAAGCATCACATCCAGCTGGAGGCGTACAGCCCGCTCACGAGGGGACGGCGCCTTAAGCACTCCCTGATCAAGGAAATCGCCGCGAAATATGGTCGGACACCTGCGCAAATCCTGATCCGCTGGGGCCTTCAACATGGTCTCGTCGTAATCCCGAAATCCGTCCGCCCGGAGCGAATTCAAGAGAACGCGGATGTGTTCGGATTCGAGATCAAGTCACCGGACATGGCCCGCCTCGACGCGCTCGACGAACGATCCCACTTGGCATGGAACCCCGAAGATCTCCCGTGAGTTCCATCCACTCCTTGGTCCCGAGGGAGGCTTTTACCCGAGGGCCCGATTCCCCAGCGTGGTACGGCCCACGTACGAGCTTCCGGGAAACCTTCGACCGGCCTCGCTCGCGGAGCGTCGCCGCTTTTACGCCGACAAGATGGACTACCGTGCGGCCGCCACCTGGATGGCCCGTCCGACCGGCGGCCGGGTCTATGCGTTGATCCTCGGACGTCACTCGGGGATCTACCCGCCCCGATTCCGGCATCTCAAGAACGTCCCGCTCACCATCGACGACGCCGAGGACGTGCGGGAGCTCCGGCCCTATCTCCTGCGATACCGGCCAGAAGGCGTCTACTACGATCGGAACGTCTACGCGCCCTTGGAGGCGACGCGACGGGCTCAACTTGACTATGCCCATGCTTGGCGGAGCCGTTTCTTTCGCGGTCAGGAGCTGGCATTCGATCTGGATCCGGAGAACCTCGACTGTCCGATCCATGGCGACATCGCCGCGAAAATGGCAAGGCACCAAGGCCTCTCGTTCTGTGACTGGGAGTTCGAGGAGATTCGAAGACAAGCGGCGGGCCTCTATGACGAACTAGAACGTCGGTGGGTCCCTCTCCGAGTCGTGTACTCGGGCCGCGGATTCCACATCCACGTGTTTGACGACGCCGCCTTCCAACTCACGCGGAAACAACGGGTGACGATTGCCCGAGAATTCGCGCGACGCTATGCGATCGACGAATGGGTGACCTCGGGCGAGATGCGGCTCATCCGGCTCCCGTACTCGCTTCACGGGATGGTGTCCCGCGTCGTCATCCCGGTCGCGCGCGGAAAACTCGAGTCGTTTCGCTACGACGACCCGAAGGCCATTCCCCGTCCCTGAGTTCGAACGGGCTATTTCTTCTTCGCGCGCTTCTCCTTCCGCCCGGAGTAGTAGGCCTTTTTCTTTGCCGCCTTCTTGGACCGCTTCTTCTTCGTCGCCATCACCGCCCCTATGGCTTCATCGGGATTGAATCCTTGCCTCGCGGGCCTTCCTGTGCTGGGATGAATCCACTCAGGTCGAGCGGGGCCGTGCACTCCGCTTGGCGGGATTTCTCGGATTCTCCATCTCGGAGGCAGCCACGGACACATCGGGAATCCGGGCGCCCTCCCGTTCGAGCAGTTTGCGCTTCGTTTCCGGACCGCCTTCGCTCGAATAGTTGCCGAGGCCTCCGGATTTCGGGACGACACGGTGGCAGGGGATTACGATGACCGCCGGATTCCGCGCGCACGCGGTGCCTACGGCGCGGCTCGCTCCGGGACGGCCGAGCCGCCTTGCGATCTCGCCGTACGTGACCGTCTGGCCCGCGGGAATCGTCCGGAGAAAGTCCAGGACCTCCCGCTCGAACGGTCCGACCTCGAGGTGAAGGGGAATGTCCGTGAGGTCGTCCTTGCCCGTGCGGACGTGCTCCAGGATGCGAGCCAGGTAGGGATGATCGGAACCGACGCTCTCCTTGGGGGCGGACCGCGCGAGGCGCACGCCGGCGACGCGGTCGCCGAGAACCTCCAGCTGCACGTACAATCCGAGTTCCCGACTGAACTTCGAATACACTTCGAGGGCTTCCGCGGGCGGACGACCCGAGCGCATCCGGACCAGCGGAAGCATGGCGCGGATCACATGGTGCTCCGCCCGGTTCAGATGTTGCTCGAACGTGCTTCGCGCGATTCCAAGGGACAGGCTCACATCCTCCGTCGTGACGTTCCGGGGAAATTCGTAGTAGCCGGCCTCGAAGGCCGCGAGGAGGGCACGCGCCTGCTTCTCCGTGAGCTTCGGGAGGAAGAGGGGCGACGACAGCGAGCTGCGTGCCCCTTGCCGCCCCGCGGGTCGTCGTTTCGAGACGAGCCGCGCGTCGGGAAACCGCTCGAGGAGCGCGCGAGGGTCCGTCCCATCCTCCAGGACCAAGGTGATGAGGGCCTCCCCGCGCTGCCATCGGATCGGGGAGACGACGTGTGCGTTCTGCTCCGCCAAGGACGCGATCGTCTCCTCTTCGTCCTTCCCTCCATCCAGGAGCAGGGTGAGTTCCTCGCCGGAACGAGCCTCGTAAAGGATCTTGCGCCCCGAGTCTCGGAGTTCCGGAGAGCCTTCGATTCCCGACGCAGGGCCAACGCATCGAAGGAGAAGCAGTCCGCCAAGTGGGTAGGCGTCGATCGCGAGGCCGGGGCGCCGCAAGGTCAAATCCTGCAGTGGCCCGGGAGAGCGAGTCGCAAACGTCACGTGCGTCGTCATCGTCCTTTCCCCCGGTTCCGCCTCCGTCGTGGCTCCATGTGCCTCGAGGGCAATAGGTTTTGGCTCCATCGGTTCCATGGTCACCCCAAGGGCCCTGCGTGCGAAGGAGGTTGAGCCGGCATTCGCCGGTCCGTCTCGACGGCCTCTGCCGCGGCCAAAACAGTCCTTCAACCGCGGATGCATGTGCCACCCGAGCTGTACGAAAGGATGATAGGGCTCGAAGCCGAACCGAGGCGGGTCGAGCAGAGACCGCATGAAGGCTCCAACCGTCAAAGGCGCAGAGATCCGCGCACCGATAATCGGACGGGACAGCGCGATCCTCACCCGCGAAGCCCTCGCGTTCCTCGCGGACCTGCATCGCCACTTCAATCGGACGCGTCAGGATCTCCTGCATCGCCGCGCAGAGCGCCAAGTTCGGATCGATCGCGGCGACATGCTCGACTTCCTTCCGGAGACGGCCTCTGTCCGTGAGGGGTCGTGGAAGATTGGACCGCTTCCCGCGGACTTGCACGATCGAAAGGTCGAGATCACCGGGCCGACCGATCGGAAGATGATGATCAATGCCCTGAACTCGGGCGCCCAGGTGTTCATGGCCGATTTCGAGGACGCGAACACGCCCGCGTGGCGGAACGTCGTCGAGGGCCAATTGAACCTGCTCGACGCGGTGCGGCGGACCCTGCAATTCACGAGTCCCGAAGGAAAGGAATACCGTCTGAACCGGGAGACCGCGACCCTTCTGGTTCGGCCCCGTGGTTGGCACCTGCCGGAGAAGCACGTGATCATCGACCGCGTACCGATCTCGGGGAGCCTGGTGGACTTCGGGCTCTACTTCTTCCACAACGCGAAGGAGCTTCGAACCCGCGGGACCGGCCCGTACTTCTACCTGCCGAAGATGGAGAGCCATCTGGAGGCTCGCCTCTGGAACGAGGTGTTCCGGTTCGCGGAGAAGGCCTTCGGCATCCCGGTCGGCTCCGTGAAGGCCACCGCCCTCATCGAGACGATTCCGGCGGCCTTCGAGATGGAGGAGATCCTGTACGAACTCCGGGACCACGCCGCGGGCCTCAACGCGGGCCGGTGGGACTACATCTTCAGCATCATCAAGAAGTTCCGGGATCGGAAGGAGTTCATCCTGCCCGATCGGGCCCAGGTGACGATGACAGTACCCTTCATGCGGGCATATACGAACCTGCTCGTGAGGACGTGCCATCGTCGGGGGGCCCACGCTATCGGCGGCATGGCCGCGTTCATCCCGAGTCGCAAGGATCCCGAGGCGAACGAGATCGCGCTGGCGAAGGTGCGGGAGGACAAGATTCGGGAGGCGAACGACGGCTTTGATGGGACGTGGGTGGCCCATCCGGATTTAGTCCCGGTGGCGAAGAATGTGTTCGACGGCATTCTGAAGTCCAAGTCCAACCAGGTGGACCTGCTCCGCGAGGATGTGCGCGTGTCCGCGAAGGATCTCCTGGACGTTCGGATTCCGGGAGGGACGATCACCCAGGCCGGCATCGAGGGCAACGTGAACGTGGGCCTTCAGTACCTGGAATCTTGGCTGCGGGGAGTCGGAGCCGCTGCGATCTCGAACTTGATGGAGGACGCCGCGACCGCGGAGATCGCCCGCTCCCAGGTTTGGCAGTGGGTCCACCACGGCGTTCGATTGAACGAGGGCCCAATCGTGAATCGCGCTCTCGTTGAGCAGATGATCGACCAGGAGCTTGGGAAAATCCGACATTCGATCGGAGAGGACGCGTTCGCCCGGGGCAGATTCCAGGACGCCCGCGAGCTCTTCGAACGCGTGGCTCTGAACGAGGATTTCGTCGAGTTCCTGACGATGCCCGCGTACGAACGAATCGACTGATGCAAGACAAGTCGGAGGGTCTTTACCGACCGCGATCCGTCATTGTGCCGCTTTCAATCGTTCGAGCACGGTCATCGCCGTCAGGGTGATCATCTTGCTCGGCGCACCGACAGATTCGAGCGCGAACGGCGTTGGCATTTGCTTCGGATGCTTCACGTACCACTCGGACATGCTCCCTCCGACGTCGGGATGGAGCGCATCGAGGTTCCACCGGCCATCCGATCTGCGTTTCTTCTCCAGGTGGGACACGGCGTGCTGGAGGCGTGAGTCCCTGCCGTAACCTAGCGCCGTCATGAAATCGAGGCCTACGAGGAGATCATAATAGTAGTGCACGGGATAGTGGAAACGATACCACGGTTCATAGGGATCTCCCTGGCGATGCAATTCTCGCTCGAGGAAAAATTCGGCCCCAAGGGCGACGGCGCTCTTCATGTCCTCCGTCCATTTCTCCCGCGGATACACCGCGAAGGCACTCATCCCTTCCCACGAGTCCAGGTTCCGACCGCTCCCGAAGCAGCTCCACCCGCCCTTCTTGTCTCGGTTCTCGGCGAGCCATTCGAAGGCAGCCTCCACGGCGGGATGATCGGCGTAGCCGAATCGCACCAGCGCACGCGCCATGTTCCCGGTCGTGCAGAGGTGGCCTTTCTTCGAGCCGTCCATGGCGAAGCCGCCGTCTGCTTTGGTGAACCGGCTCATCCACAGGTCGCACGCCTTCGCGATCCGAGGATTTTCCTTGGTCAGCCCGAGATCGGACAAGATGAGGAGCATCCAGTTGGTCGAGAGATATTTGGGCCGGTAGAGGGCCTCCTCTCCGGCCCACCATCCTCCCGGATCTTGTGTTGCGAGGATCTCCGCAGCCCATCCGGTCTTCGCGATCGATCTTCGCGCGGCGATGACGTCTGCATCATCCTCCATCTTCCCAGCCAGCCGCTTGAGGGTGAAGTAGCGGACCGCGGGCTGGTTTTCCTCCAGCAACCAGTCTAGGACCTTGTTCGCTCTCGTGGCGCTCGTCCCCCGTCATCCATACAGTGCGGCGATTTCACGCTTCCTATGATGGTCCTTTGGCACCGATGCTCCACTCAAAATGTGACACGCGAATCCCCGGGCACAGAGACTCGGCCAGACCGCCCACAATTGCGGGTCGGTCAATGGCCAAACGAACCGAGAGCGAGTTCGGCGACGGACGACCATCCGTGCCCGGAGAGGAGGTCCGCCACGAGACTGGGATCCCCCGGAAATCGGTACGGCATGGGACAGTAGAAGCTGATCGGGAGCGTGCGAACGAGAGAGTCCATGGCCGATTCCACGCGGAGGGCAAGCGCTTGGTATGGCGGCGAGGACGCCAACAGGGACGACGCGATCTTGCCGATGAACCACACCTCGGAATATCCCTGGCCTCGGGCGACCTGGATCATGCCCTGGATGGCCAAGAGGAGGACCGCGAGCACCCCCGCGGTCTTGAGGACATTCAGGTGCTCATCCGCGTTGAACAGGGATAATCGACCGTGCTCGATGTCTTCCTCGTGACCCGAAAGAACGGCCTCCTCTCGGTACACTTCCATATCCGAGGACGGGAGGAGGGCGACCACCTTGGCGCCTCGAGCGAGTCCACGTTTGACGAAGGCCATCGCCCGGCGGGCCTCCGAGGCCGCGTCCGAGAAGTCGACCCAGTGTCCGTGGACGCCGAGTTCCTCCATCGTGTTCTCTCGCGGACCCGAGGCGTTCCGGGAGCTCTCTTTGCGGGCGAGTTCCTCGACCGTCCTGGCCTGGGAGGCGAACAGTTCGGTGAGTCCTTGCGCCACGCGCTCTCGCTCGGAGGTCCCGTCTCCCTTGATCTTCGCCCGGAACGTCCCGCGGAGGGTCCGCGCGGTCAAGGTCCCCAACACCCTCTCGAGGGCGCGCCAGTACGCCTCGTCCGCGGACCGCGCCTGGATCTCGTCGAGGGCCTCGCGGACGTCGATCATTCGTGCACCCCGGTCGGGAACAGTTCCAGAGCCACCCCGAGCTCGCCCGCGGGAATCAGATGGCTGTGATTCCGGAGGACGTCCCAGAATGCGGCCGCGTGACGCTCGGGGCTCAGCTTGCGGCCGTCGTAGGCGCAAAGCAGGGACCAGGGGAGGACTTCGCGGCGCTCGTGGCACAATTGCTCGAAGGCCAGGGCACGGTCGAAGCGGCCGTTCTCGAAGAATCGGGCGACCCGGTTCCCCCACCAGCGGACGCTCGGGTAACGCTCCGGCACTCCTCGAAACATCGCATGAATGAAGCGATCGAGGGCGGTGCGTGAGGTCTCATCGTCGTCCTTGGGACCGCCATTCAGGTCCAGCTGGCGCACGAGCGCGAGCGCTCCGTCTCGGACCAGTCGATCCGCGTCAAGGCCGGCTTCCTCGACGCGTCGTCGAATGGAGGCCAATTCTCGGGTGCTGCCGACGCAGCAGACCCTCTCGGCCCGGCGCGCTCCCTCAATAACGAAGAGGGACGCGGCCTCGATTTCTCGATCCGGGTCCTCGTAGATATGTAGTATATGGGCCCCCACGGGCGGCTCGCGGACAAGGCCTTGCCATCCTTGTAACGCGGAGAAGTGGCCGGGGGCGTGAGGACCGGACCACGCTGGCTCCATCGGGTGGCTTCATAATTCTGCCTGCCCCCTTAAATCCTTCAGATTCAAAGGTAATTAGGTAGCCAAATGGACACCGTTTCGCACCCTTGTTGAGTTTCGTAGGATGTGGTCCCGGCAGTGACAATGACGACGCCATCTCCGCGTGGTTCTCCATGCCCACGCGGGTTTAGTTTGTGTTCACATCTCTTGCAATTGGCCCCCGATTTCGTTTCTGTGGACCCATCGCCTAAGTATGGGCCGGTCCCTCGACTCTGTGCGAGCAACACCATGGGCCATGCCGTAGGACGGTCCGCATTTCTCTCGATCGCGATCTCGATTATCAGCCTGCTCCTCGTTTCACCTTTGGGATCGGCCCCCACGAGGATCTTCGAAGTGGCTACTGATTCGGCGGTCGGAAACAACAGCCTTGGAATGCCGGGAAGCCAGGACGTGATCCGGGATCCGTTCGGGAAATACCTCGCGGTCTATGTGGACTCGCAAGGCAACTTGTCGACGGCCTTTGCGAATAGTGATCCCGCCTCACCCGGTGCTTGGGGGATCCCCGTCAAGTCCCCGTCTCCTTTGGTGGCGTATCGGAGACCCGCAACCGTTCTCACGACTCCGTTGACGATGCGAGTCCTCGCGGAAGGCGGACCCGCGGCGGGAGACCTCGTCGACGTACCGGTGCAGATCATTCGCGATCTTGTGGGCAACATCGTCTCCGTCTCCTACGGTAACCCAGCCGTGGTCGCGACGTCGGCTCAGTATGCATCCGCGACCTTGGCCCATGATGGGAGTATCCTCGCCGTGTGGAATTCCGCGGTCCCCGGCTCCTCCTCGACCGTGTTCGCCATGCGATGGACGTTCGCGGGCGGCTGGCGGAGCGTGTCCAATCCATTCTCCGCGGCACCGGACGTCGTCATCGCCGATGTGAGCGACACCGAGCCGATCCACCCGAACGTGATCGAACGGCCCGACACCTTCGCCATCTACGTGATGGGCAATCGGGGTCCGCGTTCGAACCTGACGACGCTCGTGTTCAACTCGGCGACGTTCAACGGGGCCGCCTGGACCTGGGGGATCCAGGACCTCGCCTACGAGACGAATGCCTCGCGTGGTCTCTCGGATGCCACGGACCTCACGTGGGACCCCGTCCGATCCGTCGTGGTCGCGGCGTACGACATTTCGCGGACGACGATGTACGGAGTGATCCGGATCGATGCGTCCGGGGCGAAGGTCCACGTCGACACCCCAAGCCTCCTCATGACGAACAACGAATGGGGAGTCCTCCAAGTCGACCCGCAGACCGGAGACTATTATCTCTTCACAATCGACACGCCGCTCTCCCCACCGTGGGGGTCGGAATTCGGCGCGGTGGCATACACGCGGTGTTCGAATGGCGTCTGGTCCGCGACCCTGACCGTCGTCGACAACGAGACGAACAACATGGCCATCTCTCCTCGACGCCCGACGATGCTCGGACTCGGAGAAGACGGCTCGCTGGAAATGATCTACGCGAAGGGGAAGACGGCCCCGGCCACGATCATCTTCGTCCGTCTGAGTCCCTGAGACCGCGGCGATGCGCCCCTCCTGATGCGCACTTCTCCTTCCGCGCGATTGATCGTACCGAAATCCGCCCGTCTCACACGTTATCTTGCAAACGAGTGTGTCGCTCTCCATTGACAGCCATCCGCGTGACGCGAGAGCCGCTGAGCTCGGCCGGATGACCCGTTATCTAGTCCGAGCGGATACGGGAGGCGTTGGCACGTCAGTCAGCGACCCGCAAGGTCCGGTGCGAGTGGTCAGCTGCCGACCCGCTGATGACGGTGTATCATGACCGAGAATGGGGCGTGCCCGAGCACGATGATCGGAGGTTGTTCGAGTTCCTGGTTTTGGAGGGCGCGCAAGCCGGGCTCTCTTGGCTGACCGTCTTGAGGAAGCGTGAGCGTTACCGGACAGCGTTCCACGGCTTTGACCCACGCAAGATTGCTCGGTACGAGGCGAGTGACTTGAACCGGCTCTTGGCTGACGACGGGATCATCCGAAACCGCCTCAAGATTACTTCGGCGATTCGCAATGCGCGGGCGTTCCTAGAAGTTCAGAAAGAATCCGGAACGTTCAACGCGTACATGTGGAAGTTCGTCGGCAACCGGCCCAAGAAAAACCGTTGGAAGAGCATGGGTCAAATTCCCGCGAGGACGGAGGAGTCCGATGCGATGAGCGCGGATTTGCAACGACGAGGATTCTCATTCGTGGGATCGACGATCTGTTATGCCCACATGCAGGCGGTGGGCATGGTGAACGACCACCTCGTTCGTTGCTTCCGATATGACGAGGTTTGAGGGGTCGCATCCCGAGACATCGAATCCTTCCTCGTGAACGGACGCACGCCCACCCGATCCCGTTGGACGACCCGTGAGTCAACTCGGGTCAGTCCTCTGGTGTTGCGGGGAGATCCGAGCGAACTCCTAGACGGCGCTTCCGAGAAACTATATGCTGCGCGGACGCGCTGCGATCGTCGTGGGGACCTACCGGATTTTCTTCGTGAGCGATCTGCACGGTTCCGAGGTCTGCTTTCGAAAGTTCATCAACTCCGCGGACGCGTACCATCCGGATCTCTTGATCTACGGAGGCGACATCCTCGGAAAGATTCTCGTTCCCATTTTCGAAGAAGGTGGGGGGTCGTACCACTGGTATCCCAACGGCGAGAAAAAGATCCGTTTTCCGGCCGCCGACCTTCCCGAAGTGGAGCGCCAGGTAGCCGACCAAGGACGGTACACGATGACGGTCACTCCAGACGGGTGGAACGAGCTGCGGAACACCCCTGGGAAGCTCGAGGCCATGACGCTTGAACTCGGTCGAGACCGCGTGCGTGCATGGTTGAAGCTCATCGGCGAAAGACTGAAGCCGAAAGGGGTGTCGGTCGTCATCAACGTCGGCAACGACGACACGGATGACGTGTTGGACCTGCTGAGGGCCGAAGGACCGTCCAACATCTTGGTCCCCGAGGGCGACGTGGTCCACGCGGGCCCGTACGAGATTTTCGGCTGCGGCTACGCGAACATGACTCCGTGGCATTGCGCCCGCGACCTCGAGGAGGCAGATCTCCAAAGGGTCCTCGACCGGACCGTCGGTCGAATCGGCAATCCGAGACACACGATCCTCGACATCCACGCACCGCCCCTCGGGACAGGCCTTGACTTGGCTCCTCAACTGGACGCTCACCTCAAGCCCAAGACGGTGGGGGGACAGATCCTTCTCGAGCACGTGGGTTCGTCGTCCGTGCGCCGAGTCGTCGAGGACGTTCAGCCGGTGCTCGGCCTTTTCGGCCACATTCATGAGAGCAAGGCGATGGATGCGATCGGCCAGACGCCGATTGTCAATCCGGGGAGCACCTATTTCAGCGGACACCTTCAAGGCGTCCTCCTCGATCTGCGTGGCGGAGAGCTCGCCAGTCATCTGTTCGTGACCGGTTGAAGGACATGACCGAGGTCCGTCTGCCCGTCGAGACTTTCCTGGAGGAGACGGAGCGACTCGTCAAGGCTGGCGAGTCTCGCGGCATCCCCCTCCGAGTGTGCGGGAGCGTCGGCATTTACCACGCCATCCGTCACGATCATTTGGCCTCGAGTCTCTATGCCCTCCGGAACGGGACCGAGGCACCGCGAATCGCGTTCAAGGATCTCGATCTCGCCGCGAGGGAAAAGAACGCCGCGGCCGTCTACCGTTTGTTCGTGAAGGACTTCGGCTTTCAGGAAGATCGGGAGACGAACGCCCTTTTCGGGAGCTTCCGGAACATCTATTACCACCCCGAATTCCAGATTGACGTGTTCTACGACACCCTTCGGTTCAATCATGAGATCCCGATCAAGGACCGCCTCATGCCGGGTGTGACGTTGCCCCTCGAGGACCTGTTCCTCGGAAAGGTCCAGATCCACGCGCCTCTGCGGAAGGACCTTATCGATCTCGCTTCGTTCGCCGCCGCCGTCCCGCTCGCGAGGCTCGATGCCGGCTACCTTGCTGATTTTTTCGGAGACGATTGGGGCCTCTGGTACGATGCGGACCTCAACCTGACCGCTTCCCTGAAAACCCTGGGCACGCTCCCGGTCGACTTTTCTTCCGAGGATCGAGACCTCGTTCGAGAACGCCTCGCCGAGTACCAAGCCCTTCTCCACGTGTGCCCGAAAACACGGCGGTGGGAGAAACGTCGGGCGAAGGGCGTCAAGGAATTATGGTACGAACCGGTGGACGAGGTCCGCTAGTGGTCCGACGCGTTCGATCGATATCGGGCCAGGGCGCACATGGCCTCATAGATCAAATTCGATGCGGCCAGCGCCGTGATCTGACCCGTGTGGTCGTATTGCGGCGCGACCTCGACGAGGTCGAACCCGACGAGGTTCGCACGGTGCAACTCCCGTACGAAATGGATCATCTCGCGGCTGGTCAAGCCGCCGGATTCCGGAGTGCCCGTTCCCGGAGCAAACGCCGGATCGAGCACGTCGATGTCGAGGGACACGTAGAGCGGGCTTGCACCGACGGACTCAAGGATCCGGTCCGTGATCGGTTGGTATCCCTGCGCATCGACATCCTCGGAGGTGAAGGTACGTTCGACGATGGCGGAATTGTTCGAGACGTCGTCGTGGGAGTAGAGGGAGCTGCGGATGCCCACCTGGAACACGTGACCGCGTCGGATGAGTCCTTCCTCATAGGCACGCTTCACCCACGTGCCGTGCGTGTACCGCTTCGTTCCCCAGTACGCCTCCCACGTGTCGAAGTGGGCGTCGAAGTGGAGTAGGCTCACGGGCTCCTTTCCTGCGGCCTTGTGCGCACGCAGGACCGGCAACGTGATCGAATGGTCTCCCCCCGCTACGAAGGGGACGACACCGGCCGCGAAGATCGGCGTGAGGGTCGACTCGATTCTCGTGAACGTGTCCTCCGTGTAGCCAGGGACCGGGTCGATGTCGCCCGCATCGACCGTGTCGAGGACTCGGAACGGGTATACGCCGGCGAACATGTTGTACGGTCGCACGAGACGGGACGCGTGCCGAATGGAGGAGGGACCTTCCCGGGCCCCGCTCCGGTACGACGTCGCATCGTCCCAGGGAATGCCCAGGAACACGCTCTTTGCGCCGACGAAGTCTCGGCGGAGCGGAAGTCGCCCGTACGTGGCGACCTGGGCGAACCGAGGCGAGGTCGAGGCGTCCGACGGTTCTGTCACGCGTCCACGACCCGGCTCAGTCCGGTGGCAGCTCCTTGAACGCCATCGAGATGTCCACGCCATGCCGCCGGAGGTGGAACGCTCGAGCCCCGAAATACCAAATCGCCCCTCCGACGAAGACGATGATGATCGTCACGTAGCTTGTCAACTGGTTTGATAAGGTGAAGCCTGCCGCTTCCCCGAGGGACTGGAGCGTAGAAACCAGGTAGGCCGCTGCCACGGTCACGACGAACGAGAGGGTCCCAACACCGACATAGCCCATCCGGTGCTTTTGCAGTCCGAGCCGGACGAGGGACAGGGACGTCAATGCGACCGTAACCATGGGCAGGAAGAAGAGGAGGAAGACGAACGGGTTGTACACCGTGGCGTAATTGTAGGCGACGAGGGGAAGGAGAATGGCTCCGATCGCGGAGATCACAAGAATTCCCGCCCAGGGCTGGTGCGTGCGCCTCGTGACGTTTCCCAACCACTTCGGAAAGAGGCGGTCGAGCGAGAAGCTGAGGGCGTAGCGGGAAAAGATGTAGAGTCCCAGGATCAGCCACAGGATGTACCATGAAACCGAGCCCAGGAACATGATTCCGAGTAGCACCGGATTGCCGCCGGCGACGAAGTTCGGGAGAGCGGTCAAACCCGAAGCGAACGGCAAGATGCGGGCATCAGAACCTCCTTCGAAAAACCAGGTGGAAAGTGCGACGGACCCGTTGAGGAAGTCCATCCCGACGACACTCTCGAAGGCGTAAACAATCGCCGCGGCGAAGGCAACCGCCAGTCCGAATGATGCCGCCATCCCGCGGGAGATGCTCTTCGACGTCCGCCGGAATTCGCCCGCGATGTAGGAAGGAGCATTCGTGAACATGTAGTAGAACGCGAATACGAGAGGGACGAGGACCAAGGTATTCGAGAAGTTTGAACCATACGGACCGAAGTTCGTCTGACCGTAGAGGGACACATCCGCATAGTAGTTGCCTGCGTAACCGCGGGAAGCCATGAACGAGTTGACCGCGTTGACGAACCCGTTGTGGCCCGCGGCGAACAGGAGGCCCAGGGCCACAATCAACCCGGCCAGCTCGAGGAACAAAAGGGCCGAGAAGATACGGAAAGCGAGTCGAGGTTTCATCACAATCCATAGGACCATCACGGCCGCCGTCAGAATCTCACCGATCACGACGATCCATGTCGTGTTCGAGGTGAGGGTGGTTCCGATGTTCGCGATTCCGGAATCACCGACGACAGAACCCCAGCTGGCGAGTCCGGGGCCTAGAGAGAAGGTAACAAACCAGTACGGCAGAATCGCCGCGTACACGATCGCGTTGAGGACCCGCGCGAGGCCGCCGACGAATCCGAGATACGGATGCAGCAAACGGGATGCGTAGACATACTCGCCCCCGGACCGAGGCATCTGGATCGCCATGATTGCGTACGCAAGGACGACCGGGATGCCCGCGAGCGCGGCGAGCAGCGTGGCCTGCATAAGGTTCGCCCCGACTACGAACAGGAGGACGATCAGGAACAGCCCATAGGCAGGCCCCGGACCGAGTGAAATCAAATTGATCGAAAACGATTCGAACGCCCCGAGTTCCTTGACAAGCCCGCTCGTCTTCCGGGCGAACACCGTTTTTTCGACGGCTGCTGACGCGGACGTCTCTGCCAACTAATCACTCCTCCCGTCCCGACTCGCAGTCTCGGAGACGAACCCGCCGGACCGACGTGCGACGAAGCGGTTCGCGCCGCGGCTGGATCGGTCCAAGGCTCGGATCTACGACCTGCGGCGCGGGCATATGGGGCGGGATATTAGCCCTTTGCTCGCAGCCCATGACGCTGAATCGACCGGGTTGCGAACATCTGCGCGCCGCGCTTTTAAGAGGCGCCCCGCCGTTCCTCGTGATTCGTGAAACTAGGGCTCGTTCAGTTCACGCCCGCCTTCCGAGCGACGACGCCAAACTGGGACCGCATGGCTCGGTGGGCCGAGTCCGTGCCCGCTGACATCATTGTCTTCCCGGAGCTGGCCAGTTGCGGATACATGTACGAGAACCGGAAAGAAGCGGAGCCCTATGTCGAGGGGCTCACCGCCCTCCGACCCATCGAGAGAGTGGCCCGGTCGACGGGACGCCTAATCGTGGGCGGATTCGCGGAGCGTGCCGGTCGGACACTCTACGACTCCGCCTTCGCGGCGGGACCTTCGGGCACGACGGTCTACCGGAAGATCCACCTTTGGAACCGAGAGACGTTGATCTTCGACCCCGGGACCGAGCCGATGATCGTCGACTTCGAAGGCCATCGCATCGGCCTGGAGGTGTGTTACGACCTCCAGTTCCCCGAGCTCGCGGCCTTCCTCGCGCACCAAGGCACGGAACTCGTAGTCGCACCAACCGCCTGGGCTGAGGAAGTCCAGGGACCTCTTCACGGTCTCCACCCGTACAATCACCTAGCCATCGCGTCCGCATTCGCCCACGGGATCTTCGTCGCGGTCGTGAACCGAACCGGAGTCGAACGCGGCGCCCATTTTCCGGGCCAATCCAGCCTGACGAACCCATTTGGACAGCTCGAATCCCTCGACGACCGCGAAGGGATCCTGGTGAAGTCCCTGGATTTCTCGTTGCTCAAGACGGCCAAGCGACCGAACGCGTTCAATGACTTGGATCATGATTCGAAGCTGCGAATCTTGCCGCCTAAATGATTCGGCGACGCGGTCCTCTCCAAGACGGGAGGGAGAACACAAAACCACACCAACGACGACCTACCGTTTACGTCAAAAGCACCGATGCGGCCCACGGGTCGGATTGTGACGTCGCCGGAGATATGCCTTGATTCGTCGTCAAAGTCGGACATGCGTTGGTTCGCGCTCCTCGGAGCCATCGCCGCCTCGGTCCTGCTCGTCACATCGCTCGGCTACGGGCTGACGCTGCAAGGTTTCGCGCTGGGACGGCCGACCTCGGTGCCGCAGCGTGGAGGGACCGTACAAGCGCTGGATGACGTGCCCATTTCGCTGCTTCCCGCGAACGCGGGAACTCTCAATCCCGTCGCGGTCCTCAGTCTGCCGGAGACCGACGGAGCGGCGAACCCGGGCGCGGGCGATCAACACTCGCCTCATGGAAAAGGGCACGCCACTGGACCCATTGACGCGACGCTCCCGTCCGGCCCGGCGCAGTATCGAGCCGGCATCGGCTGGTCCGGAATCAGCGGGGCGAACAGTAGCTGTTTCCAGCCGATCATCGGAATGAGCGGGAGCCCTCTCGCATGCCTTCCGCCCGACGTGACGATGTCCGCGAGCCCGCATTACGTGGTCGAGGAAGATAACACGGCGGGCATCATTTGGACGAACACGGGACATTTCGTCAAGCGCTTCACCCTCACGAATTTCTACACCGTGCCCTCGGGGGCCGGCTGCTACCTCTCCGACCCGCAGGTCTACTTCGATAACGGAACCCAGCGGTGGTTCTCGTCGATCCTGAGCGTCACGTGCGGGGCGCTGAACACGCAACAACCGGACGTCTCGAGCCAGATCTATCTAGGCGTCTCCCAAACAAGCGACCCGTCGGCGGCCTGGTTCGAGTACGTGATCCCGAATCCCCTCCCGCTGAACCTCTCCGATCAGCCGTTCCTGGGCATGAACGATCACGTCGTTGTGATCTCCACGAACCAGTTCCCCTTCAGCGCCCTCGCCATCAACACATACACGGGCGCGTACTTCTGGGTCCTCGACAAATTGGCCCTCGAGCAAGACGGCTGCACGAATCCGGGTGGGCTCTTTTGTTCTGTCGACTACCAGGCGTTCGGCCCGTACAGCGACCTGGCCTCGATCCATCCTGCCCACTCGTACGGCCCCGCTCCGACGGAATACATGGCGAGCCTGCTCCCGGTGAATCCGGGCCAAACCGGCGTCTCGACCTTGAACTTCTTCCGGGTGGAGGGCACCCCGCCGAGCGCGTCGGTGGTCATGACGAACCTCACGGTCCGGCCGACGGAAGGACCCCCGCTCGGCAATCAACCCGGCATGGACCAGTCCGTGAACACGGACGATAGCCGCATCTCGACGGGCGTGTACCAAGGGGGCGTGTCGTGGTGGGGAGCCAACGACGGCTGCACGGTCGCGGGGGAATCCGGAGTTCACGATTGCATCCGGCTCATCCAGATTGGGGCGAAGCAAGGCAAGTTCCAAGTTCGGCAGGATTTCGACTTCAACAGCGGGAACAACGAGGATGACTACTATCCGGGCATCACGCTCGATCCGTCCGGCGACCTCGCGGTCACCTATGCGTTCTCGTCGCCCACGGAATATCCGAGCGTCGCGATCTCGCTGCAGAGCGCCTCCCAGCCGGGTGCTCTCCAGACGCCTACGACGGTCGCCGTGGGGACGGACACCGAACAGGGCGGACGCTATGGGGACTTCTGCGACGCAAGTCCTTCGTATGGAAACCCGTCCGAACTCTGGTTCGCGTGCGAGTATATCATCAACTACAACGACTACGTCTGGAACACGCGCGTCCAGCAGATGTTCGTGACCGGATAGAGACGACCACGCGGTCGAGCGAGCGATGACTTCCCGGGACACGCGGCCCGTTCGCCGGGCCTCCCGTCGGTGGAGATTTTCACCGTCGGAGGCCGCTCTTAACCCGCGCGTCGGAAGGAATTCGCTCAATCAGTGTCGTCGGAATCAACGGCTCGGATCGAACCGAAGAGCCCGTCCTGTTCCCCGTTCGGACCTGCGGTGAAGAACAGGGTGTCCGTGGGACCGTTGTTCGCCGCCCCGTGGCCAAACTCCAGGGCCCACAATCCGTCGATCGCAATCGGTCTCTCCTCCGAGTCCCCGAGCATACCTCGGAACGCGAAGTGGCCGTCGGGCCGCTCCTCATAGGCGTTGATTCGGCCGTCGCCAAAGTTGCCCACGAGCAGGTCGCCCCCAAAGCGCCCGAAATTCTCGGGTGCCATCGCGAGACCCCACGGTGCATTCAGGGTCCCGTGACGTGCGACGCGCGCGAGCAGATGACCCGCGGTATCGTACGCATCGACGAACCCGAAGCCGTTGCCATGGAGCTCGTCCCCCGTTGGCCCTTGCTTGGCGTACGTGACGAAGATACGGTCGCCGATCGCTTGGATCCCAAACGGCGCATAGCCCGCGGGGATTTTCTCGTCGACGAACCCTCCATCCGTCGTCACGGGAGCCCATCCGCCGTCGAAAGCATCGACGCGCGCGTTGGCGAAGTCCGTCGCATACAGCATGGGCCCGGCCGTCGTGGTCGCGATCGCAAGTCCTTTGTAAATCGCGCCCGTTTCGGAGGCATCCACCTTGACCTCGGCGACCGTCCCTGCGGTGGGAGTCCACCCGTGGATCGTCCCAGCTTCCGTTGAGAAGATGAATCGCGCCGATACGTTCGAGGGGCCCACGGGGAAGCCCGAACCGCCGTTGAAGACGAGCCCGGTGGGTCCGCCGGTGACCATCACTTCGAGCCCCAGCTTGGCTCCCGCGGCGTTGTAAAGGGTCGACAGATCCGCGTGGTTATCGGCGACCCACCACGGAGACGCGGGGCCCGCATCGAGCCCCCAGGCGTTCAGGAGGTTCGGGTCGACGACGGTGTTCGGTACACCGTTGCTCGAAACGAGCGGCGTGACCTCGTACGCACTGTCATCGGAATTCCTGTGTGCGGCTGCGACCTGGGGCGCGAGCAAGCAAGCGATGGACACCAACGCAATCACCAAGACCAGTTTCCTCCCCACACGCACCGACGCAGAAGCCCTCGCCACCGTTCTCTCCTCCCTTGGGCGCATCACCGGGTCGTTGCGTAAATAACCGTATGCCAGAATCCGGCAAGGTCCACTGGCTACTGGGGTCGGATGGATGGAGACCCTGAACCGCGAGGTCACGTCCTCAGTCGATCTCGGCGGGCGCCTTCGGAGAACCGCGAACGTTCAGGACCATGTCCCTCGCCTGTTCCTTCGACGGATAGATGCAAAACGTCATTTGAGTCCGCCATTTGTTGTTGACGGCCGCGAAAATCTCGCTGAGACCCTGGCAATCCTGCTCCGTGATGTGCACGACCCCGAGGTTCAGATCGAACTCATAGCGCGTTGGCTCCCCCCGATGGAATTTCAACGGGATCCGTCCATAGAGCTTGTACTCGAACTGTTCGAGCCGGTCCAACACGTTACGGAGGAGCTCCTTGTTCTCAAAGGGTTCGAGAGGATCGAAGTCTGGCATGTGGCCTACCTGCGCCTACAATGGGCCAAAAAGTTCACGGGAGATCTGCCCAAACCTTGCCGGCCTCGACCGTCGTCGGGTATGCGTGGACCGCGGATCGCGCGGGCGGACCGACGACCTGGCCCGTGCGGACGTCGAAACGGGACCCATGCCAAGGGCACTGCACGACGAATCCTGCGAGTCTTCCTTCGCACAGAGGCCCGCCCAGATGCGTGCAGGTATTGTCCAGGCAGTACACCTGGCCGCCCACCTTGAACAACGCATATTTCCGCCCGTGGACCTCCACGCACTTTGTGCCTTCCGCCGGAATGTCCTCCGCTGCCGCCAACCCGACCCGCATGGAATCACCTACTCTCCTCGGTCCAAAGAATTGAACCTCAGCCCCGCGTGGCCTCCCCCGGGCAATTGAGTCTTGAGGAATCGAATCGTTCGTTGCCAGGCAAGCCTGGCTGCCTGCGCATCATACGCGTCAGGTCGGTCCTTCTCGAAAAACCAGTGCGTCGTCCCGGAATATGAGTGGAACGTGACGTTCTTCCCACTTGTTGTGCGTAGGATCTTCTCGAGATCTTGCACGACGGCGGGGGACTCAAATTCGTCCGTCTCAGCGAAATGTCCGAGGAAGGCCGCTCTGATCTGGGAATAGTTCCCATCTCCCGTCCCGTAGAAGAGGACGACCGCAGCCACGTCCGCGGGGAGCTCCTGCGCCAACCAAAGGCCCCAAAATGCGCCCATGGAAAAGCCAACGACTCCGAGACGTTTTCCCCTCACCCCCGCATGAACTTGAAGGCCTCTCACAGCGCTTTGGATCTCTCGGCCGGTTGCTTTCTGATCGAGTTTCGACATGAGGTTTTCGGCTCCGTCCCGGGTCGACGCAGTTGCCCCGTGGTATAGGTCGGGAGCGAAAGCAACGAACCCAGCCGTTGCGAGCCGATCGCATAGGCCTTTGAAGAAATCGTTTAGGCCCCACCACGCATGGAGGACGAGGAGGGCAGGCCCGCTGCCCGTCTTCGGGACTGCCAGATATCCTGAGACCTTTCCGTCTGGGCTCTTGAGCTCAACCATCGTCATCTTTCACATCGCCGTGACGGGAGAGTGGCCGATTCGACACTTGAACCTACGCTTGAATGGACACCGCAGGTCGACGCCGCCAGTGAGGACCCAAAAGGAGGACGGATCGGATTCGAACACGCGGCTTCCACATTCCACTATCCGTCGTTCCTCACAATATTCCGTGAAATGCCGCAAGCCGGCGGCTCGATGGTGCGAAAGAGTCCGGATTGCTTAAGGGGCTGCCTCCCATCTGGTCGGCTTGCTCTCCACGATGGCCATCCCTTCGATCACGCGAGAGAAGGTCCTCGCGTTCCGACAACGTGCCACGTTCCTGCACAGGCGCTTACCGCCGGGCCGTCTCGTCGATGCCGCCTTCGCGGGACTTCAAGACAGCGCTCCTCGATCCGCGGTCCTGGCGCTCCACGCGCGCGTAAAGGACGTATCGGCATCCGCCTGGAGGGATCCTCGGTTCGTTCAGGTGTGGGGTCCAAGGGGCGCCGTATATGTCGTTCCAAGTCGTGATGTGGCCGTTTTCACGCTTGGTCGGTCCCCGCGCAATCCCGTCTTGGCAACGGCGGTGAGAGCTGCCGCCGAAAAGGCGAAGCGCGCGTTCCGCAATCGACAAGCTCAGCCGGAACGCTTCGTCTCCAATCGAGCAGCGGGAGTGAATTTCCGCGAGCTGAGAATCGCATCGATGACCGGCGCGCTGAGGATCGAGTGGGATGGAGCCACGACATCCTGGCGCCTTGTCGAGCCTCCGACTGAGGCGGCGGAACCCGCCCGTCTCGAGCTTGCACGTCGGTTCCTGCGGTCGGTTGGGCCTTCGACGCCCCAGGAGTTCGCGTGGTGGTCGGGCGGGTGGGCCGGATCCTATGGCGCATCCACACGCGGTGAGCTATCCGACGCGCAGCAGACGTTTCGTTCGCTCGAAAAGGAGCTCACCGAGGTTGAAGTCGCAGGTCGGAAACAGTGGGCCCTTCGGACGGACCGCGTCAGGTTGGAACGAGCGGTACCCGTCGAAACGGTGCGCCTTCTGCCGGCCGGGGACCCGTTTCTGGCGTCCGCGGACCGGGCGTTGCTCGTCCCCCAGCCACGATTTCGATCGGAATTATGGCCCAACTCGGTGTGGCCGGGTGCGCTCCTAGTGAACGGAGATCTCGTGGGTACCTGGCGTCGGCAGGTGGGCCGAGTCACGGTGCGAGGGTGGCGACCGTTGGAACCCGAAGTCAGAGAAGCATTCGAGGAGGAGGTTTCCCGGATGCCGATCGAATCAGTGACGAAGGAGGTGCGTTGGTCGACAGGCCATGGGCCCCTTTGAGTTGTGCGACGACCGCTCGTGTCCTCGAGAACGATGCCATCGCACCCTGTGTTTGGCGCTAGTCGTGCTCCGGATGGCCCTTCATCCACCGCTTCTCCTCTTCGTTGGGAGTGAGGGGATATCCGACCGACCAGAGGAACACCCGGGCGGTCGCGGGGCCCATGTGCTTGAACTTGTATTGAAGATCCTCGAGTAGCTTCCCTTCGCGCTTCCCGAAGCCGGCGATGTACCCCTTCACCGAACCGTGCTCTTTCGCCAAGTCCAAAATCGTCTTGGCGTTCTCGACCGTCGCGCGGATTTTCTTTTCGTTCCGGACGATTCCTGAATCCTCCATCAATGCCCCGATGTCGCGCTCCGATAGCCGGGCTACCTTCTCGGGTGAGAAATCACGAAATGCTTTTCGAAAGTGGGGCCACTTTTTCTCAATCATCCGCCAATTCAAGCCCGCGCTAAAGATCGCCCTGGACATCAGGTCGAGGTACCCGTGGTCATCCTTCGGGGAAACTGCTTTCCATCCTGGCATGGAACTGCGACCTTGTTCGCTCTATTTATGCCTACCTTCTTGGCGGTCCTCGCCGCCGCCTTCAGGGGGTCGCCATTCGCGCCACCTTCCGCCGCCTACTCGGGACAGCAGCGACTTTGCCTTTCACCGAAAAGTGGACCGGTTGGGATCTGAACCGCCGGCTCTACCATCGCAGTCCGATCTCAAGCCGACTTCCAGCCCGTCTACCTGTCATAAATCGATCCCCTGTGTCCTACTTTGAGGACGAGAATTCGCAGGAGATTCTGCTGAATGTCGAGGATTACGCGATAGTCCCCGACTCGAAGGCGATGATAAGGGGAGCTCACGAGCCTTTGGACAAGTCGATGGGGATTGTCCGCGAGTTCTCCGACCTTGTTGAAGATCCGGCGGGCGACTGTTCGATCGAGCTTCCTCAGTTGGCGAATGGCCGGTTCGGACCAGATGATCTCGAAGGCCATCAGAAACCCAGTTCATCCTTCAGTTGCTGATGGGTTCGGTATTTGCCCGCCTTGATATCGCGGACAGCCTGCTCAATTTCCCTCTTGGTTTGTTCGTTCAGCTCTTGGAGATCCTCGAGGAGCCTCTCGAGAACGTCCTCGTAGGTCTCACGGGGGTGCAGCTTCATCCCTTCGAGGGTTTTCTTCATTTCGTGGCTGAGCTGGATGGTAGTTGCGGCCACGAAACAGACAGGGGCACGCACCTACTTATGGGTTCCTATAGCATGCAATAGGCCGGTATGGACCGAGGGAAAGTGGACCGGGTGGGATTTGAACCCACGGCCTCTACCATGCCAAGATAGCGATCTTCCAGCTGATCTACCGGCCCGCCCGCCGTCGATGCGGGACTCGCGATTAAAGCCTTGTCCTCAGAGACGACGCGGATTCACGTGGATCCAGACCGGCATTGCGGGCCGGTGGTCGAATGCGCTCGACGGTGACACCTCTCCGCGACGGGCGTACCAAAACGGGCGGCTGGAGGGGCGGTGGATGCGACATGGGCCGCTTCGGGGAGGTTCATCGGAAGTTCCCCCCATTGCGCACGAATTCCAGCTTCGTTCTCATCGGCTCGGTCAGGGTATGCGGGCGGGGTCTGGGATTCCCCCGAAAGGTATACCATTCCGGAATTCGGTGGATTTTCCCCGACGTCAGACTCACGCATTTGCATCCCATCGCCCCGGATGAATAATCGACGGAGCGCTCATGAACTGCACACATGGTGATGCCCAGAACCCGAACCGAGCGCAGGCGCATCCCTTCATCTGCACGAGGGCGTCTTGCGCAGGGCCTTGTGCTCTATCGGTCTAGGAGACCGGGCCTGCAAAGGTGAGGGCCAGGCTCTCATCGGTCCGCTGGACTCTTGGCCGAATACCGAACAGGCTGTCGAGGGCGGCGGTCATGAAGGCTTCGAGGTAAATGGACCACTTCTCTCCGAGCGGATGGACCAGGATCAACACGTGCTCGCCGGTCTCATGATGTTCGAGTTGGAACTGGGTCGCGAATCGTGCGTAGTTTTCGACGAACGAAATGAAGTGGTCCAAGGTGACGGTCGTCCAACGAAGCAGGATGTATTCGCGGGCCTCCGAGGGACCCTGCTCTCGCCCGATCGCAGCGATTTCTTCGTCGGAGAGCTTGGCGAGCATCGCACGGAAGAAGCGGTGCCGGACGGTCATGAAGCCGATTTTCGCTTCGAGGCGGTCCCACTCGGTATACTGCATGAATTGGCGGTTCGCGAGACTGTTGAGGGTGAACCCCTCGTCCACCGAGTCGCGGCGCACCGATTCCATCAGGGAAGCATCAAGCCGGAACGTAAGGTTCTCATGTTGCTTTCGGCCGGACTTGGGTTTCGGCACAAGGGCCTACTAGCCTATCCTCCAAACGACCCGCCTAGTCCACGCCCGCCCGAGGAGAGGGCAATAGTCAACCACGCTACGGGGGATTAATGCTTGCACGAGGACAGAGGGTACACTTAGGTGCAATCAACATGGGATGGGACTTCGGGATGGACGACTTGGAGACACGGCAGTGGTGACTGGCACGGGACATCGGATCGCGCTGATGGAGGAGCCCAACCGCCGGTCCGATTCACCATATCTCCGCGGTTCTACGCGCGGACCGTCTTTCGCATCAGGAGTCCGCTTGTCCCGAGCGGAGCCACGGGGGCGAATCCCTCTCTCCGAAACATGCCGGAGGTGCCGAACCAGCTCCACTCCGGGACGGCTGCCATCTTTTCCGAAACGACGGGGAAGGCCTCCACGATTCCGCCGCCCTGCTTTTTGATCGATTCGAGGGCCGCGTGCAACGCGACCTTGGCGACGCCCCTCCCTCGGTGGTCTCGGTCGACGAAGAAGCACGTGATTCTCCATAAATGGGCCACCCGGACCTCGGGTGCCGCTTTACGATACGTCCGCCTTGCGTCGATCCGGGGGAGCTCGTCCTGTCGCCCGTATTGACACCAGCCGACGGGAGTCTGGCCGTCGTATACCAGGATTGCGTGAGACCGACCCCGGCGCACGAGGGCTTTCTTGTCCTTACGGTTCTTCCGTTTTCGTTCGTCACTCGAAAGTCCTCGGCCGATCGGTGTGGCCCTTTGGTAGAACATGCACCAACATTCTCCCTGCTTCGAGGCCAGCTGCTCAAAATCCTCAAGGGTGCGGCCATTCAGTTCGCCTGTTGTGTACGTCATGCTGGCCGCGCCTCAGAATGGCCAAACCTGCATTCGGGAGACACGTCGAGGGGGAATCATGCCGCAGTCTTTGCCTTCTTTCGCGGAGAAGGATTGGTTGTCGAATCCGCGAACATCTCCAATGGCTTCTCCCTTCGCAGTTTCTCGCCGGGAATCGGGACTGGGTACTCGCCCGTCAAGCATCCGAGGCACACGTCGTCCCGCGGATGCTTCAGCGCAGAGATGAGGCCGCGGAGGGAGAGGTAACCGAGGCTGTCCGCATTGATGAAGTCCGCGATCTCGGGGACCGTCTTCTCATTCGCGATGAATTGGCTCCGCGTCTTCATGTCGATCCCGAGGTAGCAGGGGAAGCGGATCGGCGGGCACCCGATTCGGACATGGATTTCGCGGGCGCCCGCGAGGCGCAGGATCTGGACGATCTTCCGGATCGTCGTCCCGCGGACGATCGAGTCGTCGATCAGGACGACTCGCTTGTTCTTGATCGCGGAACGGATCGCATTCAGCTTGAGCATGACCCCGACCTCCCGGTCCTGCTGGTCCGGCATGATGAACGTCCGCTCGATGTAGCGATTCTTGATGAGCCCTTCGACCACCGGGAGCCCGGACGCCTGCGCGTAGCCTTGCGCTTGGGCCCGACCCGACTCCGGGACCGGCACGATGATGTCCGCCGTAATCGGATATTCCCGGGCGAGTTGCTCTCCGATCTTCACGCGGGCATCGTACACGAGACGATCGTCGAGGACGCTGTCCGGCCGTGCGAAGTACACCCATTCGAACATGCAGTGCGCCGTGTGGTTCGGATGGGGTAATCGGGTCGATTCGAATCCGTCCGCGCGGAGCTCGACGATTTCTCCCGGTTTCAGGTCGCGGATGAACTTGAACCCAAGGGCGTCGAACACGACGCTCTCCGAGGAAATCATCATTCGGCCGTTCCCCTCGCCGACGCACAGGGGCCGGATGGCCAACGGATCCCGGATCGCGTACACCGTATCGTTGACCATGAGGGCGAGGCTGTACGCGCCCACGAGACGGTTCGTGAACTCCCGCAGGGCCCGCTTGACGTCCCCCGTGTTCGCGATCTCGTTCGCGAGGAGGCGCACGATGACCTCGCTGTCCGATGTCGTCATGAAGGCCCAGCCCTTCTTGCTGAGCTCCTCGCGGATTTCGTTCGCGTTCGCAATATCCCCGTTGTGCGCGAGGGCGATTTCTCCATACGACGTGTTCACGACGATCGGCTGGGCGTTGTCCAGCACGCTGGAGCCCGTCGTCGAATAGCGGACGTGGCCGATCCCGGAGTTCCCGCGCAGACCGAGGAGGTCCTCTTTCGTGAAGACCTCGTGCACGAGTCCCATCCCGCGTTTCGCCTTCAGGCCTCCATCGAACACCGCGAGGCCCGCGGACTCTTGGCCGCGGTGCTGAAGGATCCTCAGCCCATAGTACAGGTCAGAGGTGACGGGAGAGGTCCCCGTGCACCCGATGATGCCGCACTTCTCCTTTGGACGAAGGTCGGAGTACTCCGACGTTCCCGGGTCGCGGGCCATGCTCAATGCCTCTTCGCCCAAGTGAGATTCCGCATTCGTTTCGTGCGTCCGAATCCGCAAGAGGCGCAGTATTTCTTTTGCTTGTGATAGGCCCGTTGCCCGCATCGACGGCACCGGATGTGGACGCTCTTTCTGCCCATCTTGCCGAGCGAAGCGGTCCCCTTGGTCACGATGGCCACCTACGTCAGGGGGAGATGTAAATGACGTTGTCCCCGCGGACGATCGCGAGGTCCATCTTGCGCTGGGACTGGTTGTCCTGCGTCTCCTCGGCCGCGCGGAGGACGAGGTTCATGTGGGGGTCGAATCCTTCGAGGATTCCGCGATACCCACGCCCGCCTTTCAGCTCAACCATCACATTCGAATTGATCCGCTGGTTGAGGAGAGAAAGCGGCTTGATCATCGGACCACGCCGCAGCCATGGAGGCGGCGTACTTAAAGGTATGTCGGTGTGATGTGGAAAAATCTGCACTTCGTCTCGGAGAGAAATAGAAAGTCACAGCCCGCAGGATGTACCGAATTAAGACCTAGGTGGTCTAGTTGTGACGGGCGGCTCTTCTTCTTCGATGGACTCTTCCTAGGTGCCTTTACTCGAAGTTGAAGAAGTCTCGGTCTCCGTCCAATAGTTCCTGAATGGTAAATCGAACAAACACACCAGACCTCGGAAGGATAACTTCGACCTGCTCGCTTTCTAACGCCCTGAGAGAGTCCGACGGGTTCGAAGCCGTGATTCGAAGCTTTAGCAACTCAGCGAGATATCGGTTGGTCATTGCAACATCCCGAGGTTCCTGCATCCCCCACTCTTTCCCCAGAAATCTCACAATGTAATCTGGGTCGACCAAAGGCCTGACTGGATTCTCTAGCGAAGGGAAAGCTCGTCCAGCGGGATTGAAATCCTCCTTTCTGTATCTCCCGGCAGTCCCGCCCTTCACTTGCACCGTTCTACTCACGCTCTAGCAAGGTATTGAACTTTCTGCCCGCAGAGCTAATTGTAAGACTTCGCAGCCAACCCACTCGTTAAAGAGGCGGGAATTGCGAACGACTTAGGCCATACCGGTCGCGGCTGTCACGTCGAGCGAAGACCAACAACATTAGCAAGTCGCGGCAACCGCGAAGACCTTCACTTGGCGTGTACCAGCGGCCAAGTAAATGCGCCGTATGGATGAAGCCCAAAATCCGCCAGGCCTCCCTGTCAAACCGTAAATTTAAAGGTTTACGGGAGGGACGACGGTGTGAGCCGACAAGCTGCGTCTTGGTGACCGAACCGAACATGAAACGCCGCTACGTTAGGCGCCGTCGACGCTGGAGCACGAGCCACAACGCAGGGGTCGCTGCGAAAACGATCAGGAGAGCGATCGTGCCGAGAGGAAGAAGGAACGAATTCTGCTGGACGGGCGCTTGCTCCGAGGTCCACCCGAGCGAGAAGCTTCCGGGACCCCCCACGGTTTCGGCCACGAGGGTCACGAAGTTGGATGTCGACCAGGGGAAGTCGAACGTCTTTGAGAGTCCCGGCGTCAATACGACGTCCAGCCCGAGAGCCATTTCCTCGTTGTACATGAAAACGTGCACACTTGGAACGGACGCGTTCAGCAATGAGATGGTGAGACGATTGTCAGCCCTCGGGGCGAGAGCGGCCACGAGTCGTTGATTGGCTGGGAATTGCTGAACCCCAGAGAAAACGAAATTCCAGCCCACCGCAACCTTACCCGAACCCACCAGGTGCAAGTCATATGTCCCACGCTCCAGCTGAATGAGAGTCATGCCACTGTGGCCGACCCAGTCGGGCGAGAGGCGCGTACCGTTTTGGCTGAGCGAGGCGTCCATCGTTGAACCTCGGTCCGCGGACACGATGAGATAGTATTCCCCGCGTTCCGTGAGCTCGAACGCGTAGTCCGCCGTCCCCGAAACGAAATAGATACCCGCCCCAATTCCGTTGGGCACGGGTGGGGTGTCGTAGGGTGGTCGGTTCGGCACCCCCGCCGCGCCGAGGGCCGTCGCGGCGAGGAACACCGCGAGTACCAAAGAGACGAACGACGCGATCGCATCTCGCCTTCGGGTCAGGCTCCGCTCCACGTCCGCTCCAATCGACTTCGACTCATAAGAATTACGTTTCCAATCGGTTGCTCGCGGCCCGCATCCGGGGCGCGAACGAGGTCGGAACATGGTCGGGCAGGCATCGAGAAGCGAAACGGAAACCCGAAACGTCCTTGACCCGGACGCTGTTGCCACGGCCATGGATGAACCGCCGATGCCGGGTTCACGTGTGCGCGCGACGACAAAGCACGGCACGCTCACGGTCGATGAGATCGCGGCGATGCAACCCGGGATGGCCCGCCTCATGGACGAATTGAGTCGGAGGTATTGGGTCCTCTACTACGCCGCGAAGGCGGGCAACTGGGAGCTGGCGGCCTACATGGAGCGGGAGTCGGAGAAGATCCTTCAGACCGCGTCCGTGGCCCGGCCGAAATATCGGGATGACATCGCGTCCTTCGTCCGCGAACGTCTCGGTCCGATCGCGCGGGCGATCGACGCGAAGGACTGGCGCACCTTCGACGCGGCCTACCATCGGGGCATCGACGATTCGAATATGTATCATGACAAATACAACAAGCGGTTCATCCGATTCCGGCTACCGGACCACCCTCCCGAGTGGTTCGACCTCACGGCTCGATAGGTTTTTGGCCCGCGGCCCCGTGCCGCGGCCGGGATCCCGATGGACTACGTCGCTCTGGGCCGTGGCGGCCCGAAGGTCTCCGCGATCGGACTCGGCATGTGGCAGGCCGGCGGCAAGGCCTGGGGGTCCGACGTGCGGGACGCGGATTGTCGGAAAGCGATGGAACGTGCCGTCGAGCTCGGCATCAACCTGGTCGATACGGCCGAAGCGTACGGGGAAGGTCACTCCGAGACGGTCATGAGCCGGGCGATCAAGAACGTGGGCCGCGACAATGTCTTCATCGCGACGAAGGTTGGGGGCTGGCACCTGCGGCCGGACGACGTCCGGAAGGCGTGTGCTGCCAGCCTCAAGCGACTCGGCGTGCGCGAGATCGACCTATACCAGGTGCACTGGCCGGATCCGTGGGGCCAGGTCCCGCTCCGAGAGACGATGAAGGCGCTGGAGGCCTTGCAGAGGGCCGGCAAGATTCGCCACATCGGAGTCAGTAACTTCGCGGTCCGAGACATGCGGGAGGCGAGGAGTCACCTCTCCCGGACGGATCTGACGTCGAACCAGGTCCGGTACAACATGCTCCAGCGGGACGTCGAGAAGGAAGTCCTGCCGTATTGTGCCCGGGAAGGGATTGGGATCCTGGCCTGGAGCCCCATCGGAAAAGGCCTCTTGTCAGGGAAGTACCACAACGGCAGGAGACCGAAGGACCGCGTGCGCTCCGACGAGGACCTGTTCAAACCCGCGAACGTTCGGGCCAGCGCTCCGCTCGTCCGGGAGCTCCGTCGGATCGGAAAAATCCATGGGAAGACGCCCGCGCAGGTCGCCCTCGCATGGCTGCTGCGACATCGACATGTCGTGCCGATCCCGGGGGGGAAGAGGCCCTCCCAGGCGGCGGAAAATGCCGGTGCGGCAGGGTGGTCCCTCAGCTCGCGCGAACTTCGTGGGCTCGACGCGATCCTGCGCCGCACGCGGTTGGATACGTTCTAGGGCCCGGGCGGCCCGGGTTTCTTCTTGCGCATTCGCATCGCTGCCGCGGCAACCCCAATGACGACCACCACGACGATCACGCCACCGGCGATCAGGAGCGTGTTGTCGCCCGCGGGCGCCGGTGCCGCGTTGACGACGAACGTGCCGCGCTGAATGTTATAGCCGTGAATATTGCAGAAGTAGGCGAATGTCCCCGCCGTGTTCGCGGTGTAGGTGAAGGTCGCGGCCGTCGTCTTGCTCGAGAACGGGTACGACCATCCGTCTCCTGACGTGTTGGAGTGGCTGTTGTCCACGTCAATGATCAGCTGGTGCGTTGTCGAGTCGTTCGCGAACAGCTGGAAGGTGACTGCGTCACCCTGCTGGACCGTGAGGGTCGGTCCTGGCTCGGTAATGTTGTTTGGACCCTGCCCCCAACCCGCGGGTGCAGTGAAACTGGCGTAGAGGGTGATGGGCACGGCCTTCGATGGGCGGGGTCCGATGGAGGACATCGCCCCCAGCGCCGGCGCTGCCAGGCTGGAGGCGACGATCGCAAGTCCGAGCGCCGCTAAGAGTATCGTTTTGGATGTACCAGACATGGTCCCTTCCTCCCGCGCGGCGAGCCGGTATCTCCGGATAAAGGTTTTCCGTAATGCGTAACTCTCGGGGCCTCACGCAGTGCGGGGGATGGGACTTCCCGCCCCGCGCGGTCCGCGCGAGGCTTTTGAACCCATGGACTCCTGCGAGACCGGATCTTAAGTCCGGCGCCGTTGTCCAAGCTTGGCTACCCCCGCGCCCGCCCCATCGAGCGATCGGTATAATGCTTTTGTTGCGTTGCTCGGAAACTTCTTTTCCTCTGCTTTCGTTGCGGACAGGAATGCGATCTCGGATCATCTGGCTCGAGCTCTCGATCTTACTATTGGCACTCTTATTCGCGGAATTCGGTGAAGTCCTTCGCGAGATCCGGACAGATGTCGTGCTCGACTGGTTCGTCACGCTCGCGCCGCTGATTTGGATCGACGCTTCGATCGTCGTCCTGTACGCTTTCTTCCGACTGTACTTGACCCCGGAATTGGTGCCTCCGAGGACAAGCGCTGCGATGAAGCGCGTGAGCGCGTTTCTCGTCCCGAACACGCGAGTCCTTCGAGGCGGCACTCGCCTTCGGAAGGTTTGGGCGATCTCCGCGGTCGCTTACGCGGTGACCTACGCGTTCCTGCAAGGTGTCTTCGTGGTGGACCTTTCGGGTTCGCTGTCGCCGGTGTTCGTCGTCATCGAAAGCGCCATCGGCTACGGTCCCGGGATCGCCTGGGCCCCGACGACCACCTTCGGTATCCAGCTGAGGCCCTATTCGGTCGCGGCCGCCGCGTCGCTGTCGCTCCTGTCAGGACTCGTGTTCGCATTAGCCTTCCAGGTCATCCGTACGACGGGTCAACGGGCGGCAAGAGGCCTCCCGGGTCCCCTTCTCGGATTCGCCGTGATGTGCCCGGCTTGCGCGAGCGGGCCGGTGTCGGGGCTGTTCCTCGCCTACGTGACGCCGATTGCATTCATGGGAGAGATGGGCTCAGCGTCCGCGTTTTCACGGCTGCTTGGAGCCTCTACGCTCTTGCTCATCGTGACGCTGGTCCTCTCCTGGACTATGATTTGCTTCTTTACGAATGTGCTTTTGCCCGACGTTCCTCCCACAGCGATCCAAGGCTCCGCGTCGACTAACGCGTGATTCGCGGCGCGGACGCTGGCGGACGGGGAAGTTCCAGCCTTCAGGCCGTGACGGTGAGGGTCCCCCACATGCCCTTATCCTGGTGGATCTTCCAGTCGGTCCGGTCGACCTGGTGGCACGCGAAGAAGTAGGTACCCGGGGTATTGATGACGAACCAGAAGAGGAAAGTGTTCCCTGGGTCGACGTCATGATCGACGCACGA
>Ga0209376_1000244_pt1 | contig 60608 bp, 61 predicted proteins | sample GraSoiAngelo_134_FD_185891 | JGI IMG/M metagenome (GOLD analysis project Ga0209376, IMG submission 185891) | Grasslands soil microbial communities from the Angelo Coastal Reserve, California, USA - 14_0929_05_30cm (SPAdes) (version 2) | ecosystem: Environmental > Terrestrial > Soil > Grasslands ...
CTGTACGATGTCATTACGCCGCAGCACATCGACAAAATGGCAAAAATCATTCTGCTAACGGGTTCATTTGTCGGCTACGCCTACACAATGGAATTTTTCGTGGCGTGGTATAGCGGCAATTACTACGAGCGGTTCGCGTTTTGGAACCGCGTGTTTGGTCCTTACTGGTGGTACTGGTGGTTCGGCATGCTTTTCTGCAATTGCCTCTCACCGCAACTTTTTTGGTTTAGATGGTGCCGCCGCAACATCCTTGTCGTGTTTTTCGTGGCCATGTGCGTCAACGCCGGGATGTGGTTCGAGCGCTTTATCATTATCGCCGGCGGATTGCACCGGGATTTTCTTCCATCCTCGTGGCGCCTGTTTATCCCGACGTGGGTCGACATCTGGACATACATTGGGACGCTCGGAATTTTCACTTCGCTGTTCCTGCTTTTCATCCGATTCCTGCCGATGATCGCGATGTCGGAAGTGAAGACCGCAACACCCGAAGCGGACCCCCATTATTCTACGTCGCCTGGGATCCGGTCCGTATCTCCCGGTGGAAAGGGCCGCACACGATGATGCGGACACCTGCAGGCCACAAAGTTTATGCCATGGCTGCCGAGTACCCAAGCGCGGCCGCGCTTTACGAAGCGGCGAAGCACGTTCGTGACGCAGGTTTCCGGCGTTGGGACGTTTATTCGCCGTTTCCTATTCACGGAATGGATGATGCGATGGGACTCGGAAAATCGTGGTTAAGCGGCTGGGTCTTGTTTGGCGGTGTTTCCGGTTTGCTCACAGCTGCGCTCGTTGAGTTCGGCCCGTCATGGTTGCTTTATCGGCTCGATGTGCATGGCAAGCCATGGAATTTTTGGACCGTCCCCGCGTTTTTCCCGATCATGTTTGAGCTGACCGTGCTCTTCGGCGCGTTTGCTGCATTTTTCGCAATGTTCGGCATGAATGGATTGCCGCGCTGGTACCATCCCATGTTCAATTGGGAACGCTTCGGCCGCGCGAGCAACGACGGATTTTTCCTGGCGATTGAAGCGCGCGATCCGCGATTTACCGAAAACGGCGTGCGCGAATTGCTGGAACAAACAGGCGGGCAACACATCACCATCGTTCACGAGGACTAAACATGTTGCGTGGATTTTTTGTGATTTTTCTTCTGTGCACGATCGCGATCATCGCAGTGTTTGGGTTTCGCGGACAAATCAGTACCGCACCGCCGCTGGAGGTTTTTCCGGACATGGTGCGCCAGATGAAAGTGCGCGCACAAGCCCCGCTGGATTTCTTTGCGGACGGTCGTGGGCCGCGTTTACCGGTTGCTGGCACAGTTCCGATTGGCTACGAGATGCCGAAGCCGGATACGCCAGAAGCGCAGCAGGCCGCAGTCGGTGCCTGGTCGCATCCGAACGCGAGTTTTAGCGTCGGCACCGATTACTACAACACGGGCAAAATGGCTGATCACTGGGGGACAGGTATTCCACTCGAAGTGAGGTCCGAGTTGATGGAACGCGGCCAACAGCGTTTTAACATCACCTGCGCAATGTGCCACGGCGCTGCGGCTACGGGCAACGGGATCACCAAACAATACGGCCTCGCCACCGTGATTTCGCTGCAGGACGAGCGGATCCGCAAAATGTCGGACGGCGAAATTTTTAACACCATCACTAACGGTAAAAACACGATGATGGCTTACGGGCCTACCATCATCGTGGCGGATCGCTGGGCGATCATCGCTTACCTGCGCGCGTTACAGCGCAGTCAAAACGCGGCGGTCGCCGATGTGCCGCCGGAAGATCGCGCCGACTTGGACAAACCGGCCGAGAACAAACCGCCGGAGGCGAAACCCGCAGCAAAGCAGGAGGCACCAAAAAAATGAGCGAACGTTTACATACTGTTCCAACGCCGGAAGGCGAATATTTCGACAGTAGTCGTTTTGCCGGACTTTCGTTTCTGCTCGGACTGATTGCAGTGGTCGCGCTCGTGCTGTGTGCCGTTGGCGCGTTCGTGAATCCGCATCAGTTTAGTTATTCGTGGCTGTTTGCATTTGCGTTTTTCTTCACGCTCTGCGCCGGCTGCTTTTTCTGGACAATCGTCCATCACGCGACCGACGCTGAATGGAGCGTGGTCGTGCGCCGGCAATTGGAAAATATTGCCGCGTTGCTGACGGTCCTCGCGCTTCTATTTGTGCCGATTCTTTTGCTCCGTCACCACCTCTATGCGTGGATGGATGTTCCACGCGGAGTCGAGCCTTCGCTCGACACCAAGCGAGCGTATCTCAACTGGACTTTCTTTTTTGTGCGCGCCGTAGTGTTCCTCGGGTTCTTTCTTTTGGCGGCGCTCGCATTGCGCAGACTTTCGGTGGAACAGGACAAGGACGGCAGTCCGCGCTTCACCATCGGAATGCGTAAGGTCTCGTTCATCAGTCTGCCGATGTTTGCGCTTTGTCTGACTTTCGGCGCATTCGATTGGCTGGTGAGCCTCAATTACCGCTGGTTCTCAACAATGTTTGGTGTGTATATCTTCGCGGGCGCAGCCGGCAGCTCGATGTCGCTGCTTGTTCTTGTGATCACGGCTTTGCGTCAAGCCGGTTACCTGAAGGACGTCGTCACCGTCGAGCATTATCACATCATGGGAAAATGGATGTTGGCCTTCTGCGTCTTCTGGGCCTACATCGGTTTCGGCCAGTACATGCTCATCTGGTACGCAAACATTCCCGAAGAGACGCAGTATTTCATCACTCGAAACACCCAATCCTGGTGGGCGCTGAGCATGCTGTTGGTGATCGGGCGTTTCTTCATTGCGTTTCCAATCTTGCTGATGCGCTCGATCAAGAAACATCCGCACCAGCTCTCCATCGTGGCTGCCTGGATTGTGTGTATGCAGATGCTCGACGTTTACCTCATTGTGCTGCCTTCGTTACACGGCTCCGGCTTTCATCCCAGCATTTGGGATTTACTCTCGCTTATCGCCATTGGCGCGACGCTCGGTTTCGTTTATCTGCGACTACTACCCAGGACTTCGCTGTTCCCCGTCCGCGATCCGCGTCTGATCGAATCTCTGCAAACAGTCAATTGACATGGTCGAGACTGAATCCATCCGCCAGATTGCGCATTCGCGCGCGCCATTGTCCACGTGGTTAGGGATCGTTTTTCTCTTCGCATTATTTGGCCTAATCGTGCTCGCGATAATTGGGCCCACGCCGCGGGGAAGTGATTACGAAGAGACGCGCGCGAAAAAACGCATGGAAAATCTGAAAACGGTACGCGAAGACGCAGACAAAGCGCTGAACACATACATTTGGGTCGACAAGAATAAAGGCGTTGTTCGCATCCCGATCAGTCGCGCCATGCAACTTACTGTTGCCGAGCTTGCGCAAAAAAAGCCCGCAGTGGCAGGTCCGATCGCCACACCGCAAGCGCAAGCGACAGCCGCACCGGGTTCGCCTGCGCCGGTCGGTTCTCCGAAACCTGGCGCCGCGCAGCCAGCTGGTTCGCCTTCAGCGCCCGCTGCATCGCCTTCACCAGCAGCTCAAACCGCTGCCTCGGCTTCGCCAGCAGGTCAAACTGCTGCGTCACCTTCACCACAAGGTGCCGCATCGCCTTCGCAGGCGGCGCGCGCAGCTCCATCCGCAGCCGCTTTGCCCGCGCTGGCCACGACTCCATGAACGCCACTGGAATTCCACTGAAAGAACCAGCCGTTTCTGCTGCCGCAGGAGACACAGAGCAGTTGGAGCGCGCGTACATCGACGCCTCAACACGTGTGCCAGTGCTGATGTTTTACACATCGGCCATGGCGTGGCTGATCCTGGGCACGCTGCTGGCCGGTTTCGTTTCATTCAAACTTCACGAGCCTGACCTGCTTTCGAACATCAGTTTTCTAACATGGGGACGCGTGCGGCCTGCGCACATGAACGTGATGGTTTACGGCTGGGCCTCCATGGCGGGGATGGGCACGGCCATCTGGCTCATGGCGCGGTTGTGCCGCACCGTTTTGCGATATCCGCTGTTGCTCGTTGCAGGCGCTGTTTTTTGGAATTTGGGCGTGCTGCTGGGAGTAGGCGGAATTCTTCTCGGCGACAGCACCGGTTATCAATGGCTCGAATTTCCCGGCTACGCAGCGATTATTCTGTTCGTCGCCTACACGCTCGTTGCCTCGTGGGCGGTGCTCATGTTTCGCTACCGACGCGGCGAACAAATTTATATTACGCAATGGTATTTGCTCGGCGCGTTTCTCTGGTTTCCATGGCTCTACGCGGCTGGGCAACTGATGCTCTTCGTCGTGCCGGTGCAGGGAGTTTTGCAATCGGCTGTCGGCTGGTGGTACGCGAATAATCTGCTCTTTCTCTGGTTCGGCGCGATCGGGCTTGGCACCGCGTATTACATGATTCCCAAAGTCATCGGTCGCCCGGTTTACAGTTATCATTTGGCGACGATCGGTTTCTGGAGCTACGCGCTTTTCTCGAGCTGGACCGGAATGCAGCGGCTCGTCGATGGACCGTTCCCGGCGTGGATGATCACCGCCAGCATCGCGGCGACGATCCTCACGACCATCCCTGTCGCCACCGTCGGCCTGAATCATCACATGACCATGCAGGGCTATTTTCCGCTCATGCGCTATAGCCCTACGCTGCGGTTCACCGTGTTCGGCGCGATGTCTTACACAGTGTTTAGTCTCGTTGGTGTTTTGATTTCGCTACGCTCCGTGGCGCGCTACGTGAATTTCACCCAGGCGAGCATCGCTTACTCCCATCTCGGTCTTTACGCGTTTTTCACCATGGTGATTTTCGGTTCGATGTACTATATCGTGCCGCGACTGATTGGGCGTGAATGGCGCTACGCGTCATTGATCAAACTGCATTTCTGGGCATCGGCCTATGGCATCGGCCTGATGACGCTCATGCTCCTCGCTGGCGGCTTTCTCCAAGGCGCGGACATGGAAAACCCGTCGCTAGCTTTCAGCGAGACCACGGAAACGGTCCTTCCATATCTACGCGGACGCAGCCTGGCCGGCATTTTGCTCACTGTATCGCATTTTATCTTCGCGTATCACTTTGGGCTCATGCTTTTGGGATTGGGCCGACAATCGACTGTTCCCACGTTCCTCAATCCCGTTGAGGCGGAGGGTTCTGAAACGCACTTATGAAAGGTCTCGCTCCTCTCTTTCTCGGAATTTTCGGGACGTTCGCCTTTTCTTGGGTGGGTTTGACCGTAATTCCGAATTGGCAAATCGGACACCTTAATCCGCAAATGGAGGAGGACGGCAGCGACGTTTATCCCCAACCGCAATCGGGAATGGTCACGCGGGGAGCACGCGTTTACGCTGCGAACGGCTGCATTTATTGTCACAGCCAGCAAGTGCGCGCCGATTACGCGGCGGACGATATCGAGCGAAAATGGGGTGAGCGTCGCAGCGCGCCGCGCGATTACATTTTCGAGCAGCCGGTATTTCTCGGGAAGATGCGCATGGGCCAGGACATTACAAACATCGGCGCGCGCGCGCCGGCGGAACAGGAAAACGCTCCACCCGGCGGCGCCGCAAGTCCTGCGGCTTCGCCCGCGCCGCAAGGAGGCGCACCCGCACCAAGTGTTGCTCCTTCCGGTCCGGCAGCCGCCGGGTCGCCGGCAAAGGTCGGTTCGCCGGGGCCAGCGAGTTCTCCTGCGACACCTCCGGCAAAGGCCGCTTCGCCCGCACTGGCCGCACCATCTCCAAGAGCAACTGCGTCGCCTTCCCCGGCAGGTTCTCCTGCAACATCGCCGGCAGCCCCTGCTGCATCGCCATCGCCATCCCGCGCCAAAGGCGCCAGCAACTCCGGTTCCGAAGGCCCCTCCTGCTTCGCCATCTCCGGCAGCAGCAGCGGCCGCAGCAAATGCAAGCCCGGCTGCATCAGCAAGCCCGCCGTGGCCTGTGCAAATCGCTGGCGAGCCACCGATGTACTCCGCCGCCTGGCATCATGTGCATCTCTTTTCGCCGCGCAGTATCAACATCGATTCGGACATGCCGTCTTATCATTTTCTTTATCAAACGCGTCGCATCAGTGACGCGCCTTCGGCTGATGCATTGCAGCTCACGGGTTCCGATGCGCCGCCAGAAGGCTGGGAAATTGTTCCTACTTTCGACGCGAAATGTCTTGTTGCTTATTTAATGTCGCTCAACCAATCGCATCCCTTGAAAGAAGTCAGATCAGCTGCTGGGCCGGCAGCATCTCCAGCGCAATCGCCAGCGGCGGCGCCCGCACAATCGCCGGCAGCCGGAAAGTGACGATGCTATGAACGAGGAAACTCCGAAACCGGCATCCCGCGTGGGGCAGGGAATGGATTACGGCGAACAGGCAGATGTGTTGAAGGTGCATGCCGCTGTTCAGCGCGAAAAACGGGAGCCTCGCGTCGGCGCCGAACCGCTCTCGATTTGGCTGATTGCAGTGTACGGGCTGGCGGTATTTTTTGGCGGTGCCTATCTCGGCCGTTACTCGGGAAATTTTAGCGGTGAAGCGCTTGACCCGTACGGCGGCGAGCCACAAGCGATGAAAAAAGCTGCCGGACCGCAAGGCGCAGAACAGGTGGCAGAACTTTCGCCGCACGATCGCGGCAAAAAAATCTTCTCAGCGAATTGCCAGACTTGCCACCAGGCCAACGGTCTTGGCGTGGGCGGTCAATATCCTCCCCTCGCAGGTTCGGAATTTACAACCGGCGGCTCGCGTCGGCCGGCGATGATTGTTCTAAAGGGTTTGCAAGGTCCAGTGACTGTGAAAGGCCAAAAATTCGGCGCTGCCGTGATGCAACCCTGGGACAAAACATTGACCGACCAAAAGATTGCTGATGTGCTGACATACGAACGGAGCGAGTGGGGTAACAGTGCCAGCGCGGTTACGGCCGAGCAAATTGCCGCCCTGCGCAAAGAGCTGGCCAACCATCCAGAATCATTCACCGAGCCTGATATACTGGGCGTTCCGGCCGATGCTGAACTTCCCGGCGGTGCACCCGCGGGCGGTGGACCGCCAAAACCAGGCGAAGCCGCAAAGGCGGCCCCTCCGCCAAAACCACAAGGATAACGCACAGCTTGCCGTGAGCGCAGTCGAACGGGCGCGTCTGACGGATTCTGGGGAGCACACGCCGCTGGCGTGTAGTTGTCGGCAGCTTGCTGACACCACCCGATCATGAGCTTGCTAGATGTCTAAGGAGTGTCTCGCGAAAAACGATAAGAATTCGACTCACCGCTTGGTCGTTCAATACTTGGATTCTTTCGCTCGTTCACAACTGCGCGCAACGTTTCCTGACCGACATTGACGAGGTCGTGTTTTATTGGTGTCGGATAGCAAAAACGCTGCCTGGGCCGACTTTACAGCAAGGTTTGGAGTTTATGGACTCCAGTCGCGATCACGTGATCGCGTCCGCCAGCAATTCGGCCATGTGCCTGGGCCGCGTGTTCGTTAGATCGCTAATTTGATGGCGGCAGCTTGTGCCTGAGGCGATGATCTCTGTCCCCGGTGGTTGATTGTCGATCTTGTTGATCAAGCGCTGGCCGACCTGAACGGAAAGATCGTATTTCTCTGCGAGCGCGCCGAACGCGCCTGCCATTCCACAACAGGCGGTGTCGAGCACCGTTGCTTTTCGCCCAGGCAGACGTTCCGCGAGTCTTTTCATGAAGGCCGGATTCATGATCGATTTTGCGTGGCAATGCGGATGAATCGCGACGTTCGCTTCCAAATGTTTGAATTGCCCCGCACCCGGTTCGTTCGCGAGCAAATCATCCACAAATTTTTCGAAGAGGAAGCACCGCTTCGCGACGTTCTCCGCATTCTCGATCTTTAGCTCGCGGTAATCTTCCACGAACATTGACCAACACGATGGCTCGAGGAACAAGATCGGAGCGCCAGGCAGTTGAGAGTCGAGAGTTGATTGTTGAGAGCCGAGAGAATTCAAAAGATCGATGTTGTGTTTCCCAGCTTTTGCTGCGTCTTCCAAATTTCCCTGGCTGAACGCTGGTCGTCCACAGCAGCGCCGATTTCTCGCGAGCGACACCTCAAAGCCGAGCGCTTCCAGCACTTTCGCCGCAGCAATTCCAATGTGCGGCTCATGGTAACGCACAAAAGTGTCGTCCCACAGAATGACGGCGCCTCGCCTCTGTAGCCGCGTTCTATGATCGCCGTTGTAGCCGCGATCGTTGATCGCGGACGCGCGGCCGGGGTCACCGACCCTGGCTACAGTGGCGTCTGCCACAGACGCCCTACAATGTCGCGCGAACCAGCGATCAAATCGTTCGTTTGCATAATGTGGCAACGAACGTTTGGCTGAAAGGCCGAGCGTTTTTTCCATGACCGCACGGAGCGGTTTTAGATCGACAATCGCATTGGCGAATTGCGGCAATGCGCAACCGATGCGGCCTAACAAATCGACGTTGCTGAAAATCCGCTCGCGCAACGGCAATCCATCACGTCGCCATCGCGCATACATCAATTCCGCTTTCAACAGCGCGAGATTCACGTTCGACGGACATTCGGGTGTACAACCCTTGCAGGAGAGACAGTTGCTTAGCGCGGCATGGAGCTCTTCGGATTTCAACGGATCGTGTCCATTGACCCGCAACTCGAGCGCTGCGCGGATGATATTTGCGCGGCCTCGCGTGGACATGACTTCCTCGCCGGTCGCCATAAACGTCGGGCACATGATGCCGGTCTGTTTAAGGCAGCCGCCGCAGCCGTTGCATTGCTCAAGATTGCCGATGAACGAGCGGTCCTTGAACGCGAACGCGAGCACCGGCTGGAATGGAAGCTCGAGCGGGCGTGTGAAATTCTCGCGCAAATGATTATCGATCTTGGTAGGGACGCCGCGCCGCGGCGTCCGGTCGGCGCAGCGCGCCGACCCTACCTCGAAAATTTTCCCTGGATTGAAAATATTTTTCGGATCGAAAGTATTTTTGATTGCGCGCATCACTTCGAGCAGATCATCGCCGAGCTGCTCGCGCATGTACTCGGTGCGGGCGATGCCAACGCCATGCTCAGCGGAGAGCGAGCCTTTGAACTGCCGCACCAGCGCGGAAGTTTGGTCAGCGACTTGCCGGAATTTTTTCAAATCTGTTGCGCTATGCAGATCGAGAACCGGCCGAACGTGGAGTAGTCCGCTGGCAGCGTGACCATAGTAACTCGCTTCGAGCCCGAGCGGTTTCATGATCGATTGCAATCCACGCACGTATTCGGGCAACTGCGCGGGGCGAACGGCGGCATCTTCGATAAACGCGACCGGCTTGGCCGGACCAATGCAACCGGTCAAAAGCGACAGGCCAGATTTGCGCACCGACCAGACGAGATTCATCTGTGCGGAATCTGTGAGAATTTTCGTGCGCAGCCCGATCTTTCTCGACTGCAAGATCGACAATCGTTCTGCCACATCATCGTAGAATTCGACGATCAAAATCGATTCGCAGGGCTTCGCGTGGAGTTCGAGTAAATCGCGCGCCGCCTGAAAATGAAGCTGGCCTCTGGTTTGATCCAGCAAAAGGCGATCGATGTGTTCGATGGCGGCAGGTTTAAGATCCAGAAGCTCGACCGTGGCTTGCATCGCTTCTCCCACAGATGCGAAAAAAATCAGGCCCAACCCTTTTTCCCGCGGCAGCGGCGAGATTTTGACTTCAGCCGAGAAAATTGCAGCGAGCGTTCCTTCGCTGCCCGCAAGAATATTGGTCAGATCATTCGGCGTACGCAGGAATCTTTCGATGCCGTAACCTGGCCAGCGCTTCAATAAGCCTGGCGGCCAACGCTCGGCCATCTCAGCGCTCTTTGCGCGAACGAGGTGGTCGATCTTGTTGCGCTCGGCGCCCAAGGTGTGGTGCTCGGTACCGATCGTTTCGATTCGGCCATCGGCCGTTACAATTTCCAATGAAAGGACGTGATCGGCTGTCGTCCCGTAAACCGGCACGCGTGCGCCGGAGGAATTGTTCGCGATCATGCCACCGAGCGTGGCACGGGCACTCGTTGCAACATCAGGGCCAAAACAAAACCCATGCGGTCTTAGGAAGTCGTTGAGCTGATCCAGCACGACACCGGAGCCGACCCGCACGCTGCGTTTTTCGAAGTCGAGATCGGTGATCGGACGGTTGTAGCGCGAGAACTCCACGATCAATCCTTCGCCGATCGCGTTTCCAACCAGACTTGTGCCGGCACCTCGCGGCGTAATCGAAACATCGGCATCGGCCGCGGCGCGAACGACCGCACTTGCCTGCTGTGCATTTTTCGGAAACGCCGCGCCGACCGGCTCGATCTGATAAATCGAAGCATCGGTCGCGTAAAGCTGTCGCGTCAGATTATCAAACCGAACATCGCAGCCGGTTTGCTTGATTTTCCTTTCCTGGAGAGAGGTCATCCCTTGGGAATTAGATTATCCCGCCAAACGCTAACGTAGCACAGGCTTCTAGCCTGTGGGGTATCCGGGCATCTTGCCTGGCGTTTAACATGATTCCGCAGGCGAGACGCCGGCCGGCCGCACAGCCAAGATGGCTGTGCTACAGCAGCGGCATCTGCGCGCTCTCCGGCGTCGTTTCGGCGAAGCGAACGCCAACGCCGATGAGACGCACCGGTTTTCCAGTGCGAGCAAATGCTTCGGCGAGCAGCGAGCGGAAATCCTGCAAGGTGGGCGCGAGTCCGGCGCGCTCGGCGGTCGTGCGCGTGAAATCGTTGAACTTCAGTTTCACAAAAATCTTCGTGATACATCGAGTCGCCTCCTTTTGCGCGAGGTCGGCCATTACGTCTTGGAATAAATCTTCGAGTTTCTCTTCACATTGCTCGACCGTGGTAAGATCGACTGCGAAGGTTTCCTCGGTGCTGAGCGATTTACGGGGGCGGTCCGGCTCCACCGGCCGGTCATCAACGCCGCGAGAGAGATCGTAGAGCTCGAGACCAAACTTGCCGAAAAGTTCGACAAGTTCCGGACGGGGGAAGCGCTGCAGCTCGCCGCAAGTTTTCACGCCGAGCTCTTCCAGTTTTCGCTCCGTCTTCTCGCCGATTCCCCAAATCTTGCGCACCGGAAGTTTCTCCATAAAGGCCGGCACTCCTTCTGGCGTGACTTCAAATTGCCCGTTCGGCTTGTGTATTTCACTCGCGATTTTTGCGATCAATTTGTTCGGACCGATTCCCACCGACGAGGTCAGTTTCGTTTTGCGAAAGATGGTCCCGCGGATCACTTGTGCGAGTGGTCCCGGTGCGCCGGGATGGTTACTGACGTCGAGATACGCTTCGTCGAGCGAGAGTGGTTCGATCAACGGAGTGAACCGATACAGGATTCCACGGATGACGGCGGCTTCGCGGCGATAGACATCGAACCGTGTCGGCAACACGATGAGTTTTGGACAGCGTTGCAACGCCATAAAAGTGGGCATGGCCGAGCGCACACCGAACTTGCGCGCCTCGTAATTGCATGTTGTCAAAACCCCGCGTCGATCTCGTGCGCCGCCCACGCCAACTGGCTTGCCGCGCAGCGAGGGACGGTCGCGGACCTCAATCGCGGCGTAGAAGCAGTCCATATCCAGATGGATAATTGCGCGCGGCCTTGAATCTTTTTCCACCGACCAAATGTAGCTTCAATAGCCGCACTATCATCTTTGGCTAAGGAAGCGGGGATTGCCTTTTCGCGGAATTTACGTCATGACGACCGATGATATGACATCAACCGCAACACGAGTTTTTATGGTCCGGCATGGCGCCACGGTCATGAGTGCCGAGGACCGGTTTGCCGGCGCGACCGATGTTGCCCTTTCCGATGAGGGCCGCGAGCAAACACGGCGATTAGCAGAACGGTTAAGTCACGAAAGAATTGCCGCAGTTTACGCGTCGCCTCTCGGACGCACTGTTGAGACCGCGCGAATTCTTGCGGCGCCGCACAATCTGAAGGTGCAGACGCGCGATGGTTTTCGGGAAATTTCGCACGGTCGCTGGGAACAAATGACCCGGCGCGAAGTGGAAAAAGAGTTTCCGGAAGAAGCCGCAGAATGGGAGAAGGACCCCTACACATTTGCGCCCGTGGGCGGCGAAAGCGGTCTGGCCGTGACGGCTCGCGCTTTGCCGGCACTGATCGAGCTAGTGCGCGAGCATCGAGGCAAAAATATTTTGGTTGTCTCACATAAGGCGACGATCCGGCTATTGCTCAGCTCATTGCTCGGCTTCGATCCGCGCCGTTACCGCGACAACCTCGACCAGAAACCGGCCGCGCTAAACATTGTCGATTTCAGGGATGCCACGCGTGCCCGACTGACGTTGTTTAACGACACGTCGCATTATGACAAGGCCGGCAAGGCGATCCCGGAAATCCCGGAAGCGCGTCTGTCGAAGTGGTGGAACAGCCTGACGAAGTGAGCGGATTAGCCGATGACTTAGCCACGAGGGACGTGAATGGACACGAAAGACTGAGAGGCTTCGCAAGCGCTCAGCTGCCGCCACGGGAAAAATCGGCGGGGATTTCCAAAATTTCGCGCTTTGCAAATCGCGCGTCTCTCTAGATATTGAAACAATCACTTTCTACTGAAATGGACGCTTCCACTTCTCTCGAAACGCATCACGATCCACACGCCCACGCCGCCGAACATGAACATCACGAGCTCGGGTGGTGGCGAAAATATGTTTTCTCCACCGACCATAAAGTGATCGGCATCCAGTACGGATTCACCGGGCTGATCTTCCTCTTCTTTGGTTTTTCGCTGATGATGCTGATGCGATGGCAACTGGCCTATCCTGGCCAGGCTTTGCCAGTGATTGGGAAGTTTCTTCCGCATATTTTCGGGCCGGGCACAATGCCGGACGGCAAAATGACGCCTGACTTTTACAATTCGTTAGGCGCGATGCACGGCACGATCATGGTCTTTCTCGGGATTGTGCCATTGGCGTTCGCGGCCTTCGGGAATTTTGTCGTACCGCTGCAAATCGGCGCGCCGGATATGGCCTTCCCGAAAGTAAACATGGCAAGCTACTGGGCCGTTTTTGTCGGGAGCATTGTGATGCTGATCAGTTTCTTTGTGCCCGGCGGCGCGGCCAAGAGCGGCTGGACTTCCTACGTGCCGCTGGCCGCGATTGCCGACACCGGCCCGGGACATCTTCCGGTTTTCAATGGGCAGACGCTCTGGCTGATCGGGTTTATTTTTTTGATCACGTCCTCTTTGCTCGGCGCGATTAATTTCATCGCGACCATCATTCAGTTGCGCGCCAAAGGGTTGACGTGGATGCGGCTGCCATTTTTTGTCTGGGCACAGTTTGTAACGGCGTTCCTGCTCTTGCTGGCGTTTCCGCCGCTGGAGGCGGGGATCATCATGCAACTGATGGATCGCGTGGCGGACACGAGCTTTTTTATGCCGGCAGGTCTTGTGGTAAATGGCGCGGCGCTGCACATCAGTGGTGGCGGCAGCCCGCTTTTGTGGCAACATCTTTTCTGGTTCCTCGCCCATCCCGAAGTGTATGTACTCATTTTGCCGGGCATGGGCATCATCGCCGAAATTCTAGCGAACAATTCACGCAAACCGCTTTGGGGATATAAGTCGCTCGTCTTCTCCGTGCTCACGATCGGCTTTTTGTCGTTCATTGTCTGGGCGCACCATATGTGGCTCACCGGCATGGGCTCGGCGGTCAGCGCATTTTTCCAAACGACCACACTTATCATCTCGATCCCGTCGGTGATCATCTTGAGCGCGTTTTTCATTTCACTCTGGGGCGGCTCGATCCGGTTCACAGTGCCAATGCTTTTTGCCACGGCGTTCCTGCCCATGTTTGGAATTGGTGGTCTCACCGGCATTCCGCTGGCGTTCAATTCAGCCGATCTTTACCTGCACGACACTTACTACGTGATCGCGCATTTTCATTACATCGTCGCGCCGGGCACCATCTTCGCGCTCTTCGCGGGGATTTATTATTGGTTTCCGAAAGCGACCGGTCGAAGGATGAACGATTTCTGGGGCAAAGTGCATTTTTGGCCGACGCTCATCTGCATGAACGTGATTTTTCTGCCGATGTTTTTGCAGGGAATGGCCGGCATGCACCGGCGTTGGTACGATGGTGGGCAGGGGTGGACCGTTTCGGGTGATCACACGATTTGGGGATTGACTGGTTTTCAATGGAACACGCCGATCTCGTGGGCCGCATGGATCATGGGTCTGGCGCAAATTCCCTTCATCATTAATTTCTTCTGGAGTATCAAGCGCGGCGAAAAGGTGAACGACAATCCATGGGAAGCGACGACGCTGGAGTGGACTGCGCCTTCGCCGCCGCCACACGGAAATTTCGTGACGACGCCTGTGGCCTATCGCGGCCCCTACGAATACAGCCTGCCCGGACGCGATGGTGATTTCACGATGCAGAATGAGCCCGTGGAGCCGAGCGAGCGCGTGCGGCGCAAGACCGCTGAACCTGTGCTCGTGTAGCTGACGAGATGGAGATTCCGTACACAGTCTCCACGCGGCCTGACACCGGTCTCTGGAACGCCAAGGTCGGCATCTGGCTTTTCCTTGCCTCGGAAGTGATGCTCTTCGGCGGACTTTTTTCTGCCTACATCTTTTTGCGACTCGATGCGCCGCCGGGTATGTGGCCGCACGGGTTGCTCAACGTTCCCGTCGGCACAATGAACACGGCCATCCTCATCATGTCGTCGGTCACGGTGGTGCTCGCGTGGGCGGCGCTCAAGATGAGAAAATATCGCGCCTACTGGTGGTACATGCTGGCCACCATCCTGTGCGGCGTGATTTTCTTGACCGTCAAACTCGTTTACGAATGGCCACAGAAGTTCGATCACTTCGGCGCTTACATTAAACCGGAAGAGCTCGGGAAGTACGAACAGTATCTTGGGAATGAGCATGCAGCCGCGAAAGGCCTTCCGCCGCGCCTCGAGGTCACTGGTCATTTGCACAATCGCGCGGCTCTGAACGACCCAAACATTAAGGAATACGAAGTTGCGCTTGATCCGCTAAACGCCGATCCCAGCAATCCTGCGATGGACCGGCCGCACTTCTTCTATATGCCGCCTACCGACAAGATCGCCACGATCGAAAAGGCGGATGTTCAATACGCTACCATGTTCCTGCCTAAGCACAGCGCGTATTTTGCTAGTTATTTCACGATCACCGGTTTGCATGGCATGCATGTGCTCGGCGGTGTGCTGGTCTTCATCTACATGTGGTTGCCGGTCAGCAAAAGGCTTTACCAGCGCAACCCAGAACATCTGGCTAATCGCGTCGAAGTAGCGGGCCTTTTTTGGCATTTTGTCGATCTGATCTGGATTTTCGTCTTCCCACTTTTTTATCTGCTCTAAGCCATGAACAACCCGCCTGACGTTTCCCAAGACCCAAAGGAGTACGAGGAATACGCGCACAACGTGCAGAAGCACGTCCGGGGTTACTTGATGGTGGGTGGGCTCCTGCTCACGTTTACAGCCATTACAGTCGCACTTTCTTATGTCGATTTTGGCGCACGCAAAGCGAACATCGCCGTGGCCATGCTGGTGGCGACGCTAAAGGCGGGCCTGGTAGCGGCGATTTTCATGCATCTTGCCGCGGAAAAACGGCTCATCTACCGCATCCTTATTTTCACCGGTTTTTTTGTGCTCGGGCTCTTCTGGCTTATATTTTTGGCCTGGTACGACTACCCGGTCTTTCGTTAAATGTCGCTTAAAGGCTTCCATATTGTTTTCATCATTTTCTCGACGCTGCTGGCGCTGGGGACCGGAGCGTGGTGCATCTGGGTGGATCTCGTGGAGGGCGCGCCGATTTATCTTGCCGGAGCAATCTTATCGTTTGCCGCGGCCGTTGTGCTGATGGTGTACGGCGTCTGGTTCTATCGAAAAATGAAACGGCTTCGTATCATCACATGAAAACGAAGATTTTATCGATCCTGCTTTTATTTATCTTTTCGCCCGTCGGACAGGCACTGGCATGTCCGTTTTGCTATGGTGCAAAAGATGGAAAATCGACCGAGCACATGGCGGTGGCAATCTGGTTCCTTTTTGGCGCGGTTATGTCGGTATTGGGTGGGATCGGAGCGTTCAGTTTTCATCTCTGGCGGCATGGGCGTATGCCCGCCGAACCTTATCAAGAGATCACCGAGGAAGATCTGAGCGACTATGAGTAGCCTCGCGCTGATCAATGAATTCCTAGGCCAGCCGCCGAACGCCTCCTCACATGGATATCAAATCGACCATATCCTCGAGTTTTGTCACTGGTTCATGGGCGCGCTTTTTCTCGGTTGGTCGGCGTTTTTTGTTTTCGTCCTGATTCGTTTCCGGAAAGGACGGCACCCGGCTGCGGATCACCATGGTGTGAGGAGTCCCATCTCGACGCATCTGGAATTCTCGGTTGTCTTGATCGAGGCCGTACTTCTGCTTGGATTTGCGATTCCGCTCTGGGCAAAGCGCGTGAATCAGTTTCCGCCCGGCAGGGACGCCCTCGTTGTCCACGTCGTTGGCCAGCAGTTTAGCTGGAATTTTCAGTTGGCCGGGCCGGACGGACAATTTGGCCGGCGCGATATCAGCTTTGTGAGCAACTCGAATCCGATGGGCCTCGATCCCAGCGATCCCGCCGGCAAAGACGATGTCATTACGCAAGGCGAACTTCATGTGCCGGTGAATCGCCCAGTTATTCTTGAACTTGCCTCGAAAGATGTGATTCACGATTTCTTCTTGCCACACATGCGCATCGGTGGTGACGCGATCCCGGGTTCGCTCATTCCGATCTGGTTCACACCACTCAAGACCGGTACGTACGAGGTAATTTGCGCCCAGCTTTGCGGTCTTGGCCATTACAGCATGAAAGGCTCACTGGTGGTCGATACGCCGGAGGATTATCAGGCCTGGCTCAAAGAGCGCGCCGAGCTGGCCGGTACGCAGGGCGGGTCTCCAGCTGGTGCGCCGAAAGCGGAAAACCAGCCAGCGGCTCAACCGGAAAACAAACCCGCCGCGCTCGCGCCTTCCCCAAGCCCCGGCGGATAAGTTCTCTTTTCGTGGCGGCGAGTCCATGACCGCCGCATCCCGGTTATTTTCTGCCGTGGGCGAATCGATCTCGAATGGTGCGACGGTCACAGACCACTTTAGCAAATGGCTTAACCGTTTCGCGTGGCTGACATGCGTCGCGACACTCTTGCTCATTTGCAGCGGTGGAATGGTAACGAGCAAGGGCGTCGGCCTCTCGGTGCCAGATTGGCCGACCACGTTTGGCTACAACATGTTTCTGTTCCCAGTCTCAAAATGGATCGGCGCAATTTTCTTTGAGCATACGCACCGCTTGATCGCTTCGGCCGTTGGATTCCTGACGATCATCCTCGCGATCTGGCTTTGGCGCAGCGACCCTCGGCGATGGGTTCGCAACCTCGGAGCGGTTGCCCTCGGCGCGGTGATTTTGCAGGGCGTGCTCGGTGGACTGCGCGTCACCATGCTTAAGGACGAGATCGGAATCTTTCATGCCTGTCTCGCGCAAGCGTTTCTCGGACTGCTGATCGTGATTGCGCTGGTGACCTCAAAATTTTGGCGAACACTCGCTAACTCCGTTGTCGATCCAAAAAAAATTGCGCCGATCACAACGCTGGTTATTGCAATAACGCTTGCGATTTATGTGCAACTTGCGCTCGGGGCGACGATGCGGCACGAGCATCGCGACTTGGCGATTCTCGATTTTCCCACGGCAAATGGCGCATGGATTCCGGATACCAGCGCGACTCTGCTTGCAAGAATCAACGCCTGGCGCGATGCGCGTGGCTTATCTGACGTGACTGCGTTCCAAATCTGGCTGCAAATGGCGCACCGGTTTCTCGCGCTTCTTATCGCGATCGCGGTGGTTGCATTTTGTCTCCGTGTTGGGAGAGACGCGCAGGGCGTCACTGCGCTCAAGCGATTGTCGGTCTTCTGGGTTGCGTTGGTTGCGTGCCAGATTACGCTCGGGGCATGGACAATTTGGAGTAACAAGGCGGCCGACGTCGCCACTGCGCATGTCGCGGGTGGCGCGATCATGCTATCTTTTGGCGTGAGCATTAGCGCAATTTGCTGGCGAATCTTGCATCGACGGCTTGATAGGGCGCCATACCAGTCTGGCTCGGATCCGTCTGACGCGCCGCAACCCGTCGTCGCATGAAAAATGCTGTGATTCGCAATGCGACCGAGGTTGAAACTGCTGCGAGAAATGGCGAATCGGTGCGTGGCCGCGTGCTTGATTTCGCCGAGCTGTTCAAAGCGCGACTCACACTGCTTGTTCTGCTCACTACCGCGGCCGGTTTTTATCTCGGAGCTGAATCACCCATCAACTATGCGGCATTGTTTCACGTTGTGTTTGGAACGGCGGCCGCGGCGGCCGGCGCAGCCGCCCTCAACCAGTGGTTGGAACGCAAGCTCGACGCGCTCATGCGTCGAACGAGAACACGCCCCGTTCCGGCTGGCCGCATGCGCCCTGCCGAAGCGCTTACGCTCGGCGTCGCTCTTTCAGTTCTTGGCGTCAGCTATCTTGGGGCGACCTGTAATGCGCTTAGTGCGACGCTCGCCGCGCTTACAATTGTCATCTATATCTTCGGCTACACACCGCTGAAGCGCGCCAGCACCGCGAACACGGTAGTAGGTGCCATCCCGGGTGCGGTCCCGCCAATGATTGGTTGGGTGGCTGCGCGCGGAGCGATTGAAGCCGGCGCATGGAGCCTTTTCGCGATCCTGTTGTTGTGGCAATTGCCGCATTTCTTTGCGATTGCCTGGATGCACCGGGAAGATTATTCGCGCGCGGGCTTCCGCATGATTTCGAGCGATGACCGCAGCGGCGAACGCAGCGCCAGCCAAAGTGTGTTTTTCTGCATTTTGCTTCTGGTGATAGCGGGCCTGCCCGCATTTCTTGGAGTTGTCACGTTCGCTTACCTCGCAATCGAGCTTGTGCTTGGCGGTTTGTTTGTTGCCGTCGCGATGCGTTTTTTAAAGGCGCGCACCGTTAGGGCAGCTCGTTTGCTGTTTATCACATCGATTGTTTATCTTCCGCTGTTGCTGGCGGCTTTGGTCCTGACGAAGTCATGAACACGACCTCTGTGACCTTTGTGGGGGAAGCTGACAGCTTCCCCTACAGCCTACAGCCTCTCGTGTTAACACAATCATGAACACGACTTCTGCGACAATGAATCGGGCGCCATCGCGCCGTGCAACGGTGTGGAAAGCGACATTGATTCTCATCCCATTTGTTACGGCGGGAGTTTTGCTTTGGTTACGTCAGGTAGAGATTAACGCGCTCCAGCGACGAACCGTTTCCTCCTACGGCGCGGTGCCACATTTCCAGCTCATAAACCAGGAGGGACAACCATTCGACTCCGCGCGATTGGCTGGGAAGATTTGGATCGCTGACTTCATTTACACGACTTGTCCCGGGCCCTGTCCGATGATCAGCACACGGATGAGTGAATTGCAGGAGCCATTGGAAAAGACCGACGTGCATTTGGTCTCGTTTAGTGTCGACCCTGAGAAAGACAAGCCGGAGGTTCTGCGCGGGTACGCTGAGAAGTTGCGCGCCGACTCAAAACGCTGGGATTTTCTCACAGGACCCAAGTCCACGATTTACAAACTTTCGCATGATGATTTCAAACTTGCGGTGTCCGATGGCAGCGATGAAGCCGGAATTCCTGTGCATAGCACCCGGATGGTTTTGGTGGATCAACATGGCGAAATCCGCGGTTATTACGAAGCAACGGCAGCGGACGCGGTGACGAGATTGCTCGCCGACACGAGTCATCTGTTACGCGAGCAACCAAAATGATGTTGTAGCCGTGTCGTCTGCGGAATCGAAATCGTCGCAGCCGACACGGCTGCCTCTACAGAAGACGTGGAAAGTCTAGCCGACCGGATCCGGGCCGGCCGAAGGACCTTCATCGCAAACTGTTTGTAGATAATCTCGATATTCACCTTTCGGCAACCGATCGATAATCGCTGAGAGTTGTGCCTGGCTGATAAACCCCATGCGAAGGGCGACTTCCTCAAGACACGCGATTTTCAATCCCTGTCGATGCTCGATTGTGGCGATGTAATTCCCAGCTTCGAGCAAGCTCATCTGTGTGCCGGCGTCGAGCCAGGCCATGCCACGACTGAGCAATTTCACGTGTAACTGCTTGTCCTTGAGATAAAGCAAATTCAGGTCGGTGATCTCTAGCTCGCCGCGAGCCGATGGACGCAGCATTCGGCAAAGATCGACAACGCGTTCGTCGTAAACATAAAGCCCCGGTACCGCAAAATGACTTTTGGGTTGTTTTGGTTTTTCCTCGAGACTGATTGCCTTGCCCTCGCCGTCGAACTCGACGACGCCGTAGCGTTGCGGATCGCGCACTTGATATCCAAAAATGCATGCGCCACGCTCGATGGCGAGTGCGTCGCGATAGAAGTCGAGTTTCCCATAGAAAATGTTGTCGCCAAGAATGAGCGATGCACCCGAGTTCCCAATAAATTTCGTGCCGATCAAAAAGGCTTGTGCGATCCCTTCCGGTTTCGGCTGCTCGGCGTACTCGATCCGAATGCCGAGTTGCGCCCCGTCTCCCAAATAGTCTTCCAGCATTGGCAGATCTTTTGGAGTCGAGACGATGAGCACCTGGCGTAGGCCGCCGAGCATTAAAGTCGCCAGCGGATAGCAGATCATCGGTTTGTCGTATATTGGGAGAAGCTGTTTGCAGACGATTTTCGTCAGCGGATAAAGGCGTCTTCCGGCGCCGCCGGCGAGAAGAATGGCCTTCTTCATTTTGAATCTTCGATTTTCGATTTTTGATCGCTACGACTCGAGCGCAAAAGCAACTTCGCCCATTCCTGCCAGAAACGTGCGCCCGTCGTCAAATCCATCCGAGTCTTTTGACTGATTACGGCAAGCGCCTTACGCGGAGCAGAATGGAATGTGGTCTTGTCGAAAAGAAACGAAGTATCGAGTTGTTCGAGCAATTTGCGATTGCTGAGACGACCGCCCACACATTCCGATAACGCGTTCTGGATCCACTCTCGAGACAATTCTGACCGCAGCTCAATTGTGGCGCTTACTGTCACGTTGAGAAGTTTCTTCAGCATGAGAGCACCGACGAGCGCGCGAGAACTCGTCGCGTGGATGTGCGAAACGTTTTTCTCGCGGAGCGGTTTTTGCAGCGCGAGAGCAAAACGGGCCTGCCGCAAGAAAATTGCGCTTGGTGCCCGGGTGCTCTGCTGTGCCCGTTCCTCTTCCAATTTTTGCGCGAGAGCGCGGTTTGTTCGCCATTCTGCTTCTATCACCACCGGGTCTGGCAAAAATTCCAGTGACGGCGCTATTTGTTCCATCGCACGATTCAGCCGGGCCTTGGAATTGAATTCGCATACCAGCGGAATGATGGGCACACCGCGGCGCTTCATCTCTTCAAGCTCGCGTTCGAGGAGCGGCAGACCGTTATCGGGCCAGCGATCGATCAGATACGCAACCGCCGCTGGCCGGAACATGGGGCTATGCCCTGTGTGCCGACCGGAGATGTTCTCCGCCGCCCCCAATCCAGCGGGTCGCAAACCCGCTGGGCGCACAGGCTGCAAGTCTATGTTCCGATGATTGCGCGCGGCACCCTCTATCAACCGGAGCAGTGGCGTGACAGTGTCTTCAATTCGGAAATGCTGCTCAATCCGCGCCCGCCCGGCACGGCCGTAACGCAATCGCAATTCAGTGTCGCGCAGCAACTGCTCAAGGGCCTGGGTCAGCGCGAACGTGTCCTCGGGAGAAACCAATACGCCAGTTTGGCCGCCCATCACTAATTCCGGAATTCCAGCAAGGCGGGTGGAAACCACCGGGCGCGCCGATGCCATGGCTTCCAGGATTACAGTCGGAAAAACATCGCTGGCGCCTTCAGCATCCGTCACCGAGGCGAGCGCGAAAATGTCGGCCGCTTGAAGAGCTTCCAATACCGCTCGTTGCGACAGAGAACCGAGCAGATTGATTCGCGACGAGAGATTCAACACGTCGATCTTTGCCTGCAGCGCGTCGTGCAGCGGGCCATCGCCAATGATATCGCAGGTAAAATCGACTCCACGGCTTGCGAGCTCGGCGCAGGCGGCGATGAGATGCTCAAACCCCTTGAATGCAACGAACCGACCGACACTGATGATGCGCGGCACGGGATTGATCGTGGCTGTGGCCGGCGTCGGAAAATGTTCGAGATCGATTCCGTTATGAACGCGGTGAATTTTCGCAGCGGAATCCGGACAGCGCTCGCAAAGAAGGTCGCGGCTGTAATCGGTTTCAGCCGCGACGAACTCGGCGGCAGCGCAGATTTCGCGAAGGAGATCGTCGCTGCCGAGGTCCTTCATGAAATCCTGCCCATGCGCTGTGACGCTGAATGGAATGCCGGAAATTTCTTTCAGGAACAGCGCCGTGTGCGCTGCCCGGTTTGCGAAATGAACGTGCACATGGTCGACGTCGTTGCGCGCGAAAAAGTCTGCGAAGTAGAGAGCATTGCGTGCGCGTAGGCCAGCCTTGACGCCCGGCCCGTATCTGCGCTCGTGCTGCTCGACCAGATCGCCCGGCCATCTGCCGGCAATTTCCGCGCTTTTTTCTGAGATTCTCAGGATTTCTTGCGGCGGGGCGTAATGAATGGGCGCGCGCAGGCAGGAGATATGTTCGTGGCGCAGACTGGTGAGCGGTGGATAAATCGAGCCGATCTCAAGTTTGAGACCGCGCCGCTCCAAGGCCAGCATCTCCGCATCGCAAAAGGTTTGCGAAATGACAGGATACCGAGAATAAAGATAACCGAGCCGCATCGAGATCGATGATTACGCGCAGCGCGCGAAAATAGCAACGATCTGTAGTGGCAGGCGTATCGCCCTGCATTTCACAAAACTGTGTAGCCAGCACGGCTGCCGCCACAGCTACGAAAAGCGAACGTCTTTGCCCGGATCCATCTCGAAGTCCAAGGTCAACGAATCGGCCGTGTTCGGTTTGATGATCTCCTCCATGAACTTCACGAAAACCGGGTCTTCGCGGAAGATGGCGTATTTGTCCATCGATTCAAAATCGATCGCGATAAAGAACGGCCATGGCAGCTCAGGATCGACTCGTTTTCCGCATTTAATGCTCAGAACCTCTGGGATTTTCAACAGCTGCATCCGCGTGTTCATCATCATCGCCTCTACACGGGCGGGGGTGACCTCGGACCTGAGTTTATAGAGGACAACGTGGTGAATCATAAAGGCTAAAGCTATTAGGCGGTTCCAGCGCGACGCGCAAGTGCGAATCCGTCGCCCGAGCGAAGTAAGGATGCTCCTGAATCATCCGACGCGTGTTCGTGAAGTTCCCATAGGGCAACATCGTGCGGACGCCGACAGAATGAACACCCGGTAACTCGTGCGCGCGTTGCGCGATGTTGAAACGCTTGCGCCGCTAAACCCATCCGATGTAACGCCTTTCACGATTCATCTTTTTGTATTTCTCATGCCAAAATTAGCATTTCAATTCCACTCTGGAGAATGATAAGGGCGAGAACGGCGAACGCGATTTTCTCTGAAGTTCGCGCGATTTTCCGATCGAACAGAAGAAAGGCAGCCCAGAAAAAATACAGCAAAGGTGGCAGGATCAGGCGCGGCGTCCAATAGCCGTAGAGATAGCCATAGTAAACAAACGGAATCGGCAGAAAGACGATTAGAAAGTAAGCCATTCCCAAAACTGCTGTGATATCTTCGCGTTGCAGTTGGTCTCGCCAGAGGTTTTTGATCGCAGCAAAAAAAATCCACGGCGTGCCGATCAAAGCGAGAAAAGTCCAAAGCGTTCCCAATGAAATTGACGCCATCATCAAGGGCGTCTTCCATGGGCGACGCGTTTTCTGGTCGGGGGTGAGCGTTATGTCGAGATGGGGAGGAACGCGCAAATCCTGAAACAGATTCATCGGATCGGTGAAAATGCTGAAATGCGACAGAGCCAGGTAGCTGTGTTTGTGCGCGACGCGAATGTCGTATTTCAAATACTGGGGCGCCCTGAACTGCCGCGCCCTGAAATACTCGGGTGCCAGGAAAAGCTGACCGTCACTGGGCTTGATTGAAAAGAGGTCCCAGTAATTCATTTCCGGCGCCATGCCTTTCGGAAGCCATTGCTTCTCAGTTATGTAGCCGTGCGTGTGGGCACTCGCCCAAAAACTATGCAGCGACAGGCCTGATGGAAGGACCAGGCTGAGACTGCAAATTGCAATGAACCGCTTTAAGCGCCACGCACGTTTCCTCCAGATGACTGTGAAAATGACGAAAACCGCGGGAAGGAGCGCCATGAAACTGTATTTGGTCCAGACGCCAAGAGCTAAGCTCAAGCCGAGAAATGCCGCATTCTTCGGCGTGGAGATTTGATCTTGCCGGAACCTATCGAAAAGAAAAAGGACCAGCACGAACAACGGAATCGTCATGCTGTCGGTTCCGATTGTCGTAGCGTGGATGACTCGAACGGGCAGGAACGTCAGGAAGAAAGTCAGCGCCAGATGAATGATAGGGGATCGTAACCGGCGCTCGGAGTAGAGAAAAAACCACCACATCGCCAGCGTGTTAATCGCGGCCTGAACGATCGAAAGAGTGATGGGAAAGGCGTTGCCGTTTCCGATGAGCAGGAAGACCGCGTGACCGAAAAGATAATAGATAGGCGGACTCGTGGTCGAGAAATCGAACACTCGTGACCACTCGATCAGCCGCGGCAGATGAATCCAGTAGTCGGGGCCGACGAAACCGCCGCGAAAGGCGGCGAAGACCGAGAGAAGAAATGAAACACCGAGGGCACAGGCCCAAAGAATCTTGGGCCATGACAGTTTCTCCGCCGAAGTTAGCCACACCTTCATCGATCCCGACGTCACTTCCGCTCTGCCGCCAGCATGAGCTAGCTCGTCAGACATGAATTATTTTTGCCCAGAGGAACTCGTAAACCGCGATGGCATTCACGGCGACGGAGACGATGAAGAGCGTGGCTTCCGATGCTGTTATCTTGCGACCGCCGTTCTCAACGATCAGCAGGAACATCCAGGGCAGCAGGATCATGCCGTATCGGTACGAGAATTGCCAGCCACCGGTGTTTCCATGACACCAGAGAAAGAGCGTCAACACAGCGATCACGATCCAGCAGAGAGTCCTGCGTTTTCCACCTTCGCGAAACAAGAGAAAAAGAAACGGGCTGGCGATAAAGATCGAACAACCGAAGGGAATCGGGCGCAAGTAAGGGAATACCGGCATATCTATCATCCCTCGAAACAACATTTCGTAGGCGTTCCAGCGAATGTAGTGGAAGGAGAACAACCCATATCGGTACCACGGCTCGTTTAGGAGACCTGGAATCCTGGCATATCCAAAATCTGTGACGGAACCGAAACGCACCAGATTGTAGGCGGCGGTCAAAAGCAGGAGGATCATTGGAATCGAGAGGAAACGACTCAACGTTATCAACCGTGGACGGAGGGCGGCGAGCCTCCTCCAAATTGATTCTGTCCCAGCGGGTAAGCTGTCATAGCCTGGCCTTCCTGCCGCGGGTGAAATCCAAAAATAAACATAAACGGGCAGGGTTAAGATCAACTCCGTACGGTTGCCGAACGCGACCGCGAACCATACACCGGCGAGGAGCGGATTCCTGCGCACGAGAGTGTGATAAAGGCAGGCCGCCTGGCCAACGAGCGCGAAACCCAGGGCAATTTGCCAGGCGCCGGCAAACCCAAGATCACACCAACTCCATGTTGCGAAGATCGGAAACAAACCCACCAGAACGCGGCGCGACCTAGACATTTCCGCCACGTGAGACAAGCGATAAAAAAAATAAACGCACCCGCCCGCCAGCGCCGCGGCCAATTCGCGCGACGGCCACGAGCGAACCAGGCCCATTTTTTGCAGGATCGCGGTGGGAATATTTACCAGCACTGCGCCTAATGGAAAAACCGAATAATACTCCTTCCCAACCGGAACCAGCTCAGGCAACCAGCTCCCCGGCGATCCGAGCAGCCCAACGTGCCCGCTGAGAAGAGCCTGCGCGATACGGTGGGTGTAATCGAAGACGCGCTGGTCAGGACTGGTCGAAAAATAGAAGAAAATTCCGGCCAGCAATGAAATGGTGGCCGCAAAGCGTGTCTCCGACAGTTTTTTTAACACCGGAACGTAACACAAAAGGGCCGGAAAAAAGAGCCACGCAGCCAAAGGGAAAGACCTCATTTGTCCATGCGTCATGGCGTGCAGATAGGGAACCAGAGCGAACCGGCCCAGATCGCAGTACATGGCTCCGTGCATTGCCCCGACCACATTCACGAACATCGAATACAGGATGACGGCGATGACGAGCCCGCTTATCACAAACCGCAACGGCTTCAGGCGAATGTGTCGGAATCCAATGATGCCAATTGTTGCGAACGGCATGGCCGGGAGCAAATAGCGCGGGCCGTAGTTGCACGTTCCAACTGAGTCGATGTTCAGAACATAAAACGAAAGGACAAGAATCAGGGACAGGAACAACCCCGATTCGCGGACATGCTTTCGCGAGAGACAGATTAATCCGGCCAATCCCAGCCAGAACACCGGGACGTAAAGCGTAATGAACTTGGCGTAAAACCGCAGCTTGTCACTGAAGTTCGACCACTTGAGATGAAAGTAGGTGTCGGAATATTTGCCGGCGACGTTTGGAAGCAGGAACGGATTGCCAAAGCTAATTCCGTCGTAAAACAGGAGCGGCGCAATGCCGACGATCGCACCGGCTATAAATGCGGGCAGCAGTTTCCATTTCCCGAGGGAGATAAAAAAAGCTCCAACGACCAAGACCATGAAAAAAGGCAGCATGGATGTGGTCACCGTGAGCCCTAACAGCAATCCGGCGCCGCCGGCCGCCCATGTGGAAGCTCGCGGCGGCAGATTCGCGCGCGAGAGGCGCAACACCAGATATACCGCCAACACCAAATAAGCCGTGGCGATGGCATCATGATGCGCAATGCCGGAATACGGCAGCGCCGTCGTGGCGAGGCCAAAAATCAACGTCGCGATCAACGGCCAGCAGATTGACGATGGTTCGTCCTCAAGGTCTCGTGCGATTCTAAAAACCGCGACGGCAGCCAATGCCGTCAAAGCGGACGTCGTTAGGAAAGTGACCAGAGCGGCCGTGAGCAGATAATGCGTCACATAGTTCAGTCCTAGCTTGTGCAGGAAGAAATAAGCGACCGCGCCAGCCATGAACTGGCCCGGTTGCTTCGCGGCATAGATATGGCCGTCATGGGAGAAAGTATCGCCGATCGGCTGCAACTGCGGGGACTTCGATCCCTCCAGGTAAAAATGGCCACGCTCTCCGATGGCCTCCACTCCCATTTGCTGTAGCCCGAAGGCCTTGAGATTGTCGGAGTTGATCAAAAAGCCATAAATGAACCAGAGCGAGAGAAACAAAAAAAGACTCGTTGCTCCGACCAGACGGAAAGTTCTTAAGAATTGCGCTGATGGGAGCCACTGGCGTGGAAGAAGCTGCGATGGATCGGTGGCTCGGCTATCCATTCAAACTCAATTGCTCATTAAAATTTCGATGGATTGCACGTCACATCCGGCGGGGCCGCTTCCTCTTGAGAGAGGCGCTTCAGTTGTATTCGGCGACCAAATCTTCGGAAGGAACTCGGCAATTACGAGAACAAAATCTCTTGTTGAAGAGCTAACATCGACAAACTCTCGTTGCCCCAACCGTTAGAACGCGGAAAGCTGCGTGAAATGCCTTTGCGCCCGATGCCGGTGGAGCGTTTTGAATCGTGTCTTCGTTTGAATTTCGACACTGCCCTATTTCTTAAAGTCGAGGGCCCCCTTTTTGAGCGCGTAAACGTAGCCCACCATCAAGATCGAGATGAAGCTGAGCATGCTCCAGAAGATCAGCCCGCCCTGCTTGATCGCGTCTCTGTAAACCACCGCCCACGGATACATGAAGACGATCTCGAGGTCGAAAAGGATGAAGAGCATCGCCACGAGATAGAACTTCACGCTAAAGCGTCGCTGCGTTTCGCCCTGCGGCACCATGCCGCATTCGTAGGCCGCGTCTTTGGCTCGTGTGCGTCTTCCGGTTTTTCCGACCAGAACACTGACGAGCAGCGCCGAGCCGGCAAACAGCAACGCTACAATAATTTGCAGGAGAATCGGCAGATATTCTCGCAGCATCCGAAAATCCCCCGCTGAAGCTAAGTCTGGTTTGCTTGGGTCAGCTTTATTTTACACCGGCCAGCTGGCCATTCTGCGGGGCAATTGCGCTGGCCAAAGCCGAAGGCAGGCCCTTGTATTTCTTGCCATTCTTCTTGACCGCGCCGCGCGCCACGAGGTTCTGCAACTTTTCATAAGCTCGCAGTCGGAGCATTTCCTCGCCACCGCTCGCGGCATTCCGGGCCCGAAGATTCTCGTGCACGATGTCGAAAAGCTGCTTAAACTCGAACGAAGAACGCCGGGAGAGAACCGCAACCAACTCCTCAGTCACCAGGTCAGGAACTCGACGGGAAAATGCATTTTTCTTTAGAATAGCCATAAGGCAAAAAAAGTAGCACATTTTTGACGGAACGCAGCAGTTTTCTTTTGAGATCGCAGAAACAGTGCCGAAATGGCGCAGCGGCTTAATGGTCCGAGCCCACCGAAGTCGCGCTTCTACGGTTCGAAAGCAGGACACTTGCGCTGCCTTTACGGCGTAGGCGAAGGAGTCAACGTTGGCTGCGGGCTCGTCATCGGAGAAGAACCCCATCCGGTCAAGCTGCTGCCAGCTTTTTGACGTGCCCCAGCGCCAATGCTACTGAGAATGGCAAGGCCGATCACCGATTGATCGAGCGTTACCGGCCCGATGGATTCGGCCACGTAACCGTCGCGATCGTATCGTTGGGAGGAAACGATTGGGCTGAGGTGCTTCGTAATGACCTCCGGCGAGGGCAGCTTGCCAAGATCGACAGAATTAGTCACTGCCGGGATGAAAGCTGCCGCCATCAGCAATATCGGGCGAAGCGCGGCGTCAAGCCGCGAATAAAGAAACGCCATATCGAGATACGCAAAAAAATTGGTCGGCGGCGGCAGCAACCGTTCAGCGTCTTTGTAAGCTGGCGAGTCCGCCAGTTCCGATGCCGCTCCGCCACTGCGCTTTAGCGCCTCCTCCACCGAAACCGGATTGAAGCCGGCGATGAGGATCCGGTTGGACAGGGCAATCGTCGGTGTAATCGCGATGAGATTCGCGGGTGACTGCATTGAGAAATAACGCACGCCATCCTTCTCCGTATGGGTCCAAATCGCATTTTCGTCGGCCTGCGTGGCCGCTTCCACGATCTTGCCGGCTTTAGTCATATCCAATACTGGCAGCGTCAGAAGCAAAGATGGCCAGTGGGCGCTCGACGGCCAGTCCGCTAACGATCCGAACTCGATACCGAACGCGGCTTTCCAATCATCGGCTGTAATCCCGTTGTCGGAGAAGGCCTGAAGAATCTTCTGCACAGCGCCGCCGATGCCTGGCGCCAGGTTGAGTTTGTCGATTTTTTCCCCGAGATTGAGCAGCATCGAAAGATAAAAAAACGTCTCCTTGCTTCCAAGCGTTAGTGAAGAGCGAGTAAGCGTTGCATCCTGCTCCCGCTTTGGCATTCCCAGAAAAAACAGATCATGTATTTTTCCGTTTTCGAAGCGCGTCGCACCAGAGATACTTTGCACCTGTTCCAGCATGGTCCGCTGCTTTGACGCAGCCGGTGACTGGATCGCGGCGCGGAGAGCCGCAAGTCGCTCGGAAAATGTCTTGGGTTGCAGGTAAAAGAACATCGCGTAATTGGACGGCCTGTGAGCGATCGCCGCCCGATATGCCTCGTCCTTGTCGAGTATCTCCTCTGGGTTCCGGGCGCGGCGGTCAGCACGGTCTAGCAGTGCCTTTAATTCCGTGAGATCGGTGGCGGCAAAAAACCAGGGGCGATTATACGCCGTCGCAAGTGTAAACGGAGTCGCGACGACCAGCTCGATTTCGTGATGTTCGTATTGAAGCTTCTCACGCTTCGCGCCCGGATTTTTCCCCAAAAACATTGACCGCCACTTGCCGATTACTCGCTCTGCGTTTTCCTGGCCCCCTTGGAAACGGAAGCCGCCCACAACTTTGAGGCTGTTATTGTCCATCGATGTGAGCGCGATAAAAACATTCTTTGCGTCGAGTTCTTCAATGTTCTCCAGCGTCTGAGAAGCTGTATCTTTTTTCAAAAGATTGGCCAACGGCTTGCGAAGAAAATCCTGTACCGCAGGTTCCCGATAAAGCAGATAAATATCGGAATGATGCCATTCATCGCGCGCCCCATTGAGATCCGGCACGTGCGCCAGAAAAATTGTCTCGCGTGGCAGAAGCATGCTTACGTACGCACTCGAAGTTTTGTGGGAAAGATTCCAGACGTACCAGCCGCCGAATGCGGCGACCGCGCCTATGACTACGAGGAGAATGATCCGTTTCATGGAGGGCAAACTGTAGCGGCAGGCGTGTCGCCTGCGAAATCTAAATTGTCTTACCCGATGCCGCTCCCCCTACGGAAATTGGATTTATGCCCGCGGATGAAATTGCCGGTGTACGGCCTTAAGCCGTTGCTGATCGACATGGGTGTAAACTTGCGTTGTCGAAATATCTGCGTGGCCGAGCATTTCCTGGATGATGCGCAGGTCGGCGCCATTACTCAGCAGATGCGTCGCAAAACTGTGCCGGAGAAGATGGGGATAAATGTTCTTCTGCAACCCGGCGTGCCGCGCACGTTTTTTCACGACCTGCCAGATGCGCGCCGTTGTTAATTTCGTGCCGCGCTCGGAAAGAAAAATCTCACTGCTGCTGCGGCGGTTCACAAGCCTGGGCCGCTCGGTGGAGAGATAAGCTGCTAGCGCTTCGCACGCTTTGCGGCCGACCGGCACGAGGCGCGTCTTGTTTCCTTTACCGGTCACGCGCACAACGCGTTCTTCGAAATTGAGATTCTCCAGACGCGCATTTGCCAGCTCGGAAATGCGCAGCCCGCTCGCGTAAAGCAGCTCGATCATCGCCCGATCGCGCAACCCATGAGGAGCTTTCGTGTCGATCTTTTCTAGGAACTGCTCGACCTCCAGTTCATTGAGTGTCTCAGGGAGATAACGCTCGATCCGTGGGAGCGCCAGCGCCTCCGCCGGATCGCGCTCAACCATGCCTTGACCGGCGAGGAACCGGAAGAAAATTTTCAATGCAACCACGATCAGTTTGATCGAAGAGGCGGAAAGTCCGGCGCGTTTTCGTTCGGCGAGATATTCGCTTATAATCGACAGGGTCACGGCGCGCGGATTGGCGATTTTTTTCTTCGCGGCGCACCACTGCGCGAATTCGCTCAGCGATCTTTGGGTAGAGAGCTGATAATTCTCCGACAGACCGCGCTCGACCGCGAGGAAGCGGATAAGCGAGTCGATCGCCTGCTCCATGTTGTTCATTTCGCGAGTTAACGATTGAGAGATTTAGCGACTGTGGCAATCGCTAATTCTTTGAATCAAGAATTCGTTTAATTGATTTGCGCAGGGACCGCGACATTATTGACAAGCAAAGGTTAAATGTTCGATGTTCCATCTGCGATGAGTTTGGACTTGAATAGCATCCTGAATGATTGGCCGCACGAGAACGGCAACATTAAGGTGCGCAAGATCGCGGGACTCGATGGTCGCGAGAAGTTGCAACTGAGGGTCGACCTCGGTGTGCTGCAGATGGAAATGACCGGGCGTCCCGATGGTCAACGCCCGCATAACTGCGAGTCGCTCCTGGAATATCATCAAAAGCGGGCTGCCCGCGCGGAGGAAAAGGGCGAAGCTTACGAGCTCACGTCCGAACAATGCGCTGAGCTTCAGCAGGAAGGCATTCAATATTATCATCGCTATTTGAGTTTGTTTCAGATCAACGATTTCGCAGGTGTGGTGCGCGACACTCAGCGCAATCTCGATCTTTTCACCTTTGTCACCGAGCACACAGATCGCGACGAACTTTCCTGGACCTTGCAACAGTTCCGCCCTTACGTGCTCATGATGAACACGCGCGCCAAAGCGTCGATTCTTCTTGGCCAGGGCAAATTTGCTGAAGCCGTGGCCGAAATCGAGCGTGGGCGCGACGCCATTGGAGATTTTTTTCAAGACTCAAATTTTCCCGAGCTCGTATCGAAAAGCTCAGAGATCGCATTTCTCAACGAATGGCTCGAGGAAGTGAAAACGAAGCGTCCGCTCTCGAAGTTGGAGATCATGCAGCGCGAGATGGAAACTGCGATTACAAAGGAACTCTACGAGCGTGCTGCGGAATTGCGTGACGCCATCAAGCTGCTGAAGGCGAAGGATCGTTAAAATTGTCGAAACGCTTGCTCGCGAATGGAGCCGCAGCGACACGAGCAACATGAATGGGTAAGTCGAAAGGCCGAGTGAGCGAGAGCGAACGAGGCAAGACTTTCGGAGTTAAGTCGTTCAATCGGCACGCGTAAACTTGAATCATTGCCCCTACTGGTTCCTCCTGGCTCTTCACTACGGGACATTTCATAAATCATAGGGCTTTCACAAACCGGTGGTGGCCCAGCGTTTTAACGCCGGGGTTGGGATGGGATTTTATTTTGGCGAGCCCCGAAGGGGGACGACAAAAATCTGCTGGTTTCAAGCCGTGCCGAAGGCACCTAACGACACCGCAGTCACTTATGCCTTTGCCTTATACGGTACCAGCCCGGACCAGCGAGCGGATCGAGATCCTGAAAAAGCTCCCGCCCGATCAGCTGGGCGATCCGTCTGCCGCGGTCTACGCCGCTCTCCTCTTCGACGACGGCAACCAGCTCGAAACCGCGAAGCAATACATCGCCATCGCGCGCGCCGGCCGCATTTCCCGCAGAAAAGCAACTGCTCGAAGAGATCGCCACGCGCCGGCGGGGCGCGGCCCCGCCGTTCTCGTACGATGGGGCGTTGCCTTTAACCGACTCCTTCACCTAACAAATCGACACCGTGAGCCGCGTGGCACAGGCTCCCAGCCTGTCTCGTCAGGCGGGCATCTTGCCTGCCGCTTGTGAACGACGCGCCGGCCAGCTTTCAGCCAACGACTCTGGACCAGCGGGCCTCCACCTCCCGCGGCAACCGTGGTTCCGAGAGTCACTCGAAACTATGGAAGCAGAGCCGGAAATGGTTGCGGCCTTGGAATACCGGACGGGCGAGCGGCCGCAGTTACGGGGGGCCGGCCAGCGTGGGTGGACGCGGCGGTGAGACAGAATCATGGCAAGTTCTTCAGGTTCACGGATCAAGGGGTGCCAACCAAGATTCCGGTGTTTTGGGATCCCACTTTTCTGGCGAAGAAGAAAGCGCTGATCGCAGCTCTCGGAGCGCATTTTACGAATAACGCTACCGTCACCATTGCGGTGGTCAGCTTCGCCAATGCGACAAGCGAGGACTGGAATGTGCCGCACACTGCCGATCTTATTCCGCAATGGCTGAGGCTTGGCTACACCTCGGCCTTAATGGTCGATGCGGGTGCGCAATTGATCGGCGCCACCCTTGACGCTTTTCCAAACCAATATGCCACGCTGGCCGAGGGAGGCGACGGTAACACCTTGGATCCGGATAAGACCTATGTGGCGCGCACTGCCATCGCTGCCGCTCGCTTGATGTACCCAATAGATTGATCGTGCAGCGCAACGCTCTCTCGACCTGTATTCTCCTACCACCCGGGGACGAATTTTCCGTCTGGAATCTCCTCTGGATTAGTCAACCGGACGTGGCCGGGCAAATGCTTTATTTCTGCTTCGGCGACCCCAACTACACCGTGAACTGCGGAGTTCCGATCGACCCTGCGCTCGCCTTGATGGCTGCGGTCGATCGAGGGATCCTCTATGGGATGAAGTATGTCGAAGTCTACCAGACCGACGCGAAGAAATCGAGAACCGAGAGAAACGACGTTTCTCCTCTTATAGCGCACAGGAACGCGCCTGCACTACCCCTAGAAAGATCCTCCTCTCATGTGCAGGAGCACGTTCGGGCCGGGCATTGCTGAGGCGGTCTCCGGGCGCGGGATGTGGGTCGGCTTACAAACTCCCTGCGACTCCAAGAGCAAGCAGGAGATCCACGCACCGATCCGTCATCAGGGCAGTTCGCGGTCGAGTTGCAGGAGGTGTACGCAGTGATCAACATTTTGGCCAATCGTTGAAGCTCCTCCACGAAGCGGGAAATCGGCTGGCGGACCCTTGAATCATGCGGCTGCTCTATCCTCCTGACTCCTCACTAAGCCGCTCAATCACAGAACGACGCGCCCTTGCATTTTCACAGGTGGCATCTAGCTATGTTGCGGTATGAAAACTGCACTCTGTTCGCTGGCCCTGAGCGTTTCTTTCATTCTTCCTGTCCGCGCAGACCTCACGATTGTCTACGCGTCAACCGTGCGACCGACGTCGCAAACGTCAAAGGACCAGGCAGCCGAGGAATCTGGAGCAGCCACGAATATGACGATCAAGACTAAGGGCGACAAAGCGCGCATTGATGCTTCGCCACAAGTCACTACAATTTTCGACGGGAAAACGGGCGAGGTTATCACTCTGTTGAACGATCAAAAAACGATCGTCCGTATTTCATCCGACAAAATGAAGGCCGTCACCGATATGTTAAACAAGTTTGGTAGCAAGAAGGCGGCCCCTGAAAAACCCAGGCTGACGCGGACGGGTGAGAAGGAAACAGTGAACGGTTACGAAACCGAGCAATACACTTACGACGCGGCCGATTTCAAAGCGATCTACTGGATCGCGCCCAATTATCCCAACGGCGCTGCCATTCTGGCGCAACTTCAATCTATCAAATCCGAATTCTGGGATGCGGCCAATACAAGAATGCCTGACTTTCGCGATTTTCCCGGGCTGCCGATCCGTACACGCATGATCATCGGTAAAGAAGGTCAGGCAGACAAGTCCAGCTCGAGCTCTTCCGATCACGCTACGGAAATCACGAGCACCATCACCTCCGTGAGCCAGGAGCCGATCAGCGATAGCGAGTTTATCGTGCCAAATGGTTTTAAAGAAACGAAGCTGCCGGACATTTTTAACAAAAGGAGTGCGGCTCCGTCCGGTTCGCCGAATCCGTAACGTTAGCCACTGACTATTGTGCGCGTTAGCGCTTCCCTCATGCTGGCATCGTGCTTGCCAAGACGGGTCACATTGCTCTCCGAAGCCGCCTTTGAACCGTTACGCCGGATTGCCATCGCTACTTGCGCGCCGAGGCTGGCAGGATGGCCCGGGTGATAACAGGGTGGTGGCTGTGGCTGGCGGGGATGGCGATTTTATCGCCGTTGGTCTTGCTCGCAGTCAACATCCTGCACGACTGGACGCATGATGCTACGAGTCACAATCTGTTACGTTTGAGTTTTTGATGTATGCGTTCATCAGTTTAGCGACTCTGGTGGGAGTTTTGCTCGGCTTTTGCCTCGACGTTTGTTGTAGTGGCTATAAACAGCCTAGCAAGTCCGCTGCAGACAACGGCTCTGAAGAGCGACGCGCCTTTAGAGGGCTGAGGCGCTTTCACTGCTCGCCAGCCCGTTCGCGGTTCCGCAGGAGCAGCGGTGCAATAGCCTTAAAGTAATCGCCAATGTAGATGAGATAGCCAATAAATGAAGCAAGCTGAATGCTGATCAAACAAATGTGACCGGCCCGAGCAATGAACAAATCAGGCCACCTCCAGATGGAAAGGGCGCAGCCGAGATTGAGAAAAAAGAGCAAGGGTACAAGCGCCCAAATGTTGAGCAGTTGATCAGCCTTAGCATGGGCGTAAAGGGCGCGATCGGTAATGTTGTTCGATTCGGTGATGCGTGCGCGGATGAGCCGCATGTCGTAGATGAAAAGCAGCCAAACGACTGCTGCATAAGCGGCGCTCAGTTGAAACCACGCCAGAGGACTATCGAGCCGGCTGAAAAGAATCGCCTCGCCAAGTGCGCAAGCGATGTAAAAAAAGTTGTGCCCAAACTCGAGAGGCCATTTGATCAAAGTAAGCGTGTGAATGATTGACCGTGACCAAAAGATAAAGATCACGCACAGACCGGCGGCAACATAGAGAAAATTCTCCCAATCCCGCACCGACATTGACGCGCGGGCATTGTCCGTTAAGAAAAAAAGCGCAACGCCCTGGATGATGCTGGCGAGAGTGAGCTCAATGTTAACGACTGTAGAATCGAGTTCCCGGCGGCTCTCGCTTGACGGATTCACGAGGGGATTGCTAATCGCTTGGTAATCAAGGTGTCAAGCTGTCGGTCAGAAGCCAACCAAATCGCTTCAGGGGCCATAGCGGCCACAGGCTGGTTGCTACACGAGGCTATGACCCCGTTGCTGCCCGCTGCGCAGGAGCTGCGCGAAGTGCGGTGCGACGTTCGCCTCAGCGGGCCAGAACGACGTCTTTTTTTGTCCAGCTGTGGACCTGGCGGCAATGGGGGCAGGTGAATTTAGGCGTCTTGACTTTGGCTGCCGCCCAGAGTTGTTCTTCGATGGTTTGACCGGTCGCGGTGAGTTTCGCCGTGGAAGGACACCGCACGAGCAGCCGTTTAATGACCGGTCCGTTTTTTACTTTCCGTGGCGAAACGGTTGCGAAAAATTTCATCTTAATTTCTTTCTATGCGAGCCGATAAACGATGCGTGCTTTGTCGATATCGTAAGGAGACATTTCGAGTTTCACACGGTCGCCAATCGTAAGGCGAATAAAACGTTTGCGCATTTTTCCGGAAATATGCGCGAGCACGAGATGTTCGTTCGCCAGCGCGACGCGAAACATTGTGCCTGGAAGAACGGACAGGATTGTCCCTTCCACTTCGATAGCTTTTTCTAGACCCATGTTTGATTGGGCAAGCCGGCCCTCGAAATGTTTCCCGGGGCCGGCTGCACGATGCTTTACCGGCGAAAACTGGCGTACGGCCGACGGTTATTGCCGGACGGGCGCGGGCGCTCTTCGCGCGGGCGCGCTTCGTTGACCGCCAAAGCGCGGCCGCCGAGTTCCTTGCCGTTGATTGCCGCCATGGCGGCATGGGCTTCAGCCGTGTCGTTCATCGTGACGAATGCGAAGCCGCGGGACTTGCCCGTCATGCGATCCATCATCAGCGCTACTTCGGCGACTTTGCCGTGTTGTTCGAAAAGATCCTGAAGATCGTTCTCGGTGGTCTCAAAGGAGAGATTTCCTACATATAGTTTCATTGTGACTTGGTTTTGGAAAATAACTGCCAGCTACAGAGCCGTTCCCGGGAATCGGGTTTCAAATCACCACTGAGAAAATCTCAACTGCGATCTACCACGCTACGAACAGAACAGAACTTGATCCAATAGGTCGCTATTGTCGCCTGCTTTTCGCCAAACACAAGTGATGATTTCTCCGGTTAGATCGTGCCTGGAGGGACTCGAACCCACAACCTTCTGATCCGAAGTCAGATGCTCTATCCGATTGAGCTACAGACACAGCGACATTTTAGGTTTTAGATTGTCGATTTTAGATTTGAAGGACAAATCCACATGCAAAATCGGCAATCGGGAATCGAAAACCGATGTGGGGTGGCCGACGGGACTCGAACCCGCAACAACCAGAACCACAATCTGGGGCTCTACCATTGAGCTACGGCCACCATCGATTCGCTGCCGAAGGGCAAGTTTAAGATTCGCATCTCGTTTTGCAAAGAAAAGGGCTCGCTTTTTTGATTTGCTTCCCTCATTCTCGGGGCACGTGCAACGCCGGATTGCAAGTTCCCCCAGCTCGATTATCATTGCACCTCGTCGTCGCATGAAGGAAATCGGTTCGGTTTTACTCGCCGGTTTCTTTTTTCTCCTGGCGGCGGGTTATCTTCGAGGGCAGCAGGACGATCCGAGCGAAATTTTTCTTAAAGCCTACCTGTCGGCCCAGCAGGGCGAAAAACTGGAGCACGAGAACCGGCTTAAGACGGCCTTGGCCAAATATCGATTTGCGGGAAGCTTGATCGAGGAATTGCGCAAATCGCACGCTGACTGGCAGCCTGCCATCGTGGCGTATCGCGGCCGTAAAATCAGCGAGGGCATCCTGCGCATTCAGGATAGGATGTCGAGGCAAAATGATTTGGCGACGGACGCAAGTCGTTTGCCGGAAGTTGCCCCCTCGCTGCGCGAGAGTGACGCATGGTCCGAGCCCGGCCCCGAAGTTGTGGCGCCGCAGGGAGCCGAACGGATTGCTCAGGTCCCGAGCGACGCCGCGATCAAGGAGGCAACCAGGAAAATTCGTAGCAAGGTTGATCAACTACAAACAGCGCTGGAAAAATCGCGCGCCGATCTCGAGACCGCGCGAAAGGAAAAGGAACTCGTAAACACTCGCTTGAAGGAAACCGATTCCAAGCTGGAGAAAGCACGAAACGAAATCGAGAAATCCAAGAAATCAGAGGGGCAGGTTCGCGATCAACTCGCGCAGGTTCAAGAGTCGTTAAAAGCGCTCCAATCGTCGCGAGACAGTAGTACCAAAGAGCAACAGCAATTGTGTGCAGAGGTCGCCCGCTTGAAAGATGCCGTTGCCGCCGCTGAAGAGGCTCGCGTTACGACGGAAAAGCAAAGGGATCAGACCAACACAAAATTCGCCGAGGCAAATGAGCAAATCGCAACGCTGATGCAAGAACGGGATGAGGCGCTCGCTCAGTTGAAAGGGATGAAGGAAGCGGAGCAACGGGTTCAGGCGCTTCTGAGCGAGAATAGCGATTTGAAACAACGACTCGCAAATGCAGAGAAAGACGTGCGGGAACTTGGCGAGGATGCACCGAAAAACGCGGAGGAATTTGCCAAGGTGAAGCAGCAGGTGGCGGAACTTCAACAGCAATTAGCTGAAACTCAGAAACAAAATCAATATTTCGAGGCGCGGGTTGCCGAGCTTGGCGTCCAACTGGATGAGGCGAGCTCAGCGGTGCAGAACGCCAAGCTCATGGGCGCAAACAGCGAGGAGACCGCGCGGCTGGCCAAAGAAAACGAACTCCTGCGAAACGTCATTGTTCGGGAACGCCAGGAGGAAGCGCATCGTTACCAGGCAAAGAAATTGATGCTTACGGAGCTGGATAAACTAAAGATCAAGTCTGATGCTTTAAACAAGCAGATCGAATTCCTTGCGCAGCCGGTCACAAAATTAAGCAGTGAGGAGCTCGCTTTACTGCGGCAGCCAGTGGTCTCCATTTCAGACGAGAACTCCGGTACGTTGAAAGCGAGTTTTATTTTTGCCAAGAAATCGCCGGCAGACTCGGTCGAGCTCGCTGAGCCAGATGCCAAAGAAAAATCGCCGCCTGACAGCGGTGGAGCGACAACCGATAACTCCAACGACGCCCAACCCAGCGACGTCAAACCGGAAGTGCCAGATGATCTGCGGAACGTTGCGCGCGCCGCGAAAGAGAGCTTTGAGCAGGGCGAATATGGGACGACCGAAGAACAATATCAGGAGATCCTAACCAAAAGCCCTAATAACCTTTATGCGCTTTCCAATCTCGGGGTGGTTTATCTTCGCAGCGGGAAGTTTTCCTCGGCGGAATCGACCCTGAAGAAGGCTCTGACGATTTCGCCCAAAGAGGAGTTTTTGCACACGACACTCGGAATTGTCTATTATCGGCAATCCAAGTTCGACAATGCACTGGCCGAATTAAGCCAGGCGGTCGAGATCAATCCCAAGAGCGCCACTGCTCATAATTATCTCGGCATTACAGCGAGCCAAAAAGGGCGGCAGAAAGAAGCCGAGAAGGAAATACTTCAGGCCATCGCGAACAATCCGGATTACGCGGAAGCCCACTTTAATCTGGCGGTCATTCTCGTCACGACACAACCCGCTTCAAAAGAATTAGCCAAGCAACACTATACCAGGGCCACCGCGCTCGGCACTCAGCCCGATCCGTCACTTGAGAAATTGCTGCAGTGACCACAGGATCGACAATCGATCTTGCGTTGGTAACAGATGAATTTAGTCTCTCGGCCAACGTGCGCTTTCTCCGCGCTTCTTTCATTGCGCTATGCACGGCTCTTGTCGGCTGCATTCTTGCGGTTTTTTGTCGGCGATTATTTGACGCGGCTCGCCCATGTCCCGGAAATGGAACGGCAGCGGGGGGTGACCATCATTTCTCTGTGCGTGCCGCTTGGCATCCTGGCGAGTTTGGTTATCGGGATCGCCTCGGCAATCTTAGTTCGGCGGCAGGGGATGGCAAACAACTTGAGTTGCAGTTCGAACTTCGCGCGCCATCGACTGTTAAGATTCCGGATCAGCCTGATGGTTACAACATTCGGGCAAGTCTGTACCTCGACAATCGGCAATCCGAATTCGCATTCATCGACTGGGGCTCCATCACAGAAAATGCCAAACAGGTCACAATCCGGGGACGTATTGCCTTGCTCACGCATGGCAAGAGCCGATCGCTCCTCGCATCGATCGGTAATGCGGGGGAAGCGTCGCAGTTCATCGAGCTAAAACTTCCGCCCAGTCCGCAAGGAAGATGAAACATGGTCCGATTGGATAAGCGCAACTCAACGTGCCGATCTTACTCCCGTTCCCGAACTGAAACGGTTCGCAATCCGCTATCGCGTTCAACCGGTTGACCGTTGATTCTGTAGCGGCGCCTGTGAGCGCCGAATCCATCGTGCAACCCTTTCTCACCGCCAACTGGCGTTATCTCGCCATGCTGAATTTCGTTGTTGATCCTCGTATTCTGACGCCGTTCGTCCCTCCGGGCACCGAGATCGATTACGAAAATGGCGAAACGTTTCTGAGTATCGTTGGCTTTCTCTTTCTCGACACGCGCTTGCTCGGCCTTCCGATTCCGCTGCATCGGAACTTCGAAGAAGTGAACTTGCGCTTGTATGTTCGGAAAAGATCTGCGGATACATGGCGGCGCGGCGTCGTTTTCATCCGTGAGCTTGTGCCGCGCCGCGCCATTGCCCTCGTCGCGCGCGCATTTTACGGTGAACGCTACGTCGCGCTACCGATGCGACATGCGATCATCGATGACGGCGTGCACGTCTCCGCGGAGTACAGCTGGCGACGCGGGAAGAAATGGGAATCGCTCGAGGTGAGCGCCACCGGAGAGTTGCAATTAATTCCGGCAGGTTCGCACGCCGAATTCATCACCGAACACTATTGGGGTTACACCTGCGCAGGGACGGGCTGTAGCGAATATCGAGTGGAACACCCGCGCTGGAAAGTTCGGAATGCAGCTACATCCGCGCTTCGAGCTGACGTGGCGACTCTTTACGGTGAGCAATTCGCTGAAACGTTGGCGCGCCCGCCGCGCTCTGCATTCATCGCCCAAGGTTCGGCAATCACGATCGAACGTCGATCGATCCTTCTGTAGCAGCCGGGGTGTTTGAGAATCGCGGTTATTTATTTTTCGCCAGCAATTGCCTCAGCACAAATGGCAAAATCCCACCGTGACGATAATAGTCGATCTCAATCGGCGTATCGACCCGAAGCGTCACTGGCACAGAGCGCTTTCGTCGGTCCTTGTCTTCGATCTCGAGCGTCACGTTTTTTCCGGGTCTAATCGCGTCCGACAATCCGGTAATCGAAAAGATTTCCGAACCGTCGAGTCCAAGTGATTGCGCAGTTGTTCCATCGGGAAATTGCAACGGTAGCACGCCCATACCGACAAGGTTGGAGCGATGAATCCTTTCGAAACTCGCCGCGATCAAGACCTTAACGCCCAATAAACGCGTTCCTTTCGCCGCCCAGTCGCGTGATGAACCAGTGCCGTACTCGTGACCAGCCAGGATGATCAACGGCGTCTTTGTTTCAGCGTATTTCATCGCTGCGTCGAAGATTGACATCCGCTCGCCGCTTGGCTGATGCAGCGTGATTCCGCCTTCCGTTCCAGGCGCCATCAAATTCTTAATCCGCACATTCGCGAATGTTCCCCGGGTCATCACCAAATCGTTCCCGCGCCGGCTGCCGTAGCTGTTGAAATCGGAATGCGCAATCCCGCGCGAAACCAAGTATTGGCCCGCTGGCGACGTGGCTTTGATTGCACCTGCGGGCGAAATGTGATCGGTCGTGACGGAATCGCCGAAAATGCCCAAGGCGCGTGCGGCACGGATTTCCTCAATATGTCCGGGCTCCATCGAGAAATTCTCGAAAAAGGGCGGCTCGTGAATGTAATCGCTCTTCTCGTCCCACTGGTAAATGTCGCCCGTGCTCGATGGAATTTCGTTCCACTTCGGATTTTGATCGGCGAAATCGCGATAAAGCTTGCGAAACGTCGCTGGCGCGAGGGCTGATTGCATGGTGGCTCGAATTTCGCTGAGAGTGGGCCACAGATCGCGAAGGAAAGTTTCGTTGCCATCCTTGTCTTTGCCGAGCGGTTCGCGGGAAAGATCGATGTGAACTCGGCCAGCCAGGGCGAAAGCGACAACCAGCGGCGGCGACATCAGAAAATTCGCCTTGATATGTTGATGCACGCGCGCTTCGAAGTTTCGGTTTCCCGAAAGAACCGAGGCAGCGACCAGATCGAATTCGTGGATTGCTTTCTCAATGTTCGGATGCAGCGGCCCGGAGTTGCCAATGCAAGTCGTACAACCGTAGCCGACAAGATTAAATCCGAGTTGATCGAGATATCTTTGCAGACCGGTTTTTTCCAAGTAATCGGAAACAACGCGCGAGCCAGGCGCCAGCGAAGCCTTCACTGCGGGATCAATGCGCAAACCGCGCTCGACGGCTTTTTTTGCGAGTAAGCCGGCCGCAATCATTACGCTCGGGTTACTCGTGTTTGTGCAACTCGTGATCGCGGCGATCAGGACGCTACCGTGGCCAATGTGAGTGCGTCCTCGGGCAAATACCTCCCTCGACTCCGCCTCAATTTCGCGGCCCGGATCAGGGGTTGGCCGGTTCGCAACCATCTCGATCTTGTTGAGTTCGTCCCCCGGATCAATGCCCTGGTCTTCCTTTTTGTCGGTTGAAAACATCTCCCCGTTGCGTGGCGCGCTGCCGTTCAATTCCACAACGTGTTTTTCGCGAAGATCGACATCCTCTTTCCCGTATCCGCCGTCCCGCACCGGTTTCTGCAGCAACTCGCGAAACGTCTTGCCAAGCTCGGGCAAATTGATCCGGTCCTGCGGTCTTTTCGGTCCGGCGACACTCGGCTGCACGTCTGCCAAATCCAGATCCATATCGACGCTGTAATCGATTTCGCCCCTGAGCGGCATGCCGAACATTTTTTGGGTTCTAAAATAATTTTCGAACGCCAGACATTGTTCCGCGCTGCGGCCAGTAGCCCGCAAGTAATCCACCGACTCCTGATCGATTGGAAAATATCCCATCGTCGCACCGTACTCCGGCGACATGTTTCCAATAGTGGCGCGATCGGGCACCGGAAGCGATGCGGCGCCTTCGCCGTAAAACTCGACAAATTTGCCGACCACTTTTTGCGCGCGCAGCAATTGCGTGATCTGCAGGACGAGATCCGTCGCGGTAACGCCCTCGCGCAACTGGCCGCTCATGTGCACGCCCACCACTTCCGGCGTCAAAAAGTAAACCGGTTGCCCAAGCATGCCAGCTTCCGCTTCGATTCCACCGACACCCCAACCGACCACGCCAAGTCCGTTGATCATGGTCGTGTGCGAATCAGTGCCGACCAGAGTGTCAGGAAAGAACAGTTGAGAGCTGAGAGTTGAGGCTTGAGAGGAGAGAACCCCTTTCGCGAGATATTCGAGATTCACCTGGTGAACGATGCCGATCCCAGGCGGGATGAGTTGGAAAGTTTTGAATGCCTGCTGTCCCCACTTGAGAAACTGGTAACGCTCCCGGTTGCGTTTGAACTCCATGTCCAGGTTGAGTTCCAGCGCTCGCGCTGAACCAAAGAAATCTACCTGCACAGAGTGATCGACGACCAAATCGACAGGCACCAGTGGCTCAATGATTTTTGGATCGCGACCGAGGCGTTGCAGTGCACTGCGCATCGCGGCAAGATCAACAATCAGCGGCACGCCTGTGAAATCCTGGAGAACGATGCGCGCGACAACGAATGGGATTTCCTCGTTCGCCGGTGATTTTGCATTCCAGTTGGCCAGCGTCTCGACGTCCTTACGCCGGACTTTGTCGCCGTCGCAATTCCGCAGCACCGATTCGAGCACAATTCGGATGCTCACGGGCAGGCGCGAGATTTTCCCGATGTCTTGCACCTCCAGCGCTGGCAGCGAATAAAGGAAACCCTCGCGACACTTGCCGGCGTCGAATTTCTTCAGCGCTTTGAATTCGTCGTTCATTCCGTGGTTGTCGTGTCGAGCGAAGTCGAGACATCTCTCGCTGTCCTCTCCAGAAAACATCCAGAGATTCCTCGACTCCGCTCGGAATGACAAAGGTTCACTTCAATTCCTCGAGCTTTGCCTTGATCTTGTCGAAATTGGGCAGTTGCCTGGCGTCGTCGTTGCTCTCCGCGTATTGGATCACGCCATTTTTGTCGATGATGAACGCAGACCTTTTCGGCACGCCGCCCATTCCGAGGTTCATTTGCGGCAGGAACGAGTCATACATTACGCCGTAATCCTTCGCTACTTTGTGCTCGTAATCGCTCAGCAGCTGCACGGAGATTTTTTCCTTCTGCGCCCACGCCTCCTGCGCAAACGGATTGTCGCCGCTGATCCCGTAAACAGCTGCGTTCAAATTCGTGTAAGCGTTCATACCCTGACTGACTTCGCACATTTCCGTGGTGCAGGTGCCGGTGAACGCCATCGGGAAGAAAAGCAGTAATGTGTTTTTCTTTCCAAAATTGTCGCTGAGCGTGTTTTGTTTCGGTCCATCGGCGGTCTTTGCGGATAAAGTGAAGTCCGGCGCCTTAGTTCCAACGGCAAGTGGCATGATTGATCCTCCGAAAGTTGAGATTTGATCTGCAAATTTCAGTATAGGGTCGGCATTGGACGGGTCAAAGACGAACAATCGAGATTCTGTAAATCGTGAACCGTTACATCGTCTAACCCACGCACCACAGTTCGCGATTCACGGTTCACGAATTACGGTTCTGTAATTCCCATGGAACTCTTCTGGTGGTTCTTCGCGATCGTCCTCTTCGCCGTCGGTCTGATCGGCACGGTCGTTCCGGCTCTTCCCGGCACAACTATTATTCTCGCTGCCGCAATCATCCATCGCGCCATGGTCGGCGCGGAGAAGAGCATCGGCTGGAAGACGATGATCATTCTTGTGTTGCTCACACTGGTTTCGTACGTCTTCGATTTTGTCGGCAGCTACTTTGGCACAAAATATTTTGGCGCGACAAGGTGGGGCGCCTTCGGAGCAATCCTGGGCGCGCTAATCGGCCTTTTGTTCGGAGTTATCGGCCTGTTTGCAGGGCCGGTGATCGGAGCGGTCGCCGGCGAATTCATCGCCGGTAAACGAATGATCGACGCCGGTCGCGCTGGTTGGGGAAGTTTGCTTGGAAATCTCGGCGCAATGATCGGCAGACTGCTCATCGCGCTAGTGATGATCACAATTTTTCTCATCGCGGTTCCGTCACCGTTTTAATTGTAGGGCAACCGCTCCGGTTACCGACTCTTCCTGATTTCCTGCTTTCCAAGTTGTGCTAAATTACCAGCCGATGGCAGATGATCGCTGGTGAACCGCAAGGTTCGCTGGAGGAAAGTCCGAACACCATACGGCAGCATGCCGCGTAAAATACGCGGGCGCCGCGGTTGAAAAATTGCGGTGACGGAGAGTGTCACAGAAAAGACACCGCCGGTTCTTTGAGAAAAGTGCAGGCAAGGGTGAAAAGGCGAGGTAAGAGCTCACCGCTCGCGAAGCAATTCGCGAGGCACGAAAAACCCCATGCGGTGCAAGACAAAACAGAGGAAGGGCAGCCGGCCCGCTAAAGATCCTCGGGTATAGTCGCATCACGATGCTGTAGCGGCGGTCTCTGACCGCCGAGACTTCATCGGGCATTCTGCGAAAGCTGGATGAGATAAATGATCATCCCGGCTGAGAAATAAGCCGGACAGAATTCGGCTTATCGCCATCGAAAACATGAAGGGCGCTTTCGGAAACGAAGGCGCCCTTCGCTTTTTAATCAATGCTGACCCGCTGTTCGCTCGTTCTTGCCGGTTGTCTTTAATAGGGAGCGATTTGCATCAACAACGGTTTTTGGCAATGCGCGGTTTTCGAAAAGCCCCTGCACAGATTGATATGGCCGATACTGAATAATGCGCTCAGCCCGCGCGGGACCAACGCCCGGCAACGTTTGCAACTCCTCAGCGGTTGCTTCGTTAATATTTAGGACCAGAGAGCCTTTGGTAAGGTGGGGGTCTTTCTCGGCCGTTGTTGAACAATGTTGTACGTCGAACGTGATCAGAAGGATTACACCGGTCAGAATGATCAATACATATTTCCACTTAATCTGTGGCACTTCGTCGTCTCGCCGCATGTAATCACGTTCAGCGATGCTCCCAGTTCGCTCCGATCGGTGCGAGCCGACGCTCTAACCGTTTTTCCTTGCGTGGGTCAATATGTCGTCTAGAGCGACTAGCAGATACGCAACGGTTTCTCGGTTTCGTCGCCCCTGTTGCTGGCCCAACTCAAGCCGCAGTCGGCTGGACAGTGGATTTCTTGCGCAACAGCGGCAGCACCTTTTCCACGAGCACGTCCGCAGTGAGGCCATGCTTTTTTCGCAGGATCGGGATGCTGCCGTGCTCGATGAATTGATCGGGCCAACCGATACGCACCACAGGCGTTTTGATCATTTGCGACTGCAACTGCTCCATCACCGCGCAGCCAAAACCGTTGTGCAAAACGTGATCTTCGATGGTGCAGACGACTTCGACGCTGCGGGCGAAGAATTCGAGCGTGCCAATATCGAGCGGCTTGATCCAGCGCGGATTGATGAGCGCAACGGAAATTCCTTTCTCTTCAAGTTTGGCCGCGGCTTCTTCGGCAACTTCAAACATGTTGCCCAATCCGAAAATCGCCACGTCGCGCCCATGTTGCGCGACTTCCGCTTTGCCGATCTCGAGGAGTTTTGGTTCGGCTTTGATTTGCGCGCCCGTCCCTGAACCTCGCGGGTAACGGATGGCGATTGGACCGGAGTTGTAGTGCGCCATCGTCCAGAGCATATCGACAAATTCGTCTTCGTTCTTCGGCTGCATGTGCACCCAGTTCGGTATGTGCCGCAGGTAGCCGATGTCGAACAGCCCATGGTGCGTTGGGCCGTCGTCCCCGCTTAACCCGGCGCGGTCCATGCAGAGCCTGACGCTTAGTTTCTGGATCGCGATGTCGTGAATCGCCATGTCGTAGGCGCGCTGAAAGAACGTGGAATAGATCGTGAGAAACGGCGTCAAACCCTGCGTCGCGAGCCCGCAGGCGAAAAGTGTGGCGTGCTCTTCCGCAATCCCGACGTCGAAATACCGATCTGGATGCGCCTTGGCAAAATGCGAGAGGCCGGTCCCGCTCGGCATCGCCGCCGTGATCGCGACGATCTTTTGGTTGGTTTCCGCGAATTTCGCGAGCGTTTTACCGATAATTTCCGAATAGGTAGGCGTTGGCGCTGGCGCGGTCTCGCCGGTTTCCAATTTGTATTTGCCGAGTCCGTGAAACTTGTCGGGCTGCTTGATGGCCGGTTCATACCCTTTGCCTTTCTTTGTGAGAATGTGCAGCAGAACCGGTTCTTCCTGTGTTTTCAAAAACTCAAATGTCCGGATCAATAATGGGATATCGTGCCCATCGATCGGCCCGTAGTAACGCAGTCCGAGCTCCTCGAAGATGACGCTGGGAACAATCAAACCTTTCACGCTTTCTTCGACTTTATGTGCGAACTGAACCACGGATTTTCCGGCGATCGCCCGCACGAAATCGCGCGCTTTGTCGTGGAGGTGAGCAAAAGTGGGGCTTGCCACGATGCTGTTTAGATAATTCGCGATCGCGCCGACATTCTTCGCGATCGACCATTCATTGTCGTTGAGCACAACGATGAAGCGTTTGGTGTGCGCTTTCACATTGTTAAGCGCTTCGTAGCTGATCCCGCAGGTGAGCGCGGCATCGCCCGCCACGACCACGATATGCTCGTCACCGCCGCGCAAATCGCGGCCGACTGCCATGCCGAGCCCAGCGGAAAGCGCAGTACCCGCGTGACCGGCACCGTAGCAATCGTGTTCGCTTTCAGTTCGTAAAAGAAAACCATTGAGGCCGCCGTACTGCCGCATCGTAGAAAAACGATCGAGTCGCCCAGTAAACATTTTGTGGACGTAGCCTTGATGGCTGACGTCCATAACGAACCGGTCACGCGGCGTGTCGAAAACGCGATGCAACGCGATTGTCAATTCAACTACGCCAAGATTTGGACCCAGATGTCCTCCTGTTTGTGAAAGGACTTTGATCAGCTCATCGCGTACTTCCTGCGCGAGCTGCGGCAGATCCTGTTCGCGCAGCGCTTTTACATCCGCGGGCGAGCGGATCCCATCGAGCAAGCGTGTAGGCGCGACGGCCGGCTTGGCGGACTCAGAAGAGTTTGATTTCATCATTTGTGCTTTCGGATTCATCGACCACTTTGGCCGGAGCGGCCGGTTCAGGCGCTGGCTCGAAATCCTTAACTACGGTTTTGCCCGCGTTGGTGCGAGCAATGATTTCGATCTTTTGCTCGGCGTTGGCAAGTCGTTCGTGGCAAACTTTTACAAGATTCATTCCTTCCTCATAGCGCACGATCAGATCTTCCAGAGGCAGTTTCCCGGACTCCATTTGCTCGACGATTTTTTCCAGGCGATCCATTGCACCCTCAAAGTTAGGCTCTATCTCGCGCTGCTTCGGTTTGCTGCTCACAGGCAAACCCGGAATTAAGCACAGCGTTCCCCTCTAGAAAAGGGCGAGTTTGCCTCGGATCCGGCTTACTTGCCATTCTCCCTGAGACAGGAAATAAAATTCGCGTCGGTTGAAAGTGCAGCGAATGTTTTCGCCTTTCATATCACAAATGCGCGCGTTTCAGTGGCCTTGGCAGGCACGAGCCAACAAGCGAAATCAAATCCAGGCGGCTTCGACGCCTTTCTACACCATGTGGGACACCGTCGCGCGTTTTGCGGCAGAAATTCGAGCGGGCGATTTCATGGCGCAAATGATCCGGCGTCGCGATTCGTTCGGCAGTGAAGGAGTGATGGGGGCCCTCGATTGCGCAACGCTCTACGCGTTGACGCGTTGGCTTCGACCGGCGATGATTGTCGAGTCGGGTGGATTTATTGGGATGTCATCAGCCTTTATCTTGAAAGCGCTCGCGGATGAAAAGCTCACCACTGCCAGGCTGTACAGCATCGAATGGAGCGAAAATTGCGAGCAAGGCGCTTTGATCCCGGACGAATTGCGGTCCACCTCAGGCGGATTCCTGCCGCTCCGCGGCAAAGTGGAAGACTTCCTTAGGCGCGACCAACTGCCGTCATCCATCGATATGTTTCTGCACGATAGCTCGCATAGCTACCGGCACATGTTTTGGGAGTTCCAAGAATTTTGGCCCCGGCTGCGCGACGGCGCATTGCTGGTGTCGCACGACGTGCAGATGAACGCGGCTTTCCCGGAATTTGTTGCGAAGACATACGCGCACGATGGAAAAACCGGCCGCCGCGACGCGCAGCGCACGTCGCATTACGAATGGGGCCGCTGGGGCTACATCGGCTTCGTTATTAAGAAAAGTTAGTCACTGAGATTCAACCGCGGATTACGCGGATAAAGCCGGATTGGGTAGCGCACGCGTCTCGCGTGCCGGTTTCGGCGACTCGCCGAAACGAACTTCTATTTCAACGAGGATTACTTGACGCCGGCGTGGTTGGCTGCTCATTGGCGATGTCCACAACACACCGCCACTCGCCGTCGGAGTCGCGCTGCCAAATAGCAATTCCTCGAAGCTGTTTCGTGACTAGCGCGCCATCCGGACCGGGCGCAGTGAGTTCCTCGGTCGCGGGCATGTAAGCCATTTTGCCGTCCGGCGAGAATACAGCTTTGGATGAAACCCAGTGGATTTTAAATCCAGGAATACTCAAGCTGGACGCAACGTAAGGGCGAATCGCCGCTTTGCCATCCAGCACCTGCTGTCCCGGATAAATCAGTAGCGCGTCATCGCTCCAATATGACAGGATTTTTTCGATATCCTTCCCGGACGACGCAGCCTCCGCCCATTCGGAATCTCGACGCAGCAGCTTCGCTTCCTCCCGTGCTGCATCAAAAGCGCGCGGCGAGCAGCTGTTCACGACAAGCAACACGGCCGCGAGAATAAGCGCCGTTGACGTCCGCATGCTTATAAAGCTTCGCCTAAAAAGTTTACCCAATTTGCTTTCGGTACCCTTCCGCGTCTTTCAATTGTTTAAGATCCTCGGCGTTGTCGAGCTTGAGAACAAAAATCCAGCCCTGACCGTATGGTTCGCGGTTGAGCAACCCAGGATCTGCTTCAAGCGCTTTGTTCACTTCGACAACGGTCCCTTTGACCGGCGCGTAGATGTCGCTGGCTGCTTTGACTGATTCGACGACTGCGATCGCTTCTTTTGCGTTCGCCTGCCGATCCACCTTCGGCAGCTCGACGTAAACGACATCAGTCAATTCTGATTGTGCGTGATCGGTGATGCCGACCCGGACATTTTCGCTTTCGCGGCGAATCCATTCGTGTGATTCGGTGTAGAGCAAATCGTCTGGGACATTCATGATTTCTTGTAGAGCGGTTTCTTTTCGATCATGGCAGGAAATTTTTGTCCGCGAATCTCGATGTCGATCTTTGTGCCGATGTTCGCATGCGGTGTCGAGACATACGCCATCCCGACACCCCAATTCAAGCTCGGAGAAATTGTGCCACTGGTTACTTCGCCAATGCGCTCACTGTTTTCAAAAACTGCGTAATGCGGGCGAGGCGGCGGCCCTTTTTCCTTCATGCGAAACGGAACGAGCTTTTCGCGAGGCCCACTTTCTTTCGTTCGCACCAAAACGTCGCGACCGATGAAATTTGGTTTCGTCAGATCGACAAAGAAGCCGAGTCCAGCTTCGATTGGATTTCGTTCGGGCGACAAGTCGGAACCGTTGAGCGGGTAACACATCTCCAGACGCAATGTGTCACGGGCGCCGAGACCACACGGTTTGATCCCGAACAGCTTACCTGTTTCGAGCGCCGCGTTCCAAAATTTCGTGGCGTCGCTCGCACGAAAGAAAACTTCCACGCCGTCCTCACCGGTGTAACCGGTTCGCGCGACGGAAACATTTGTTCCACCGAACTTGAGATCGACAATCGCATTTCGCGGCGGCAGCTCGACATCTTTGCCGAAGAGCGCGTGAAGCAGTTCTACCACGCGTGGTCCTTGAATCGCGACTCCGCCAAAATCGGCGCTGCGATTTTCGATCTTGACGCCACCGCGCAAATGTCTCTTCAACCATTCAAAAACTTCATCAGTTCGCGATGCGTTAACGACGAGTAGAAATTTGTCGTCGTCGATCCGGTAAACGATCAGATCATCAATGATTCCACCGCGTTCGTTGAGGAGAAAAGTGTATTGACCCGTGCCGACGTCGAGCTTGTCGACATTATTTGTGAGCATGGTGTTGAGCCATGCCTGCGCGCCGCTTCCCTCGGCAATCAGCTGGCCCATGTGCGAAATATCGAAAATGCCGACATTGTTTCGCACGGCCTGATGTTCCTCGACCATGCTCGTGTAGTGCACCGGCATCAGCCAGCCGCCGAACAGAATGATTTTCGCTCCCAGCCGCACGTGCTCGTCGTATAGTGGAGTACGTTTTTGTGCGACCTCGCTCACGCGGTGAAACTAAGCGTCGCGTCTACCCAGTCAAAGGTGGATCGAGCAGTCCCATGCTCGATGTTAAAATTTGGCCGCGGAGGCGCATTTTGATTAGCATTGTCTGGCAGAGTGGCGATCCACCTTGAAGCTGCGCCGCGCTCCTTTACCATGCCGCAACACAATGGCTTGGCTGGACAAACTCGAACGACACCTCGGTTTTATTGCAGTCCCGGGACTGATGCGGATCGTCGTAGGCCTCACCGCGCTGGTGTTCATGCTGGTGCGGCTGAATCCGGATTTTCGCTTCGTGCTCGATCTGGATCCGGCGCGTGTTCTCCATGGGGAAGTCTGGCGGCTGGTCACTTATATTTTTCTCCTGCAAACCGCCAGCTTTTTGTGGATCATTCTTTTCCTTTGGTTTCTCTGGTTTATTGGCGACGGACTCGAACAGGCGTGGGGGGCTTTTCGGCTGACGCTCTATTTTTTTGTCGGAGTGATCGGCACGACGGCCGCTGCATTTTTCTTCGGCGCGAGATTTTCCAATTCAATGTTGTTCGCGTCCTTGTTTTTCGCGTTTGCGCGGTTTTATCCCGATCAGGTGATTTACATTTTGTTTATCCTGCCGGTGAAAATCAAATGGCTCGCCTGGGTTTCAGCCGCCTTTTTGCTATTTGGATTTTTTGTGAACCCAAATTCCTACCGCATGGCGCTGGTGGCGGCATTCATGAATTATCTGATCTTTTTTGGCCCAGAGATCATTTACGAGGCGCGGCACCGTGGGGAAGTCTCGGCGCGGCGCAAGCGTTTTGCACAGCAATCTCGCAGCGAGACTGAACCACTTCATAAATGCGCAGTCTGCGGAGCGACGGAATTAAGCGATCCGAATCTGGACTTCCGCGTCGCGCGCGACGGCGAGGAATATTGCATGGCGCATTTGCCGCGCGCGGAGAGCGCTATCGCGGATGAACGACCATCCGGGTAGCGCACCGCGCTCGCTTGCTGGTTTTGGCGTCGCGCCAAACAAACTTTGTCTTCCATCTCGGCCGCGCGAAGGGATGAAGGCAAAGGAAAGTTCGCGACCGCGGGACGCGTTCGCCAACACGCGAGACGTGTGCGCTACCCTTGACCAGATTTCCGCACGGATGAGACTAGCGCGATGATGGAGAAGAACACGGCGCTCATTCCCGAAGAGGGCTGGCATTGCCTGCATCTGTTTTACCGGGTCGAGTACGGACAATGGCAATTGCTCAACCGTGAAGAACAAAATGTCGCCAAGACGAATCTCGCGTCGCTTGTGCAAGAAGTTCGGGCAATGGATTCGACTCAAACGCTCACGCTCAACATGGTCACGCCGAAAGCCGATATCGGGTTCATGTTGATCACGCCCGACCTGCACGACGTTAACAAAATCGAGAAGCGACTCTCGCTCTCGTTAGGCGCGGATATCCTGACACCAGTTTACAGTTATCTCTCGCTCACTGAGGAAAGTGAATACATCACGACAGAGGAAGATTACGCGCGGACGCTCGAGAAGGAGCAAAACATCAAGCCGGACTCGGAGAAGTTCGCAGAAGCGATGAAATCCTTTCGCGAGCAGATGAAGCATTACCGGCAGGAACGCGTTTATCCCAGGTTGCCCGATTGGCCGGTGGTTTGCTTCTATAATATGAGCAAACGTCGCGGCGAGCAGCGCAACTGGTACGCGCTCCCGTATGATGAACGCCGCAAACTAATGAAAGGACACGCCGTGGTCGGGCGTGAATTTGCCGGCAAAGTAAAACAGCTCATCACCGGTTCGACTGGTCTGGACGATGCAGAATGGGGCGTGACTCTGTTTGCGCGCAACACATTTCAGATCAAGGCGATCGTTTACCAAATGCGTTTCGATCCGGTCAGCGCCGAGTATGCGGACTTCGGCGAATTTTACATCGGCATTCAATTGCCGCTCGACGAATTGTTTCGCCGGTTGCAACTTTGACAACTGTAGCGGCGCTCTGTGGGCGCTTGGATATAAAGTGGGACGGTCATAGAGCGCCACTGCAGCAAACAAAACGGATGGGTGACAGAGCGGTCTATTGTGCACGCCTGGAAAGCGTGTGTGCCGAAAGGCACCCGGGGTTCGAATCCCCGCCCATCCGCCAGTGTTTTCATTACTCTTGCCTCTCACTCTTGCTCGTGCTCGTGCGATCACTCTGTCTTGGTTGTAGGCCAATCGCGTTTCTCCAGCACCTGAACCTCTTGCCGAAGCTTGACCATGCTGCCTTGGGGAAGGACGCCGCGAAAGTTTACGCCCGGATAAATCATGCAATCGCGCCCCAGGAGCGAGCCCGGATTGATAACCGCATTGCAACCAATTTCCGTTCGGTCGCCGACGATCGCGCCGAATTTTGTGAGGCCGGTTGCGATATTGTCATCGGGCGTCACGACGGCGATTTCGCTGTGATCGAGTTTTACGTTCGAGAGAATCACGCCTGCGCCAAGATGAGCGTGGTAACCGAGGATTGAATCACCCACGTAATTAAAATGAGGCACCTGCGCTTCGTCGAAGAGGATACAATTTTTGAATTCGCACGAGTTCCCCATCACCACGCGATTACCGACGATCACGTTCTCGCGCACGTAACAGCCACTCCGGATATGGCAATTTTCACCGATCCATGCCGGGCCTTTCAACACCGCGCCTTGCTCGACGATCGTTCCTCTGCCGATGAAAACATGGTTGCTGATGAAAGGTTTGCCCATTAGTTCGCTCAAAATTGTGGGCTTCAAGCGGAATTGCAGGTAGCTGGCAATCTGTTTGAGCGCGTCCCAGACATGATTTTGGTTTTCGAACAATTTCGGATGGGCCGTATGTTCGAGGTCAAGAAAATCGGCGGGCGCAAACATGATTATCGATTCAAGATGATCAATCCAAGATGATCAATCGATCGGCCGGTTGCGAGCGCAAATTCTGGGGAGCGCACGCGCCTCGAGTGCCGGTTTCGGCGCCCTCGCCGAAACCAACGCAGCGCACCAGGAAGAAGCGAGAGGCAATAAAGTTCGCGATGGCGAGGGCGCCATCGCCAGCACGCGAGGCGCGTGCGCTCCCCAGATCACGCTGCACTACGCGGCGTAACCTTTGGCCCGTCTTTCGTGTCGCGCACTTCCCAGCCGAGCGCGGAAATTCGCTCCCGCAATTGGTCGCTTCGCTTCCAATTTTTTTCGCGCCTTGCGTTTTCGCGGTCCTTCGCAAGCTGCGCTACTTCAGCCGGCACCCCGACTTCGGTCTCCGGTTCGAGATCGAGAACCGTGTTGATCCGCTTCCACCAATCCAACCACGCGTTCGCAGTCGCGGCGTCCATTTCGTTTTGGTCCATCGCGCGATTCGTTTCGCGAATCGACTCAAACAAGAATCCAAGCGCAGCGGAAATGTTCAGGTCGTCATCGAGCGCTTCTTCAAATTGCGTACCGAGTTGCATCCCGGTTTTTCCCTTGTCGATTTTCTTTGCAGCGGTTGCGCGAAGGCGCATCAGCCATTCATCGATGCGGGTGAGTGCCTGCCGTGCTTCTTCCATACCTTTCCAGGTGAAATTGAGCGGGGCACGATAATGGACCCGCATCAAAGCGTACCGAATTTCGCGTCCAGTGTATCCCTTCTCTAAAAGGTTTGGCAGCGTGTAAAAGTTGCCGAGCGATTTAGACATCTTTTGTCCGTCGACCAGCAGATGCGCGCAGTGCAACCAGTGGCGCACAAATTTTTTCCCGGTGACGCCTTCGCTCTGCGCGATCTCCGCTTCGTGGTGCGGGAAAATATTGTCGACGCCACCGCAATGGATATCGATCTGATCGCCGAGCAACGCCGTTGCCATCGCGCTGCATTCGATGTGCCAGCCCGGCCGGCCGCGCCCCCACGGACTTTCCCAACCTACATCGCCATCTTCTTCGTCCCAGGCTTTCCAAAGCGCGAAATCGCCGATGTGTTCCTTGTCGTACTCGTCGTGCTTTACTCGGCCGGTCGATTGCAGTTGCGTGAGATCAAAATGCGCGAGCTTTCCGTAATCGGCAAATTTGTTGATCCGAAAATAAACCGACTTGTCATCCGCTTGATAAGCAAGACCGCGCGAGATGAGTGTGTCAATCATCTCAATCATCCTGTCGACGTAGCGCGGATCAGTCGCAGCGGGAAATTCGTCGGCGCGCTTGATCCGCATGGTTTCGATATCCTCGAAGAATGCCTGCTTGAACGGGGCGGTGAATTTCGAGAGCGGAATTTTTGCTTCGCGCGCGCCGCGGATGGTTTTGTCGTCCACGTCGGTGATGTTCATGACGCGATGCACCTTGTAGCCTCGCAGCTCGAGATGTCGCTGGAGCAGATCCTCGAAGATATAAGCTCGAAAATTTCCAATGTGCGCGCGGCTGTAGACGGTTGGTCCGCATGTGTAGACGCTGATCTTGCGTTTCGCTGGATCGCGCGGCTGAAATTCTTCGATCTGGCGCGAATAGGTATTAAAAAAGCGCAGTGCCATTAACTGGGTAGGGACGGACCGCTGGGCCGTCCGTTGGTTTTGGGGCGCACCCGGCGGTCGCGCCCTACCATTTCCACCGTTGCAATTGCCATTGCGGCGATGCCTTCACTGCGACCGATCGCACCGAGGCCTTCGTTTGTTGTCGCTTTAATGCCGATGCGTGATTCGTCCAGGCTGATTGCTTGCGCGATTATTTTTCGCATCGCGGGAATATGTGGCGCAATTTTCGGCGCTTCGGCCAGAATTGTTGCATCGACATTGATTGCGCGCGCTTTGTTCTTCGTCAGCAGCGCGTTTACGTCTCGCAAAATCTCGATGCTGCTCATGCCGCGAATTGATTCGTCGGTGTTTGGGAAGTGTTGGCCGATGTCGCCCGCGCCAATCGCGCCCAGCAGCGCATCTGCGATCGCGTGGGACAAGACGTCCGCGTCCGAGTGTCCTTTAAGCCCGCACGAGTGCGCGATCTCCACGCCGCCGAGAATCAGTTTTCGTCCTGTCGCAAGACGATGCACGTCGTAGCCGATTCCGCACCGAATCATCCGGGTCAGAGTTTTAAATCGATGACGCCATTGGAGGCGACAACGCTGTATTTGTCTTTCATGTCTTCGCGCGGACGAAGATCGACAGTTCCGCCGGCAGTTTCAATTAGAAGCCAGCCTGCAGCAATGTCCCAGAGACTGATTCCCTGTTCAATGTAAGCGTCCAGACGTCCGCAAGCGACGTAAGCCATGTCGAGCGCGGCGCTGCCGAGCAAGCGGCATTTGCGAACGCGATAGATCATCCGCTGCAATAGCGGCAGGCCAGCTTCAATCGTTACGCTGGTCTTGGAAAGTCCGACCGAGACGATGGCGTCAGCCAGGTCCGCCCGGTCGCTCACATGAAAGTGATGGCCATTCAATTTTGGGCGCTCGCCTTTTTGCCCTGCCCACATTTCCTCACGGATTGGATCGTAGATGACGCCTACCATGATCTCGCTGCGGAGACGCAACGCAATCGACACGCAAAAATGCGGAATGCCGTAGAAATAATTGACGGTGCCATCAAGTGGATCGACGACCCATTGATGCTCGCTGGATTGATCGCCAACGATCCCTTCTTCGCCGTAAAGCACGTGCTCAGGAAATTCTTTCAGAAGCAATTTTGTAATTAATTCCTGCACTTCAACATCAATCTCCAGCTTGATATCGTGCGCTTCGGCGGAACTGACGCGAAGCGGTCGTTGAAAATTTCTACGAAGCAGTTCGCCTGCAGTGCGCGCAGCTTTCTCCGCCGCATCGAGATAATGCTTCATAACAGGACTACCTCGCACAAAGGGCACAGAGTGCACAGCCGAAATCGAAATTGACGCAAGATCAACATCGTTAATCGTGCACGGATCGAGAAAAACCCGGAGAAAAAATAACTTCTCCCCCTGTAGTCGCCGCCCTGTGGGCGGCGCGATACGTTGGGGTTAAACACATTAGCCTCGCGCTTCACAGAACGAAGCCGCTACAGAAATCAAACGGCAAAAAAAACCGGGAGGAAAATAAATTCTCCTCCCGGGTTGAAGTTAGGGGTTGTGACCCCGAAGGAATTCGGGGCCGTTATCGAGCGTTGGGCTTAGTGCCTCTTTTTCTTCGCTGATTTTTTCTTTGCTGCTTTCTTTTTCTTTGCCATCGACTATTCCCCCCTTTCAATCCGCAACGTGCGGAAGTTGGTGAAGAGTTGGGAATGACTTCACTTAATCGAGTTCACTAATCGTCACATTTTTTTTGTCAAACGTTTTTCTCGCGAATTTTGAAAATATTTTTACGAGGGCGCGCGCGATATTTTTTTTCGGTGCGCGAGAAATATTTTCTTTTCCGCCATTTCGAAAGAAAATGATGACTTCATTTGCATCGCTCTCCATTCCCGAATCTGCCCGACTCACATCGTTAGCCACGATGACATCGCAATTTTTTTCGCGCAGTTTTCTTTGCGCGTTTTCTTCGAGGTCATCTGTCTCCGCGGCGAACCCCACGACGAGAAACTGTCGATCTTGTTTAGGAAGCGACGCGAGAATATCGCGTGTGGGAACCAATTCGAGCGAGAGAGTTTCGTTGCGCTTTTTGATTTTTTGTGCGGAAACGTTTGCCGGCTTGTAATCGGCAACTGCCGCGCACATCACGAGCATGTCACAATCGCGCAGATGTCGATGAACGGCGCCATGCATTTCGTCACCGGTCGAGATCGAAATAAAATGCGCGCCAGGCGGCCGATCGAGATTCACCGGACCGGAAATCAAAGTGACGTCGTGTCCGGCTGCGAGGGCCGCTTCGGCGATGGCGTAGCCCATTTTTCCTGAAGATCGGTTCGAAATATAACGAACAGGATCGATCGGCTCGCGTGTCGGGCCGGCCGTAATAAGAAATCTCACGCGATCAAGTTATCCTGGCGTGCCAGCATGAACTCAGCGCGAAATGCGATGTCATTGACTTTCCACAGCCGGCCGAGCCCTTCGTAACCGCACGCGAGCATTCCTTCTTCTGGCCCGATAAACTCGACGCCGCACGCCCTCAATTTTTCGACGTTCTCCTGTGTCGCGCGGTGCTCCCACATTTTTCCATTCATTGCGGGCGCCAGTAGAATCGGCGCGCGCGTCGCGAGTGCGATGGCAGCGAGAGGATGACCGGCCAAACCATGAGCAAGTTCCGCAATAATATGCGCGGTGGCCGGTGCAATGAGAAGCAGGTTCGCGCGATCGGCGAGCTCGATGTGGCCGGGCCGCCAATTTTCCTTTTCGTCAAAGAAACTGGTTGTCACCGGGTTTTTGGAAAGCGTTTGCAATGTAAGGGGGGAAATAAATTCAGTGGCATCCTGCGTCATCACGACAAAAACTTCGTGACCCTGTTTGACGAGCATACTGGCGAGCTCCGCGGATTTGTGAGCGGCGATTGATCCCGTGACGCCGAGCACCACGGATTTTGTGTCCGGCGGAATGCGCACCACCTTTCGCGCGCTGGTTTTATCGCGTTTGCCTTTGGAGCTTTTTTCCATTCCAGATCGACAAGTTATTCGCGAATCAAATTACTTCTGAATCAAACGCCGGCTCAAATAACTTTCCGCGCTCATGATGTGCCGGACCTTTTGCAAATCTTCTTCGACCGATCGACTGATGACAGTGTAGCGATAATCGCGCCACGATTCCATCTCGAGCGCGGCTGTGGCGAGACGGGAGTCGATTTGTCCAGCTGTTTCCGTTCCCCGCTTCAGCAAGCGGCGGCGCAATTCTTGGAGATCGGGCGGCATGATAAATATATCGGTTAAGGCCTGGCGGATGAACAGATCGTCGTAGTTGCGAATGGCGGCCGCGCCCTGAGTGTCAATATCGATCAAAACATCAACTCCCTCTTTTAAGTTTGTAAGCACCGGTTCGCGCAAAGTTCCGTAATAATCGCCGTGGACGTGCGCGTGTTCTAAAAAATCGCCAGCCGCGACTCGCGCTCGAAAATCTGCATCGGAAAGAAATTGATAATCTTCGCCTTCAATTTCACCGCCGCGCCGCGCTCGCGTGGTGCAGGAAACAGAATAAAAAAGATCGGGAGTCTGCCGAAGCGCTTCCACCAGCGTGGTCTTGCCCGCGCCTGAGGGCGCAGAAATGACAAAGAGAATTCCGTGGCGGCCGAACTGGTTACTCAAGATTTTGGACTTGTTCCCGAATCTTCTCCAATTCCCCTTTGCAAGCGACGACGCGCTGTGAAATGGCGGCGTCGTTAGCTTTAGCACCGAGGGTGTTGAGCTCGCGAAAAATTTCTTGCGTGATGAATTCAAGCGTCCGACCCACCGGTTCATTCCTGCGCAGATGATGCGCGAATTGTGCAAGGTGACTTTCCAGACGCGTCAATTCTTCCGACACGTCAGCGCGATCAGCGAAGAAGGAAATTTCCTTCAGCACACGTTCGTCGTCGCTGGCAATCGGCAGCCCAGCCTTTTGAACCCGATCGAGAAGCGCCGCGCGATACCTTTTGACCACGTCGGGATGCAGCGCGCGAACCTCTTTCAGTTTTTTCCGAATCGCTTTCAGGCGATGAATCAGATCCTTGGCCAGATGTTTGCCCTCGCGCTCTCGCATTTTGATTAGATCGGCGAGCGCGGCGCGCAGCGCTCGATCAATTGCGGGCCATGCTTCTTCCACATTTACGACTTGCTCCGGGAATCGCATCACCCCTGGCGCTTGGAGGATTGTGGCGATCGTGATTTCGCCTGGCGCGTTTAAGTCCTTTTGCAAGGCGCGCATCGCTTCGTGGTATGAGCGGGCCAGCTCGGTGTCGAGCGCCAGCTTGCGCGCGCCGTTTGCGCCGCTGTGAAAGGTAACAGTGGCATTGGTCCGCCCGCGCGAAATATTTTCATTGATCGTCTGGCGAATGCGCGGCTCGAGCTCCGCCAGATCGCGTGGCAGATTGATCACAATGTCGCTTTGCTTCCGGTTCACGGAATTGAGTTCGACGCTAAATTTTGTCCCGCCGTGATCGGTCTCGCCGCGACCGTAGCCGGTCATGCTTCTCATA